>Ga0307374_10002102_pt1 | contig 35930 bp, 32 predicted proteins | sample OX3MG_FD_202532 | JGI IMG/M metagenome (GOLD analysis project Ga0307374, IMG submission 202532) | Soil microbial communities from Risofladan, Vaasa, Finland - OX-3 | ecosystem: Environmental > Terrestrial > Soil > Coastal area > Acid sulfate soil | place: Finland: Risofladan, Vaasa | collected... | reverse complement strand
GGATGGCCGCAAGGCTAGGCCGCACCGGAACAGGCTAAGCATGTAGTCTTTCGGCTACAAGGCCTCTCGGACGGGGGTTCGACTCCCCCCGCCTCCAAGCTCTAATAGACTGTGTTTGAAGTACTTACAACAAACGAAAACTTCGCGTTCCAGATACGGTCCAGTTTGTGATAGCATTGCGCCGTGCTCGACCTCTGGCGCAGGCACCTGAAGTCCTGTCCGCACCGCGTGCGAACCTACAAGAAGTGCGGCTGCCCGATCTGGGTGCAAGGGACCCTCCACGGCAAGTGGCTCAAGCAATCCCTCGATCTTCGCAACTGGGAATCCGCTCAAAAATTGGTGCGGGACTGGGAGTCCGGGTATTCGCACGGCGCGGAGCGCGCCACGGTCGCGAAAGCGTGCGACGCATTCATTCGAGACTGCGAAGCGAGAAACCTCTCTAGCGCATCGCTCGGGAAATACCGCCTGCTCACAGAGGAGCTCAAAAAGCACTTCGAGGGGCGGGTAGTCGGGGCGCTCACGGTCGACGAGGTACGGCGGTACCGCGAGACTTGGGAGCTTGCCCCCATCTCCGCTCGGAAGAAACTCGAACGGCTCCGGACGTTCTTCCGGTTCTGCATCGACAATCAATGGATGCACGCGAACCCGGCGAAAGGGATCAAACCGCCCATCGCGCACACGCGCCCGACGCTTCCGGTCACAAACGAGGATTTCGAAAAGATCCTCTGGGCGTGCGACCTCTACCGAGTGCAAGGGATTTATGGCGAGGGCAATCGCACGAGGGTGAGGGCTTTCGTGCTCCTCTTGCGGTACTCGGGGCTCCGCATCCGGGACGTGGCGCTTCTCTCCGACGACAAGCTCAAGGGCAACAAGCTCCTCTTGTACTCCGCGAAGACGAAGGTGCCGGTCTACATACCGCTGCCGGAGTTCGTCGTGAAGGAGCTTTTGAAGGCGGGCGCGCTCCGTTCCGGCAAGTATTTTTTCTGGTCCGGACACGGCGAGATCAAAAGCTGCGTGAACGACTGGCAGCGGACGCTCGCCAAGCTCTCGAAGCTCGCCGGCGTGAAGTTCCACGCGCACCAGCTGCGCGATTCCTTTGCGGTCGATCTCCTCTCGAACGGAGTGTCGCTCGAAGACGTCGCCACGCTTCTCGGGAACACGGTCAAGATCGCCGAGAAGCACTACGCGCCGTGGGTGCAGTCGCGGCAGATTTCTTTGGAGAAGTCGATCGAGAAGGCGTGGAAGTTGACTTGAGGGGGAGCTCAGGCGAATGATTTATTCAAAATTTGCAGCGTCGCCCAGAGTCTGCTTTCAAAGGAGGGCGACGACTTGATCTCTCAAGGAGCCTACGGCATCGGACAATGCACGCGCCGGATCTGCCGGATCGTACCTCTGGTACGTATACTGGGTGTTCTGGTACAGCCCTGGCAGTGCAAGACCGTCTTCGATGAGTAAGATCTCTTTTAGGTGGTGCTTACGGCAGAGAAGGATTTCCTTCTCGACTCCGTCTCCCCACTCCGTCCTGCGACCCCACACAACAAAGATGGAATGGGCATTCTTGATGAGCTTCTGAATCGATTTCCATTGATCGGCGCCGAGCGCTGGGTTTCGCATGAAAAGACGTGGCGTAAAACCGGCTCTCTTCGCATATCGCTCCAATATGTTTGCCAAGCGTCGATCTTCCGGCTGTTTGAAACTGATAAAAACGTCTCCGAGAGTCGCCGGAGGCGTATTGATAATAATGTAAAAGCCGGGGTGCATTTCGGTAGCTTGCTTCCCGAGCCGACCGTAAACTTCCGGGCGAAATTTAAGCAAGACGCTGAATTGATTCGTGCTTTCCCGGTAGAGAGGTATGGGCCGAACCTCACTCGTAATGCGGCCAGTTCCATTTGGTAGCAGTCTGAGACCGAGGAAGCAGTCAACATAGTTTGGGGTTGCGCCCGTATCTTCTTCGAATTTCAGGGATGCCGCCTCGATGAACAATGTCTCGCCGGAGATATTGACCACGTCGAACTCGATGGTTTGGAGATCAAAGTATTGAGTCGCGAGAGGCGCGCTCGCCTTGGGCATCAATGCAAATTTCGGTGGATCGGAGGAGGCTACGCTCATGATAGCCTCTAATCGTACGCGGAGACTATTTGGATGTCTCCTAACGCTTTCACTCCGTTGACGTCGTCACAGACATCGCAACCTCGTTCGTGCTTTGCGCTCACCGGGAATACCGATCCAGATCGCGCATCATAAATCTGATCAACTGGTTGTGCCGCTCCTGTGAGGGCTACGAAGAGGTTGAGGGCGGCAGTAGCGCCCAGACCTGCGATAACAGTATTTAGGGAAACTACTGCCGGAGCCGGATCATCGATCCCCATGACGTAACCCTCCTGCTGCAAAACGATCCGCTCTTCGCGAGACATGGATTCTGCCCGGATTCGCTCAGGATTAACGTGGTTTGAGCAGCGCAGGCACGTGAGGCTGTTCCCCAAAATGCTCACTCGGCCAGCCGCAGCTGTGATGCGGCCTTGGCGGGCATCGAGCCGAGTGCCGAGGTCGATAACGGGTATCAAGTACTGATGCGCGAACCGGCTGAGCAGCGCTCGCGTGCGATCGTTATCTACGCAGCTGAACACAATGTCGCAATCCCGCAATGTCATCAGAACAGATTGCTTAATTGCCGAGCGTAAATCCGTTGCAATCGTCGCGGTGGAAATCTTCGAGAGATGCTTTGCCAATACATCCACTTTATGCCGACTCACGTCGCGCTTTGTCGCGCCGAAAATCCGGCTGAGGTTGCTCTCTTCAATGTCGTCAGGGTCGACAAGGCGAAGGTCTCGAACTCCAGCCCGTACGAGCTGCTCCGCAACGAGAGAACCGGTGCCTCCGACGCCCACGATCCCTACCTTCAACGATTCGAGGGTCTGTTGCCCGTCCTTTCCGAACGCACGGATCTGCCGATCGAATCTCTCGGAGGGCTCTTCCTCCCTTTTGCGACTTTCGTTATCGAATCGATATCTGATAATCGGCGTACCGACAATTGTGATCCCCGCTAACGGGCTGAACAAACCCTTTACGAAGACCCGGCCCGTTGCCGCGCTTGGAGTTACGACAAGACTCGCGGGGAGTGTGTCCGGTAGCAGTGACGCCAGCGTGGAAAGAAGGCGCTTCTCACCGTGATCGTCCGAGCCAGAGTACCAGGCATCGCGGTGTCCCGGATGGGAGTGGACGATGACAGGCGTCAAGCGCTCTCCGAGACATTCGGAGACGATCTGATTGTAGAACGAAGGCGCAATCTCCAGATGATACGGGAGGCGCTCGATGTATAAGTCCGGAGGCACGGGGCGTATGCGCCGAACTAACAAACGACGTTGCGCATCGGTGTCAGATGTGCCACAGAGCAAGGCAGCGGCGTTCTCGTTGCCATCGGGCGTGAACAATAACTCCTTTAGCAAATCCCAGTCGCTCGAACCGATTGTGACGAATATAGGTTTCATCGTTTTTCTCGAAGCCGGCGACGGACGAATTCCAAATGACCGCTTATGTTGTCAACGGAGGGATTCCAACCCTTGCGGTGCCATGAGAATCTTCGCCACTTCCGTCCAGCGTACGGCCCTTCGATAGAGTCCGCATTTTGCGGTATCCGGCCGCCGGCGAGAACCAGCGAGGAATCGACCCAAAACATATCAGGACCAGCATCAGGATACGATCGAGGAATCCGAATAAGGAGGTCCGCGGTGGCGCTGCTAAAGCCGTCCCCCAATGCAAAACCCGCGAAGATTAGGTTGATCCAATCTCCTTCTTCCGATGCTCCGATCTGATGCTCTCGATTGAGCGCTTCCAGCTCTTTCTGGAGCTTAGGCGGTAACGTCACGTTGGCCAAAAGTACCAGAAGGGATTGCCCGAAACTGCTGGTTATTGCGAATGTGAACCTTCTGGCTATCACTCACCGGCGACGTCTGAGTGCCGTTCACCTCGAACAGCTCGTAGTCAGCCGGAACGCCGGCAAGCGCTTTGATTTCCGCGCCCGAGAGCTCGTGGCCCGGAGTCTTGAACGGCTGATTGTTCACAAAAATAGTGAATTCGTGCTCTGTATGTTCTGTCATATCTCCCTTGCTTTATGCCGAAAGCTCGTCGCAATTGTCACCACGCCCTTTGCTGATTCCGGTGATCCAAACTGTGACGAGGAACATCCTAATGTTCTGCCTCGCAGAACTCGCTGTCAAGATTATCGGGAGTCGTGCAAGTAGTGTTCCAAGCGAGCAACAAAACTTGCCCGATTCGATGGCCACGCTATAATCAAGTGGCTAACGACGTCTTCTTAGTTCCTGCCATTTGCCTGGTCTTTCCTGATAATATACGCCACGTGATGAGCGTTCCGACGAACCACGCGTCCCAATAATCTTATCAAATGCCACTTCTTACCGAGGCGGATACCTGCCGCAAATACGTTCTCCCGAAGCTTTATGCCGCTGGCTGGGACGACGACCGCATCAGCGAGCAGAAGACCTTCACGGACGGCCGCATCGTCGTCGCCGGCAACCGCACGATTCGCCGTTCGCAGAAACGCGCCGATTACCTCCTGCGATTCCGTCCGGACTTCTCGATTGCCGTTGTCGAGGCGAAGGCCGCTTACAAAAATCCCGGCGACGGCCTTCAGCAGGCCAAAGAGTATGCCCAAATCCTCGGGCTGAAATTCGCCTATGCCACGAACGGCCACGGGATCGTGGAACACGACTTTACGACCGGCCGAGACACCGATCTCCAGAATTTTCCGACTCCGGACGAACTCTGGGAGAGAATCACGCAGTCGGAGAACATCCCGAGCCAGATCGTCGAGCGTCTCCTCACGCCCTACTACCACCTTTCCGGAAAGTCTCCGCGCTACTATCAGGAAATCGCAATCAATCGCGCGGTGGAAGCCATTCTCCGGGGAAAGAAGCGCGTCCTTCTCACGCTCGCCACCGGTACGGGAAAAACCGTGGTCGCGTTCCAGATTTGCTGGAAGCTCTGGAGCACGCGGTGGAATCGAACGGGAGAACACCGTCGCCCTCGGATTCTGTATCTCGCCGACCGGAACATCCTCGTCGACGATCCCAAGGACAAGATTTTCGCGCCGTTTGAAGACGCGCGCTGGAAAATCGAAGGCGAAGCGATCAAGAGCCGCGAAATGTACTTCGCGACCTACCAAGCCATCGCACGCGATGAGCGGCGCCCGGGACTGTACCGGGACTATCCCAAGGACTTTTTCGATCTCATCATCGTGGACGAGTGTCATAGGGGTAGTGCCCGCGACGAGTCGAACTGGCGCGAAATCCTCACGTACTTCGAACCCGCGTTTCAAATCGGGATGACCGCCACCCCGCTCCGCGAGGACAATCGCGACACGTACCGCTATTTCGGGAATCCGATCTACACGTACAGTCTGCGGCAAGGGATAGACGACGGGTTCCTCGCCCCCTATCGGGTGCATCGCATCGTCACGACCATGGACGCAACCGGCTGGCGTCCGTCCAAAGGCGAACTGGACCGCTACGGTCGCGAAATCCCCGATGCCGAGTATGGAACGCCGGACTTCGAGCGGAAAGTCGCGATGAAAGTGCGCACGGAGGCCATCGCCCGGAATCTCACCGAATTCCTGAAAAATACCGACCGCTATGGGAAGAGTATTGTGTTCTGCGTCGACCAGGAACACGCAGAGGACATGCGCAAGGCGCTGAACAACCTGAACGCCGATATCGTGAAGCAGTACCCCGAGTACGTCGTTCGGGTGACGGCGGACGAAGGCAAGACGGGGCGCGGATACCTCGATCGTTTCATGGAACTTGAAACCAAGGTGCCCGCGATCGTCACGACCTCCCAGCTCCTCACGACGGGCGTCGACGTACAGACATGCAAGAACGTCGTGCTCGCTCGGACGATCAATTCGATGACGGAGTTCAAGCAGATCATCGGCCGCGGGACGCGCGTCCGGGACGATTACGGGAAGCTTTACTTCAATATTCTCGACTATACGGGGAGCGCCACACGCCTCTTTGCCGATCCTGACTTCGACGGCGAGCCTGCCCTCATCACCGAAGAAGAGATGAACGAAGCCGGAGAAACGGTGAAAGAGACGGTCGAACGGAAGGAAGAAACCATCACCGAACCACTTCCTCCAGCGGAGCCCATCGGCGGAACGGAAGAACCTCGCCGGAAGTTTTACGTGGACAACGGTGCCGTCGAGATCGCCGCGCACTTCGTTTACGAACTGGATGCCGAGGGGAAACAACTTCGCGTCGTCAAGTTCACCGACTACACCGGCGAGAAAGTCCGCAACATGTATCCGTCCGCCGCGGAACTCCGCTCGAAGTGGTCGAACGCCGACGAGCGCGCAGCCATCATAGAGGCCCTCGAACAGCGGGGCATCGCGCTCGAAGAAGTCATCGAGGCCGCCAAACAGCCGGACGCCGATCCGTTCGACCTCCTCTGCCACGTCGCGTATAGTGCTCCCGTCCGCACGCGACGAGAGCGCGCCGATCGGTTGCGCAAGGAGCAGAAGTCGTTTTTCGAACGCTACGGCAACGAAGCGCGGACGGTCCTCGACGCCATTCTCGATAAGTACGTCGAGTACGGAACAGCACAATTCTCGATTCCTGACATTCTCAAAGTCCCACCGATCTCTGAGCGAGGAACCGTCACGGATATCACAAAAATGTTCGGCGGCGCGGAGAAACTACGGACGGCGGTAAGCGAGATGCAATCGCTCCTCTACGCACCCTAACTAACCAAACGCCTAATGGCCCGAATGAAAAAGGAAAAAAAGGAACTCCCCCAGTCGACCGCGCAGCAGCTCGGCTCGATCATCAATTCCTGCCGCAAAATCATGCGAAAGGACAAGGGGTTGAGCGGCGATCTCGACCGCCTGCCGATGCTCACGTGGATCATGTTCCTCAAGTTCCTGGATGATCTGGAGGAGATCCGACAAGAGGAAGCGAAGCTCGCGGGAAAACGGTTCCGGCCGGCCATCGAGGCGCCGTACCGCTGGCGCGACTGGGCTGCGAACCCCCAGGGCATGACGGGCCCCGAGCTCATTGCGTTCGTGAACCAAGATGAAGCCGTTCGGCCCGACGGCAAGCGCGACGCCGGACTCTTCGCCTACCTCCGCTCGCTCCGCAGTACGAACGGCGACCGGCGGGACGTCATTGCTAAGGTCTTCCAGGGCACGATCAACCGGATGACGAACGGCTACCTCCTTCGCGATGTCGTGAACAAGGTGAACGACATCCACTTCAGATCGAAAGACGAGATTCACACCCTGGGCCTCCTCTACGAATCCATGCTCCGCGAGATGCGGGACGCCGCCGGAGACTCCGGCGAATTCTATACACCACGACCCCTCGTGAAATTCATAGTCTCGGTCATCGATCCCAAGCTTGGCGAGACTGTTCTCGATCCTGCGGCAGGCACCGGCGGGTTCCTCGTCGAAGCGTTTCAGCACCTGCAACAACGGTGCAAGAAGGCCGACGACTTCGCGCGTCTCCAGAAGGAAACGCTCTCCGGCATCGAGCCGAAGCCCCTACCCTACCTTCTCTGCCAGATGAACCTCTTGCTCCACGGTCTCGAATATCCGGAGATCGATCCCGGAAACGCGCTGCGCTTTCCGCTTCGCGAGATCGGTGACAGAGACCGCGTGGACGTCATCGTGACGAACCCGCCGTTCGGTGGCGAGGAAGAGCGCGGCATCCTCTCAAACTTCCCGGAAGACAAGCAGACGGCGGATACTGCGTTGCTCTTTTTACAACTCATCATGCGCAAGTTACGGCGTCCGGTCGGCGGCGCGAAGCCCGGTCGCTGCGGCATGGTTGTCCCGAACGGCGTCCTCTTCGGCGATGGCGTATGCGCACGCATCAAGGAGGAGCTCCTGAAGGAATTCAATCTCCACACTATTGTCCGGCTTCCGAATGGAGTGTTCGCGCCGTATACGGGGATTCCCACCAATCTGATTTTCTTCGACCGATTGGGGCCCACCAAACAAATTTGGTATTACGAAATCCCAAAGCGAGAAAACGGAAACTACAGCAAATCCAAACCGATGCAGTTTGAAGAGTTCGCCCCCTGCCTCGCCTGGTGGGGAAAGAGGGAAGAGAACGGCCAGGCTTGGAGAGTAAGGGTAGATGATGTTCTTAAGTACGACGTCGATGGAAATCTTGTGTCCGCCAACCTCGACCAACGTAATCCCAGTGCGAAGGAAGATCTTGAACATATTCCCCCTGAAGTGTTGGTTGAGGCCATTATTGAGAAGGAGGAGAAGCTACTGGAAACAATCAACGAAGTCCGTCGGATCTTAGAACGCCCATGAACACCACCCTGTGGCCCGAAGTTCGCATCGGTGAAATCCTGTCCTACACCGAAGAGTTAATCAAACTGGACGATCTCCGGGAATACATCACCATAACGGTGAAACGCCGGCACGGCGGCCTCGAACCTCGCGAAAGACTGTTCGGGCATCAGATCAGAACAAAGAAACAATATCGGCTCATTCCCGGAGCGTTCCTCATTTCCAGAATTCAATGTTGGCATCAGGCTTACGCAATAGTGCCCGAAGACATCCCGAAGAATATGATCGCGAGCACGAATTACGACCAGTTCATTATCTCCCCCAAGGTTGACCATCGATTTTTTTGGTGGTTTTCTCACTCACCGCTTTTCACAGAGACTGTCAGAAGCAGTGCGTTCGGCGTTGTGATTGAGAAAATGGTTTTCGATCGTGATGCCTGGCTAGAAAAGAAGATCCCCCTCCCACCCCTGACAGAACAACAGTGCATTGTCTCTCGCATCGAAGAGTTATCTGCAAATATCCTGCAAGCAAAGAAGCTCCGCGAAGAGATCTATAGCGAACAAGGTCAGCTTCTGTCGACCGCCTTCACTAAAGTGATACGAAATGCTAATTGGCTGCCGATGAAGGAGGTTGCCCCGCTGGTTCGAAGACCCGTTAAGGTAGATCCTCTTGGCGAATACAACGAATTGGGAATCCGCTCTTTCGGGAAAGGCACCTTCCACAAGCCGTCGGTGACTGGCGCATCGCTGGGAGATAAGAGAATCTTCGCAATCGAGCCGAACGACTTGGTTTTTAACATCGTCTTTGCCTGGGAAGGAGCGGTAGCGGTAGCTCGCTCGGAGGATCACGGGCGAGTTGGGTCTCATCGTTTCCTAACGTGCGTTCCCAAAGATGGCCTGGCGCTGTCTGCGCTTCTCTGCTTTCATTTCTTAACGGATCGCGGACTTGAGGATTTGGGTGCTGCATCACCAGGCGGCGCGGGAAGAAACCGAACTCTTGGACTAGAAGCTCTTGCGAAGATACCGGTGCCGGTTCCGCCGATCGAGAAGCAGCATTGGTTTGTCTCGCTTTTAGAAAAGACCCGCGAATCGGATCATCTGCGACTCGAAGTGGACCGAGAACTCGGCGCCCTCATGCCCTCTATATTGGCAAAAGCCTTCCGCGGAGAACTCTGACCCATGCCGCAATTCGAGCGTTACATAGGTATTGATTACTCGGGCGCGGAGACGCCAACTTCGAGCCTGCCAGGCTTGCGGGTCTACGCCGCCGACGGAACATCTTCCCCCAAGGAAGTTCCGCCTCCGCCGAGCCCACGCAAGTATTGGACGAGACGAGGCATCGCCGAGTGGCTGCGAGACGAATTGTCAGGTCCCAAACCCGTCCTCGTCGGCATCGACCACGCGTTTTCGTTTCCCATGCGGTACTTTGAAGCGCATCGCCTACCCCTCGATTGGCCGGCGTTCCTCGATGATTTTCAACACCATTGGCCGACCGACGAGGACAAGACGTATGTGTGTTTTGTCCTGGATGGTGGCTGCGGCAACGGTGCGGAGCGCATGGGAGACCCATCGTGGCTTCGCCTCACGGAACTCTGGACGCAGTCGGCGAAGTCCGTGTTCCAATTCGGCGTGCAGGGACAGGTAGCGACGTCCACTCACGCCGGTCTGCCCTGGCTGCGCTATCTCCGGATGCACTGTGGCGAGCACCTGCACTTCTGGCCTTTCGACGGCTGGGAGGTTCCTCCTAGCCGCACGGTCGTCGCTGAGGTGTATCCCTCACTCTGGACGCGCCGGTTTGCGAAAGACGGACGCAACGTGGACCAGCACGCCGCTTACGCCGTTGCCGCCTGGTTCCAGCGTGCTGACGCGAACGGATGGCTCGCGCGATATTTCGACCCGCCGCTCGATGCGGCGGAGCGCGCTGTTGCCCAGGTCGAGGGGTGGATTCTGGGGGTGGTGTGAAGGATTCAGCATACATGGGACCGCGCGCCATTATGCTTTTTCAGTACGGATCAAACATGGATCCGGACCGTCTGAATTCTGACAAGCGGCTCAAGGGCGCTGCCGAGGTGGTCGGTGTGGCGCAACTGCCGGATTGGGGCATCCGGTTCGACCTTTATAGCGAAGGCAATCAATGCGCCGTAGCAGATATCGTTCCGAGCGCACGAGAACACGTCGAGGGTATTCTTTATCGGGTTCCTTATGGCAAAGTTATCGCTCCGAGAGGACAACGCTCGGAGATGGACAAGATCGAAGGTGCAGGACTCGGCGAGAGAAGCAACTACAAGCGACAAAAGGTTTCAGTTGTGAGAAACGGAAAAAAGATTGAAGCCCGAACATATGTCGGAACGGTGGCAGGGCGAAGACGGTTTCTGAGGCAGTCGATCGAGGATCGCCGAGTCAGCGCTGACTACTTCGGGTACATCCTCGGTGGCGCGAGACGGTTTAATCTCACGCGGCAGTATATCGGTTATCTTCGAAGACGGGCTGGGGCTGGCCATCAATAGCCCGAAGAATTCGATCAATGCATCGACTACTGTCGGAACGAATTTCGTGCTCCCAAAGTCGAATGACCGTCCAATTAGCAGCACGTAAACGGCGGAAATTCCGCTGATCCCGCCTTCTGTTTGCGCGTAATTTTAATCTCCAGAAATGGGACAACTTATGTTCCCATGTTGGCAATCGCCACCCGTGCCAAAAATCGCCATCGATGAAAATCGCAAGATGGTTCCCTGGGAAGACGATATCGGGTGACCCATCCAATCTCTTGCAGTTTCGCTGGAACCGCAAACCCTTGTTCCGAAGCTCGCGCTGAATCAACAGCTCCAAGGAGCCGTTCTTGAGCTTCACGCGCTTCATTGCGCGCGAACGCTGTTCGGGCGTCATATGATCAGCCATGTGAACCGAGAAGTCGTCGCGTGATCACTTCTTCTTCGATAGGATCGCTTTGACCCTCTGCCTTATGTTCTCACGAACGGTTGTGAGCTTGTTCTTGGCCGCGTCTGTCAGGAGTGCGGTATGGGCGACTGCGTCCCTGATCGGCTTGTATTCCTTCGCGTCCCGCGCCAAACCGGCTTCTTTGGCGGGATCTTTCGGCTTGTCCACTAGGTTCGCGAGATGGTCCATGGATAGATAGCTCGAATCGCTAGCAACCCTCCGGATCGCAATGCTGATGTTTCCTTTACCCTTGTTAGCTTTTTCGGTTTCCTTCCATTTCTCGGCCTCAGCCTTCGCCTCTTTGGACAAGGGGAGCTTTTCCTCTTTGATGTACTTCCTGACTAAGTTTTCCGATACAAAGCAGTCGGCGTAAGATTCGAAATTGAACGCAGCATCGCCAGACAAGTCATCAACCCAACCAACAACTGCTTCCCTGTTTCCCGATTTTTTAGAAAGACCGTAATCTCTCGAAACCGCACCGTACAAACCGAGCGATGCTCTTCGTTTCTTCGACAGTCTTGGGTTGTCGGGATCCCCTTCTTCGCGATGTTTTATTCGCCACTCGTCCCAGTTCTCGACTATTTTGAGAATCATCTTCCGGAATGCTTCTAAGAACTCCTCGTACTTCGGATCGTCAGCGACGATGCCCTCGCGGCTGCTCGTGAACCTATCAGTCCCATCGTCCAGAGAGTTGAAATGAATCTGTCCGTAAAGATAGCTCTCGGCGAGCCTCGCAGTCGGAATGTGCTTCAGAATGTCCCGCTCACGCAGACGCCCGTTCACGAACAAGTCGACCCCTACCCGTTCTTCCGTAGTCATGATCTTCAAATCCCTTGGCTTCTCGACGGAAGCGACGAAACCAGCCACGCCCGCGAGCTTCAGTGTTCGGGTCTCATGATCTTCCGGAGTTTGCGAGAATATCGACTCCAATTCGTCTACGAATGGATCGTCGTGGTCACCGATCTTCCACAGAAATTCGGTGCTATGGGCCAAGTCTTTCAAGTGATTGTGGGTGATCTTCTTCCCATCGAGGAAGATATTGAAAGATGAATCCAGGAGCGAAAAACGGAAATATAGCGCTATGATTTTTGCCAAAAGCGGAAAGCTGTTCCTTATCCCCTGTTTGACTCTTTCGAAATAGATGATCGTGCCGTGCTTGTGTCCGGTCGTGTATTTCGCGAGAGTCGCTGGTTTCCACTGTCCCAGTGGATATTCCTGTGGCGTCAAGTCCTCAGTTATCGCGTCATCCAGCTTGGAATTTTCGATGACACCGCCTATGTAGCTCCCGCCTTTCACCTTGGATACGACGGTGATCTTGTCCGCGCATGACAATAGAGCCAATTTCCCGATTCCCTTCCTGCCGATGAAAGGTCTGCCTGCAGGCGACGTTCTGGTTCCGTCCTTTCTCTTCGAATACCCGATTTTCAGAAACTTGTTCTGGAAATCATCGGCAGTCATACCGATGCCGTCGTCCTGTATGGAAAAACTGTGTTTCTTGCGATCGACGTAGATCTGAACGTTTTTCGCATCGGCATCCCACGCGTTCGAAATGGCTTCTCCGAGCACGGTGGCGAAGCTGCGGTAGAGACTTCTCCCCAAATGGTTCAGGACACTCAGAGAAATCTCGAATGTAAACGGCTGCTTACGTTTCATACTGCGCTAGATGTTCAGTGATTGTCTTCCCGATCGCCCCTCCGAGCCGTACTGGCACGGCATTCCCGATCATCTTACCGACGCTTTTGAACGGGCAGTCCGCATTCGGTTCCACGAATTGGTATCGCTTGGGAAACGACTGGAGAACAGCGCCTTCCCGCAGAGAAATACCTCGATCCTGCTCTGGATGTCCGAAGCGGCCGTTGCCGAACCCGTAGAATTGTGTAGTGATGGTCGGCGATGGTTTGTCCCATTCCATGCGGCCATAAACGCTCGAATAATGTTGGCCACTCTCTTCTTTATGGCAATCCGCGCGGAGCTTTCGGGGCCAATCGCGCCAAGTTCCGCCAGGCTTCGAAATACGAATGCGCTGCAGATTTCGAGCCGATAGGAGACTGGCCCGATGAAGGGGGTCAGTTGCGCACACCTCACCCGCGGAAAGGATGGGGAGCGCTCGCAAGACATCTGCGACCCTCCGGTATTGGTCCGGGCGATGTGTCGGAGGGATCAGTTCGATCGGTCCAAGGCGCGATGCGACTATGACGAGCCGGCGGCGATGTTGAGGAACACCGTAATCCTGACAGTAGACCACCCATTTCTTCGGGTCGTCAGCGAAATGGAAACCTTCGTCGGAGAGAATTGCCAGGAAGTCACGGAAGATTTTGTGGCGCTGGAGCTCGGGTACGTTCTCCATACTCACGATGTCGGGCTTCAACTCTCGGATCAGACGGCCGAAGTCTCTGAGCAACGTCCATTTCGGATCACGGAGATTCTTGAGCCCTTGGGTATATTTCGAAAACGTCTGGCAGGGTGCACACCCGACAAGAATCTTTGCGTGGCCTTTCGGGTATTGACGGGCCAAGTCGCGAGCGGTGAGTTCGGTTACGCTTTTTTCATGAAACGTCGTTCCAGGATTGTTGTGTTCGTACGGAAACCGACACATCTCATCGGTGTCGTAACCGGCGACAACGTTCACGCCCGCGTTCAATAAACCGCGAGTCAACCCGCCCGCTCCGCAAAAAAGATCAATCGCGCTTGCGGCTCGTCCCAAGGATTTAGTCATTTGATACTCATTAGCATAATGGAATCTCAAGGCCTCATCAAGAGGTACACAAAACTGCATCAGTCAAGAGGATATTCAATTCTTCTTGAAGGAAAAGATGGGAACTAGCTTCCAGATCGGGATTTGGCTATCCTCGATTGAACATGAGGAGTTTCGGCAATCCGTTCGGGATCACGAAAGTCGGATACATGAATCGTTTGCCCTTGCCGCAACAACTGCCTTCCGTGCTCTCGACTGACATGATCCATAGCGTGGGGATATTTTCCTTCCCGGCGTTTTCATATTCGGTGCCGCTCAAGGTACCGGTCGACATGAATCCTTCCTCCCGCACCTGACGTTCGGCAAAACGGAACTTCAGCGCTACCCTGTTGCCGAACTTTCCGGCAACTTTTCGGATCACGGCATCGATCGTTTTGTCGCGCCAGGTATTCTCCGATTTCGTCTTTATGAGTTGAACCAAATCGACGGCTTCATTTACGGAAATGATCGCGCCTTTTTTCCCTTTTTCTTCGATCGACGGTCCCGCCGGCCCGAAATGGGCGCTCAGTTTCGCCATGAGTTTGGAATAAGCAGCCGCATTTTGCGGCACAACCACGTAGTTCGGATACACCTGCATTCCCGGCCGCAACGTATCCGTCGTATTCACGTCCAGTACGCCGGGACGGGTCGTGCGGAGATCGAAGGTGAATTCGATCGGAAACGTTTTCGGAACGTCCTTATGTTCCTCGACGTAACGCCTGAGGTCTTGGTCCGAGCGATGAATGTCCCGGAAGCGATAATAGAGGCGACGCGGAACGAACAGTCGAGTGTACGGCAAGGTCTTCGAGCGGTAGCCGAACATCCTCGCGTGCTGGTGCATCGTGTCGATCTGGGAAATTCGGGAATCCCGAAGATAATACGTAACGAGAAGGTCGCGGATCGCGATGCCCCTCCCGAGGGTGTTGCCTCCGATGAGAAAGTTCAAGCCGGGGCCATATGCGATGCCTTGCCTTTTCGCCTTGGCGTTGATCACCAAAATCTTCCTCGTTCTCATGGAAGCGACGATTATTGTCGATAGATCTTCGAAGGGCGGCGTTTTCGAGCCCAACGTTTTCTTCAGGTCTTCATATTGTTCGGAAAATTCCTGCAAGACTTTCGGGTCCGCACCTGCTGCCTTGAGGAGAGTCGCTTTGACGACACCGAGATATTTACTCATGCGTTCGGCGGCTACCGCTTGTTCGTCGTTTTTCAAGCTCGGATGGCAGAGAAAAGAGTATCCCTTCTTATGTTCCGGGAAGCCCATGTTCTTGATCGCTGCCGCGGCGGACAGCAAATAAAAGAGGATCGCGCGACGCAAGCCCGAAGGTATGGTCGCCTGAAGATCCAACAGCTTGTCTTTCTCGTCGCTATCGACAATCCGTATGAGCTCATGGTGATTGTCCTCCGGCTCGTCGTCAGCGAAAAAGTGATCACCGCCGACGTAAGAATCGCCGGGATGTAAGGGTTCTATGAATGATGGCCTATTCCTCGACCCCGCGCTTTGTAACAGCACCGCTTGAGGGGTCCCCGTAACACTCACGTACACGTGGCAACGCATCAGCGGCCGAAGTTTTTCCTGAATCAATTTGTTGATGCTGCTGGGAGCTACGGCGACATTCGACAGGGACCGTTTCCTGGTATTCGTGTCGAGTGATGCCTGGTCCCCTTCATCGTCAAAAATTATCGCGGGGTACCGTTTCGCATCGACCTGTTTGAGGAAGGCGATGACGTTTTTCAGGCTCGTCGGACCCTTCGAACAAACGATGAGCATCCGACCGTCTCCTGCCTCAAGATCCAGTTTCGCATTCTCGATCTCCGCGGCTAATTCGTCGTCTTTCGTAAACACCATTACGCCAGGAAGACCCGAAGCGAAATCGAAATGCGTCTGATCCACTAAATCATTTATGTTGCTCGTGAGGACGACCACGATCCGGAAACCATTGTCGAATGCCATTGCCGTGCTCGCGATCATCGCGCGCGTCTTTCCGCTTTGGATGCGGCCGTAAACAAGGCCCGTCAGCAGGTGAGGATTGACCCCTGAAGCCGAAAAACCCGACGGAATCCTGCTTGAGTTGGCGCCGACATGCCCAGGAGCGATATTTTCTTCATAAGCGGCGAGTATCTTGCCGACGATGTTTTCGGCATTTGCTCTCGCGTCCTTCTCCTGCTCCGAAGGCAGCCGCAGGGCACCGATCGCCTCGGTAAAATATTGACCATCTTTTTGAGTCATATTCGAATTATACGTAGCGGTTGGTTCTTGGCAAATAATGTGATAGAAAAAAGCCAGCATTTCTGCTGGCTTTGAAATCACACGTTATGTCTCCTGCACGAGATCCCGTTCCCAGTCGCGGCTGTATTCGGGCAAGGTCGATTCGAGCGCTTGCTTGGCGTTCTCCACGTCGGGATCGACGCGCAGAAAGTACGCTTTCTGCGTCGACGGGCAGATGACCTTGATGAAAGCAAGCGCCACCGGTTCCTGGGTCCAATTGCCGTTCCGGTAGCGCCCCCTCGTGTCAGCTGTGTTGACTTTCAAAAGCGTGCTGTCGCGAAATGAATCAACCGGGCGGAGTTCCGCTTCGTTCACGAAATTTTCCACGCCCATCCGCTGGATGAGCACTTCCCGTTCGGTCTGGTTCTGCTCCTTGAGGATGCGCTCGGCAGAGGGTGTTTCGAGGACTGTTTTCTTCCCTACTTGCCAGCCTCGCCAGTAGTAGAGCTCGCGGTCGTTGAGAATGACCGCAGGGCCATTCTCACGATGCGTTCTCCATCTGCCGTTCTGCCGCTCGGCCCAGAGGTTTCCCACGAGGAAGACGAAACCGTGGATCAGGCAGAATTCCGCGGCGAGCGGGAGGTTAGGCTGGAGAATTTTCCGCGCGCTCGTCGAGATGAAGCTGAGCCAGCGGGGAAACGGCTGTCCGCGAACTTCCCAGGGAAGGCCCCTGAGTAATACCTCGCGGATCGTGCGGGAGCGATCGACCGATTCGTTGCCCACGGGAAGGCTGAGCGTCCGGCAGGAATTTCGATGCCCCTTGAGTTCTTCGACGGAGCCGACGAGCACGAAGCGCCAGCCCTCGTGGGCGAGCGCTTCGCGGACGGCTCTGCGATTCGCAGAGATGGCGCGCATGGCTCAGTCGAGCACCTGCCGCCAGTCCATGCCGTCGAACTCCTGCTGCGGAACGACGGCAAAGAGGCCTGCTGGAAGGTCGATCACGTGATGCTCGTCGTGGACGATCTTCGCGCCCGTTTCTGGGGACCGAAGAAACATCGAACTGCCAACGAGAAAGAGCGAGGCTCCCTCTGTCATCGACGACTGCGAGAGGCGATGCGCGTGTCCGGTCGTCTCGCCTTTCGCGATGATCCCGCTCTTCACGGGCCTCGATTCCGCGGCTCGGGGTTCTTCGTCGAGTTTCACGAAGTAGATGTCCCCTTGCCGCCAGAATGGGTTACTGCTTTTCTGTGTTTCCATTTCTCCTCCTCCTTTTTCCTTTCAGATTCGAGCGAGTTGTTCTCCACTGACGTACAGCGGAGAGCAACTCACGTTCGAATTTTTCAACGTTCACGTACGCTCTTGTCCGGCAATATCCGGCCGTGGCGAAGAGGTCCCAGATGAGGCTCTTCGCCGCTGCTGCTAGGATCGAATTGGCGCTGGTCCGAGACATGTGCGATAGCTCCGTATCACTAGGAAGTGGCACGCGAGAATTCGCATTTGTCCGGACCAGCAGTGGACGATGGTTGTAGTTGACCGGCGAGGAAGGGGCCCAATTTCGCCGTCGCCTTGAACTGCGGCACCGGGTCGAGTTCCTTGAACGCCGACGTGAAGGCGTTCGCGAGACTCCATTGGGTACGCGGCGAAAACTCGTCGTACTGGGGGTTGAAATACAGGTCGTGGACGCGGCGGGCGAGGTGCTTCGGCGCTTCGAGTTCTCCTTCCACGAAGGCGCGGTAAATCATGAGCTTCACCTGGTCGTCCCCGATCTGGCTCTCCTTCCAGACTTCGATCTGCCGACGCATCGGCTCGAAATTACGCTGCATGCGGTCGACGCCGACCGAAACCGCGTCAACGAGGCTGAAACGCTTCGTGTGCTTCGCGAGCACAGGGCTGAAATCTCCCTGGAACGCCATGTTGTCGCAAACGAAGACGCGGTAGCCTACGGTCATCGCGAGGCGCATCGACTTGTCGTTCGCGTTGCGGATGCCAATCGAGAACCGGCAGCCCTCGAAGGCGGTTTCAAGATCGAGGACGCCGAACATCTTCATGCCGTCCTCGGAGACCGCGTATTCGTCGCGCACGACGGAGATGTGCCGGAATGCGAGCGCTTCGAGGAGCGCCTCGACGATCGTATGGTGTGCTAACGGGTGATGCGTGGGCGTGCCTTCGGGAGTGGGAATGATCTGCAAGTCCTCCCGCGTGATCTTGTTGCTGCCGCAGTGGGCAAGAAGCTGACTCTGGTCCATAACTCTCGTGTTCTCCTTTTTCAATGAGCTGGTAGCGAAGGGACTAAGCCCTTCCAGCGGCCCCTCTATGGGAAGGCGCATGTTGGAGCACATGACTCCGCGCGCCAGGGGCCGCTGGAAAGGTTCGGTTTTCTAAAGCTGCGGGGAAACCACGGGGGTGCTTCGCGGTTTTACTACTGGAAGTGTAAGCGAATCTCGCCGGAGCGAAAGACGGGCAGACTTGCCGGAAGCGGCAAATATGAGCGCGCCGTGCCCTCGAAAATGACAAGTCCGCCCGTCTTTTCAGAAGTTTGCTATTGCCCTAGCCTGTCCGAATATGGAGTCATCCGGAGAAAAAACAGATAGCAGAACGAAATCTCCGACGATCCCCGATCTTTTTCCAAATGTCACCGCCGAGCAACTCGCGGAGATTGAGGAAACCTTGCGCAACTATGCCGCCATCGCATGGCGCATTGCTGAGCGCTTGGAACGCGAAGAAGACCAGCGTTTTGACGGCCGCACAAAACCTTCATAGGATGAAGGCAAAGGTCGATTCTCCAACAATAAATTATGGACAAAGTTTATTTCGCATACGTCCGCGTATCGACGGCGAAACAAGGAGAGAAGGGCGTCTCGCTCCAGGAGCAGCATGACGCGATCGTTCAACTACTCGGAACGCGCAGGGCTTCGCCTCGCGGAGTGGTTCGAAGAGCGGGAGAGCGCGGCAAAACGAGGCCGGCCTGTGTTTGCCCGCATGCTGAAGCTTCTCCGGCAAGGGAAGGCGCAAGGTCTCGTGATCCACAAAATTGATCGCGGAGCGAGGAACCTCAAAGACTGGGCGGACCTCGGCGAGATGATCGATGCGGGCGTCGAAGTGCATTTCGCCACCGAGAGCCTGGACCTCCAAACGAGAGGCGGTCGGCTTTTCAGCGGACATCCAGGCGGTCGTCGCCGCGGACTTCATCCGGAACCTGAGAGAAGAGACGAGGAAAGGATTTTATGGGCGGCTGAAGCAAGGCCTGTATCCGATCTCCGCGCCCGTGGGGTACCTTGATCGCGGGAAAGGCTAGGTGAAGGAGCTTGATCCGGTGAAAGCTCCGATTGTCAGGAAAGCGTTTGAACTGTATGGCACCGGTCGGTACGGGCTTCATGCCCTGCTCGAAGAACTCCGTCGGTTGGGCTTGCGCAATCGACGGCCGAATGGCTGCGCACGGCGGACTCTAATGGCAGTCTAAAAAAGTTCCTCGGCCCTGCGCTTGAACCGCAGGAGCGCAAAACAGCCGAAGTTGAGGGTTGGATTCTCGGAGTTTTGTAGTGCCCTACCCTCCCCAAACGATTCTATAATAAATTATTGATATAGTTACTTAAACCATATATATTTTCCAGTCGTCGGTATTCCCGGAGTTGTTAGAATATGGATTTTCAAGCGCTAGCGCCATCTTGGCTATCGCGCTGGCTTGCGGACGGAGCACTTGCAACGCTCTCGATTGCACCAAATATCATAGCGCTCACGTGCTATGCGTGGTTCGGCTTTTGGCTGCTCGACACACTTCTATCGACGGTCGACAAATTCGCTGTCCTGCAAAACTTCAAGGCCGCAGTAGCTGCCAGGCAGTCTTTGGGGACCCGCGGAGCGAGGGCCCGCATCCTCTTGAGCAGGGTTCCGGGCTGGTTGCTTAAGACTTGGGTGGGACTGCCGATGTTCGGCGTGGTCCAGCTTGTCTTGTCTAACGATCTTGAGGCCCGCGCTAGACTCAAGTCCATGTCGAGTGGATACGGATGGGAATCAGATTTATTGGACAGACTATCAAAGGTACATTTTTGGCAAGCACCCGCTGATTCTATGGCTGGCCAGGTGCTATTAGCTGGGATCTGTGGTGCGTTAGCAATTTACACTTACTTTTACTGGTCAAGGGGTTTCGATCTTGTGAGACGAATTCGAATTGTAGGTGATGCTATCCTGTCGCTGGTTAAAAAGGAAGGCGAGGCCTCGCCATCCGTTTTGGAGGCATCGTCGCGGCTGGACGCGGCTGGGTGGTCACCGAGCGCCATTGCCGCAGGATGTTTGTTCCTTGGCTTAATCAACCTCCGAATCATGTACAAGAACGACGCCTATAAGCAATTAACACCTGGAGGCTACGGTCTGTTCAGAATGGTGCGTGCGCTAGGCATCGCCTCAGCCTTGTCCGCATTGCACCCAGTCGTTGCCGGTCTGTACGTTGCCTCTGAGGTGAAGAACACGGCGGATTTGAGGTCGACCACCAAGCTTTACACGAAGCGTTTCGCAAATCTTCCCGAGGGGTTCCGGTCTGGCTTGGGACCCGTTGAGCTTTAGGGGTAAGGGCATGTTCTAGTTGTTGCGCCAGCTCATTAGCATATCGCATTGGATTCCGTCGCGACCGGGCCCAAGAAGACACCAGGCCGCCCCGGCGTGACTTTCGGAGGTGGACTATGATGATTATTGTGGCAATTTTTTGTGCAGGCTCGGCGGCCACCATCACGGCTATTGTCCTCAATTATTCAACCTTAAGTTCATTGTGGGCGATTCTATTGTCTTTCCTGGTTACAATCCTTTGCGGCATCGCGATTGCGGCAAAAAAGGCTGCCTTAACTAAGGGCATTTCGAATTTTGCGAGGATCGGCGCAGTTTTCGTGGCCCTTACTATCCTTACACCGGCTGCCAGACCGTACTTGGAGTTGTGGCGCGGTGCCCACGGATTCTGGTCCTTTGTGTTCTTGGTATGGCTTGGGATTCTCGCTTTCACGGTGGTTAGTATTCCGGTCCAAGCAGGTGAGGAGCCGGGTGACCGACAGATGACGCCCTGAGGGGGTGTAGGGTGCTGTCCTTTCCGCGGGCATTTGTCTCAAGTCCTACTCCCCGTTAGACAGAAGTCAAAGGTCGACAACAATACCGAACACCATGGACCGCAGTCAGAATTGAGCGGCGAAGAATTCTTTGAGTAGATCTTACATGAAGTCAAAAGCGGATTCATGCCAAATACTGTTCGTCCTGGGTCCCTCAGGCACTGGCAAGTCGTGTTTTGCTAAATACCTCGATGAGCAGCATCGTTGGCCATCCTTCTATAGATTCAGCTTGAAAAGCTAGGCAGATTTCTCGCGGGGTCATTCGAGCTTGTCAGTCCTAAATCACTCCATACATTTTTGCGCGTCGCTTGAATGCTTCCTCTGCGCCTTCTAGAATCTGGCAGACGATTTTCTTGGTATCCGCATCATCAATCGAGCCCCTCGCAACAACCAAGCTCTTGTCGCTAGTGCTTTTCAAGGCCACTATCTGTTCCGCATCACCCAAGACAGCAATGTTTGGATTGTGCGTGACTACAATGATCTGACGACGCTCTTTAGCCGCTCGCAAAACAGGTACTAAGGAATGGAAAATGAATTCGCTATCAAGATTGTCTTCCGGCTGGTCAATAATCAAAGGAGAATTGCTTTCCGAAGAGAGCATGAGAGCTAATAAAACAGACTGCTGTTGACCCAAAGACAGTTTTGAAAAATCCTTCGATGGATACTTAACCGCGCCACCAGGCTGAATGATCTTTTTGGTCACCGTGATTTTGGGGCGGTCATCGAATACGCAGCGCTCCAATCTATAAATGTATGGTGGCCGAGCCAAAGCCTTCAGTATTTCTAGGGCGTCGGTTTTGCTAAATGGGTTTGTTCCGTCGGACGCCGCAACATTCACAATCGGATTAGGGTCATTCTTTCTTACTGCGTCTAGGAGCTGTGGCACCGGAACTTGCTCGATGAGTAAGGCAGCCCGAGGAACTTGGGTAGTTCGCCAGTTCATTGCCTCCTTGATGATGTCCTCTGCCTCGGGAGAGAGAGCGTTTTCCGCAAACTTTACGTTCACGAAAAGGTCCGTCAGCGCATTCTTTAGCGCGCGATTTGCCTTAGTAGCAAAAGTTGCTCTGTTCTTTGATATGGCAGCTCTCTTCTCTAGGCGCTTCTTTAGTAAGTCGATTCGAACTGTCTGGAGCTCTTTCAGCCTCTTCTCCCAATCCCCAAGAACCTTCAAGGACTTACGATAAGTCGCTTCGTCGGTCGCGAGCTTTTTGATGTACATGCTGTCGAGCTTTATGCCCTTCGCCGACAGATCTTTTTTCTTGGCTTCAATTTCCGTCAAGATCTGGCGCTCGCGCGCCTTCCATTGTTCCATTCGCTTCTTTACGTCACTGGCCAACGATTTCACTCTTTTGGTGATCTCCACCTGATTCTTTTCAGCTGTCGAGGCAAATGCCCTCACTAGTTTGGTGATTTCGGCGAATTCCGCCGAGCCGACCTTCAGCTCTTCGGCCTTGGCGGCAGTCTGAATATCGCTGAGTATTTCCGCGACGGATGAAGAAGTGATCTCGGCATTCAAATCAGCCATGCGGTTCTCGATGCCTTCGCGGATTGTACGTTCCTCGGCTACTTTTCTTTCGAGGGCGACCACTTCCGTAGCATGCGCAGCTTCTAACGCTTTAAGTTGCATTTCGGAGTTTGCTAGCAGCTTTTTGTATTCTGGAATCCTTGCAACGTTTGCTTGTGCCTTCTCTATGTCAGTTTGATTCGCGAGTAGTTGATCCCGGAATTCCTCCTCTTGGGCAACTAGATCGAATGTGTTCGTAAACTGATCGAGGTATTGCAATAAAACTGTTGGGTCTTGCTGTGCTTTGGCACTCGTTTGCGCTGTTTCACTTTGGCCGTATGACTCTATCGGGAACGAGATCGGCCCGAGCGTAGAATTATCGAGATTTTCGGGCTCTTCCCCGATGCGTCTCATGATTGTGTGTTGCTGTCCCGCTTGATCAACCCAAACAAGGTGTATTTTTTCGGGCCAGACCTCGGAGTCAATCAATTTGCTACCACTTGGTGTTGAAGCGATAACACGAGCAGCCTCAAAGGCAGTGGACTTGCCAGCTCCCCTTCCGCCGATAATGCAATTCAGATTCCTGCTGAAATGGATGATTTGGCCATCAAGGAAACCCCCTTGGAGCTTCACCCCCAATAGATAAGGAACCGATTGCGGGATTTCGTCCTCAAGTCTTATGCGAGCGTCGGCATCTTGAAGCGCAATTCGAATACCGTTAAAAGAGGGTGAGTCCATCTTGATACGAGTCAGCTTACGTCTTCCTTGTGCGTTTTTCCCCAAAGCAGTTAGCGAATGAGAATCGGAGAAAAGGACTCTCGCTAAGTATTGTTTTGCTCCGAGACCCAACGCCGCGATCCTCTTCTTCCCGCATTCTGCTCTGTGCTGGTCAGTATCTGAGTCCGAATACGACACTGGCGATAACACAGACTGCAATTCAATACCCAAGAGAGAGGGATGGCTGATGACATCAGTCTTGTAGGGTGGATTTCCGCTAATGGTTTTCTCGATCCCGCCATCTCCATCGACGTGAGCGAGAATTGCAAAGCCTTTTGCCGAATCGATGAGACCCAAACAATCAAAGATCCCGGTCTGGCAGCGTGAATCTCCTTTTCCGCGGCCGGCAAAAGTCAGCTTGCCGCAGAATGTTGCGAGGTCCTGATAGTCAGCGAAATAGACTAGCAAGTGCCCTTGAGGTGTACTCAGTTCAACTCCAGGAACAACCAGCAATTGTTTGCTGGCAGCGGCGGCCAACGCGCGAAGCACATTCGTTGTTTCATTATGGTCCGTAACCGCAATTATGGAGAGGCCTTCCGCAATGGCCCTATCAACGATCGCTTCGGGGGTCATGGACGGGTCGGCAACATCGTGAGAGCCACCGTACGAGTGGATATGAAGGTCGGCCCTGAAGAATCGGGCCCCGGATGAAACGGTGATTATTTCATCGGCAATATTCATGGGGGTAAGTCGCCGCCCCTACAGCGGCTCTTGATTTGCATCCTACCGAAAGCTGGCAAGAAGTCAAAGGTCCTAATCTCAATCACGGGAGATTTTGCGCGAGGCGCAAGATTTCCAGACAAGATTGTCCGCGTAACTCCTACAAGAAAAGCCTTCATCACCTGGACAGCAGTTCGCGCACGCGCTAAGGTGTGTACATTAACGAAAGCGGAAGAGTCTCCTGAGAACTCGCCGAGTAACCTATGGATCTATCAAAGCTTCCGATTAAGCCGACGAAACGGAGCTTGGCGACAAGCCCCAGGGAGATTTTCAAGTCCCTGACCCTGCGAGGTTCCATCCAGAACATCTGGGAACCTCAAGCCGAAGCCCTGGCAGGTTGGGAAAAGGATCGAAAAGCCCCTGACGTAGTAATCCAAATGAACACCGGAGGTGGCAAAACCCTCGTCGGTTTGCTCATCGCGCAATCTCTCGTTAACGAGACCAAAGGCAAGGTCCTGTACGTCTGTCCGACCAACCAACTGGTTGAGCAAGTGGCGGCCAAAGCCGCTGAATGCGGCATCTCTGTCGCGACCTACATGCGGTCGCGGTGGGATAACGCGAGCATTTACGACACCTCACTCGGTCCCTGCGTCACAAATTATGCGGCAGTGTTCAACGGGAAGAGCATTTTTAGGGAACGTGAGATACGCGGTATCGTCTTTGACGATGCCCATGTCGCTGGAAACTTCGTTCGGGGACAGTTCACAATCAGGTTGTCGCAGGGCGATTCAGCTTTCAAGGAGGTTGCCGAACTTTACCGGAACCACTTCGCGCGTAACAGTCAGATTCAACAATTTGAAGACGCGTGTGCGGGTGATTGGCTCGCACTTCTGTTTGTACCTTCTTTTGAGGTCAGTTCCAATGCCTCGCGGTTGCGGAAGATATTGATACAGCATGGTGTGCACACGGGCGACCACCGCTTTCCGTGGGCTCACCTCAAAGACCAACTCACGCACTGTGCAGTGTTCATCTCTGGCTCGGGTCTCGAGATCACTCCGGCGCTGCTGCCGGTCACCGCGATGCCCTACTTTGGCAGCGATGTCCGGCGGGTCTATCTCACTGCGACCATGCCTTCGCAGGTGGAGTTCTTGCGAACCTTCGGAGTAGGCAAAGTTGTTCGAGTCGTTCCCGGCGGGAAATCAGGGGAGGCCCAGCGACAGTTTCTTTTCTTGCGAGGTGCGGACGACGAGGAACGTAGGAAAGGGGCGCTTGACCTCGTCGAGAAGTTAAAGGCTTGCATTATCGCGCCATCGGACCGTGCTGCAAACGAATGGTGTCCACCCGCAGTAAAATTCGAGCGCAATCAAGGACACGCCGCCATACAATCATTCGCCAATGCAACCGACGCAGAAAAGTTGGCACTGGCAGCCAGGTACGATGGCATAGATCTCCCTGGGGACGCTTGCCGAGTCTTGATTCTCGCAGGAATGCCTGTCGGCGAGATGCTGATCGATAGATTCATTGACCAGACATTGCGAATTGAGCGGATACGCACTGCGCACGTCGCGACTCGCGTAGTCCAAGCGATCGGCCGCATATTCAGAGGTAATACCGACCACGGCGCAGTGCTCGTCGCAAACTACGACCTTGAGCGATGGCTTGTCGATCCGCAAAATTTGCGGTACATGCCGGCACTGCTTCAGCAGCAGGTCAAACTCGGCATTGAACTGCAGCGGATGGTTGAGCAGGGCCATGCGACGCTCCCAGATCTTTTGAGTGCAGTGCTCGCGGGACGAAAGGACTGGGACAAGCTGTATGCGGATAACGTTGGCAGCTTCGAGACTTATGATCAAAACCCAGAACCGCAATGGTTTGCCGATCTTGTAGCCGGTGAACGCGCAGCCTTCGACAAGCTCTGGAAAGGGAACCATTCGGGTGCAGCAAAGGAATATGCGAGCATCGCTGAAGATTCGGAAGCGAGAGACGCTCGTCTTTCGGCTTGGTACCGTCACTGGGAGGGGCTTGCGCATAGTCTTGCGGGCGACCACACCGCAGCAACGCGCGCCTACTTGCGGGCTGCGAACGAACGCTCGGAATTGGGACGCCCTGTAGTCAAGCAGGGCCTTGTCGTCGTCGGCGGTGAACTCAAGCCCTCACCTCAGGCGATGCGCATTGCCCACCTCTGGGAACAGAAAGGCAACAAGATCGTTCAAGAGATTGGCAAGATCAAGAGCGATCTCGCGTACGGGCCAGCAACAAACCCGGTAGAAGAAGCTCTCCGTAGGGTCGGAGAGCTCGCTGGCCTCATGGCATCCAGACCGGAGAAAGAAGTCGGCACGGGTCCCGACGTTTTATGGCGCTCACCCGAGCACAACGCTGGTGCCGCAATAGAGGCCAAAACAAATAAGAAGGATGGCGGCCAGTACCGCAAGAAGGAGGACATCGGTCAGTTTCACGATCACATACAGTGGCTTGAAAAGAATTTTCCCAAAGAAGCGTTTCACAAGATTATTGCGGGCAAGAAACATTACGTTTCCGGGGACGCTAATCCTCCCGGAGATCTTCGCATCATCACGCTGGAACAATTTCAACTTCTAGCTGATCGAATCAAAGAGCTCTATGAGTACGTTGGTTCCGCAGCAAAGAGCGGCGACGTTGGCATTTGCGTCGAACGAGGCATTGAGTCACTGGGGTTAAGATGGCCCAAATGTATCGACTCGCTCGAATCTTCGCTTGCGATCGATTTAAAGGCCGTCGAGCCTTCCCAAGCAGACGGAGGCGATTAGGGATGTGTCGGTTGTCACGAGAAGGACCGGCATGAGTGAAGTGCTTATGAATGCTTGAAAAGGTGGGCGGATTTGTGGCGGGAACATAGAAGGACTTTTGACATGTTCACGCGCTCGCCTGCGCTCAAACTGCCTCAACGGGATGAACCGTAATGAGAATCTTCTTCTGTCCGAAGTATGCAGCCCACCGCAGTTTGTTCTTGACAAAAAAATCATAGGACTTTGAGTCCTGTGGGGTGAGAACTGTATAGATCGTGTTTAGATCCCTGGCGGCGTTCTGGGTTTCGGGATCCTCCCAGTAACCCTCAAAAACCGGATTCCCGACTATGGGCGTTCGTGTGAGTCCCCTAAACCTGTCGTAGAGTTCAGATTCAAACTCTACAAATTTGCGACGGTCAACCTTTTCCCCGTTTTTGTCGTTCAACGACAGCCATACGTCGAAGCGATACATGAACTGTTCTGGCGGCTTGGGCTCTTCACGGAAAGCCATAAGTGTGCTCAAACAAAAAGGAGGACAAGCGAGTTCCGGATGTCCTCCCCAAAGGTCGTCGAACGTCTGCTACAATCGGACCGATTCTACTTCGTATGGGATCTTTGCTTCGTTGAGTAAAGACACATGGCGCTGCGTGACGACGTAGGTATACTTGCCGACAATGCTGTATTGTCCGCCCTCAGCCAACACGTCAAAGGCATCCGCAGCAGCATCCAGATCGAAACGGATCACCGCGGCGCTAAACCTTGTGGGAAGCGCCTGCTGATTACTTTTTATCGGCCGTGCGCTACTTGTCGCCATGGATTCCTTCCCGGCTCCCGGATTTGAAGGTCGCATTATACATCCTCCAGTGTCCTGTCAAGGACGAAACGATCTCCCATGATTGTACCATTACCTATATAGTAATCAACGCGGCGCAAGCCGCCGTGACAGCAATCTTGTTTGCGCTTCCTTCGAAGATAACCGGCAGAGAGCTGGGAGAGCTACTGTACGAAGGGTCTGTTTCTATACGCGCAACATCCTTATCCCTCAGGGTGGATACTGTAACCTTCCCGCCAGCTCTTTTTGATGCAGCTTCTGCGAGGCACGGATGCCTGGGGGCTCTATGTTCTGCGCACGCACGCGCGAATCCAAGCTTGAGCCGGGTTCATTTGCGGCATCGACAAGATCGTACACCTTTACGAGCATGTCCTGCCTGCTAAGCTGTCTCTCCTGGCCGATCCTGCTAAGTTCGAGCTTCGGGTGTTTCATCTCTTCGAGTCCTAACTCTTGCTCTGGCGCCGGAGGTTCTCGACTGCAGCTCGGATAGCATCAGCGCTGGAAGCCTTTTCTGCCCACTCTCGCCAGAAGTTTTTCGTTAGGCTTAAGGGAGTAGCCGTAGGCTTATCCAACTTGATTCGTGAAGGAAGCAAAACGGCATCCCCCAGAACGATCGCCTCACCGATGTCCAGAAGAGGGAGCACATCGGCGATCCCAGCCATGCTATCGGGCATTACCGATTTGACCGCAGATTGATCCTGTTCGTTTGTTAGCCTTAGCGCGATGAAATTATTGCATTGGCTCAAAATGGTTTTGCTGACGTCGGAGGGCCGCTGGCTGACAACGAGGAGCGAGAACCCATACTTTCTCCCTTCCTTGGCAATCCGTTCAAATGTATCAAGAGCCCGTTTCGCGGCGGCGTCCGTATCGGATCGAACCGGCAAATAGAGATGAGCCTCGTCGCAAACCAAGCAGACCGGGGTTCGCGATTCTGAGCGCATCCAGAACTGGATATCGTACAGTACCCGCGCGAAGACGCTCACCACCGTCGGAAGAACGTCCGACGGAACTTCGGAAAAATCTACCACCTTAATCCCCGAAGACTTCTTTCCATTGGTAGAAAGAAAAGTCACGGCCATCTGCTCAAGCCACTCATATGCGGTGCTCTTGGGCGGGGGCTGAAACAGAAACCCATAGCGTCGATCGGCAACCTTGGCTTCCAGTCGACTGATGAATCGGGTGAGCTTCCCGTGCCAAGGCCCTTGCTTGTCTCGTCCCGAACTGCCCGCCACCATTTCTTTGTCATCCTGTCGGAGCGCATCGACAAGCGACGGCAGGTCGTACGGAATCGGAGAATCCACCGTGAAGGATGCGAGTACGTCTTTACGCTTCTCCTTTTCAAGGAACGTCCGTTTTCCTTCGGAGACCAAGCCGGTGAATCGCATTGATTGATTGGGAGCGTTGTCGTCGGTTCGGTCGAGAAACATTGATAGCATCTCTTCTCGGTTCAAAAGCCAATAGGGTAGAAAGAGGATATGCTCACCGGGAGCTGCAAGATCTCCTGGGCCAGCAATCTTGAAGTACTCTGCGAAGCCGTTTGTTCGGCCCCTTGCCAGGGAGGCATATTCCCCGTGCATGTCGAGCAGCAGAATATTCGGATGACTGAGAGTATTGGCTCTCTCAAGAAGTGCGGCTACCGTCCAACTCTTTCCGCTACCCGTGCTGCCTAATATCGCTGCGTGGCGCTGAAAAAACCGGTCGCCGTCCGCAACTGCATGCGCCGTTGGGTCGAGGACGAAGTGCCCAAGACGGAGTGCCGTTTCCGACGTGACTTTCTGGGACAGGACGCCCATGAACGCGGTCAGGTTCGTGCCCCGAATGAGAAAGCAAGGTTGGTCGATCTGCGGACACGAATCCGCGCCTCGTTTGAATGATGGGCCGGCGTCACCGTCCTTGGAACGATAGGTACCTACGAGGACGGCGCGGATCGTGTCCTGTAAATCCTCTGGTTGCGGAGCAGTATCGTCATCCGTTGCTTCGATCGGCCCTATCGAGTCTGCAGGCAGGCGCGTGATGCGTTCGACAATTGAGATCAGAAATTGATGGCCAGTGGCACCCTGCACCGCAATCAGGTTGCCAACCAGTAAAGTCTTGAGCAGTTCATGGTCGTCCACGTGGATAAACACGCGCATAGTGTCAACGGACATGACCCGGCCGATGGGCCGATCTGACTCGAAAGACATAATGACAGCAGACATCAGAGCACTCCTTGATTGAATCCTTCTAGATTCCACAGTTGTTCGTCGACAACGAGCTCTTCGCCAGATTGAGTGACAATCCGCGTGCGAGAATCCGTGTCGGACACGGCGCAAAGAGCGAGGACTTCCGTCTCCTTACTGTTCTTTATCACTTTCCACGCATTATCCGAAGGTTGCTTCGCGACTATAACCGTCGGCTTTGTCAACTTCAGGTTCGGGCACAGGTACTGCTCTAGATGATCGTCATTGAAGCCGTAACCGATAAACATGAGCCGAGTTGCGGTCGAGGCTGCCCGATTACCTGCGTTGCGTTGATCGTCAAACGCCCACCGAAAACTTTCTCGGTACTTGGTCGTCCCTGGCGTGATGATGATCGGCACCATTCCGTGATCTATCGGACACCTGACGATCTTGTTTCCAACTTCATACCAGTCGAGACTTCCGTGCGGCTTGTGAACGCACAAGCAGGGCAGGTTACGAAAAATGGAGTTCCTGCCTGAAATGTAAGACTCGCGATGAGCGTCCGCCGACCTCCTGGGATCAGACCTCCCGTGGAGATAGCCGACAAAACGGGAGTCCACGCCGATCTCCGCCGCTTCCGCTGCCATTTCAACGAGGCGGTCGTAGTTGGTGGTGATGAGGTGAAACTTCTTCCCTGCCTTAAACAGGTGCTTCACAAAGGGAGTCAATGGAAGCTCCCTCTCCCCGGTCAAGACCCGCTCGAAAACCTTGCGTTCCGCAGTTAAGATGAACCGCGCTGTCTCCGCAACTATGGTCTCGACTGTTGTTGAAAGCAAATTGACATTTCCCATCGCGGCTTCGAGATTATCGCCAGCGTCTAGCGCACTTGCTGCGATATCCCAGGCCGGGTCTGGCACTGCCGCCAACTTGGGCGGAACCTCACGCTTCAGGTGCTCCGCCAGGAGTCCCATTCCTGGAATACCTTCCGCGATCGAGAGGCCAGTGCCAACAACAATGAGCAGGCCTTCCTGAAGATGGTCCTGAAGCTGCCTTTTCACTTTGGACAAGTCCAGAGCCACCACTTATTCCTCAATACTTTCTTCGGAATCCTCGGACGGCGGCGCAAGCGAAACGCCGTCAACGAGCATCGATGGCATCGGTTTTTTGGTTTTGACGCCCAAATTGCGGATGCGTTGCCCGATAGAGAGTGCATTGCCTTTGCCTGTCGAGAGCCTCCTTACTGCCTCGTTGTGAGCGGTCAGCGCGTCCGCGATCTTCTCGGCAACTCCGTTTAGATCAGCGAGACTCGTGCTCACCTTGTCGCACAGGTCACCGGCCAGGCGGGCGATGTCCTGCGCGTTTTGACCTTGCAATTCATAGCGCCAAATCGAGGCGACAGTCCGCATCGTCATAAGCAGTGTGGGGGGACCAACAATGACGACGTGGCGGTCCCATGCATAGACGAAAAGCTCGGGCTCTCTGGTTAGTGCGGCGGCCAGCGCGCCTTCGATCGGGATGAACATCAGGACGCAGTCGTGCGCTTGTAGTTTTTCGTTCTCCTGGTAGCGTTTGTCGGCGAGGTCATCGATGTGTCCTTTGAATTCCCGTACAAACTGGTCAGCGCAGATGGTGCTTTCCGCTTCGTCGTTCGCTGCAATCAGTCGCTCATAGGACGCAAGAGGAACCTTTGAATCAATGATCATGGTCCGCTGCTCTGGAAGCTTTACGATGATGTCCGGTCTTTGAACTCCACCGGATTCGTTCTTAAGGCCCAATCCGCGCCCTTGCGAGATATATTCTCTGCCCTCGGTAAGGCCCGCTGCTTCGAGAATGCGCTCCAAGGCGAGCTCACCCCAGCGGCCGAGGAGTTGAGAATCACCCCTCAGCGCCTTTGCGAGTCCGTCCGCTTGGTTGCCAATTGTATGGCTAGTTTCGAGAATGAGCTTGATCTGCTCTTTGAGCGAGAGGACTTCGCGGTTTTCTGCCGTGTACGTGGTTTCCACCTTCTTCTGAAAATCCTGAATTCGTTCGCGTAGCGGCTCCAGGATAGCGGTCAATTCCTTTTGTGAATTCGATGAAAGCTCGGTGGCATTGGCTTTGAGGATGCGGTTTGCGATGTTCTCAAATTCGGCCGTCAGTTGCTTTTGCTGGTCCGTAAGTTGCGCCGCCAGCGTTTCGATTTTATCAGTGAGAGCAGTCTCCCGTTCGGTGAGGCGTGCGACTTCGGCTACTGCCGCCTTGGCCTCGTTCGCGGCTGCCTCGCGCTGGGATTCTATCAAGGTGATCTGCTTGACCTGTTCTTCGCTCTGTTTCTTGAGGCCCGCAACGCGCTCCGTCAGTCGAGCAACCTCCTCCCCTGCCGTTCTTACTTCGTCGGCGGCGGCCTTGCGTACGGCATCGAGTTGATCTGCCTTGCTCCGAAGTGCGATGCCTTCCTGGTTGAGCCGGGCAAGCTCTGTCTGAGCCGTGGCCAGTGCATCTCGGTCGCTTGCGCGAACCCCTGGCCAGACATATCGTCCAAGCACAATGCCCAAAGCGGCGGCCAAAATACCAATGGTTATGAGAACTGTAGCATCCATGTGGTTTACTCCATTTCAACTTTTGAGTGTACACTGTTAATTAATATCCGCATTACTCGTTCCTGCGCCGTCGAAAAGCGGTCAGTACGTCCGCAGCGCACACTAGCGTGCCGCCGTGGGCTGCTACGCCGGTAATGCTCTTCGAGAATTCGACTGACCACAGCAATTGGCCGTTAGCGTCCTACACCTGAACGTCGTTCCCTCGCCACAGCACGATGTCATCGCCGAGCATCGTCAAGGCACGCGGCCAGTCAAGCGCTTCAGCCACGTTGAGGTCGACTAGATTGGCTCTAGGTCTGATTGCGAGGCGAAAAATGCGAAGAGTTTCTCCAAAACTCCATCAAGTTCGAGGTACGCCCCAGTTCGAGGTACGCCTCGTTCAGGGGTACTACATGTTTTCCTCGAACCGGAACAAAAGACGCAGGCAAAACCTGCGTTTTTTGTTCCTCAAATTTCCGTTTTTTCTAGCTTTTCGCCGATTCTTGAGGGGAATCGAACTTCGATTCGCCTTTATTTTCCCGATGCGCTTCGCCCGCTGGGTTCAAGTTTTCCCGCTCCATTCTCTCGAAAATCTGCCACGCGGTCTCGATGTAGCCGTAAAAGACATCCTCCACCTCTTTGAGCTGCTTTTCGCTCAGGTCGGGAAATATGGGTCGAAGGCTTTTGCGTGATTGATCGATTTCTTCATCCATAACCAGGGTAAGTTGTTCGGTCGTCGACCTTTCCTGTTCGATGATGATACTCCTGATTCCTTGACTAAATCCTAAAGAGCGCTAGCCTCAGTAGGATGGAAACGCGCAAACCAGTTTACGTATTCATTGACGCGTCGAACCTATGGGCCGCGCAAAAAGCCAAGGGAAAATTTTTTGATTTTGAAAAACTGATCAAGTACCTTGTGAAAAAATTCGAGGCGGCTGCGATCAAGGCGTTCTACTACACGGCCTACCCCGCTGACGGGACGAGAAGTTACAGCCTCGAGGGAAAGCACAAATTTTTCACATTCTTGAAAAAAGGCCTGGGATTCGTCGTGAGAAAAAAGGAATTGAAGCGCATATCGGTCTTGGATGAGCATGGGGAATCCATGCAGGAAAAGGGAAACATGGATGTCGAAATGACGATCGACGTGCTCTACCATGCGGCAAAGTATGACACCGCCGTTTTCTTTACGGGAGACTCTGATTTTCTAGCTTTGGCGAGCCATTTACGAACGAGTGGTAAGAAGGTTTTTGTTTTTTCATCGAAGAACAACATCTCTCAGGAACTAAGAACCGGTGCGGACGGTTATTTTGACGTGTTAACCCTGGAGGAGGATATCTGGGGCAAAGAGCTGAAGCATCGAGAGGAAAAACCAAAATAAAACACCCTCCGCGAGGAGGGTGTTTCTTGGATGTAATGCCCTTCCAGTTCATGGCAGAACTGGGAGACTTTTCCAGTGTAGCAGAGCTCAATGAAAAGTCAAGGAAGGCGATATTATACCGGCTTCTAGGCGAGCCAGAACGTTGATTCGTGCCAATTAAGAAATCGACTTGTCGCTTCGCAATCTTTTCCGTCTCGAGCATTTGCCGCCCGCGTCAAATCCGCCCGTCTTTCGCAGCCGGACTGAATCGCTCACAATGGAGCAAAAGTCGATTAGGTTGGCTCTAGCTCCGATTGCGAGGCAAAAAACGTGAAGAGTTTCTCCAACATTCCATCAAGTTCGAGGTGTGCCGCAGTTCGAGGTACGCCTCGTTCAGGGGTACAACAACTGTTTTTTTCTCGATTTGCAATCAGTCGAGCTGGAATTGTCAGCTCTACGTCTACATTTTTGCCTGCCACCCTCAAGTTCGAGGTAAGCTTTCTGAGCAAATCGCGCTTTTCTTCGGGAAGGGCCTGTTTATAAAGCACAGACGCGCTTTTTGCCAGTTCGAGGAATCTTTCAAGTCGTACGAGGGCGTTCCCGTCTTTCTGTCCCAAATTATCCAGCTTTTCCTTCAAGCCTCTTTCTTCAAGGAGTAAACCTGCCTTTCGCTCCCCGAATACATCGCGATCTATGCTGCCGTCCAAAAAAACATCTGTAAGCCGTGTTCGTCTGGCCCGATTTTGATCCAGCGAGAGTCTGGTGTTGCGGAGTTCCTTCTCGCATAATTCGTCGTGGTGCAGACGCGCGTTCCTGACCCACCCGCTTGCGTACTCAATTTCTTCGGTGTCGAGCCGCAAATACCCAAACCCTGTGCTGACGGCGTCGTCGAGGCTATCTTCCCGAATCGATTTCGTTGGACATGACTTCGTCTGACAACGGTAGTACACGTGGCCCTTCTGTAGCTCGCCGATGAGCGCGTAGCCACATCCCGCGCATCGTACCCTGCAACGAAAAGTGAAATCATGCCGAGTCTGGCGATTGACGGTCTTACCTCGAAGAATCTGCTGGACACGGTCGAACAACGGTTTACTGACGAGAGGCTGATGCTTGCCCTCAAAAAGCTCGCCTGTTTTCCGGATTCGTATGAGCCCGATGTAAAACGGATTGTTCAATAACACTGAGATTCCATTGAGGCACATGCTGCCACCTCTCTTGTTTCGCAAGCCTCTGTTGTGAAGTTCCTGAAGCAGCGCGGGCAACGAATATTTTCCGGTACCATACAGTTCGAAGGCCTGAACGACGAAGGGAGCCCGTTCGGGATCAATCGTCTTGAGCATCGCCTTACCTTGATCGAGATAGCCTATGGGAGCGCCAATGGGATAGAAACCTTGCTTCAATCGGCCATAGAAACCCTTCCTCGTTTCCTCGCGCAGATTGCGGATGTAGTCAGAGGCAACGACGGCCTGGATGTCGGCGGAGAGCCTCCCGCCCCGAGTATGGAGATCAAGACTTTCGTTGGCGAAGTGGATCTCGATACCGGCATCAATCATCTCGCCAAGATCAGCCCAATCCTTGAGGTTCCGCGCACTGCGATCGATTTTGTGGATGATCACTCCTCGGGCTTTGTGTTGCTTCAAAAGTCTCAACATTAATGTGAAGATTGGACGGCCTCTCTTCGCGGCAGTCTCTCGCTCTTCGAACCATTGACTTATCTCAAGACTAAAACGCTCGGCATACTGGGAGATAGCGTCCCTCTGTTCCTGAAGTGATACACCTTTCTCGCCCTGCTTTGCTGTCGAAACGCGCACATAACCAAAATACTGGTGCATGTAAGAACTATTTTTTGTTTAGAGAGGAATCGCCGACCTTTCCTACATGCTAGGAGGGACCTTTCAGTCTGTCAAAAAAGTCCGGCTGTTCCCGTTCAAGCCGCTCATAAATACGCCAAGCCACCTCAAGGTAACCGTGAAGGGTCTCTCCGACTTCTTTTAACTGCTCGTCGCTCAAGTCAGGAAAAAGGTCTCGTAACGAGGGG
>Ga0307374_10002101_pt1 | contig 35949 bp, 29 predicted proteins | sample OX3MG_FD_202532 | JGI IMG/M metagenome (GOLD analysis project Ga0307374, IMG submission 202532) | Soil microbial communities from Risofladan, Vaasa, Finland - OX-3 | ecosystem: Environmental > Terrestrial > Soil > Coastal area > Acid sulfate soil | place: Finland: Risofladan, Vaasa | collected... | reverse complement strand
GTTCGCGGGATGAACATACGGACCACGTTGCCGTGCAGGTCGGGCGGCGTAAGCTGCACGCCAGCCCCAAGCATGGCGAGGAGATCGTTGGGCACAACACCTTCCATTTCGTCTTGATCGCGGTACCGGAGCCGCACCCAGAGTCCATCGACCTTTGGCCGGCTCAGAAAGCTTTTGCGCTCGGGTTCGAATGGCCCGGTGAACTCGCGCACGAAGCAGACTGCCTTCACGTCCCGCAAAGGAATAGACCGGTGCTCCCCGCCGGGGGTGAGCAGGTCAACCGTATCGGTGCTCTCGATGGCCGCCGGGTCTAGATAGCCAGGCTCGGAGCTGCCATCCAGCAGAAAGACGGCTACTTTTTTGTGAGTGGAGGCGGTTGAACGGCTTTTCACGTAAGTTCCTGTTTGGAATGTTGCTATGGCCACGCAGGTTATGTTATCGTGCAGTTGGCTGCTGATGTCAACTTATTGGTGCTTAAAGGGTTAGCATCGGAGCGCAAGCCGATTGACCACCAAGGGACAGCTGCTCAAATCGGCCTCGGTGGTAGCCCTTGTAACGGTTATCAGCCGCATTTGCGGATACTTACGCGATCAGCGGATAGCTCTCCTCCTCGGCACCTCGCCGACTGCCGACTCATTCATTCTAGCCTTCCGAATTCCCGGTTTGATACGGCGAATGGCAGGAGAAGGCTCGCTCGGCGCATCTTTCATTCCCGTATTCACTGGCTACCTACACAACGAGTCGCGTCCGCAGGCCTGGGCGTTCGCGCAAAAAGTGTTTTGGGATGTGGCGCTTACGCTTGCGGCGCTCGCGCTGCTTGGCACGCTGTTCTCGCGGCAAGTTATCGGGTTGCTGACAATTTTTGGCGCCCATCACGGCCAATGGCAATTGGCCGTCTTTCTAAATCGCATCATCTTCCCTGCCATTCTATTCATAGGACTGGCGGCTGTGGCCGCGTCGATTCTGAACAGCTTTCACGTGTTCGCTCTACCCGCCGCGACTCCGATTTTTTTCAACCTGGCGCTGATCGCATGTTCGTTCGCCATCGTGCGCCGGCCAATCCTGCGCTGGGCTCCGGTGGCGTATCGCTCGCCAGCCGTGGCGCTGGCCGTCGGAATCTTAATTGGCGGCGTGATTCAGCTGGGAATGCAAATTCCGGCCCTGGTTCGACGCGGCATGAATCTGCGGCCGCGCTTTTCCATCTCCGATCCGGGAGTGCGCAAGGTGGGACGTCTGGCGGCGCCCGCATTTTTCGGCATGGGCGTCTACCAGATCAACATGTTCGTGGACACGATTTTCGCGGCGTCATCGCGCATGCCGCAAGGCAGCATTATGTCGCTCTATGTGGCGGATCGCGTGATGCAATTGGTGCTGGGCAGCTATGCGATCGCCATGTCCACGGCGCTTTTGCCTACGATGTCGCATCAGTGGGCCGCCGGGCAATGGAGCGAAATGAGGCGCACGTTCGGCTTTTCGCTGCGCGTCGTGTCGTTCATCACCGTTCCGGCAGCGGTGGGGCTGATTCTGCTGCGACAACCGATCATTCAGGTGCTATTTCAGCATGGCCGTTTCACGGCCGCGTCGACGGCGCTCACTACGCACGCACTTTTTTACTATTCGCTGGGGTTGCCGGCTTTCGCGGGCGTCAAGCTGATCGCTCCGCTGTATTACTCGACTCAGGACACGGCCACTCCGGCGCGCACGGGCGCGTACGCATTAGGACTGAATGTCGCGCTGAATACGTTCTTCCTGCTGTTCTTTTTCCGAACGCTCTCGAATGGCGGCCCGGCGCTGGCCAGCTCGATCGCAGCGTATTTCAACTTTGGCGCGCTGTTTTTCTTGTTTCGCAAGCGCTACGGACAGCTAGGAGCGCGCGCTTTAGTGCAATCGTTCTGCAAAATCGCGGCTTGCGCGGCGGGGATGGGTTTTGCGGCGTACGGCGCACTGCGAATTTCGCATTTCGCGCAAGCACGTCACCTGCTCCTGCAGGTGGGACTGCTCGCCGGGATTATTTGCGCTGCGGTGGCCGCGTATTTTGCGCTGGCATGGCTGCTGCGGTGCGAGGAGTTGCAGGAAGTTTTCGTTTTACTGCGGTGGAAGGAGCCGGCGACGGCTTCTGCGGTTGAAAGCGGCGTTTAGCTGCGGCCCAAGGTGTAAGCATTTTCCGGCCGGGCGGCGCCTGAATCGAGAGATGCTCTTTGGAAGCGGATATTCGGACATTTCTGAACTGTTTGAAAGTTGAGAAGGGCCTTTCGGACAACACCATTCAGGCCTATCGGCGCGACATCGAAAAGTTCTGCGCGTTCGCAAAGAAGCGCCGGCTTTCAACGGGGGACGTTCAACGCGCCGATATCGTTGATTTTCTGGCGTCGCTTTACAACAGCAAACTCGATAGCCGTTCCGTCGCGCGGCACTTGGTGACGATTCGCAATTTTTTTCGCTTCGCGCTGATGGAGGGCTACGTGGCCGAGGACCCCGCGGCCACGGTGGAATCGCCAAAGTTCCGTCGCAGTTTGCCGCAATTTCTGAGCCTTGACGAAGTGGAGTGCGTGCTGCGGCAGCCGGACACATCCACGGTGGTCGGTTTGCGCGATAAAGCCATGATCGAGCTGATGTATTCCTGCGGGCTGCGCGTTTCAGAGCTGTGCGGCGTGCGCGTTGCCGATCTGCATCTGGACGCGGGATGCTTGCGATGCGTGGGCAAAGGAGACAAGGAGCGAATCGTTCCGGTGGGGCGGCGAGCGCTCGAAACGGTGCAGGCCTATTACCGCCAGGGACGCCCCGAACTTTTACGCGGTGGAAATTCGCCGTATTTGTTTCTAAATCAGCGCGGCGGAAAGATGGATCGTATCGCGTACTGGAAAACGCTGGCCAGCTACGGGCGCAAGGCGGGACTCCGCAAGCATTTAAAGCCGCACATGCTGCGTCACAGCTTCGCCACGCATTTGCTCGATCGCGGCGCGGACTTAAGAGCGGTGCAGATGATGCTGGGGCATTCGGATATTTCGACGACGCAGATTTATACGCACGTCGTCGAGGAGCGGTTGAAACAAGTCTATAAAGCGCATCACCCGCGCGCCTAGGAGCGCAGCGGATACCCTGCCCGCGTTGGCGGCAGGCCCTGGAGGCGTAAGACCTCATGCCCGATTACATGTACTTGCTGGAAAGCAGGCTTTCTCCCGAACAGCGGGCGGCGCTTGAGCGCGTGCAGGAACTGGCTCGATCGCAGGAGCTGAATCTCTATCTCACCGGGGGGGCCGTCCGCGATCTGATTTCCGGACAGCCCATTCGCGATCTCGATTTCACAGTCGAGGGCAACCCGGTGCGCATGGTGCGGGAGCTTGAAAAAGGCGGCGCGCGCGTGCTCGTTGAAAACGAGAAGACGCGCCACTTTGAGATGATCTTCGCGGGAGACGCAGACGGCTCCATTTCCGCGGCGCGCGACGACGTGTACGAACGCCCGGGCGCGAAACCCGAATACCGCTTCGCCGGAATCATGGAAGATCTGCGGCGCCGCGATTTTTCCATCAACTCCATCGCGATTTCGCTCAACGCTCAGTCGCGCGGCCTGCTGCTCGATCCCACCAACGGCCTGGCCGATCTCGAACGCCAGGAAGTGCGCGCTCTTTCGATTCACGCGTTCACGAACCAGCCGGTGCGTTTGCTGCGGATTCTTCGCTACTGCGCGCGAATGACCTTTACCATGGAGTCGCGTACCCAGGAATGGTTCGATCTGGCGATGGAGCGTGGACTGCGCCAGCATATCGACCGGAGCGACGTCGGGCAGGAACTCCGATCTGTATCGCGCGAGGAAAATGCAACTCCGGCGCTGAAGCAGTGGGAAGCGCGAGAATTGCTCGCGGTGATTGACGAGCAGCTGCAGAAGCGCAAGCCCGATTACGACGCGTTGAACAAACTTTCGCGCGTGAAGATGACTTTTCTGGAGGCCGGCGTCCGTCCACGGCTGCGCGACGCCACTACTCTGTACATACTTCGCCGCCTAAAACCGAAAGAGATGACCTCGATCCTTCGCGATCTCAATTACAGTCAGGCGGAAATCGACAAAATCGCCGACTTGCCGGACGAGGCCCGTGAAATTGTGAAGGTTCTGAAGGGCCGCAAGACGGAGACGCCGCGAGACGCGTATTTTTATCTGGCGTCGCGGCCGCCGGAAATGCTGGCGTTTATCGAAGCGGAGATCCCGGACTCGCGCGCGATCTCGAAGATCCGAAACTATCTGCAGAAGTGGCGTCCATTGCGTCTGGCACTTCCGGTCGCGGAATTGGACGCGCTCGGCGTTCCGCGCGGGCCGAAGTTCGACGGAGTTCTGGAACAGCTTTTCGAAAAGCAGCTACGAGGAAAGGCCCGCTTGCCCGAGGAGCGGACTAAATTACTCCGCGATTTGGCGGGCATCAAGGACGAGCCCGCCAAAAAGCCGGAAAAAAAGCGCAAGGGCAAAGACGGCGCGCCTGAGGCTGTTCCCGAATCCACCGCCAAGAGTGGCGCAAAACCAGCGTCGAAGGGCTATGTGGCGCCTGCGCCCACTGGCGGGAAAGCCTCGAAATCGGCTGCAGCACCTTCCGGGGGCGCGGACGCAAAAGTCCACAGAGCGGCCAAGCCGGCCCTGCTCCCGAAGTCGAAGGCGGCGAAAAAACCGCGCGGCAAGTGAGCGGCGGAATCGGAAAAGCACGCACCGGCAGCAGCTTTGGACGGGAATCTGATGCACGGGACGTGATCTTGAATCGGCAGCGCACCGTTCGGATACCAAGGCGCCAGCTGGAGGATTTTGTTGCTCGCGCGCGGCAAGCGCTACGCCTTTCGCCGGGATCGCTGACGATCGCTTTGGTGACCAATACGGAAATCGCGAGGTGGAATCGTGCGTACCGTCACAAGGACGGTCCGACGGACATTCTCTCCTTCCCCGCTGACGCCGCAGATAAATCTTCTCGCAGCCCAGCCCGGCCCTCTACCTCCCGCGGCTCCATGGCAAAGAGCCCGCAGAACCCAGATATCGCTCATTTCAAAATGCCGGTTTACCTCGGCGATATCGCCATCGCTCCTGCAGTGGCCAGTCGCAACGCGCACCGATTCGGCCGCACTTTTTCCCAGGAAATGTGCATCCTGATCCTCCATGGCATGCTGCACCTGATGGGATACGACCACGAGACCGATACGGGACAGATGGAGCGCCGCGAACGCTGTTTGCGACAGCGGTTGGGTCTCGGCTAAATGATGAGGATATCGCTCTACACGCTCGGGATCCTGCTTTTGACCGCCGGACTAGTAGTCGTTTCGTACCTCGACCGTGTATACCGCGAGCTGGGACGCGTTTCCGGCAGGCGAATCCATCGCAACTTGACGAATTTCGAAGAGCAGATTGAACCGCTTTTCAAGCTCGACCGGCGGCGCGGCGCCATCGTGTTCAGCTTGCTTACTCGCCTTTGGCTCGCCATGCTCGCGGTGCTGACCGCGGGCGGCGTGGTCACCTTCGTCCCGGCCGTCTGGGAAGAGACGCTCGAGGGCATTCTCTTTCTTGGCGCGGAAGTAGTGGTCGCCATGCAGTTTCTGCCGTCGCTGTTGGTGGCCGGAACGAGCGGCAACTGGATGAAGCCACTTGTGCCCTTAGTGCGGCTGTTGATTTGGATCACTTGGCCGATCCACGCTGGATTGGACATGGTTGCTTCCGTGCTTCGGCTTTCCGATGAGGAGGCTAGCGAGCCGCAAACGGAACAGCAAGGAATCGAGGCGCTCGTCGATGCCGCCACCGAAGAAGGACTGATCCAGCAGGACGACGCCCGATTGATCGAGCAGGTGATCGAGTTCGGCGACAAGCGCGTGAGCGAAGTAATGACGCCGCGACCCGACATCGTCGCGATTCCCGCCAATGCCACGCTGGAAGAATTGCGTGAGCGAATGGTGGAGACAAAGTACTCGCGCCTGCCAGTCTATGAAAAATCGCTGGACGATATCGTCGGTATCGCCATCGCGCGCGACATGCTGGAGATTTCCGAAAAGGACGCATCGCGGCGCTTGGTTCGCGAACTGATGCGTCCGGCTCTATTCGTTCCGGAAACGAAGCTGGGCTCTCAGCTATTGAAAGAAATGCAGCGGAAAAATCAGCAGATCGCGGTGGTGATCGACGAGTACGGTCTGGTTGCCGGCGTGGTCACGGTCGAGGACCTGGTGGAAGAAATCGTGGGGGAAATCGGCGAGGAAGACCGCCGACCCGCGCCGGACGTAATCCGCGAGGTTAGCGGTGCGCTGGTGCTCCGCGGCAGCGTTCCGCTCGATAAGCTCGCGGAGCTTTTCAATATGCAGCTCGATGTGGCGGCGGAGCACGCCAACGCCACCACGGTCGCCGGATTGTTGAACGGAATCGCCGGACACGTGCCGCACGTAGGCGAAATTCTGGAATTCGACGGCGTGCGATTTGAAGTGCTGGAAGCGAACCAGCGCAAAGTGCTGCGCGTGCGCGCACGCCACGCGACGGCGAATGCAGCGCCGTCAGTGCGTTCGCAGTAACGTTGCTTTCCCGCGAATACCTATGCTACACAGTAGAAATCGAAAGTTGAACCGCCTGAACGCGGCCTGCCAGCCCCGCGGAGCTTCGCATCAAGTGTGTGCCTCGAATCCAGTGCGCTCCGCGAACAGAGAACTAGAACGAATGCGTCTGAATAATTAGGTTTATCTCCTCAACGATGCGAACACGCACCGAATTAGGCGGCGGGACATCGCGATTGGCCCGATTGGCGCCGGGGCGTGCCGATCTGCCGATGATCCTGGTCGTTTGCGCCGCGTATTTCATCTGTGGCCGAATCGGACTGGCTCTGGCAATCATCAACCCGATCGCCAGCCCCGTTTGGCCGCCGACCGGCGTGGCTCTGGCCGTTTTCCTGATTTGGGGATATCAGACGTGGCCGGGGGTGTTTGCAGGCGCGTTTTTCGTCAACCTGGTTCAATTTTCGCTTTCGTACCACCTGCATCCGCTATCCGTCCGCGCCATCATGGAATCGTTGGCGATTGCCACGGGCAACACGTCGGAGGGCCTGCTGGCCACGTATCTGGTCGCTCGCTTTGCGAATGGGCGGCGCGCCTTCGAGAAATCCGAAGATGCCCTTCGATTTGCGGCTTTGGGCGGATTAGCCAGCTCGATGCTGAGCGCGAGCATCGGAACGGCGGTGCTGGCGATCGGCGGATACGTGCACGGCGCAGCCCTTCTCCGCGTTTGGACTACATGGTGGCTAGGCGACGCCACCGGCGCGTTGATCGTCGCTCCGGCGATACTGCTCTGGAGCGTGCCTTCGCGCGTCGTGTGGAGGACATCGCGCCTGGTTGAGGCGTTTGTTCTGGTCGTTTGCCTGTTGGCTGCCTGCGAAGTGGTGGTATTCGGGAGTAACCGGTCTCTTCCGGACATGCTTCCGCTTTTGTTTCTGTGCTTTCCCTTCCTGTTATGGCCTGCGATTCGCTTCGGGCAGCGCGAGGCTGCCAGTTCGGTGCTGGTGTTGTCGTTCCTGGCGGTGCTGGGCAGTGTTCCGGGGCGGCGATTCGTTCCCGAGGTATCGCTGAACGTTTCGTTTCTGATGCTGCAAATTTTCATCGCGTCGATGGGCGTTACGGCGCTGGTAGTGGCGGCCGCCATCAGCGAGCGGCGCAGCGCGGCAGCTGCGCTCACCAACACGCTCGACATGCTCGAAGAGACCGTCAGCTATCGCACCAAACAACTCAGCGAACTTTCCGGGCGATTGCTCCGCCTGCAGGATGAAGAGCGGCGCCGGTTGGCTCGCGAATTTCACGACAGTACCGCGCAAAAAGTTGTGGCAATCGGCATCAACGTTGCCATCGCCCAGCAGGAATCCTCTCGATTGAGCGATGCGGCGCAACAGGCGCTGCGGGAATGCTTGGAACTTGTTGACGAAACCAGCCGCGAAATTCGCACTATTTCGTATGTATTGCATCCGCCTCTGCTCGATGATGCCGGACTCGCCAGCGCGTTACGCGCGCTCGCAGAGGGATTTTCGAAGCGCAGCGGCATTTCCGTGAAACTGGAAGCTCCCGACAGTTGGTCGCGCGCAAGCGCGGACACGGAATTGGCGTTGTTCCGGGTTGCGCAGGAATGTCTCGGGAACATCCAGCGGCACTCTGGCAGCCCGTCAGCGAGAATTTCGCTCGCCTCGCGGGATGGGACAATCACGCTGGAAGTGCAAGACTATGGCAAGGGATTCGCCAGCGAGGCGCTTGATGGCGGCGCGAAGGGGACGCTGGGAGTTGGTATCGGCGGAATGCGCGAGCGTCTGCGGCAACTTGGCGGCACGCTCGAGATTCGGTCCGATAAATCTGGCACGTTGGTTCGCGCCAAGCTTCCCGCAATCGCCAGCAGCTCGCAGGAACGGGCTGAAGAGCCAGCCGGAGACGCCAACTTGTCGGAACGCGCCGGGCTGGCCTAATAGATTTCCGCGAGCGTGCGGTGAGCGAGTGGCTAATCACCGTCCACGTTCGATCGCACTCGAGACCTTACGCCGCGCGTGATTGCGACTGCTTAGCGCGCATCTTCTGTTTCATCTCTGGCTTGTACTGCGGCATCCCTTCTTTCCGCCGCCTTTTCAGTAGGATGCGATTGGCCGGGATACGCCGTGAAGTACCCGATCATCATCCCTATTTGCATCATCAACCAGAACACTGCTTCGTTGGGCTGCAGATGGGGCGCGGAAAGATCACGTAATAAGCCAGCGCCATCCAGGCGAACAAGCCGATTTCAAACGCGACGATGGACAGCGTGTCCGCGCGAATCGCCTGCCACAACCCCTTGCCAATTGACAGTCCGCGCATGGGAACGATTGTGAAGTACTGAAATGCGACGCCGAACGCCCAGGCGAGGAAAAAGTCCATCAGAATGCGCGTCTCAAATACGCCGCCCGCCAACGTCAGCCCCATCAGAAACACCCACCACTCGGCTGCAATATCGTCGAGAGTGCAGCTGGCGCCACAGTGCGAAACACCGACGGCTATCTGTTCGAGTGAGGGATTTTCGTAGCGCGCCGTGGCTTTTCGGTTGACCGCCGCAATTCCGTCGCGCTTTTCGCTATCAAGTTCCTTCTTGACCTGTTCGTGCATTTGCTCCATGCGTCTCGAAGTCATCTTTAGCCCAGATTTCAGGTAGCCCCAGACCGCCAAAGGTCCGAAATACAGCGCGGTAATCGGCCAGACGAAATTCATAATCATCATCTTTTGCGGGCGGCGAATCTCGTCGAGGAAAATGAACGCCGTGCAGGCAAACGAAAGGATGAGATACGCCCAGCTCAGAATGTGTAGCCATTGTGGATACGCTGTCACTCAAGAACTTCCTTAGGAGCGCGACGAATTTCAGCAGGCGCTTCCCGGTTCTCCTAAACATTCACGCCGACAGGGCGCTGAATACATCCGAGCAATCCACGCAATGCCTTCAGGGAAAATCTCGATGCCTACGTCGAGGGCGGCGCAACGGCGCCGTCGAAGCGAGACATCTCGTACGGCGACGCGCCACAGAGTGCTCCGAGTTCAGAGTTTAGCGACGCGGATCCTAGTAAACAACGAGTAAGCACGCTCACGCCGAACCGTGAGCCACGTCACACTTCCCCGTCGTCCTGTGGGCGTAATTTCGGCGTAGGACTGAAGGCGATGAAAAAACAATTCGAAAAGGGAAAAAAGGACGCCAAAATCGCGGAAAAGAAATCGAATGCGGAAGTGATTCCCATTTCCCAAACTGCGGGCTCGCTTTTTGGGCTGCCGATCGCCGAGCCGCTGTCGCATCTGAGAGGGCAATATCCGTTTCCGGCGCGGCTAAACGAACACCACGTCAGGCGTTTCGGCTCCTCCAATGCGGCCAGGCACCATATGATAGGCACGCTCCTGTTCGAGGAAGGCGCGACACCGGATGGCGTGTACGTCATCGTCGAGGGACTTGTAAAGCTCTCGATCAACTCAGCCCAGGGCAGGGCCATGGTGCTTGGCTTCTTCGGCTCGGGAACGGTTCTGGGCTTGGCAGCGGCAATTTTGGGCAATACCCATGTATCGACGGCTGAAATCATCCAACGGACGAGCGCCGTGTTTGTGCCGCGGAAAAAGCTGCTGGAAGAATTGCGCACGCAGCCGTTGGCGGCGTTGCACGTCGCGCAGCTCGTCAGCGAGCACAATTATTTCCTGATGGCCAAAATTGCACAGGTGGAGCTATCCGAGGGCGCGGAACAGAAGCTCGCGCGCTGCCTGCTGGGCCTGTTCAATAACAACTCGCGGGGCAACCGAGCGAACGTAAAATCAAACGTGAGTCAGGAAATAATTGCCCAAATGGTTGGCCTATCGCGGGAAACGGTGAGCCGGCTGCTCTCGCGTCTGCGGCGCAAAGGAGTGCTGGATTGGAAGCGCTCCGATTTCATCATTCGCAACCGGACAGCGCTGGAAAAATTGGCGGACATCCCCGATCCGCCGAGCAACAGCTAACGCGACCCAACGCGATATCAGCTAGTACGGCTGCGCCGATATATCGCGTGTGAATCGCCGGGAGCGCCGCTACGCGGTTGTCCCAATTTCCTGCTCGACGGCGGCGAGCACGCGTTCCACGGAGAGCGCCAGCATCGCCGGCGAGTAGGAATCCTGCCGGATGTAATCGCCGCGAACGTAATCAGGAAGCTGCGATGAATCGGACGCGGCTTGCACCACCACCCCGCGCGGCAGTGGGCCGTTGCGTTCCGGGTCGGTGGTGCCGAAAAGCCCGACCACGCGCGTGCCGAAGGCTGCTGCAAGGTGCAGAGGACCCGTGTCTCCAGCGACCACCAGACGAGCGTACGCAAGAAGCGCGGCAAGTTCGGGAATATCGAACAAGAGTGCGGGCGTCTTCACCGAGCCAGCAGCGCGAGCAATTTCTCGCGCCATGCCCTCTTCGCTTGGCGCGATGTTTACGACCGAAGGCAAATGTTGGTTGCGAAAAATAGTGGCGGCGAGCGCGCCAAAGCGTTCCGGCGGCCAACATTTCGATTTCCAGCCGCCGCCCGGGCTGATAACGACGTATGGACCCGCAATGCCTTCTCTCGCTAGCTTTTCGCGTACCGCACCCAGCGCGTCCGGCGGAACGCGAAGCGGAAATTGCGGCTCGGGCTGCGGCTTGGCGCCGGCACGAACAGCCAGATCGACCGTCATATCGACGATGTGACGCCCAGTTGGTACCACGCGATCCGTGTAAAACAGCGCCGCACCGGGCTCGCGCGTGGCAACGGCGGCGCGTCCGATGCGGCGTGGCGCGCCGGAAAGCCAACCGAGCACGGCCGAGCGATAACGTCCCTGCAGGTCAAGCGCGCAGGTGTAACGCTCTCGTCTTAGGCGGGCGATTAGTGCGAGCACGTCGCGGGGCGAGCGGTCCAGCGAAATGGTGTGGTCGATGCAGGTCACCAGCTCGATCAGCGGGGACCAGCGGCGGTCGACCACCCAATCGATTTGCGCCGTGGGGAAAGCAGCTCGCAGCGCGGCGACGGCCGGAACTGTGTGCACCAAATCGCCCAGCGAGCTCAGGCGAACCACTAAAAACTTTTGCTCGGATGAATTCATCGAGGACGTCGCGAGCTATGGTACGGAATTTCGCGATCTGCGGCTACGCCAAGCCCTTCGTTCATCCCAAACCGAGTGGGCCCGGCGCCCATTCACATTTGCGCGGGATCTTTCGGCCGCGGATCGCGCGAAGGACGGGCGCCGCCGAAAAGATGCTTCACCGATGCCGACAGGCGATGGCGGAAGATTGCCAGGCGTTGATTGCTGGTGTCGTTCACCCAATTAAATTGGACCACGCGACGTTCCCCATGAAACGGCAAATGGCCGTGCCACGAATGATCGGAGCGCAGAAAAGCCACCAGCGTGCCGCCCGAGGGCGGAACTTCGGCAGCAAAATTCTCAATATCATCCCGTGAACGCAGCAGGCGTAGTCGCCCGCCGGAATCATCCCATTCGGGATTGACGTACAGTAACACGGTGATTATTTTGCTGGCCGAATCGCAATGGATGTTTCCGTCGCGCGCACCGCACCGTCCGCGGGCGGTGATGGTCGTCGGCCGGTTCGAGATCTCGACTCTGAATTTTTCCTCGAACGCTTTACGAAACTCGCCCGATTCCAAAGCATCAACCAGGTCGCCAAATCCGCGGCCGAACTTCAGCGAATCGAGCGGAAAGCTGCCGGTCTGTTCGATCTGTGGGTAATCGGAATTCAGGCGGCGCAGCGCCTCCGGTTTCACGAAGCGCGGAAGGATTAGATGCTCGTAAGGATCGCGCACCAGCGGCGCGGCTCGAAAAGCTGCGAGATCGAGAATATCGTTGACCATGCGAACTGACTCACAACGTACCCTGCGCATGGTTTGCTGTCAATGGGATCAAGGGGTTACGGGGCAGTGTGTGATGCCAGAACCGCGACGCCTCAACTTTACTGTTTCGCAGCGATAAGCCTCCAGTTCGTCCGCACGGACTGTGATAATGCTATCCTAGCTATCCCGATAGGAGTCCGGAGTGAGCGAGACGGCCACCTCGTCAATTGAAACGCCCAGCGGCGGGGGCGCGGAAAAGCGCCGCAGCACTCGATTGGTGCGCGCTGTACCGATCATCGTAGTTGGCACGGACGCGCTGGGCCAGCCTTTCCGCGAGTCCACCAGCACCATGATGGTGGATTGCTACGGATGTAAATTCCAATCCCGCAATTACGCCCCGAAACACTCCACGGTGATGGTGGAAATCTTCCACGCGCCCGGGTGGGACCGCCGCGTGGTGCAAGGCAGAGTGGTATGGGTGCAGCGGCCGCGCACCCACAGAGAAAATTACCAGATCGCGATCGCGCTGGAAGTGCCGGGAAACGTCTGGGGTGTATCTCCCCCTCCAGCGGACTGGTTTGCGCACCCGGACGATCACGCGCCTGCTCCGATTGAAGTTTCCGACCCAGGGCCGATCGACGCATCGAACTTCGCCCCAGCCGACACCGAGCAGCAGGCAAATGCTGGAACGGAGGCGGCGTTGGAAGCACTCTCCAGTTCCAACGACGCAGAAGCGGTGGAAATCGAAACCCAACCGATCGGCGACGACGCGGAAGATATCGGGCCTGCGATCGAAGAATTCACCTTCACGCGCGAGCACCTTGACGGACAAATCCACGAGGCGATCGGCAAAACATTGCGCTCCATGATCGAGCGCGCAGCAGAAGCGGCCGTCCGGGACCTGCTAGAGGATGTCTCCGAACGCACCGCCGCGCTGGTGGAAGCAGCGCGCAGAATCTCCGAGGAGGCGGCGCAAGAAGTCGATGCCAAGCTCCGCAGCGTGTTGGACGAGACGGTTAAATCCCTGCAGATCGAACTGCCCAAACCCGCAAATCACAAGCGCCGACGGAGAGGCGGAAGATGAGGAGCCTCCGTGTGCGCCGCGCAGCAAGCAAGGCACGCAGCCACAGAAGAAAAGCACTCATCAGCGCTATGGCCTATTTCTCTCTCGTGGGCCTGAGTAGTAGAATTTACGTGATTGAGGCAGCACAATTTTCGCGCGTTGCATCTGAGGCCTTTGACCCGCGATAGGGCCTATGCTATAGGTTAGATCAGGCCCGATTCAGACATTTTTCTGAGGAGCATTCAAAATTTCAGGCTTGGCGCTTCTTCTGTTTGCCAGCCCGGTGACGCTGCTGGAGCAGACCACCGGAGTTGCGCGAGTAATTCTGGGCATTCTGCTGTTTTTCTCGATTTTTTCCTGGGCGTTGATTCTCCAGAAATTCGCTCAACTCAGCGGCCTCGACCAAAAGACGGCGCGATTCCTGCAGATGTTTCGCTCCGGACGCGGCCTAGCTGACCCCAATACGCTGCGTGCTGGGGCGGGCACTACTCCGCTCGTATCTATCTATGCGGCTGGCTACCGCGAGTTCGAGGCGCAGCTCGGCATCGCTCACGCGCATGCCGGAGCGTCCACGGCAACTGCAACGAAGCTCCGCAACGCGAGCGCTGTCGGCGTGGAAATGCAGGTCGCTGCGGGCGAAGAGGTCCGGCGCCTGGAAAAAGGAATGTCTACGCTCGCTACCATCGCCTCGGTTTCGCCCTTTATCGGTCTTTTCGGCACCGTTTGGGGCGTAATGGATGCCTTCGCGGGACTCGGCGAGGCTGGCGGAGCGAGCTTGCGAGCGGTCGCTCCCGGAATTTCGGAGGCTCTGATCACCACTGCCGCAGGACTATTTGCGGCGATCCCCGCCCTGATCGCCTATAACCACTTCCTGCACGGTATCCGCAGCATGGCCACGCGGATGAGTGATTTTGCCGCTGAATTCGTAGCGAAGATTGAGACGTTGTACACGTCCTAGGAATCCGCGATGCCTCAAATTCAACGCGAAACCGGCACCTCACTTTCCGAAATTAACATGGTGCCGTTCATCGACGTGGTTTTGGTGCTTCTGATCATTTTTATGATCACCGCGCCGGTGCTGCAGTCGGGCATCGACGTGGACGTGCCCAAAACCAAAACGGTGAAAGAACTGACGCAGGTCCGCATGGTGGTGACCATTGACCGCGGGCAGCGCGTCTATTTGGACGACAAGCCGATCAACATTCATCAACTAGGGCAGCAGATAGCGGCGAAATCTCACAACGTCAAAACACAGTCAGTCTACATCCGATGCGACCAGACGGTGCCGTTCGGAAGCTGGGCGACCGTGGTGGACGCATTGCGGCAGGCCGGAATTCAAAACATCAGCGTGGTTACTCGGCCGCTGAACGAGCGATGACATGGCTTCCGCGCTGGCAATTCGGCGGGACGACAGGCTGAAGCGTTTTGTAACGTATTCCGTTTTTTTGCATTGCGCCTTGGGAGTGCTGGTGGTTTTCTCAGTCTATTTTTCGAAGCCGGGTGAAAACTGGGGCGGCCCTGGCGGATCGGTGTCGGTCGGATTGGTTGGAAACGTTCCAGCCATCCCGCTGCCTCGACCAGAAGTCGAGAGTCCCAACCGGGTAGTAGACAACACCAAGGGACTCTTTAAAGCCAAACCGGAACCGCTGCCGAAGCCCGCGCCGGATGCCGTACCGATCCCGAAATTTCAGAAGAACAAGCCGCCAAAGTACGTCAAGCCCAAACATGAAGTGCAAAGCCTGACGCCGCCCGAGCCGAAGTACGTGACGCGGCCCTCGAAGATTCTCGAGAACAAGGCTCCTCCTCCCCCAAATGCTATTCCCTACGGAGCGGGTGGTGCTCCGCAAGTTCCAGTCACGTCTTTCACCATGGGCAACACCGGCGCCACGGCAGCGGGAATGGCTTTTGGCGGCTCGCACGGCGGCGACTTCGGCTCGCGCTTTCCGTGGTACGTGCAAGCGGTTCAGCGCAGGGTTAGCACCAACTGGCTGCAATCGACAGTAGATCCCAGCGTCTCATACGCGCCGCGTGTGATCGTCACCTTCACCATCTTGCGCGATGGAACCATCACGAACATTCAAATTCAGCGTTCCAGCAACATCAGTTCGGTCGATAGCTCGGCGTATCGGGCCGTTCAGAATTCCAGTCCCGTGCAACAGTTGCCGCCAGCGTATTCCGGTTCGTCGGTAAACGTAGAATTTTGGTTTGATTTTCACAGATGATTCGCCGGTTTTTAATGTTGGTGCATCCAAGGTCCCGATAGATGAAGCTAAAACTAGCGGTTCTCACGGTAGTGGCACTCGCAGTAGCAATGATGCTTTTTACTGCTCCTAGCGCTTCAGCGCAGGACTGGTTTTCGACCGGCACGGGGCTCGGCGTATCAAAGGTGCGGCTGGCTGTCCCAGCCACTCCCGTGCGCACGCCAGCGGCGCAGAACTTCGCCAAGACTTTTCACGACGTCCTGTGGGCTGACTTGAACTACTCCGGAATCGTCGACATGGTCAGTGACAGTTTTTATCCCACGTCGATACCGAGCCAGCCGAGCGAGTTGAACGCTCAGCAATGGTCCGCGGCTCCGTCCAATGCGTATATGGTCGCGTACGGAAATCTGAGCATGAGCGGATCGGGCCTCTCGTTCGCTGGATACCTCTCGGACGTGCACAGCCAAATCGCAACAACCGCCCTGCAGAAAATTTATCAGCAGCCCGCAACGGACGAAGGAGCGCGGCAATTGGCGCATCAGTTCGCCGACGATATCGTCGCGCTGCTCAGCGGCGGCCAACCGGGAATCGCGCAAACGAAACTCGCGTACGTGAGCGCACGAAACGGCGACAAAGAAATATGGGAAATGGATTACGATGGCGCGAATCAGCACCAGTTGACGCACCTTCATTCCATCGCGCTCACGCCGCGGTGGTCTCCGGACGGCTCGCGCATCGCGTTCACTTGCTACGTTCCGTACCGCGGCGCACCATCAGCGCAGATCTGCATGTATTCCACCATTTCCAACCGGCTGATCGCCTTCCCCCATTTTCCTGGTACGAATAGCTCCCCTGCGTGGTCGCCCGATGGATCGCACGTCGCATTTATGTCTAGCCGCAGCGGTGGCACGCAAATCTATGTTGCCAACGCAGACGGAACCCATATGCAGCAGGTCACCTACGCGGCGGGAGTGAACACGTCTCCCGTCTTCAATCCGAAGACCGGGCAGCAAATTGTTTTCGTCAGCGATCGCGCCGGCGATCCGGTGCTTTACATGGCCAACGTCGACGGGTCCAGCGTGCAAAAAATCGACCTACCGGACATGGGTTACGTGGTCGACCCGGCGTGGTCACCAAATGGACAATTGCTCGCATTTAGTTGGCGCAGACCGACCGGAAACTACGATATTTACATTATGGACATCGTGAGCCATCAACTGGTGGAACTGACCAAGGATGAAGGACGCAACGAACGTCCCACTTGGGCGCCGGACGGACGGCACATTGGGTTCGAGTCTACGCGAACCGGAACCAACGAGATCTGGACCATGCTGGCCGATGGCAGCCAGCCGCGCGAGTTGACGTTTCGAGGCGAGAACGAATCGCCGAATTGGTCGCCGAACAACCATTAGCGGCGGCAGCGCTTTCCCCGCGGGGTGGCGCGCGCAATAGCGCATTCAGGTTCCTCGCACGTGGTAGGGGAGGAAGCAGTTGCAGGGTGTGTGTTTTAGAAGCATTCGGTGATCCTGGGTAGGATTCGACTATTAAAAACCAATTTCGCGCTTTCGCTAAGCCCTCGCGGAAGTCCGAAGGAGAGAACTAGAATGCAGCTCCGTACTACTTCGAAGTGTGTACTCGTGTTTAGCTTGCTTGCATTAGCCGCGGCCGTTGGCGGGTGCAAAAAGCAGGTCGCGGCGACGACCCCAGCGCCCGCGCCTGCGCCAGCACCATCGCCTACGGTGACTCTCAACGCCACGCCCACGTCGGTGCAAACCGGGCAGACATCCACGCTCTCGTGGTCTTCCACGAATGCCACGGATCTGGACATCGAGCCAGGGGTCGGGAAAGTATCGCCCCAGGGTTCGACGCCCGTGACTCCGAACACATCGACTACCTACACGATCACAGCCACGGGTTCGGGCGGCAGCGCCACAGCCAGCGCGCGTGTGGATGTCTCCGCTCCAGCTGCGGCCGAAACTCCAGCGCCGGCGCAGCCGAATCTGAGCGATCTTTTCTCGCAAAACATCAAAGATGCGTACTTCGATTTCGACAAGTCCGAACTCAAGCAAGATGCACGCGATGCCTTGACCAAGGACGCGGAGTTCCTGCGCTCCTATCCGCAAGCGCGGATTTCCATCGAGGGACATTGCGACGAACGCGGTTCGACCGAGTACAACCTGGGTCTCGGACAGCGCCGCGCCGAAGCCGCCAAGAATTTCCTCATCTCGCTGGGAATTTCTTCGGATCGCATGACCACAGTCAGTTGGGGCAAAGAGCGTCCGTTCTGCACCGAGCACTCCGAACAGTGCTGGGCACAGAACCGCCGCGCGCACCTGGTTCTAGTCCAGAGCGGAGCCGGGCAGTAACCCAAATCAAGTCGCCGGCGGCCGGTCAAATCCGCCGCCGGCGTTTTTTTGCTCGCGTGCGGCTCCTGAGACGGCCAGACGTGCGAGAATAGACGCGGAATATTCGCCGGGCAACTCGCCCGCGAAGGCGAAGCCCAGTCACATTTAGGTTAGGAGGCACCCATTGCGCATACGATGGATAGCGCTCGCAATTGCAGCTATGTTCTGTGGAGCGCTCGGTGGAGCGATTCTCGCTCCTCAGCCAGCCGACGCTGTGTCACGGGAAATCATTGAGCTGCAACAGCAGGTTTCGCAGTTGATTCAGGGCCAGCAGGATTTGACTACCGCTCTGGCCTCGGACACCGCGACAATCCGCACATTGGTGCAGCAATCGCTCGATTCATCGAGCCAGTTGCACAACCAGATGGGACAGCTCCAGAAAACCTTCCAGGACACGCAGGCGAATACGGGGTCAGCGGTAAGCTCGATGACCCAGCAGACGCAAGGCATTTCCGACAACGTGCAAGATTTGCAGGCGCGCGTTGCCAAATTGTCACAACAGTTGAACGACGTTCAAAGCACTCTGCAGAGCATCGACTCTAAAGTTTCCAATAACGGCATGAGCGGCGCGACTGCTCCTGGCTCAGCCGCTCCGGGCACGGCCAGTCCTACCGGCGCGCCGGGTGCCACTACGCCTGACGCACCACCGCCGGGAACTGCGGCAGTTCCGGCTGGCCCAGCCGCCACGGCGCCGATCTCCGCGGACACTCTCTACCAGAACGCTCTGCGCGATTACACCAGCGGCAACTACGCGCTTTCGCGCCAGGAGTTCTCGGACTACATCAAGAACTTTCCACAGAACGATCTGGCGTCTAACGCGCAGTTTTACCTCGGCGAAATCGCTTACTCGCAGGGCGACTACAAAGCTGCTATCGCCGCCTATGAGACCGTGCTGCAACACTATCCACAGAGCTTCAAGCTGGGAGCTTCCCTGCTGAAAAAAGGCATGGCGGAAATCGAGATTGGGATGCGAGTTAGCGCCAGGCGCGACCTTCGTGCTGTGGTCCAGCGGTTTCCCGGCTCCGACGAAGCGCATCGCGCGGAAGCTAAACTTCGCGAACTCGAGGCTCCCGCTCACACGACGCATCGCTAACTCCGATCGGATATACACCGTTTGCCGCTTCAGAACTCAACCGGGCCATCGCATCGAAGGAGCTGCTAACGGGGTTGGGTAATCTGATCGGAAGCTGAAATGCCTTTGGACAACAGATCCTCGGCTTTGTTTTGTCGCGATCGCGCCAACTTTGCGGAAGCTTCAGTTTCTACTCCGATGTGTTTTCCGCTATACTCCTGCGCATGTCAGTCAATAAAGCGATTCTAGTTGGGCGTCTGGGACGCGATCCTGAGACGCGCTATACCTCCGGCGGCCAGGCCGTCGCGAATTTCACTTTGGCGACGGACGAAACGTTCAAGGACCGTTCCGGAGAGCGTCAGAAACGCACCGAATGGCACCGCGTGGTCCTGTGGGGCAAGCTCGCTGAGATCGCCCAGCAATATCTGAAAAAGGGAATGCTGGTCTATGTGGAGGGCCGCATCCAAACGCGCCAGTGGGAAGATAAGCGCGACGGACAGAAGCGCCAGACCACTGAGATCGTCGGCAACGTGATGCGCATGCTCACGTCGCGAAACGAGGGCGCAGGAATGGCTCCAGCCGCCAGCCGCTCGCCGGATGCGGATATGGAAGGCGTGATGCCATCCGACGAACCCGCTGCCGGTCCGGAAATCTCGGACGAAGACATCCCCTTCTAAATCTGCGGGTAGTTTTTCACGGACATGCTTCGAAGCCGGATGTCGCGCTGGTGATGTGATTGGAGCTAGTGCGCGGTGCCGTTGCCGTTGGACTGCGGATTCTCGACACCCTGGACCAAATCCTCGTCCGCCGAAGGCAATGTCGGCAAAACTTCGGCCGCAATCGAGCGATTCTGAATGAGCACGTCTTTCTTCGTGCGACCGTCGCGAAATTCGATGGCGCGTTTGGCGTACTGCGCGATATCCGACTCGTGAGTGACAATCACGACCGTCAGGCCATGCTCGGTGTTGAGCCGCTGAAAGATATCCATAATCTCGACGCTCGTCCGGCTGTCCAAATTGCCCGTTGGCTCGTCCGCCAGTAGCAATGACGGGCTATTCACCAACGCACGTGCGATCGCAACGCGTTGCTGTTGTCCGCCCGAGAGCTGCGAGGGATAATGGCCCATTCGCTCCCCAAGACCGACCCGCTCAAGCGCCTCTCGGCCACGCCGCTCGCGCTCGGCCGGTGGAACCCCCGCATAGATGGTTGGCAGTTCCACGTTTTCAAGCGCGGAGGTGCGCGATAGCAGGTTGAACTGCTGAAAGACGAATCCGATCTTGTGACTGCGGATCCGCGCCAACTCGTGGCGCGTCAGACCGGAAACGTCCTTGCCGTCAAGGTAATAGTGACCCTTCGTCGGCTTATCGAGGCAGCCGATGATATTCATCAGCGTTGATTTGCCGGAGCCTGAAGCGCCCATGATGGCGACGAACTCTCCCCGAAATATATCCAGCGAGACGCCGCGCAGCGCATGGACTTGAATCTCGCCCAGGTCGTACGTCTTATGGATGCCTTCCAGACGTATGGTCGCGGTACTACTCTCTGCGGATGGTGATACTTCCTGCGGAGTCGCTTGTGCGGCGGCTGACTTTTCACTCATGAGATTGGCCGGAAAGATTCCCTTCGGTCGGGCGCACGCTGCCCGATAAATTTCAACCGCAGCACCTCGCTACTGCCGCGCTAGTGCCCAGAGTTAGCTGCGGCTGCTGCAGCGGCCTGCGCTTTTCGTTGTTCATCCACGTGCTTCATATACTCGTCGAATTTCGGCCGCTGCGAAGGCGTCAAGATGGCACGAATTTGCGCGCGCCCCTCCTGCCGAATGGATTCCTTTTGCGCATCCAACGGCGCGTACAGCGTTTTCCATTTTGCGGACGTATCGTCCATGATCAAAAGAATTTGCTTGCGCTGCGCCGGCGTAATCTTCACCGCCTGGCAAAAATTATCGATTAACTGGTCCCGCGTGGGATGCGCCGTAGTCACAACCGTAATCGGCTGGCCTGAAACATGCTGGTTCCACAGGTGATTTCCGACGCCGCCGAATATCACGCCGAGCACGAAAACAGCTACGAATAGAATCGCCGCCTCGCGGCGCGCCTTAGTTGGTTCCATGGCCAGTTTCCGCTACCATAATCAACACTTCATCTCGGTTCGCCGGCGGCTGCGCCGGGTCCGAAGCGAACAGAAAGTCCGTCGCTTGCATAGGACGTATTGCCACTTGATTCGGTTGCGCATGGCGAGCGCTCCCGGCGTCGTACGCCACCAGCGCGACCAGAGCCAGTGCGGCCGTGGCTGCAAAGCGCCATCCCAGCGTCACCAACGACTGCCAGAACCCGGCGCTTTCCGCAGACAACTCCGATTCCACCACGCGAATACGGGCCATCACCATCCGTGAGAAGCCAGGATCGGGAGCCATGCCCGCGGGCGCGGCCGCGCGAAACAATTGCGCGCTCATTCGCGCACCTTCAAATGCCTCGCGGCACGCACCGCACTCTCGCATGTGAACTTCGGAGCGCTTCGCATCCGCAGTGTCCAAGCCGGACTCGACGTAATCCTCCAGAAGCGCCTCAAATTGAGAACATGCCGTGCTTGCCAATGTCATATCATCGGCCATGCTTCACCCCTTCCTCCGCAGAGCGGAAGCGGACCCTGCCTTGTGAGACGAATCCAGGCGGCGGCGGTACATGTCCATAATTCGGCCGCGCGCCCGGAACAACCGTACTTTCACCGTGTTCACGTTCAATTTCAAAATCTCCGCGAGCTCTTGCACTGAGAAGCCCGACATTTCTTTGAGCACCAGCAGTTGGCGGTCCTGCTCCGGCAGCGTGTCCAGCATACGCTCCACCATTTCTCGCGCTTCGGCGCGCGCGTCCGGACCCTCGGGCGGATGGGTCAACGACACGATCCCGTCCAGCCGTGAAACCTGCTCTTCCGATAGATCCGACTCGTACACCAGCGGCCGGACTTTTTTCTTGCGCAAATAGTCCCAGCACTCGTTCACCGCAATCTTATAGAGCCAAGTCGAAAACGCCGCCCGCTGATCGAACCTCTTAATTCCCAGGTACGCTTTCAGAAACACCTGCTGGGCCACATCCTCCACATCCTCGGGCCTGCGCAGGATGCCGCCCACCAAAGCGAACACACGCTGTTGATGGCGCCGCACCAACTCTTCGAACGCGCTCTGAACGCCGCTCTGGCACTCGCGCACGAGTGTCCGGTCGTCCTCCTGCTTCCCCGCTCGATTCAGCGGCAGGGCCATTGCCGGAGCGCTGGATACCATATCTTTAATGACGTTCGCCATCGCTGTTAGGTTACTGCCGGTGCGCGCCTGGATGTATACAGTTTGTTCTTGCAGGCATTACTAGCGCCATGTAACAATATCCTCCATGATAATCGGAGAGCGTATTCGCCTGCTACGCGAAACAAAAAAACTTTCTCAGGGCGACATTGAAAAGCGCACCGGCCTGCTCCGCTGCTACATTTCGCGCGTCGAGAACGGCCACACCGTTCCGGCGATCGAGACGCTAGAGAAGCTAGCCCGCGCCATGGAAGTGCCGCTCTATCAACTATTCTACGACGGCGAGGAACCGCCTGAACTGCCCAATCTTCCGAAACGGAAGAGCGCCGACGATATCGCCTGGGGGAGCACCGGCAAAGAAGCCCGCTTTTTGGGCCGTTTCCGCCGGTTGCTGGGGCGTATCGAAGAGGGCGACCGCCGGTTGCTGTTGTACATGGCCCAGAAAATGGCCAACCGGTAGACGGTTTCACCGTTCCACTCCAATCGAACTAATTGGCCGTTTCATGGCGCCTCGGCGTTCAGGGGTAGGTGTCCCCCGGGGCGCCGGATTTACTACCCTCTGGCTGATTCCCCGACTACTCCCACTCAATTGTGCTCGGCGGCTTCGAACTGATGTCGTAAACCACTCGGTTAACACCAGGCACTTCATTCACGATACGCGTTGAGATTCGCTCCAGCACATCCATAGGCAGCCGGTACCAATCGGCGGTCATTGCGTCCAGGGACTCGACCACCCTCACCGCAATGGTATCACCATAGGTGCGCCCGTCGCCCATCACGCCCACGCTGCGAATCGGCAGCAACACCGCAAAAGCCTGCCATACCTTTTCGTAAATTCCTGCCCGACGGATTTCCTCGATCACCACGGCATCGGCAATTCGTAACGTATCGAGGCGGTCGCGGCTGGCCTCGCCAAGAACCCGCACAGCCAACCCCGGCCCAGGAAAGGGATGCTTGACCAGAATTTCATTCGGCAGACCGAGTTTCCTGCCGATGCCGCGAACTTCATCTTTAAATAGATCGCGCAGCGGCTCGATCAGGCTGAACGGCATGTTCGCCGGCAATCCGCCTACGTTATGGTGCGATTTGATCACCGCCGATGGACCTTTCACGGAAATCGATTCGATTACGTCGGGGTACAGCGTTCCCTGTACCAGAAATTGCACCGGCAGCCCGCCGGACGACGAGTCCGCCAGTTTCTTCGCTTCCTCGGCAAACACATGAATGAACTCGTTGCCGATAATCTTGCGCTTCTGCTCCGGGTCGGTAATGCCCTTCAATTTGCCCAAAAAGCGCTCCGAGGCGTCCACGCCGATCACTAGCAGCCCTAGCCGGTCGCGCAACAGGTCGAGCGTATCCTCGAATTCGTTCCAGCGCAGGAGTCCGGTGTCGACGAACACGTTCGTGAGCCGGTCGCCAATCGCCCGCGCTACCAGCGCCGCGGCTACCGCCGAATCCACTCCGCCGCTCAGCGCGCAGATCGCTCGCGAGCCTTCCGCTTGTTTGCGGATCGCGTCGATAGCGCCGGCAATAAAGCCTGCGCGGTTCCAATTTCGCTTGGCGCCGCAAATCTCGAAAACGAAGTTGCCCAAAATCTCGGTTCCGCGGTCGGTGTGCTGCACTTCGGGATGAAACTCCACGCCGAAAATCTTCTTTTCCAGATTCTCGACAGCGGCCACCGCGTTATCGGTGCGCCCGGTGACGTGGAAGCCCTCCGGTAATCCGACCACATGATCGCCATGGCTGTTCCAAATTTTCAGCGTTCCGGGCAAGCCAGTGAACAGCGACGACGACCGCTCGATTTCCAGCTGCGCGCGCCCATATTCGCGACGATCGGCGCGCTCCACGCGACCTCCAAGATTGTAGGTGAGCCACTGCATGCCGTAGCAGATGCCCAATACGGGGATGCCGAGCTCCAGCATGTGCGGATCGCACACCGGCGCGTCTTTCTCGTAGACGGAACTCGGCCCGCCGGAAAGCACCAGCCCCACAGGTTCGTAGGCGCGCACTTCCTCAATCGAAGCGGTGCAAGGCAGCACCGCCGAGAAAACTTCCTGCTCGCGAATGCGGCGCGCAATCAGCTGCGTGTATTGCCCGCCAAAATCGAGCACCACAATCCCGCCGCGCGTGCCCGCCGAAGCTTCGGATGCCTTCCGCAAGGCCGCTCCGCTTTCAGTCATAGTTTTGCGCTGACCCACTTAGCGCTGCTCCATCGGTTGGAAATTTCCGAGTCGGACGAATATCTGCCAAGAGAATAACACGAACGCAGCATGATAATTGGCCGCAAAACGCAAGCCGGAGAGTTACCTCAACACGATGTTCACGAGCTTATTGGGCACCACCACGACTTTCACCAGATGCCCATCGGCAATCAGTGGAACGATGCGCGGATCGCTCAGCGCTCGCTCGCGCAACTGCTCCTGATCGAGCCCTTGGTCCACCATCAACTTGCCGCGCACGCGCCCGTTGATCTGAATCACGATCTCCACCTGCTCTTCGCGCGCCAGATCTTCGCGGTATGCCGGCCATTTCTGGGAGTAAACGCCGTCGGAATGGCCCAGTATTTCCCAAAGTTCCTCGGCAATGTGAGGAGCCATGGGCGAAAGCATTAGAACCAGGCCATCGAACACATGCTTCAGCGTGGCCGGCGCAACTTCCTGTTCTAGAGGCTCTTGGGCCACTAAATCGTTCACCAGCTCCATAATCAACGCGATCGACGTATTGAAATGCCAGCGTGTCTCAAAATCGTCTGTAACGCGCTTGAGGGTCTGCTGCAGACGGCGCACCAGGAGCTTTTCCTTTGCTGTGGAACCCGCCTCGTCCACGGCCGCCGACGAAACGCCTTTCAGCCTCGGCCCGTGCTTATCGACCAACCGAAAAACGCGGTTCAGGAATCGTGCCGAACCTTCGGTGCCCTGTTCGCTCCACTCGAGGTCTTTTTCCGGCGGAGCCGCAAACAGCGTGTACATTCGCCCTGTATCGCAGCCGTATTTATCGGCCATTTCGATCGCGCCCACCACGTTGCCGCGCGATTTCGACATGGCCACGCCGCCCTTCTGCACCATTCCCTGCGTGAAAAGCCGCGCAATCGGCTCGTCATGATTGACGATTCCCATGTCCCGCATCACTTTGCAGAAAAACCGCGAATACAGCAGGTGCAGAATGGCGTGCGTGATGCCTCCCACATACTGGTCGATCTGAAACCAGTACGCGACTTTCGATTTATCGAATGGCGCGCTGCTATTGTGCGGATCGGTGTAGCGGTAGAAATACCAGGACGAGTCTACGAAGGTGTCCATAGTGTCCGTCTCGCGCCGCGCTGGCCCGCCGCATTTCGGGCATGTGGTGTTGAGCCATTCAGGAACGCCTGCTAGAGGTGATTGGCCCTGTCCGGTTAGCGCAACGTTGTCCGGCAGCCGCACCGGCAGTTGATCGTCACGAAGGGGCACGATCCCGTCACGGTCGCAATAGACTACCGGAATGGGCGTGCCCCAGTAGCGCTGACGCGAAATTCCCCAGTCCTTCAGTCGATATGTAGTTTCCCCGTTTCCGAAGTTTTTCGACGTCGCGTCTGAAGTCATCTTGTCGATTGCCTGCTCGGACGTAAGCCCCACATATGGCCCGGAATCAACCAGCCGCCCATATTCGGTAAACGCCTCTCGCATGCGCTCAACGCGCAGAGGTTCGCCAGTAACCGGCTGAACCACGACGTTTACCGGTAGATGGTATTTTTCCGCGAACTCAAAGTCCCGCTGGTCGTGCGCGGGGACGCACATCACCGCGCCCGTCCCATACTCAGCCAAGACAAAGTTCCCGACCCAGACCGGCACTTTCTCGCCGGAGAAGGGATTCACGGCGAATTTTCCAGTAAAGAAGCCGTCTTTTTCGGCGGTGGCGATATCCGCGGCTTTGGTGCTCTGCTGCAGCATGGACTTTATACGCGCATCAATCGCCGCGCGGCCATGAACGCCTTCGAGCAGCCGGCCAAGCTTGGGGTGCCCGGCGGCGATCAGCACCGCCGAGACGCCATAAATGGTGTCCACGCGCGTGGTGAAAACTTCGAGATCCAAATCCATTCCTTCGATAGGAAACTTCACGCGTGTGCCGCGCGATTTGCCGATCCAGTTCTGCTGCATCAGCAGGACGCGTTCCGGCCAGCCGCTCCGCAATTGCTCCATGCCAGCCAGAAGTTCGTCCGAATATTGCGTGATTCGCAGGAACCACTGTTCGAGTTCCTTCACTTCCACCCGCGTGGTTTCGTGACGCCAGCAAAAGCCGTCGATCACCTGCTCGTTGGCCAGCACCGTGGCGCAGTCCAGGCACCAGTTCACTTTGCTCTTTCTACGAAATGCGATGCCCTTCTCAAGCATTCGTAGGAAAAACCACTGGTTCCAGTGGTAGTACTCCGGCTCACACGTGGAGATCTCGCGATCCCAGTCGTAGCTAAAGCCGAACCGCCGCAGGACGCGCCGGAACTCGCGGATGTTCGCGTTGGTCCATTCGCTTGGGTGGATGCCTGCCTTGATCGCTGCATTCTCAGCCGGAAGTCCAAATGCGTCCCAACCCATCGGGTGCAGCACGTTGTAGCCGCGCATCCGCTTATAGCGCGCCACTGCGTCCCCGATGGTGTAGTTGCGCATGTGGCCCATGTGCAGGGTGCCGGACGGGTACGGCAGCATTTCGAGGACGTAATATTTTTGCCGGGACGTGTCGCCGTCAATGGCGTGGAAAACGCCCTGCTCTTCCCAAACCTTCTGCCACTTTGGCTCGATCTTCTGCGGGTCGTATTCCGCCACTATTTTCCGCGTCCTTTTCCCGATTGGATTTTGGTTACGGGGCCTAAGCGGGCACTGCCTCGCGCTTCGCCGCCGCGCGCCTCGGCGCTTTTCCGGGCTTTTCCGGGCTTTGCCGCTTTTGGCGCCTTCTTGGGATTTGCTGCGGCAGTAATTGGTCGCCGCGCTAGTTTCCAAAGGGACGCCAGGTTCTTGCGGTCGTCTCCAGGCTGGTCGATCGGCGTCTCCAAAATAAACGCTCGCCCGCTCAGCAGCGGGTGCGCCAAAATTCTAGCGAACGCCTGCGCCCCGATTTGGCCTTTGCCGATGTGCTCGTGCCGGTCCACGCGCGAGCCAAGCTCGGTCTTCGAATCGTTCACGTGGACCACGGCCACTCGCGCCAGCCCCACAGTACGGTCGATATCGCGCAGCGCCAATTCCAAACCGTCGGCCGTCCGAATATCCCAGCCCGCCGCGAACGTATGCGCCGTATCAATGCACACGCCGAGCCCGAGTTCGGGACATGCGTCGATAATCGCTTTCAGTTCCTCGAATTTCGAACCCACGCAGCTTCCGTGCCCGGCCGTATTTTCGAGCAGGATTTTCAATTCGCCTAGTTTCAATCCGCGCGCAGCCTGCCGCAGCCCTTGCGCGATCGCGGCGATTCCCGCGTCCACAGCGCTGTCGCAAAAGCTGCCCGGATGCACCACCAAATAATCCGCGCCCAAGTCGATCGCGCGAACCAACTCTTGGTGAAATGCCTGGACCGACCGTGCTCGAAGCACCGGATTCGGCGAAGCCAAATTGATCAGGTAATTTCCGTGGATCACCAGCGGCCCGAGTTGCAATTCTCCGCGCCGGGCGCGAAATCGAGCCGCATCTGCGGGAGGGATCCGCCCAATTCCGCGCGTCCACATCCGCGGACTCGCTGAAAAAATCTGCAGTGCGTTGGCGCGTAAATCATGCGCAATTTCGAGTGAGCGGACGACGCCCCCGGCGATCGAGGTATGTATCCCGATGCGCAGACTGCCGTCCTTCCACGCTGGAATTTCAGGCGGCGGAACAGGCGTCTCGTGGTACTCGTCACCAGCGTCGCATTCGAGATCCCTATCTTGTTCTTTTGGCATGCCCTTGGTGTGTTTGGAAGCAGTCGGTTGCGTCGGGACGCGCTCACAGCTCTCGCCGTTCTCCGCCGCTAATCCAGCGCGTATTGAATTTTATAGTAAATGGCGCGAACGCGCAAACCAGCCGCTCGCTGCAAATCGCCGTCGCAATTTGCCACAAAATCCTGGCGCGCTCCGCCCGGTCGAGTGTTAATATAACGAACTGTTGGACGTGAGGCGCGGTCGCCAAGTGGTAAGGCAAAGGTCTGCAAAACCTTTAACGGCGGTTCGATTCCGCCCCGCGCCTCCAACCTCCGAACCTGTGGTCGATCGTCCTCAATTTCTAGCGCGTACCCCTTGCAGCCTCTGCGAACCCCAGTAAAAATGTCCACCGAGCGCACTTGTGCGTTGCCGCCAGTCCTGGGCTTTCTGCGGGACCAGCTTCACCTTGAGGCCAACCAGTTTTTCCGGGCGTACGCCATTTGGATTTCTGCGCCGAGCCATCTGGCATGAAAGTCCGTTTAAATTACCGCCTGATCGCGTTGTTAGTCGTCCTGGCCGTGCTTGGTACACGTGAAGTGGTTATGGAGCTGCGCCCATCGTTTCTGCGCCCGGGTGCGCACCTGATGGCCTACGTCAGCAACACCGCCGATGGCACGCTGACGGCGATCGATCTAGTGAAACTTCTGCCGCTCGCCACCATCCCGGTTGGCCCGGAGCCAACGGGCTTGCGCGCCGATGCAGCGCGTAAGGAAATTTGGGGGCTCAGCGCCGCAGGCGGCTATGCGTGGGTGCTCGACGTCACCACCAATAAAGTGGTCGCGCATATCCCCGTCGGCGCGGCGCCCTATGCTCTGGATTTTTCGCGCGACCACTCGCGCGCTTATGTCGCTGCTTCTGGATCGAACACCGTGGTGGAAATCGACTGCGCCACTCGCCAAATTGTTGCGCGCGGACGCGCCGGGCTCCGCCCATGGATCGCGCGTCTCTCGCCCGACGGCAAAGTACTGGTGGTGTCGAATCGCGAGGACGGCACCGTCTCGCTTTTGGACCCGCGTGCGCTTGCGTCGCGCGGTGTGATCCACGTGGTTCCCGACCCAGAGCAGATCGCGATTTTGCCCGATAGTTCGAAAGCGTTCATCACGTCAGGTACAACCGACCAGATTTCGGTGGTGGACTTGAAACGCAAAGTGCTGCTCGCAAATGTGGATATCGGCGGCACTCCGAATGGACTGATCCTGAAGCCCGATGGAGGGGAGCTTTATATTCCGTCCACAAGCGCGCATGGGTTGATGGTGGTCGATACCCAGACGAACGAGGTCGGCGACTTCATGCTCCTCGGCAGCTCGCCTGCATACGGAACGCTTACACCGGATGGCGCCACGCTCTACGTCTCCGACCCCAGCGCGGGTCACATTATTCCCGTGGCCATAGGCAACCGGCAAGCAGCCCATTCCATTTCCGTTGGGCAGCAGCCGAACGTCTCGCAACTCACGCCCGGCGGCGATATGCTCCTGGTGGTGGACTCGGCATCGGACGATCTCGCAGTAATCCGCGCGGAAACGGGCAGCCTGATCACCCTGATTCCCACTGGTTCGCGGCCGCGCGACCTCGCGATCGACGCTTTCTGAAGCTGCACGAGTGACCGCAGGATTCTCGCAACCTACTCGACGTTAAACGAGAGTGATACCGGCGGCTTCGTGACCAAAGTTCCGCCGCTCGTAGATGCCGCCGTCAATGTCACGGTGTAATTCCCCGGCGGCGTACCCGGTGTCGAAACATTGGACGACGGGTCGCCTCCACCCCCTCCGCACGCTGCGATGCCTACAGAAAAGGCGAGCACCAGCGCCGCAATCTGAACCGCGGTCGCAATTCGAAGCAAGTTACCGCTCGCGCGCGGGGAAAATATCGCGCCCGCTCCGCCCGCGGCGATGAACAGCAACAAACAAATCGCCACCACACAACGTTCCTCCGCGAATTTGCCATCGGCCCCCGAAAGCGGCCCGCCGCGTGGGTCGAGCACCGATGTGGAAGATGCCGCATAGGTGGGCACTGTGACCGTAAAGCTCGCCACCCCACTCGACGACGCCTGCACCGATGCCGGGCTCACCGAGCACGTTCCGAGGTCAACTCCCGTTTGCTCCGAACACGAGATCTGCACCGTCCCGGCAAAGCCGCCTGACGAAGCTACATCCAGATTAAATATCGCTGGCTGTCCGGCGGTAACTGGTGCCGTCACGGGTTGTCCATTCGCCGCTGCGAGGCAGAAATCCGCCGCAGGCCCCGTCAGTGGAATCAGCTGCGGGCTGCCCGGAGCGTTGTCCTGCAACTGAAGCGTGGCGCTGCGGCCCGGATCGTCGCCGCAAGTGGCCGCTTCCTGGGGATCGAACGCCACCTGCACCGTGCAGGATTTTCCAGCCGAAATGGAGTCGCCCGCGCCGCTGCACGAATTCGCCGTAATCGTGAAATCGGTTTTGTTCGTGCCCGTCACGGTGACTTGCGACACGGTCAAAGTGCCGGCGTTGGCGCCGCTGCTGCTATTTGTAATGGTAATCGGCTGCGGAGCACCGGTAGTTCCCACCAGTTGACTCGCGAAACTAAGGCTCGTCGTGAACGAAATCGCGGCTACCGTTGCCGTTCCGGAAATTGTTACCGAATTCGGCGTACCTCCAGGGACGTTTACAGTGGCGGTGCGCGGCCCCGCCACTGCGCCCGTCGCCGGAGCGAAGGAAATCGACACCTGGCAGTTTGCTCCCGCGCTGAGCACTGGTGAGCATGCGGTCTGCTCCAAAAAGTCGGACGCGTTCGCGCCTTTGATCGAAATTCCGCTAACGGTCGCGGGAGACGCCCCCGTATTCGTGAGGGTAATTGTCTGCGCGGCGCTGGTACTTCCTTCGCCCTGCGCCGCAAACGTCAAACTCGCCGGCGACACTTGCAGCACCGCGGGGTTATTAGCAGAACCCGTCAGCGCCACGGTTTGAGGACTGCCGGCGGCATTATCAGAGAAGCTCAACGCAGCGCTTTTTGCCGTCGCCGCGGACTGGGGGGCAAATTGGACCGCAACCGAGCACGTTGCGCCGATTGCGACAGTGCCCCCGGCTGTTGGACAGGTTGTAAGCGCGCCGACCACTGCGAAGTCCGCGTTATTGGCGCCTTGAATCGCGATGCTGCCCACGCTGAGCGCCGTACTCCCCTGATTCGTCAGTGTCACCGTTTGTGACCCGCTGGTCGTCCCCACCGGTACGGTGCCGAAGGCCAGGGCCATGCTCGCAGGCTCAATCTGCACCACGAGCGCTGCGGGAGTGCCGGTGCCCGACAAAGCGATCGTCTGTTCCGCACCCGATTGATCGTCTGAGTTATCCGAGATTTGTAGCTGATCCTGAAACGGTCCAGTGGTCGGTGGAGTAAAGTAGACGTTCAGCGTGCAACTGCCGCCAGCCGCGATGCTCTCTCCCTCCGCTCCCAATAAACAGCTGCCTCCTTGCAAGCTAAACGCGGAGGTCGATGGTTTGCCGATGCTCGACAACGTCATCGCCTCGGTCCCAGTGTTTTCGATCGTAACTGTCTGGACGTTGGGGACTTTGACAGGCTGGTTGCCAAAAGCCAGACTCGGCGGGGAAATCAGCGCATGCGGAGCCCCGCCAATCCCACTCACTTCGAGCAGTTGAGGACTTCCCGGCGCATTGTCCGAAATGGAGAGGTAAGCGGACTCCGGTCCGCCGACGGACGGCGAGAAGGTCAGTTCCAGTGAGCATTGCACAGACGGCCCCGGCGAAATAGCCGTGCCGATGCACGCCCCCGTCTGGGCTGAAAAATCCGCCGCATTGGGTCCGCTAATTTCAATGTCGGAGATTGTCAGCGACTGTTCTCCGCCGTTGAACACTGCGATCGGCGTTCCCGCTTGGCGCGTTCCAAGAGTTACCAGAGGAAATACGTCGCGGCCCACGTTGAAATACACGCTCGGGCCCGCCGCCGAGCTTTCCGCGACAGCGACTAAGAAAGCATCACTGGTGGGCGATGCTGTCTGGCAACTAGCGCATATTTGTTGGAAGCCGTTTGATGAACCAGCACTCGTGATCGCTGTTGGAAAATCGGCGGCGGTGGTCTCGCCGGTCACGTACACTTGCCCCGCGCCCACGGCGGCCACTCCGCTAGCCGCTGCGCTGGCCGCACCGCCCGGCGGCGAAGTTCCGCCGAGCGGCGTGGAATAAATCAGCGAAGTCGCGCCCTTCGCAGTTGGATTGAACATCGCCAGGAACGCGTCGTATGCGCCATTGAAGGGCTGCAGATTGTCGTGCCACGGAAAATCGACCGAGTCCGTTTGTCCCGCAATATAGACGGCGCTTGGTCCCGCGATCGTAACAGATAGCCCGGTGTCCGCGCCTGGATTTGCAGCGCTGCCTGTCCCGCCTAGGTATGTCGAATAGCTCAGCGAAGTCATCGCGGACACTGGATCTTGCGCGATCACCGCCAGAAACGCGTTCTGCCGGGCCGTTCCCAAAAGATTGTTGCCGCTCAATTGGCTTTGAAACGGCGCTATCGCGCCATTCACCGGGAAATCTGCGGATTGCGTTGCTCCGGTGACGTATGCATGCGGAGGGATGCCGTTGGGCAGAGCGCTGGGCGGATCGAGCGCGATTCCCAAAATCTCGTCCATGCCGCTTCCGCCGATCAGCGTCGCGTACACCAAATCACCAGGTCCTTGTCCGGTGGGCGCAATCTTCATCACGAATCCGTCGGACGTGCCTCCGCCGTACTGGCTCTGAAACGCATTCAGAGCGGGAAATCCGCTGGAGGCGATCGTTGCCGTTCCGGCAATGTACGCATTGCCGCTGGCATCGACTGCTACTCCGCCCACTCCTAATTGCCCGACTGCATTCGTCCCAAGATAGCTGCAGTATTTCAGCGTTAGCGCCGCGCCCGGCTGGGTTGGCGGCGTGAACACTGCCACATATCCATCGCTCTCTTCTCCGTCCCAAGTCGTTTGAAGCGCTCCAGCAGTCACCGGCAAATCCGGCGAAGACGAATCGACCGGTCCGACATCCGTATCCGACGCGATGTACACATCTCCACTCTGATCCAACGCAATCCCGCCGGAGCCGCGAGTCGATTCCCGTCCGCTGCCTCCGAAGAAGATTGAGAAATTGAGCTGATTGCCCACCGGATTCACCTCGCTGACAATCGCATCGTTTCCGGTGCCGCTAGTCAGCCCAGTGGTCGGTTGGCTCGATCCGGTCACTGGAAAATCCGTCGACGTGGTTGTGCCGGTGATCGCCACGTCGCCAGCGCCATCCACTGCGATCAGTCCGCCCGCTTGCGTCCCGCTGCCGCCCAGAAATGTCAGATAAAGCAGCGAATTCGCGCCAGTAACCGTCGGGTCTATTTTGGCAATGTAAAACGCCGACCCGCCCACGGCGCCGCCGATCCCGAAGGCCGCAGCCTCTGGGAATGTCGACGAAGATGTCGTCGTGCCCGCCACATAAACCTTCCCGCTCGCGCCGATTGCCACGTTTCCGCCAGTTTCATTTCCCGCGCCGCCGAGGAATGTGGTGTACGCCACCGATATCGAAGGGTCGATCACCAAAGTCGCTCGCGGATCATGATGGCCTAAATGGAGTCCCACCGATCCATCCGCTTCCATCACGTAGTATCCGCGAACGGCTTTTCGAATTCCTCCAGCAAGCACGTCGTAAATTTTGGGCTTTGCCATTCTCAGCTGGCGGTCGCCTGCAAACAAAATCACGTCGCCGTCGGACACTTTGACGCGGTTCGCGCCCGAAAATCGCAGCCGCATTCGCGATGCGTCGCTTCCCGCCGGTAAACTTAAATCGTATTCAGCTCCGTCTCGGCTACCGTGGACCACCAGTCCGACTTGCTGCGCTGAATCCGAAGTAGCCACGGCACGCTCGAAATGGGGCACGTTGGTATGCCACGCGCGCGGATCGCGCCCCAGAAAGTAGTTGCTGATGGTTCGCAGCGGTCGCTCGCCGTGCCATGCAAACTTCGCATTCCCGCCCCTGGCTGCGCCTCTCGTTACATGAGACTGCGCCGCTCCTCGTACTCCCTGACCGTCCGCAGCCCAGCCAACGCGAATCCGCACCAGGTCAGCCCGCGCGTAACCGCGCCTGGCCGAATGATCCGCGACCTCCACGTCCATGCCGTCGCGCGTGAGCAAAAGCGTCATGCCTGCGCCGCGTCCGATGAACGCCACATCCGCATCGAGCTGTCTATTGAATTGTCCGCCGAACTTCCGTCGAAGCTCGCCGCCAAACTGCCCAACGTTGGGCTCAAACGTCATCGGGATCGCAAACGGCGAGACACACCTTTGCTGAGGGGAGCAGCGCGCCGCAAATGCGCTCGGCGGGGTCAGCCTCGCATGTCCAAGCACACCTGTTGCATTCGCAATCTGTGCTTGGGAAATTTCGCCCGGCTTGCGGAACTCAGTCGAGGATTTGGCACGCCTGAAGTTCCGCGACCAATCACACGTGGAGCCAACAATCGTGATTCCGGCCAGCGCCAGAATACACACGGACACCAATCGCCTGCTCATTTAGGCCCTCCTCCGGACGCGAAGTGACCTTCGACCCGGGTTGGGCAGCTCTCGTACTGCGAGCTGACTGCCGTTAGTAGTTTTTGTTGATGGCCGGCCTCCGAAGTGGAGGCGTGCAGAATATCTCGCGCGCCGCCGCAAATGTCAAGATGACAATCGCGACATGTGTGGGCGCTAAGCTGCGCACCCGAAGAAGCCGCGGCCAGGCGCGCATACCATTCCGCAACTCGATCTATGGCCCTCTTGCGCCAGCAAAAACAAACTTTCGATTGGGGGGCAGTGCTTGCGGGCGGGGCGTGTGGGGAGAGTTCCCACCCGCAAGCACTTACTGCAAGGGGTAATCCGTTCTACGGCTCCGGAGCCAACTCCGGCCCGCTATCCGGCGGAGGAGGCGGCGCACCTGCGCCGAGCCTCATTCGCCTACGAACCCGTACGACCGGCCCTTTCTGCAGGGTGTAATCCGGCGGCACTTGGAATAGAGACGGGTCGGGTTCACCCGTCTGAATATTGGTCAGCTGCCTGATGCTGTCTCCACGCACAGGATCGGTCGTTTTGGTCATGACAACCATTTGCAGCTCGGGCGAATACCATCGCTCCGTGGTGATCATGATCGGCTTCTCGTTGCCGATTTGCCCAGCGGGAATCGTGCGCGTGTAGCGCGTTCCCTGCGCCTGCACGCCGTTGATGGTTTGCGTGCCGAGAGAAGTGGTCGTCACGTCTCCAGCATTCGGCGCTGAGATGTCGGCCTGTTTCTGCCGCCTACCGCCGCGATTCGAACGCATCCTCCGCTCCAGCCGCACCTCATGCGCGATTTTGCGATTGGGGTCCAGGATGTATTGCATCCCACTAACCACGTCATTAATGAAGATCACGTGCGGCGCCCCCTGATTGCTGGTGGCATACGCGCCAATCGCGGGAAGCGTCATCTCTCGCCGCACTCGCCCCTGGCTATCACGCGCGATCGTTCCGCTGGTCGAGCGATCGATCTGATTGCCGTCCGCGAGCATCTGCGTCCTCTGCACCATGATGGTCGCCGTAAACGGGGCGCCCGTCACCGTCTTGCCACCCAGCCCGGCTTCGAAGCCGACAAAGTCCATCGCGTCGCCCGGTCCCATCGGGCCGCCCGTGCGGATGAACAACACATTCTTATCCGGCGGCGGGACCTGCGGCG
>Ga0307374_10002100_pt1 | contig 35968 bp, 36 predicted proteins | sample OX3MG_FD_202532 | JGI IMG/M metagenome (GOLD analysis project Ga0307374, IMG submission 202532) | Soil microbial communities from Risofladan, Vaasa, Finland - OX-3 | ecosystem: Environmental > Terrestrial > Soil > Coastal area > Acid sulfate soil | place: Finland: Risofladan, Vaasa | collected... | reverse complement strand
TGTACTGACTCGGCTCCAGGTACTGGCTCGGCTGCAACGCGGCGAACGAAGGGGCCGTGACGGAATCCGTGTAAGTCCCGTTGCCATGGTCCGATGTCTGTGATCCGAAAATCACCGGGAAGGAGGTCGCAGTCGTTGAGAAACCAACAACCTGACCTGGGATAGTCCTGCCGGTCGTTGTATCGGACGCGACGAGGCTGACCGTAGTGGCGGCGACTCCGTTCGGTGTGATGCGAGAGTTGGCGACCGATACAGAAACCGCGTTCGGAGCCTCATACTGAAGGAGCGATGCGTTCCCTGACGCTGAGAATCCGGTGCCCGACACAACAGCCGTGACGGTCTGAGTGCCATACACGGATCCTGCCGTGATCGTGACTTGGCACTGCCCACTCGTGTTGGTGGTGCACGACGTAGGCGAAATCGAAGCATCCCCTGTCGTGGTCCATTGGGCTGTCTCACCCGGGGCCGCCACGCCGAGGATGGCGGCCGTCACCGTCGCGGTAACTGTTCGGCCTCCTGATGAGATGTACGGACTCGACAGGACAACTGTCGCTGTATCGGTCGCAGCCATGACGGGCCGGGCGATCGTCGTCATGCCGATCAGGCCCAACACGAAGACGGCCGCGCCGAGCAGCGCCTGGACGCGAAGCCTCCTGCGATGCCTTGGCGAGAAGAGCCGAATCATCTTTGCCACCTCCGCACGAAGTCCCCGAGCTTGCTTCGGCGAGGGAACATTAGCCCGTTCGGGCGACTCGGGTGCTATGAGCGCTATAGGCGAATTGCTAGCTGGGTGAGTCCTCGTCGGGCTCGGATGGTGCGTCGGCCGCGTACATGCCCAGCGCTAGGGAAGGAAGTGGAAGTAGAGGTCCTTCAACCGGGAGCTCAATCCCTTCGATGGCCATGGGGGATCCAAGGGCCAGGGTGAGAACTCCACCGACGGGAGCTCGTCGAGCATGGCCGAACGACCGTGCTGCAACTCTCGCACCGCCTGTCGGACGGGGTCTTCGGGGTCCATGTCGATCTTGTGGATCATATGGACCGTTGGAAGGTCGAGGTACATCTTGAGCCGGTGTAGATCGACGATCGGTTGATGATTGCCGGACTCCTCCGGGAAGCGGAGGGGGTTGCAGCCCATGGCATCCGCGAGAGTGGCGTAGATCAGCTCTTCGATGCCGAGGAGGCGGGACTTGGTAGCGAGTTCAATGATCCGGTCGAAGTTCGGGAACTCGGTGGTCTTCTCGATGAACTCCTTGCGGAACACCTGCCCCGGGCTGTACGCCCAAGACGGAGCATCTGTCCCGAACAGCGGCCCCCAGATGCGCTTCCACCCGGAGTGGAACCGGCGCAGGGGCGGGATCCGTGATTCGCACCACTCATCGGTGCGCAGGAACCCGTGCGCCATGTACGAGCTGTCTGGCATGAGCCCGTCGAGATACTCGGCGAGTCCGGGGCGGATGAACAACTGGTCACCATGCAAGGCGACCAGGTAGTCGTAATCTTGGCGGGTCCGCCGGAGCCAGTCCATGACCGTGACGAAGTACGGCACCAAGTGCCCCCAGCGGACAGGCGCCGACGATGCGCACTTCACGACGTCCAATCCGTCCGCCAGGTTCTGTTCGGGGCTGGCATCGAAGACGATGATGACTTCCGGATCGACGTAGTGAAAGACATTCTCGACGAGCTGAGCCAGGCTCGCCGGAGCGTTATACGCCGAAATGGATACCACCAGCTTCGAGCTCACCGGACTGACACCTTATTCGAAACGTCCTAAGCGGCCGTTTCGGACAGTCCTCGGCTAAGGATCAACCTGGCTGCATGCCACGCTTGTTGGGTCGAAGGTTATAGATGCGAAGGTTGGAGGTTGCGGTCTATCTCCACGGAAGAAGAGTCGCTTCCGACCAAGCGATGCTCCAGCATCGCTTCCTACATGCGACTTTCCGCATCCTCAGGACGGGGTCAAGGTGGAGCTCCCCACGGAAGAACGACCTTGACGCCGGCCTGGGGATGCGGCACCTGCCCAGCCATCGAGATCGTCACTGGTCGCGGAGATAATGCGTGCTGTGACCGCCGGGGAGGTTGCGAGCCCGCCGACCTACAGCCTCGAGGTGAGCCGCGGTTACGTCCGCCTCGTCCGTGAGGGTCGCCGGGTCAAGAAGCCGCGGATGGCGACAAGGTTCGTCCGTGTCGATGGCGACTGGGTCGAGGCCGACCCCGATGAGATCGATCCCGACGTCCTGGATGATATCCGCTGGGACATCCTGACCGAGGAGCAGGAGCGCGCTGAGGTGGAGAGGTGGTTGGACCCGCCGGACCCGCAGTTGCAGGAGCTGATGGACGAGATCCGCCATCGTCGCCGCGGTGACCGTGGGCTGTCGTCGCGCAGCCGGATGAACATGCGACGCCTGTTCGTGTCCCTGCCCTGGGAGTTGGTCGGTCCGCGGCCGGCGCTGATATCCCTCACCTACCCCGGGGTGTGGCAGCCGTGGGTTACCAACGGTCGCCAGTGGGAGGTGCACCGCCGGGCGTTCGAGCGGCGCTGGGTCCGCCGGTGGAAGGAGCCGCTGGTCGGTGTGTGGGTGAAGGAGTTCCAGACAAGCGGTCGCCCGCACCTCCATCTCTATGTCGGGCTGCCCTCCGCCATGTCGGACGAGGACTTCGTCCGGCTCAGGGAGCGCACCGTGCAACGCCACCGCCTGCAGCGCCAGTACGGAAGGTTCCAGGGGCGCAGGCACACTCCGCCGCTCAGCCTTGGGCCGTACCAGAACGAGTTCGCCGACTGGCTCCTCGGGGCGTGGTCGCAGATCGTCGGCACCGACAGCGAAAATTCGTGGAAGCGTCAGTTCGACCCGAAGGGCAGCGAGCACCACCGGACGAAGGGCGCGGACGTGGCGGTCATGTTCTGGACCGACGAAGCCGAGGCCGGCACCGACCGCACGCGCGTCGCCCAGTACCTGGCTAGCGAGGCCGGCAAGTTCGCACAGAAGCGCCCGCCTCCCGGTTTTGAGAAGGTCGGCCGCTACTTCGGCGTATGGGGGCGGTCGGTCGGTTTCCGTCCCGAGACCACCACGACACCGCTGGATCCGGATGTGGCGGCCGAGGTGGAGGCGCGTCTGGTCCGTTGGGTCCGCTGGAAGTTGCGCGTGCTGCGACGCGGTGCGCCGCCGGCCACGCCACCGATGACCCACTTCCCCGGCGACGGGGTGACCGCGTTCGGGCTCGGAGCCGAGCAGGCGGAGCGGATCGTCGCCTGGTCGGAGAAGGCAGCCGCCCGGCGTCAGGCAAGGGGCTCACTGCGAGGTCGCGGCGGCGCAGCCGCCAGCGACCTCATTGAGCTGCTGAGATCCGTGGACCTGACCACCGGCGAGATACCTCCGCCGGACCAAGCGCTCGAACCCGAACCGGCCTAGCCGGACAGCGCGACATCGAGCGTCGGGGCGGCCCGCTCGAGTACCGCGGCGTTGGCGGTCTCTGGCGGAGTCAGATATTCCAACTGTCCGAATGCCTCTCAGGTGGGGGTGTTGTCATGCCTGTCCGGGTCTGGGAGCTCAGGGGAGTTGTTGTGGTTGGTTCGGCGGCTGTAGTCGGCGGCGTAGGTGGTCCAGTCGCCGGCGCTGGCGCGTTGCCATGCGACGGCGACGCTGATGTTGATGCCGAGCATTCGGGCCAGCAGGGCGGCTGGGAGTTCGGTGGCGAGTTGGAACAGCGCGGTCGATCGGGATTGCCCGGGCCTCAGACCGAGTGCCCGGAGTCGTTCACCGAGACGACCGTCGCCGACGGGTCGTCCGGGCTGGCCTCCGGGGAACAGCCACGGCGAGCCTGGTTGGTGGCCGATTGCGGCGTGGCCTCTGCGGTTGGCGACGAGTTGGACGGCGAGGTTGGCGAGCGGTTCGGGCAGCACGACTGGCTCGGGGCCGAGTCGAAGCCGGACTGTGTTGTCGGTGATCTGGACGTCGGCGAGGGTGAGGCGGCTGATGGCGGCGGGGTATTGGGCGTAGAGGAGCACGAGCAGTCCGGCGAAGCGGTCCTCGGTCTCGAGGATGTCATCGTGGAGAAGCCAGCGGGCTTGCTCCCATCGGGCCTCGGTGTCGATCTGGCCCGACGGGCCGCCCCAGCGGACCGCTGGCAGCTCCAGGGAAGTCAGCTTCTGCCGCTTCGCCCAACGCAAGAAGTTCCCGACGTCACGACGGTGGGTCGCGTCGTCGCTGGCCAGCCAGCGGTCAAGGTCGCCTTGGCTGGCCGTGGCCAGGGTGAGATCAGCGTTGGCCAGCCAGTCGAGCAGGGCGATAGCGGCGGTGACGTGTTGGCGGACCCCGAAGTTCTGGTTGTAGGTGGTGGTGCTGTCGCCGAGTCGGTGACGGAGGCGGCGCAGAAGGTGCCAGGTGGCGTAGCGGTGCAACAGCTGCTGCTCGTCGGGGTCGGCCCGGCCGGCGATGGTCTCCGCGATCCAACGTTCGACACGGACCATCTGCTCGTCTCGGGCCGGCAGGGTGCCGACAGCGACCAGAACAGAGCGGAGATGCTCGAGTGGTTTGCTCGGGGCGAGGGCGTCGAGCGCCTCATGGGTAACGCCGCCCTCGAGATCGAGGGAGGCCAGGATGGCGGGGGCGGTGCTGTGGTCGAGCCAGCGGGCCACGGTGGCGGGGCGTTCGGTAGCAGCGAGAGCCTCATAGAGCGGTCGATGTTCGGCTCGGATGGTCCCGGTGGTGTCACCGAGAAGATCGCGCAGTCGCCGATCCACCTTGCACCGGACGCAGTATCCGGCGTGGATGCGGCCGGACTGCCCGCAGCCTTGGCAGGCCTTCCAGAACCCCGGCTCCGGTCGGGTGCAGGTAGCGCAGAGCGGCTGGTGCACGGTGCCGCCTCGCAGCGGGCGGACCTGATCGCAGCGACTGCAGCGAACCCATCGCTGGCTGCACGCCCGGCACCACGGCTGACCGGTGGTCTCCGAGATCAGGGCCGGCCCGTGATTGCCGCAGATGGCGCAGGTGAGATCCTTGCGCGGACGGCAGGTCTCGCAGAACACGGCGTCGGGGCGACGCACGCTGACCGGTCGGAGCCGGCCGCAGCCGGAGCAGGCTTCGTGATTGACCGGGTCTCTGACCAGACACGACGGGCAGATCGCAGCCCCGCTGTGGTCGCGAGTGGCGGGCTCGCGTTCAGCCTGGCAGCGGACGCATCGCTCGGCGCGCGAGCGGGCCACGCACATGCGGCACAACCGAACCCCGCCCCTGGGTTTGACCAGCGGAACGACCCGCCCACAGTGCGGGCAGGCCGGACGAACGATATGGGAGGCCCCAGCGTCGCAGAGCCCGTCGATGAGGCGCAGCACCGCGGGCACTGGCGCCTGCGCGCCTGCGCCGGTGAGCAGCTCGGGCTGGGCGGCCAACGTCCAGGCGAGCCGGCGACGTTGGCCTCCGTTGCTAACCGAATCGTTCACAGCTTTGATCACGGTTTCTGTCGAGACCGTCGGGTCCACACCAGCGACCACATCGACGATGACTTCGAGAGGATCGCGTTCGTCGGCTGGAGGACAATCGGTGCAGTGGGGTCGCCCCTGCCGGTCACGCCCGGCGACGGGCCGGGTGTGACCACAACTCGTGCACGGCTGACGGCTGGAACCGCAGGGTGCGCAATACCAGTCCTGGCCGCGTCGCTGCAGGGTTCGCAGGCTCTTCCCGCAGCTAGCACAGATCGGCGGCGATACCTGCAGCGCGCCGGCGTTCCGCAAGGCGACGAGCAGGTTCCCAACGACGCGCGGTGCCGGGGAGCGGCCCTCGGCGAGCACCGCCGGTCGCTCGAGGAGGAACTGGGCGAGACGGCGGCGCTTGGCCCGGCCTCCCGCGACAGCCTCCACGATGCTCTGGATCGTCTCGCGCTCCAAGGTCGGCTTTGCGTTTACGACCAGGTCCACCACGACGCCCAGGGGGTCGGCGAGCGCGTCGCCACGATCAGCGGACACCTATCGGATGCGAGCCCGCTTGGGGCGCAGCACGCCGATCCCGGTTTCGCCACCCGCGGCGGCCTTGGAGCGGCGAGCCTTGGGCGCTTCGACAGGTTCGATCAGGTCCGCCATGGTGCAGCCCAAGATGTCCAATAAGGCCATGAGCACTTTGAGGCTGAGCCGCTCGGGCCGTTCGGTCACCAGGCGGTAAACCTGGCTGGACGACAACCGAATCCCGCGCCGTGCCAGCTCCGGGATCAGATCGGTGGTAGCGAACATCTCCCGGGACGCCATCACCTGACGGAGGTTCCATCGGTAGTCGAGCTTCGCGGCCATCACCATTCCTTTCCGTCGTCGGCGTCCAAGACGGGCGAGAGCGCCTTGCGCAGAGCAGTGTTCATGAAATCGGAGCTGACATGGGTGTAGATCGCGGTCGATGTGTCGCAGCGGTGACCGACCTGCTGTTGCAAGAAACGCCGGTCTGCACCGTTCTCGGTCAGATGCGAGACATAAGAATGTCGCAAGGAGTGCGGGGTCAGCTCCCGGCACAACCCCAACGCGTCGCGGTAGACCACGAAACGGGCGTTGATCTCCGCCGGTTTGATCCGCCCGCCCCGTTCGGTCACCCACAACGCCGGGTGCTCAACGACGCCGAAGCGGGGCCGGACGTTCTCCACATAGTCGGCCACCGCGTCGACCGCCCAGCCCATCGTCGACAACACGTTGCGACGCCGGGGCGGCTGACCTCGCACCGCCTTGCCGTAGCGGACGTGCAGCATCCCGAACCGGCCGAACTCCGCCGCCGCGGGGTTGCGACCCCAGTCGGCCAAGTCGAGCTTCGCGGTCTCGTTTCGGCGCAAACCCCACCCGTAGATCACCTTGAACAGCGTGGCATCCCGGTACGCGGCGAGCACCCCCTTGCGTTTCGCAGCGACCGCCCGCTCCACCTGATCATCAGCGAAGTCGAAAAACGCTTGCAGCTCCTCCCGGCTGAACGGCCGGGCCTCCGGGCTGCCCTCGTAGTCGTTGAGATGAGCGATCGTGTTCCACTCATGACAGATCGCCACCGGGTGCACCCCCGGACCGAAAGCCTCCTCACACGCAGCGCCCCACCCGTAACGGGCGTCGGTCAGATACTCGCTGAACAGCCGCACGTCGATCTGATAGTTGCGCACCGTCGCCGGGCTCAGATGGCGTTCCGCGGTCAAGCACAACGTGAACTCCTCCACATGAGCCGGCAGCCATCCCCACGGATACTCATTGGTGAACTCCACGAACCGCCGGACCAGCTGCTCCCGGCCGCCGATCGTGTCCTCACGCAACCCACGGGCAATCTGCTGTGCCCGCCACCCGCGAAGCATCGCCTCGAACATGGCGTCCTCCGGTCGCAGCTGCGCCACCCCCGACACCAACTCCAAACGCGCCGCCCCGGCCAGATCCCCACGTCCCAAATCACACTCCTGTCATTCCCGTTAAGAGAGCAGATCCTGCATCAAACGGGACGGCCCGTCAAACGTTGCTGTTCAGGCCGTATCCACAGCCCAACGGCCCGGCGCACTCCGAGCCTTGTATCGACAGGCGACCAGGACTTTCTCTCGCGTCTGATGCAATTCCCGAGGGTTGATGTACGCGTTGACGGATTCGAGTGTTTCGTGGCCGAGCCAGAGGGCCAGCACGGCTGAGTCGACACCACAGCGAAGGAGGTCCATGGCGCAGCTGTGCCGGTTATGGAGAATTCTCCATAACCGGCATTACGTGGACGGCTGGGTTATGTGGCCGGCTGGCGTGTTTTCGTTGCTGGGCCTGTCGCTGGCGCTGGTTCCGGCCACATAACGGGGGACTATCGGCAGGCGTGGTCGAGCCATTCGAGGAGATTTCGGTCGGCTGTCCAGCTGGGCAGGGGCTCGGGGGTGAGTGACTGGTAGGCGCTCTCGATAGCTTTGTGTTTGGTCTCCGGGTCGGCGCGGGCGTAGATCTCGGTCGTTGAGACGTCGGCGTGGCCGAGCAGGTCGCGGATGTAGATCAGGTTGACTCCGGCTTGGAGTAGGTGCATCGCCCGGGTCCTTCTGATCACGTGCGGGGTGACGTTGACGCCGGGCGCGTAGCCGGGGTCGCGGCGGCGGAGGGATTGGGCGTGTCTGGCGAGAATCTTGGTGACGCCCCAGCGGGTCAATCGGGTCTGGTGGGGACCTTGAAACAGCGGGTCGGCGTCTGCGCCGACGCCGGGATGACGGGTGCGTCGGTCGAGATAGTCCTGCAGGAGCCGGGCGGTGGGGTCCATCAGCGGGACGCGTCTGGTCTTGGAGCCTTTGCCGTGGAGCGTGACGAGCATCGGGCGGGCCGCGCGGATGTCGGCGGTATTGAGGTCGCAGAGCTCTTGGACGCGGGCGGCTGTGTCGTAGAGCGTTGCGAGTAGGACGGTGTCGCGCAGTCCGCGCCGGGTGGCCGGGTCTGGCTGGGCGAGGAGGGCTTTGACCTCGTCGCCGGTGAGGTAGCCCATGTCGGTGGCCGGGGTCTTCTTCTGCTTGACGGCGAGGATCTGGGTGGCTTGGTCCAGGAATTCCGGGCGCTCGACCGCGGTGTAGCGGGCGAGCGATTTGATCACGGCGAGGCGCTGGTTGCGGGTTGCCGGCGAGTTGTGGCGTTCGGCCTCGAGCCAGTCCAGGAACGTGAGCACGCTGGCCCGGTCGAGGTCGGCGAGACGCAGCTTCTCGGGTGGGATCGCCTGCACGTCGCGAAACCAGGTGAGCAGCAGTTTGATTGCGTCTCGGTAGGAGGAGATCGTCTGGGAGGACAGGTCCCGTTCGCCGGCGAGGTGCTCGGTGAGGAACTTCGACAGCCAGCGGCCGGCCAGATCCCCGCCGGCCGGGTTGTTGATGCGGCTCACTGGTCGCCTCCTCGCGTGGCCGGGCCCGGGATGACGTAGCCGAACCGGGCTTGGACCATTGCGGCGACCTCGGGGTACGCGTCCGCGGTCAACTGCAGGTAGTACTGGGTGCCGCGCAGGTCGGCGTGGCCCATGTAGGCCGACAGGTAGGGCAGCATCACCGCCAAGTCGCTGCCGTCAGCGGCCCAGCGGCGCAGGTTCTGCACGGCGAACCCGTGACGCAGCGAATGGATGTGCGGGCCACCCGGAGCGAAATGTGGAATGTCCGCGTCGGCGAGGTAGCGGCGCAACCGGTTGTAGATCGTGGACTTGTCAACCGGTCTGGCTGGGTCGTCGGTGTGGAACAGATGATGCGCGGGCTCCGGGTTGGGGTGCGCGGCCGCGATATACGCCTGCAGCGTGGCGGCGAGGCCCCGGGTGACGGGCACGATCCGGTTCTCACGGTTCTTGGTGTCGCGCACCTCGAGCGTGGCGCGGGCCGGATCCAGATCGCGCAGCTTGAGGTTGAGCGCTTCGGAGATGCGCAGCCCGGTGGCGTAGAGGACGCGGAACAGCACCGGGTCGACCAGCGCCCGGTTCGACATCTCTGACAGCGGCTGGGTGTCGATCGCGTCGAACAGGCGGCCGATCTCGTCGTCGCTGAACACGTAAGGCGGTGGCCGGTGGCGGGCCTTGAGGCGGGTCAGCGTCGCCGGCGCCCACGCCGGCCAGCCGAACCGGCGGGCGTGTTCTGCCAGGTCTCGCAGGATGATCTCCTCGCGGCGGATGGTGGACGCCTTGAGGTGGCGGCCGTAGAGGAATCCCTCGACCGCTTCTTGGATGATCGACCCGTCCGCGTAGCCTTCCTGGCGGCAGTGCTCGGCGAACTGCGCCAGCACCCGTGCTTGACGGTCGTAGCGGAATCCGCCGGCCCGGCGGCCCGCGACAAGCGTGTCGATCAACTCGCCAAGCGTCAGAGCGTTCATGACCGCGCCCCTCCCGGCGCGTGAAGGACATCGTCGACATCGAGCGCGCAGCAGCGCAGGTGCTCGGTATCGAGCCTGAGGTAGTGCGCGGCGGTCGTGGTACTTGTCGCGTGACCCAGGACCGCGGTGACGACCGGTGGGGGCGTGTCCGCCTGGAGCATCGCGACCGCCAGCGCGCCGCGCAGCGAGTGCAGGCCGTGCGACCGCCCCGCCTTGAACACGATCCCGGCACGGCGCGCGTAGTAGTTCAGCCGGCACCCCGCAGACGTGGAGGACCCGAACACGGTGAACGGGTAGCGGTGCTTGACGAACACCTGCCGGCAGATCGCCTCGGGCCGGCCGTGGCGGATGTAGTCGATCACGGCCCATCCGACGTCACCCGGCAGCGGCAGCGTCAACGGCAGCCCGGTCTTGTGCTGCGTGAACGCCAGCGTCTTGGCCCGCCAGTCGAACCATCCGAGCTCCAAACGGCGCAGATCCCCGACCCTCACACCGAGCCTGGCGGTCAGCAACACCATCGCGTAGTCGCGTTTGCCGATCGCGGACTGCCGATCGATCTGGCCCAACACCAAACGGACCTCCCCTGCCGTCCACGGGTGCGGAGCCGACTGACCGCGCCTCGGATAGCGCTGCGGCGGGAGCCGCCCCGCCAGGTCCTCCCGGATCTGCCCACCCTCTTGCAGATGGCGCAGAAAGTCAGCCAACGACGAACGCAGCAACCCGGTCGTCTTCGGGGCGTACCCCCGCCGCTGACGCCGAGCCCAAAACCCGGCCAAGTCCCGCGCCTGCACCTCCGCGATAGTCTCCCGCCCGACCTCATCCAGATAGGCGAGGAACAGTTCCGCCGCGTGCTGCTTGGTCACAAAAGTCGCTTCGGCGTTCCCCCGCCGCCGGCACGCCCGCAGGTACTCGTCCCTCACCGATCGGAACCGCGCTGGACAGCGCTCCACCGGTGGCGTTGTCGCCTGCCCCACCCCCGGGACGCCTCCAGCCAACGATTCCATCAGCAGGATCAACGGCCGGCGCGCCAGCTGAGCCCGCCGGCAACTGGTCGGCTCCCGCAGACCCGCCAGCCTTGACCCGGACCGCTCGGCGATGAAATCAAGGCAGTCCGCCTCGCTCGGAAGCGCCCGGCCGCGAGCCTCAAGGAACCGGGCGAACGCGTTGAACTCCGCCTCGTGACGCTTGATCGTCGCCCGCGACCGCCCCACCGCCGCCAACGCGGCGATCACCACCCCCGACGCCTCACGTACCGCTGTTGCCTGCATAAAAATCGACCTCCCCGATCGTGATGAACAGAAAGGCGATTCTTCGCCGCACCCACCCCGCCAGCGGGCGGGCCTCCCACACAGCAGCGGACAACGAATCCCGCATCAGGGAGGCCGGCGCCATCCGATCGGACAGCCGACCAGCCGGGCACCGACCCAGCACGCCCCGCGCATTATGTGGCCGAGACCAACCTCAGGGACAGGCCCAGCAACGAAAACACGCCAGCCGGCCACATAACCCAGTCGTCCACGTAATGCCTCAGGTTATGGCTGCTGATTCGCTTGCGGTCGAGGTTCGGGCAGGTTCGTCGGGCTGTGGCGACGTGCTTGGCGACGAGCCGTTGAACGGCGTCGGGGCTGAGGCGTCCGCCTCGACGAGATGGGAATACCACGTCGTCGGGTTCACCTCGTCGTTCCTTCAGCCAGGCGCGCAGCACTGTGACGCTGGGCTTGTCGAGTGGCGTGTCCCGGCGTTTGCGTCCCTTGCCGAGGCATTTCAGATGGCCGGTGGGTCCGAGCTGGACGTCTTGGCAACGCAGGCCGGTTAGCTCGGAGAGGCGCAGGCCGGTGCGCAGCGCGACGACCAAGAGGGTGTGGTCACGACGGCCGATCCAGGTGGAGCGGTCGGGTGCGTCGATGAGAGCCTCCATCTCGTCTTCAATGAGGAACGATCGAGGACGGGTGGTCGTCTTCTTTTGGGGAATGGCGAGGACCTGTCGGATGGACTCGGCGTGCTCGGGATGCTGATAGGACGCGAAGCGGAAGAACGAGTGAATGGCAGCCAGACGGGTGTTGCGGCTGGGGACACTGTTGTGCCGGTCCAGTTCGAGATGGTCGAGAAAGCCAGCGACCAGGCTGGCGTCGAGATCGGCGATGTCCAGATCGGCGGGGTCCTTGCCGGTTTCGCTTCGAGCGAACGCGAGCAGCAACCGGAATGCGTGCCGGTAAGAGTCGATGGTATGAACGCTGGCGCCTCGTTGGCGCTCGAGGCCGTTGACGAAGAAGGCCTGCAGGGTGGGGGCCAGAGCGGTCATCGTGCTCGCCTCCGCTGGGTTCGCTGGCTGGCCTCGGCAAGCAGTTCGGGCACGGCCGACAAGTACCAATAGGTGGCAGAAGGTCGACTGTGACCCAGCCACGAAGACAATGACGGCAGCAGCGCTTGCACGTCTTGGTCCTTGCGGTACGCGTCGAGGAGCGTCGCCACCGCGAAGGTGTGCCGGATGTCCATTGGCCGGGGGTGTCGTCCTCTTGAACCGGCTGGAGGTCCCAACCCGCCCCTGTCGAGCAGTCGGGAGAAGGTGGCCAACAGGCTGCTGTGACTGAGTCGACGGCCGGTATTCGAGACGAAGAAACTCGTCGTCGCCGGTTGAGGCCAGCACCGCTCGCGCAGCTCGGCGTAGGAAGCCAAGGCGGCGGTCGTGGTGGCATGAAGCGCCAGTTGGCGGTCCTTATTGAACTTGGTCGCCACGACCTTGATGGTCCCGGTCTCAAGATCAACATCGGCGCGGTTGAGCCTCAACGCTTCGCCGGGGCGCATGCCGGTGACCGCCAGCAGCCCGATGAGCGTGTCGAACGTAGCGGCTCGCAACGGCGGAGACAGCAGCCGAGCCTGTGTAGTCAACGCGTCGATCTCCTGAGGTGAGTAGATGTGTGGGGGCACCCGGCGGTGACCGGCTGGCAACAGGTCCCTTGGGGGCACCTCGCAACAAGGGTCAAAGACGTGCAAGTAGGTAGCGAAGCCCCGGACCGCGCTCAACCTCTCGGCGTGCCACGAGTCGCTCGCCCTTGGTGCCACCGCCCATGACACGGCAGCGTCCGTGCTCACCGTGTGCGCCCCGGCCCGTTCCAGCCATGAGCAGAAGTCGGCGAGCAGCCTGTCGTGGTAGCGCAGCTTGTAACCGAACGAACGGCGGACGGCGATGTACTCCTCGGCGGCTTGACCCAACGGTGTGGCGGTCATCGGGCCGTTCCCGGCCACGGGCGAGCCAACGCCGCCACAGCTACAGGGTCCGCGTTCGCGTAGATCGCCGCGGTGGTCAAGTCTGTGTGGCGAAGCAACTGAGCGACCTCCGTCAATGAGGCCCCAGCCCTGAGCGTCGAGGTTGCCACCAGATGCCGGAGTTGGTGCGGGCCCACCCGGGGCAGGCCGGCACGGTCACACGCCAGGCGCACTACCGCGTTAACCCCGTCGGGGGACATCGGCCCGAACGGGGCGACCGCTTTGACGAACAATGCCCGGCTCACCACCTCAGGCCTCCCGGCGGTGAGGTAGTCGGCGATGGCCTCCCCGACATCACTCGGCAGGGGCAGAACTTCGATTCGGCCACCTTTGCCCGCCACCCTCAGCTCTCCCCGCCGCCAGTCCACGTCATCCAGAGTCAGCCCGGCGACCTCGTGCGAGCGCAAAGCGAGACGACACAACACGACCAAGATCGCCACGTCCCGTCGCCCCGTGGCGGTCATGGTGTCGCAGCTGGATATGAGCTGTTTTGCTGACGCTTCGGAAACAACCGACAGCGCGGGCATCATGCGTGCCCGCTCCCTGATCGGCGGCACCGCCCCCACCAGCGGTGACGCTGTCCGCCCGGTCGCATGCAAGAAACGCAGGAACGAGCGCAAAGCTGTCACCGTGCATCGAAGCGAAGGGCCCGGCAGCGATCGCGCGGCGGCACGTACAGCGCCCAGCACAGCAGGGCCGTCAAGATCGCCGACCGTGATCTCCTGGGAATCGCAGCTCCGAACGCACTGCTCCGCCCGTCGGACATATTCCTCCGCGGTCGAAGCCTTCAATCCTCGCCGGTCTACACACCAACGCCGAAACGATTCCCAAAGTTCGATTTCGGCTGGCGTACGCCCAACCGGAACGGATCTCGCCGCAGGGACAGCACCGATCCCTCTCAGATATGCCAGCACTGGCGCCAAAGACCTCGATGTCCGACACCAACTTCGATGGAACACTCCGAAGAACTCGTCGACGATCTCGCAGGTCAGATCGTCACAGCCCAAACCGCGCTCGCCGAGCCAGCGACTCAGATGCGCCACCATCAGCATCACCTGGCCCCTGCGTTCTATCGAATAGCCCCTCGCGGCAAGCGCCGCCTGGATCCCATCCCTGAACGGCTCCAGCGGGCCGCCCACGACCGTTCTTCTGCTCATGCCCTTGGCTCCTCTCTGATCGAGAAAACCCAGAGCCTGACCCCACCCCCCCACTAATGCCGCGTTGACCGCCGACGTGAACCTCCAAAAACGCCGTCCCGACAGGGATACAAACAAGGTGCCCCAACCCCACGCGGCATTACCGGCCGCGCGGCACTAAAAGCGTAATGCCGACATCGGCATTACGCTTTGTAACCGAACTCGACCGGTCGTCCCAGGCGACCCTTGCGGATCGGCCGGGCATCTGTGTCGTGCAAAGAGACGATGCGCGTGGACCCCTCGGGCATCCCACCGGACACCCGGATCCGGGTCTGGGCGACCACCTTGGAGAGCGTGGCGATCATCTGGTCGAGTTCGCCCAGCTTCTTGTGCGCCCCCGCTGAGGCGGCATCTCCTTTCGCTTTGAGCGAGCGCCGGGCGTTACGGGCCACGACTGTCGCCTCGCCCAGGGCGGCCTCAGCGATATTGACCATCTCCGCGGTGATCTCGAGCACCTCGTCTTTGGCCTCGTCGGACCGCCGGCGAAGCCACGCGCCTATCGCGTGCGCGCGACGCCGACACGACAGGGTCCTATCCCTGAAGCTGGTCCGCTTGGCGAGCCCGGCAGCTTTTACCTGTCCGACCAGGCGAGTCAGTCGGCGAACCCCCTTGCCCAACAAACCGGCGTCGGAGGGGTAGCAGACGTTGGCGGGGATCACGAAGGACATCGCATACCTCCACTCGTGTTTCGAACCGGACGGTTCCGGACTGTGTCGTGATCACCCACCCCTTCCATCCCCTTGCCGGTAAGCGCCTCGATGTGGATGGCCAGCAGCGGCCGAACGGAACGTTGCAATACCGCTGCACGGGCCCGGGGGGCACCGTGGTGGTCCCGGCCGAATGGACCGATCGCTGCCCGGTCGAGGGAGACACGCGGCTGAGCTACGAGCGCCTAGCGGAACTGGCGGGGCTCGTGGCCGCCATCCGTCGGGCCTGAGAGATTCGAGGGTGCTTGACCTGGCGGACTGACTGCGCCACGATTAGTTTGTGCAGATATGGCTAACAAGACAGATGTCACCGATCTCTCTTCACTCACGCTCCGACAGCTGCGAGCCCGTCGACGCCGTCTGGCCCGCAGACTGGGTGATCCCGAGATGACCCTGCGGGGCACTCTCATCAGCCAGGGCCGCCGCTGCGGCAAGCCGGCATGCCGCTGCGCCGAGGGCGAACTGCACGGGCCGTACATGTACCTGTCGGTGGGCCGAGCCACCGGAACGGCCCGGCTGCTGTATGTCCCGTCGTTGTTGGTGGATGCGGTGAGCAGGAGGGTGAGAGCCACCGAGGCGGCCGAGGAGGCGTGGGCCGAGATCTCGGCGATCAACCTGGAACTGCTGTCCAGACGAGAGCTGGAGTAGTGGCTCCTGCGGTCATGGCGACAGCCGAGATGGTGGCCCCAATCGCCAACATGCTCGAAGCCGCGGTCGCCGCTGGACACCTCGAGCACAGACCGCCGGCGCCGACTACATGTCGAGCCGCCGATCGAGAGCGTTCACACCCTTGCGAACAAGGAGAAGAAGCAGACCATGAGGGGAGACACCAAGATCCGACCTTCGCATCTGGCTCGTGCCGCGCTGATTTACGTTCGGCAAAGCACCGTCGCGCAGGTCCGGAACAACACCGAGTCGACGACACGCCAGTACGGCCTGGCGGCCGAGGCAGCCCGGCTGGGATGGCCGGACCCGGCGATCGAGGTCATCGACGCCGACCTGGGGATCTCGGGCCGCCAGGCCGCCAACCGCGAAGGGTTCAAAGATCTCATGGGCCGGGTGTGCTTGGGCGAGGTCGGCGCCGTCTTCGGATTGGAGGTGTCCCGCCTGGCCCGTTCCTCAGCCGACCTGTCCAAACTGTTGGAGCTGGCCCGCCTCACCGACACCCTCGTCATCGACGCCGACGGCATCTATGACCTCGCCGACATCAACGATCGGCTCGTGTTGGGCGTCAAGGGAACGATCAGCGAAGCAGAGCTGCACATCCTGGCCAGCCGCATGGACCAGGCCAAGCGGGCCGCGGCGGCGCGCGGTGAGCTGCGATTGGCGTTGCCAGCCGGCTATGTGCACGATGACGAGGGCGCGATCGTCGTCGATCCCGACCAAGAAGTGCAGGCCGCGGTGGCCGACCTGTTCGCGGCGTTCGTTGCCACTGGGTCGGCCTATGGGGTGGTCGGAGCGTTCCAGGGCCGCAAATTCCCTCGCCGCCCCCACGGCGACTCGGTCGAACTGGCCTGGGTGCCGCTCAGCTACGACCGCGTCTTGAAGGTTCTAGCCAACCCGGCCTACGCCGGCGCCTACGCCTTCGGACGTCACCGCTCCCAGCGGGCGGTCGCCGCCGACGGCACCATCAGCACCCGACACCTGAGCGTGGCCCAGTCCGAGTGGGAGACGCTCATCGTCGACCAGCACCCCGGCTACATCACCTGGGACCAGTACCTGGCCAACCAGGCCCGGCTGGCCGCCAACCGCACCCACACCGGTGCCCGGCCACCCCGGGAAGGCTCAGCCTTGTGTCAGGGCATCATCATCTGCGGCGGCTGCGGAAGGCCGATGGACGTCCACTACGTCAACCGGCAACCCCACTACGACTGCAGCCGTTCCCGCTCCGACCATACCCAGACCCCCGCCTGCCGCTCGGTTCGGGCGCCCACCATCGACGACCCTGTCGCCGCCTGCTTGCTCGGCGCGCTCACCGGCGAGGAGATCACCCTCGCCCTCGCCGCGTCTGACGAGGTCGCCGACCGCCGAGCGCATGGCACCCGCGCCGCCGAGCTTGCGGTCGAGCGGGCCCGCTATCAGGCTCGCCGGGCCGAGCGGGCGCTGCTGGCAGTGGAACCGGAGAACCGGCTGGTCGCTCGCAGCCTCGAAACCCGATACGAAGCCCGCCTGAGGGAACTGGCCGAAGCCGAGGCCGGGCTCGCCGCGGTCCGCGCCGCCAAAATGCCCCTGCCCGACAGGGCAGAGCTCCAAGCCGCGGTCGCCAATCTCGACGCCCTGTGGGCTGCGCCCACCACCACCGACCGGGACCGCAAACGCCTGCTGCGAACCCTGATCGCCGACGTCACCGTCCTCGCCGACGCCGACCCGGCCAAGATCCGCATCGGTGTGCGCTGGCACTCCGGAGCCAGCGACGAGATCCTCACCGAACGCGTCACCTCGATCTGCGAAGCTCGCCGCACCGCCCCCGACGCCGTCGAGTTCGTCCGCCAACTCAGCCCCAACACCGAGAACGCCGACCTCGCCCAGCATCTGAACGCCGCCGGGCACCGCACCGGCACCGGGCGAACCTTCGACAGCGAAGCAGTCAGCGCTCTACGCCGCTCGTACGGCATCCCCGCACCCGGCGTCCTCGCATCCAACGAGGCCACCGTCGCAGACATCGCCGCCCGCCTCGGCGTCGCCCGCTCCACCATCACCCTCTGGATCGAACAAGGCCTCCTGATCGCCCGCAAGACCACACACCGCTACTGCGTCACCTTCGACGCCGCCACCGAAGCCGCTTGCCGAGCCCGCATTGCCTCCTCACCGTGGACGCGCCGACCCGACGACGCTCCGCCCACCACCGATGACCGCACCCCGGCCGAGATCGCCCGACATCTCGACATCAACCGAGACGCCGTTTACAACTGGATCCGACGCGGCTACCTTCCCGCCCGCCGCGGCCCAGGCGGGCGCACCTATGTCCCGTTCACCGCCCAGATCGAAGCCGACTGCTGGCAGCGGATCGCCACCTCACCCCAGCTACCCGCCACCATCAAGACCAAAGCACTGCAGCACGTCAAAGGAGATGCACTATGAAGACACCATCACCGTGGTATCAGCCCGAACAGCGTCCGCGCGCAGCAGCTTCGACTCGGCCGCCTTGGCCAACAACACATCGTTCAACCCGGCGATCGCCGTCTCCCCGACGCGGGAGGTGATCTTCTCCAGCGTCGAGGGATGCGGCACCGGGGCATCCAAAGGGATGCGGCAGAACCGCCGCCAAGCGATCGAGTCCGCCACCTCCGCACACAGGGTCTCGAACCCCAACCGGTAACGGTATTTGAGGACCATCATCCGGATGTAGGTCTCCATCGGCACCGACGGGCGGCCATGGCGGGCCGAGAAGAACGGGCGGAACGGCTCGAACACCCTCGGATCGTCCAACAGGCGGTCCACCTCGGCCAGCCCGCCCGGCAGGCCCAAGCACTGATCAGGCAGGATCGCGTCCCACAAGGTCGGCGAAACGTTTATCGTACGGAACACGATGGCTGAAATCCCTTCTCGTACAAGGGGTTTCGGCCATCGTCTCACCATTCAGCCCCCAAATGGGGGATGCCCAGAAGGTAAAACCCTTACACCACAAGGGATTTACCCTCGACTATTTCGGGGCGAAGTAATTAGGCCGCGGTCTCCACCTGCATCAGCTGTGCCAGGTTGCCGCCCATGACCATCCGGATCTCCTCGTCGGGCAGTCCGGTCAGGTCGTCCACGAAGGCGAGCGGGTCGGCGAGGCCCTCGGGGTGGGGGAAATCCGAGCCGAACAGGACCCGGTCCGCTCCGATCAACTTGACCAGGCCGATCGGGTCCTCCTCGTGGAAGGGGTGCACGTAGATGTTGCGCTTGAAAGCCTCCACCGGGTGCTCGTCGAAGAAGTTCGGCGCCATCGACCAGGCGTGTTCGAGATCGTCGAGCAGGGGCCGTACCCAGTTGCTGCCGTTCTCGACAGGCGCGAAGCGAACATCGGGGAACCGCGTGCAAAGGCCGTGGCCGATGAGCGATGCGATGGTGTCGATGATCGGCCGGCTCTGGTGCCCGACTATGGCCGCGAATCCGGAGCCACCCTTGAAGGGGAGCATCTCGCCACCACGGACGCCTTCCCACTCGTTGAGATAACGCTGGTAACCGCTGTCCGAGGCATGCATGCCGACGAGGATCTTCGCCTCCGAGACGCGCTGCCAGAACGGGTCGAACTCGGGCAGCGCCGGCGAGCGGGGGCCCATGAATCCCGGCACCGGCGCGGGCCGGATCAGCACCGCCCGTGCGCCTCGCTCGAGCACCCAGTCGAGCTCCTCGATAGCCCTGTCAACCACACAGAGCGAGATCACCGGGGTGGCGAAGATGCGCCCTTCGTAGTTGAACGTCCAGTGCTCGTGCATCCACTGGTTGAGGGCGTGAATGACCGCGTGGGTGGCGGGCGGATCGTCCCGCAGGCGCTCCTCCAGGAGGCTCGCGAGAGTGGGCCACATCAGGGCCCTGTCCAGGCCCAGCTCGTCCATGAGCTCGAGCCGCGGCTCCGGCGCGCTGAAAGCAGGCAGCGAGCGAATCGGCTTTCCGAGGATCTCCCTCCTGGACTTGCCATCGGGATTGCCGCTGCGGAAGTACTCCTCCTGTGCGCCCGGTGCGGCGACCACCTCGAAAGTCGGGTTCGGGATGTAGTCGCTGATCGTGTTGCGAACGGCGATCTTCGTACGCCCTTCCACCTGGACGTACTTGATCAGTCCCTCGTATTCCGCCGGCAGGAATTTCGTGAAGGCGTCCGTCGTCTCGTACATGTGGTTGTCGACGTCGAACACCGGGAAGTCGAGCACTCGTGATGGCATGTGGGTGTCGCTCCTTGTCCCCAGTTGCAGGCCTCTGTCCAGTCGTGTCCGGTTGCGATGGTACCAGGATCCGCGGAGGTGTGAAAATGACGTTTGCGCCACGCGGCCAGGCTCATGCCAACCGGCGTGCGGTACGCTCTCTCGCCCGGAGCGCGGGGCTATAGCTCAGCCGGTTAGAGCGCAGCACTGATAATGCTGAGGTCGGTGGTTCGATTCCACCTAGCCCCACTGGAAAAGTCCTGGTCATCGATAGTGCGATCGGTACCCGTCTCGGCCGTGTTGGCGAACCATCCCGCGTCCATCCCGCGGCGGGACGAGCCTTGAGCTAGTCACATCAGGCCGGGGTACCGCCGATGTAGTTCCTCAAGGACTGCAGGATCAAGGTCTTCGCCGTATTCGTCGGCGGGTTCGATGACGAAGTAGCCGAAGGCTGCGTTGAACGTGACGGCCCAGCGGTTCAGGAATCCCTCGTAACCAAGTAGAGCGAATGACAGCTGTTCATCGATGATGAAGTCGACCTCCGCCTCCCACGTCAGATCGTCATCGAACGGGAGGAGCTCAAGCGTGACCGTCGCTGTGATCGCCGGCCAGTCCTGACCGAGAAGGCGAATTTTCTTGGTGGCGTCGTTCCGGTAGCGGGGGAACTCGATCCCTAAAAGGTCCCCCACACCACGAGGAAAGATCGTCCTTGGAGACCCAGTATCGATTAGCGCCTTGGTGGAGATCGACAGATCTCCGAGCGCGGCGGTCACCTCTAGCGTGGGGCGAAGAATCCTGATGCCAGGGTTGAAGAGTTCTTCCTCGCGCCAGGGGAAGGCGTGGACGCGCCCCGTGGTCGTCTACCCAGCGCCGACGATGTAGCTGTCCGTCGTGGGGCGCACGTACTCGATGACGACCCCGCGCCGCTTGCGATGATCCATGTCGTGAAGTCGGAGAGCCAGTTTGTGAGAGCTTTCCGCCGCGGCGACTACGTCCCCGTTGGCTACTGCCACCCACATCCCCTCGAATCGGTCCAGCCCTTCAGGGCGCGGCAGAGCGGCGACGCGCCGAGGTGACTCCGACCTAGTGCTCATAGGTGCACGGTACCCACTGCTGAGCCGTGACCACCAGAGTCGGAAATCATGTACGCCTGCCATGTCAGGAATCTTATGATTTTTCTAGAATCATGTCGTGGATCCCGCGATAGACGTCTTCTACGGTCCCAATCCCCTACAGAAGAGCGGCACGGTCACTGTGCCCAGGGAGCTGCTGCGCGAAGTCGGACTCGAAGTCGGGGACAAGGTGCAATGGGCGCTCAATCCAGACATCCCGGGAACCTTGATCCTTATCCCCTCTAACCTTCTCGGCAGATCGATGGAAGCGATGCTCGATGTGATCCGTGGAAACGCTCAGTAGGGTCCCCCGTCCATCTATCGCCCCTCGGTGACCGTGGCCGATCGACTGTCGCCGGGAGGTCTGAACCGTTCGCCGAGTCGCTTGGCAGCATCGCGATCCGCTTCGGTCGTGGCCTGGGCGTACACAGCGAGAGTCGTACGGGGGTTGGCATGCCCGAGCCGGGCCTGGGCGATCTTGATGTTGACCCCCTCATCGAGGAGGGCAGTGCCGGCGGTGTGCTTCAGGTCGTGGAAGTTGAGCTCCGGGAAGCCCGCTGCCGCTCGAGCAGGCAGCCAGACCCGCCGGCGCCAGTTGGAGTAGTGAAGGGGTGCGCCGTCGGGGGAGACGAACACGAGGGCGTCCGGGGTGGTGGCGGTGACGCCCCGGGAGGCGAGGATCTCGGCGAGCATGGCCATCAGCCAGTCGGGTAGCGCCAAGGAGCTGCGCCGGCCGGCCTTGGTCTTCGGGTCGGCGTCGATCATCTCGCCGTGCAGGCCCCTGGTCCGCTGGCTATCGATGGTGACCGTCTGTCGCAGGAAGTCCAGGCGGTCCACCCGCAACCCGGCGACCTCGCCCCATCGCAGCCCAAACGCTCCCAGGTAGACCATGGCACCGTTCGCTCCCACGGCATCAGCCAGGCGTGCGAGGCCGTCGGCGTCGAGGATCTCTGCCGTTCGGGGTGTGGTTTGGGGAAGCCGTATCCGCCGGCAGGGGCTACGCGGGATCAGCTCCGAGTCCTCGGCATAGTTGAACAACGCCCGAAGCACCGCGTACATCCGGGTCGTGCTCGCCGGCGCGTGCGAGGTGGTCCAGCCTGTCACGAGCCGCTGAACGTCTCCCCTGGTCACCGAGCCGACCGGTTTGGCTCCAAGGGTTGGCAGGACGTGGTTGTCGAGGATGCTCCGGTCACGAGCCACCGATCCCGGACGTTTGGCGGTGTTGGCAGCGAGCCACTGCTCGGCCGGCTTGGAGAGGGGCACCGAGGCGAGCCGGGGGTCCACCCAGGTCCCGCGGTTGCGAGCAGTGCGCTCGGCGGCCTGGAAGGCTTCGGCCTCCTTCTTGGTCTTAAACGTCCGGGAGTACTCGCGCCCGGTGGAGTCTCGGAGCCGCACCTCGTAGATCCGCCGGCCATCACGTTTGCGGGTTCGAGCGTCGATCATCGTGGTCCTCCCTGATCCGCTTGGCAGGTCAAGTCTCTCACCCGGCTAGGACGCCAAGCCGCGGTCGTCATGTCCGGCGCCAAACGACCGCACGTTTGCGGCCGGGACGAGTCTCCGCCGCCCGATCGTCACGCTGGCCAGCTGGCCGGAGGCGATCAGCTGTTTGACCTTCGTTGTTCCGACGCCCAGCCGTTCGGCCGTTTCTGGTACCGACAGCATGACGGCATCCTCGGTTGAAGGCGCCTTAACGGAAGCGAGGGCCTTGGACACCGCGTCCTCGATGACCGCCTGGAGTGCCTCCCCGAGCGCTCGGAACGGATCCGATTGGGTGGCAGGGGTGTTCATGCCGGTTCCTCCCATTCATCGCGCGGAGCGAGGCGCGCCAGGCGTCGCTCTTCGGCCAGGTCCTCCGCGATCGTCCTGGCGTAGAGGGCCTGGCCAGCCGTGTGGCCACGGCCCAGGTACTGCCAGTGCCCGACCGTCAGTATGGTTTCGGCGCCAGGATCGAAGTCGTCGTCGACGTGGCGGAGCGTGGTGCCCTCCGTGCAGCCGAGGGACCGGAGAAGCCGAGCGTTGCGCCACTCGAGGCGGGCAGAGCGGAGCTTGGTCAGGGTTGTGGAGTAGCGCCGGGACTTGGTGGAGAAGTGGCCTCGAAAGCCGAGCATGTGAGCCCACGCCCGTAGCCGAAGCTCCTCCAGAGCGGGATCGGCGCCGAGGTCCCAGCAGGTCTGGATCATCGCTTTGGCGTGCGAGTTGAGCGGCAGGTCGGCGATCTCGTACCTCGACCCCCGACCACCGCACCTGTCGCAGCGACCCAACCCCGCCGAATCCACACCGCCCCCTTTGCAGTGCCAGCAGGCGACCGGCCTATCCAGCGTGCCGGTGGCCTCGGCCGCTTTGGTGGCGTACTTCGCCAGGTACCCAGCAACTTGCTGATCGGTCACTTCTGTGGCTCCGTCGCCAGCCAAGGTGACCACCTGGATGTCGAGCTCCCGGCCCCACACGACGCTTCGGCGGCCACCGGTCGCGGAACCCGCGGGAATCGATACGACAGCGTGCTTCGCCGCGTGCCTCACGGCGTCCTCGAGCACTTCCACAGTGAACACGGAGGGCGCTTCCTGATCAGGGCCGTCGACCCCGTCGACCCGGATGACCACATGGAAATGAACAACTCCACGCGCCTGGAACTCGGCCACCTTCCCGTACGACAACCGGCAGACGCGGCGGAAGTCTCTCTCCGACATCCCCGCCACGGCAGCGAGTTCACGGACGACGACGGTCGTAGTCCGGTGCCACAGAGCACCCGACATCGCGTTCCAGAGGACCGCCCCGACGTAGTCGTAGCTTTCGGGATCGACAGCCTGGCCGACCAGCGGGTCGCCCTCCTGGTGGCGAAGTCGGCAGCCCGCCGCCGGCTGGCACAGCCGGATGGTTCCGTCGGGGTTGGGGACCCGGTGGTGCACCGGCCCGAAACTCGGTGCCGTGAACGTGGCGAAGATCCGGGGATGGGCGATCACTGATGGGGGTACGTTCTTCCCCCCAACAAGACCCGCACGGATCAGCTGGTAGGTGTCCGCCCTGTAGGTCTCGGCGCAGCTTGGGCAGCGCGACGCCCGCCGGTTGCGGCATGCCACAAGCAGCCTGTGGGTGGGCTCTTTGTCCGTGTCGTAGTCGAGCAGGACCTCGCCGGTAGCGGGATCGACGATCTCGGAGCGTCCGTGGAGATGGATCGGATCGGCGCACCCACCCGTCGAGCGGATCATCTCTCGCCAGCGAGCGAAGCCCGGATCAGCTGCCGCCTCCACCAGGACCGTGATCTCCTCGTCGGTGAAGTCTCGCTCGGGGCTCACCGGGCCGGCCCCTCAAGGGGTAGCAGGGAAGCAATGCTGCCGGGATCTCGGGTGAACGCGGCGTATTGGGACGCAATGAGCGCGGCGTCGGGCTCGCTGACGTAGGGAGTGCGGACCCGGTGGAATTCGGCGCAGTCGGGCCTGCGCATGACCGCGACACCGGTCCATTGCCTGCCGATCAGTTCGGTCGGAGCGATCTCGGGGTATTGGCGGATGTCGTCCCCGAGGGCGGCGACGGCGCCGTCCATGGTGCGCACCCCGAAGGCGAGACCCACCTGGCAGACGTCTCGGATCGCCGTAGGGATGGCGTCGGCGGTCTGCTTTTGGGTGACAAAGACGGTGACGAAGCCCCGGGAGCGTCCTTCCTTGGCGAGTTTCGTCAGGTACCAGATGTTCGACTCGCATACCTCCCGTTGGGCCTTGATCGCCGCGGTGGCGTAGGTGTGGCTCTCGTCCACGATCACTACGACCAACGGGCAGTCGTCGCTCGGCCCGGCATCCCAGAACTGCGAACTGCCCCGGTTGGCCCGAAGCCAAGCTGAGCGGGAGCGCATTGTCTCCCATAAGTGCTGGAGGATCTGGTTGGCCTGGATGGGGTCGTCGCCCGCAGCAGCGAAGCACCGGCCGGCGAGCTCGCCGTAGTCCCCATCGGCAGGGTCGGACACCTTGCCGTCCAGCACAGCGATCTGCACCGCCGGGTGCGGGGCGAGCTGGCAGAGCCACCACCGTTGAAGCGACGTCTTGCCGGTTCCAGGGACGCCCGCGACGGTGACTCCGGACAGGTTGGCCAACGGGAGGACAACCGTTTCCCCCTCATCGTCAACCCCGACGTGGAGGAGCCAGTCGGAGAGAGGTCGTCCGTCTGGTCGGACGGGCCACGGGGCGGCGAGTGGGTCCTTCAGGAGCCCTTTAAGGCAGAGCAAGCCGGGTCGGTCCTGGCGGACCTCGACCCGGATGCAACCCCAGGCGTTGGCCAGGTGGCCGGCCATCTTGGCCACCTGGTCGAGGCCCACACCGGGAAGCGTCTGCACGTAAGCTCGGAGGCCGTTGGCGGCGGGATAGAAGGTGGCCCTGGGGTAGCACACGACCGGGGGCAGCACCTGGTTGCTCCACCAGGGCCGGCGGTGGCGGGTTGTCTCGTCGACTAGAACCAGCCCCAGGTTCTGCGCCTCCCACGGCCAGCGGCTAGCGACCCAGGCGACCCAACGCCGCATCGACGTCTCAGCTTCGGAGACTTTGGGGCGGTGATTTCGGCGCCAGCGCCGGTAGCCCATGCCGATGAGCAGAGCGACCAGGCTGATCAGGCACAGCCAGGTCGCCACAGGTACCCACGCTGGTACCGGCACATGGACGCTCGGGGTGGTACCGGCGCTGGCGCCGGGGGTCACGGCTGGGTCTCCGCGCAGACTCGGGCCCAGGCCCGGCAAGCCAGGAGGGTCTCATGATCGTCGAGGTCTCGGAAGATGTCCTCGAGGTCCCAGCTGAGCGGCACCCCGGCCAGGAAGAGGGCCATCTGGAGGACCTGATAGGCGCCCTGATCGTGCCAGTCGTCCAGGTCGATCCGACCCCAGTCGACTGCGGCTACGACATCGTCGCCGACTCGGAGGACCCGGATAGCGAACAGGAACGCGTCCTCCTCCAGCCAGGTTCCGTGCTCGACGATCAGCTGCGTGGCCGCGCGGACGGCGACATGGGCCCCGTCGGCCCCGGCGAGCAGAGCCGCCTTGAGGTCTTCGGTGCCAAGGTCGTACGCGCTGAGGGCTTCGAAGGTGGCCGCCATCACGCAGCCGCCTTCGAGCCGGCCAGGCCGCCTTCGACCTTGACCGACTTGGCCCTGACCATGACGCCCGAGCGGCCGTTCTTCTCCCAGGTGACCGCCACCATCTCCTCGGGCACGACAATCGCACCGATGCCGATGTTCTTCGGGAACCCGCCCTCGGGGAGGGTCAGCTGCACCGTCTCGGCCCGGCTGTCTCCGATGATGGTGACGTTCAGGTTCCACAGCGCCTGCTTGGTGTTACGGTCCAGCACCGGCTGGCCGTCCCGCTCCTGCGCGGTCGGCTCACCCACCACCAGGACCTTGATCCTTCTGTCGTCTACGGGGATCACTCGCATCGTTGGTTCCTTTCGCTGTGGGCCGGCCGAACCTCGACTCGCAGCCCACCGAGGTGATTCAACGACGAGGCCAGGGGACGTCGTAACCGCGCATAAGGACTTCTTCGGACATCCGGCTAGGCTCGAAACGTCCCAACTCGTCCTTTCGCAGGTGCCCTGATGGCGGTGAACGAGCGACTGCGCGCTGCGATACTCCGGTCCGGCCGGAGTCTGGACCAACTGGCCCATGATCTTGGGGTGGACCCGAAGACCATCGAGCGCTGGATCTCCGGGCGCATTCCTTACAAGCGCCACCAGTACGCTCTTGGAGACCTACTCAGCGCGGACCCGGCTTACCTCTGGCCCACAGGCTCGCCGGCTGAGGCGAGCGGCCTGGCGATGGCGGAAGTCCTGGCCGTCTATCCGATTCGCTCGATGGCTGGTAACGACCTCTGGCGGGATCTGTTCGCCAGCGCCGATAGCGAGATCGACGTCCTGGTCTATGCCGGGTTCTGGCTTTCCGAGGATCCGGGCATTCGCAAGGTACTCGCCAAGAAGGCGAGTTCAGGGGTGCGGCTGCGGTTCCTCTTTGGGGATACCGGGGGCGCTCAGGTGTCCCAGCGAGGCGCAGACGAGGGTATCGGCGCCGCCATCGCGGCCAAGATCGAGAACACCATCCACAACTACCGTGAGGTGATCAAGCTGCCTGGAGTCGAGGTCCGCCTGCACGACACCGTCCTCTACAACTCGATCTACCAGGCCGATCAGGAGATGCTGGTCAACACGCACCTGTACGGGCTACCGGGCCACATGACCCCGCTTCTGCGTCTGCACCGGCTCCCCGAGGGCGAGTTCTTCGCCGGCTACCGGGAGAGCTTCGAGCGGGTCTGGGCCGGCGCCAAGCCGCTCGACCGATCGCAGGAGGTCGCCTAGATGGCCCGGCGGGATTACTACGACGACCCTGAAGCCCCACTGCCGAACAGCATCGTCCCCGCGGTCACAGTCGCGGTCCGAGACGACGACGGTCGCCTGCTCCTGATTCAGCGAAGTGACAACGGACTCTGGGCCATGCCCGGGGGCGGATTGGAAGTTGGTGAAACGGTCGCCCAGGCGGCAGCCAGAGAGGTACTGGAGGAGACGGGCATCGCGGTGGAGATCAACGGCGTGGTCGGCATCTACAGCGACCCGAAACACGTGATCGCCTACGACGACGGCGAAGTCCGCCAACAGTTCGCCGTCTGCCTGTCGGCCCGGCCGGCCCGAGGTACCTTGCAGACCAGCTCCGAAACTGTGCAGGTCCGTTGGGTGAGGACGGATGATCTAGACGCACTACCCGTGCATCCCACGATCAGATTGCGGATCCGCCATGCCCTTGACCCCGACAGAACCGCCCCGTACGTGGAGTGACGGGCCGGTTCTCGGGACTGAACTGAGTCGGTGTGCCGCTCCCTCATGCCGGCCTCAAGGGCACGCTCCGAGCCTCCGCTGCGCTCCGAATCTCGCTCTCCGCTCGCTGACGCTCGCTTCGACCCTTGACCCCGGCGTCGGGAGCGGAACTGGTCAGGTAGGAGGCGATGCTGGAGCATCGCCTCCGAGGGAGGCGAAGGCGAGAGTCTCCATCCCGGCGTGGCGCAGCTGGAGGGCGACCCGGTGAGCAGCAGCCTGGAGCTCTGGCTCCGCCCGGGCGATGAAGCGGCCAACGACGCTGTCGGGTCCGTACCTGGTGAGGATCTCACCGATCCGGTCATCGACATTCACCGGGAGGCCGTCGGGGGAGACGGTCATGTCGCAGAAGATCAGCCCGTCGGAGAGGGCCGGCGGGCCCACAGGGAACTCGGCGAGGGCTTTATCGAGCCCGCGTTCGTTGGCCTCGACGTCAGCGCAGGAGTGGTGGGCGATGAGGTTCACCACTAGGTCATCAACGCCGACTGACCGGAGGTAGCGAGCCCCGTCCAGGGCATGGAAGCCTGTCTCTTTGGCAGCCTGCGAGTAGCCGACGTCATGCAGGATGGCGGCTTGGGCCAGGAGGGCGGTGTCTGCCCTTGCCGGGGCGACCACCGGACCGACCTCGAGCGCCCGATCTCCAACACCCTGCGAGTGTGCCCATCGCCTCGGTAGGTCAGCGGCCAGGAGCGACCCGGCGAGGGTCCACGCCCCTACCGTCTCCGGGGTCCATCGCTCCTGGTCAGCGTTCGACATCTAACCCAGCGTACGCTCAGGTGCCGACCTGCCGGCAGGCCGAAGCGGCAGGCCATCTCGGGCAAATCTTCTCTACGTCATCAAGGGGCGCCAGCTTCGCTGGCGCCTCTGCCTCCGGCCCGGCAGGGACGGCCTGTCAGGATGCCGAGCCAATAAGCGACAAGGTGTTCCCGGAGATCAGTATCGGTTCCCTCGCCACGCCGTTGTGGGTCCACACGGTGTGGCTCCGGGGCGAGTAGCCGGCGGGACCGCAGTTGTCCGGCGTCGACAACCTTCACCACGTCGTCCCACACGCCGGCCCGCACCCAACGTCGCCAGGTGCCACAGAATGGCTGGCAACCAGTTCCCTTTACTGCATCGAGATTAGCCCCGATCGTTCATGAGAATGCTGGCGATCGTCGGTAACTGTTTGGCGCGGGGTGGGTGGCTGGCATGGCTGCCATTTTGTCGACGGCAGGTTGGTGATGAACCGATTTGGGCGTTGACCGGGGGCTCAAGGCGGCCGGATAGGCGCGTCGAAGAGAGGTGGGCCGGGAACGCTGTGGGCTTGGACGCTCAGGTGATGAGGTCGATCCGTTGGTAGGCGTCGAGGAGGGCGGGGGCGGTGGGCCAGCCGTCGAGAACGCGGACGATACGGGCTCGGGCCCGGTGGACAATCCGAGCGGGAGTGTGCCAGAGCGCCCAGCGCAACGTCTTGGGTTCGGCTGCGGCGAGCGGTCCGCTCAGGCAGAGGTGCTGGAACCAGCGGACCAAGGCGTCGGCCATACAAACGGTGGCCAGCCAAGCCGAGTTGGCGTCGAAATCGCAGAAGGGGAACCGGTTGGCAGCGGAGTCTTTGAGGCGGCGGATGTTGTCTTCGACATGGGCGTGAGCTCGCATGTGACGGTCGGCTTCGACCGCGTCGCTGCCTGCGGTGTCGGTGTAGTGACCCCAGTAGCGGTAGCACTCGGAGGGGAACAGGCTCTGCTGTGCTCCGGGATGCAGGGGCTCGCGTCGGATGATCAGCCGGGTGCCCGGCGGCCAGTCCGACAGGTCGACCAGTCCGGTGACTTCGACCACGGCCGCGCCTTTGCGTACGTCGCCGTCTTGGCGGACCGCCGGCTGCCAGGCGGTCGAGTCGTAGGCGACCCGGCTGATCGCGGCGTGGATCTGCTCATTCGAGCGGGCCACTACCGCGAAGCCGACGTTGCGGGCCCGACAAGCCAGGGCGAAGGTCCGGCCCGCGGCGGAATCGGATCGAACCTGCAGCGGCCGCCGGACCAGCCCTGGGTCATCGCCGACACCGTGGCCGGCGGCGATCTCGGCGGGAAGACCGTCGATGGCCGCGTCGAGCACGCCGACCAGATCGATGACGTTATTGGCCCCGGCGTTGCCCGGCCGCAACCGCACGGCCAGTGTCTCACCGGTGGCATCCGCGAAGCAGTAGACGGGATGGAACCCGAACCCGCCCTTATAGGTCGGGCCGGTCAGTTCCTTGTTCTCGGAGTGGATCTGATGAAGCGAGCTGTCGATGTCGAGCACCACCTGGGCGTTGCCGGTGGTCGCCGCCGCCCTCGACCACACCTGGGCCCGGGCTTGGGCCACGGCTTCCCACAAGCCGGCCACCGTCGACGCATCGAGCTGGAAGAACGTCCGGTACAGCGTCGAGTCCGACGGCACCTCTGCGAACAGGGCTGGCTGGGCTCGCAACTTCTCGATATCACTGCACGCCTCCCCGCCGCCGGCCATCATCAACATCGCCTGTGTCAGCACCTTCCCGCGGTCATGAACAGGCAGCCGCTCCGACATGACCGGGATGCGAGCCGACAGCAAATCGGCCAGACCCAAACGGTCAGCGAAACGGCCAAGACAGTGCAGCCCGACATGGGCCACCACACCCTCACCGCCGGTCTCCACCCTCAACCTGGTCGTGCTGGTAGCGTTCACCTCAGAAGTGCCCTCCTGGTAGGGGTCCTGCAGCCTTCGATAAGCGCAGTATCCCTTGCCAGGAGGGCGTTTACGCGGATACGCGCCCCTCAACTCACCCAGCTACGTGAACGATCGGGGTTAGAGAGTTCGACCTGGTGTCCTTGCACTTCGAATCGCTTGACTAGTGGCCGTCATGACGGCAGCTGAGAGTTGCTGGCTGCCAGGTCCTCGTAGGACGTGCCCGAATCTCTCAAGGCCTGAAAGTATCCCTTCAAGGGCCGGACGTCATCCCCCGTGCAGCCGTGCCCGCCCTACCCGAGTCCTCAGTCCGCCGTCATGACAAGGGGAACGCCTTGTTCTATGAGCTGCCATACGCCGACCATTGCGACACCGGAACGACTTGAGGCATGCCTAGGCTCGTCAGATCTAGAGTATTTGCGAGGTAATACGTCCAGACGCCAGGTACGTTATAGGCAGTGACAAAGACCAGGGCTGCTACCGGAGAATCCGGCGATCCGCTAGTCATGTGTTCTCTCTGAAAACTCCCAGTCGCTTCAATAACCCAGACGGTAGTTCCACTCGATACGCCCGTCGCATTAATGGGCCGCCACGAACTGATCTGCGACATGACACTCTCCGCTTGGTTGTACGTTGTCGTCACATACTCAAGCGCATTAACCTTTGATGATTTACTGAGCGGAATACCGCCAAACGCTCCCGGAGCGGCTAGCGACAACGCGTCCGCTGCACTCGTAGGAGCCTCCTTAGCAACGCTACCTCCCGTAGGCGCCGGAGCAGGGGCCTTATTCGGTTGAGTCGCACTAGCGCCAACTGATAGGTGATTAGCTCTGCTACTGCCGCAGGCCACGACTGAGGTGGCGGCAATGACGGCACCAATGGAAGCCGTTACCACTCTTCGAACGATCACAACACGCCCAGAGTGCCTCTGTCTGCTGTCTGGTGAGAGCATGTCTGAACTCCTCAGCTTCTTATTGCTGGCGAGCCTAACGCCGTTTTGTTCGGCTCATTCGCTTGAAACTCCGCCCGATGGTTAACAGTAACCTGGGACAGCTACCACGCCCCCCGCGTACGGTGCATTATTGAAGTTATAGATCTGCGCACAACTGTCGACCAACCAATACCCTGCCTTGGTCCCAGTAGCCCCCATTCCAATAAAGTGTCCTACATATGTGTTAGGCGCATTCCCATAGTAAGGAGCATCACCATACGTATAGATCTGCCCGGTACTGTCTAGCAGCCAGTAGCCGCCACCATCGGATGTAGCAGCCATCGCTACGAAGCTACCTGAGTAACCGCTGGGTGATCCCCCAAAATAGCGAGCATCACCATACGTGTAGATCTGCCCTGTGCTATCCACAAGCCAGTAGCCGCCTCCGTCGGGCGTCGGCGCCATCGCTACGAAGCTACCTGTGTAACCAGTCGGATTGCTACCGTAGTAAGGCGCTCCTCCCCAGGTATAGATGGAGCCAACGCTCGTCAGTGTCCAGTATGCCGTGTGGGCGCTCGCCGGGTCGGCCGCGATAGCCACGGTCGCCGCATCGCATCCACCCGAGAGTCCTGGGCATCCACCCTCGTACAATGCATCCCCGAAGTTGAAGACACCCCCGTCGCCACCAACGACCCAATATCCGCCTCCATCAGGACTTGCCGATATGCTGACGATTGACGCGTTGGGTACGGTGCCATTCGTCGCCAATGAACCATCAAAAGCAGCATCACCGAAGTTGAACAACCCGCCATCAGGATTGACCATCCAATAGCCACCTGAATCTGCGGTCCGCGCGAAGCCTGTCACAGAGGTACAGACCTGGTCTGGATGATAATTGGTCCACTTATCAGCCGAGGGTATCTGCGGGCTTGCGTCTATTCCAAGAGCCCGAACGTGTGAGAAAGTTGTGTAGCAAGTATCGGTAGAGTACTGCCACGATGTAAGGACATAGCCGCCCGGGCTGTTTGTGAAGTAATCCTCGTAGGTGTCCAAAGAAGAAAGAGAGCCACCCCAGTACGCAAGCCAGAAGTGCGCTGTATAGAGGTAAGGGTCCCCAGATCCAACGATAGTCGGCCAGTCGTAATAGGTGCTATAAATACCGTCAGCACAATATCCGTATGTGACACACATCGTGTAGTTGAAGTTGTATAGGACGCTAATATTGTCGCTATATGAATCGTGTTCCCAGCCTCCGCCGAAGTGCCCTGTTTCTGCATCACCTAGCACACGAGTGACTGAGCTACTATTTACACCTGCAGCACTGATTTAGTCTGCGAGCCAAGTCGCCTGCAAGCCACCCCATTGTGCAGCTGTGCCACCGTATCCGCAATTTGCCTGAGCCCAATAAAGACTGGTCAGAAACGCAAATGGAAGCAATGCCCTACCGGTATTTAGAGTTGCGCCCGCACCGCCCGGAAATGTAGAGTCAACAGACCCGCCCTGAGTACAGGACTCCCCTGTCGCCTGTATGAGCCCCTGAGCGGCATAAAGATAACTCTCTGTCGGTGACCCACTCCAGCTGCCAGAAGACCACCCAGCAGTGGTTGCTCCCGCCACTTGAGGCAGCACCAATGTGAGAAGACAGGTCGAGAAGAGCGCGGTAGACAGGCGACGCTTGTGTTTCTTGGCTGCGTTTACATTCCATGTACGGACGCGGCGCAGAGTTCGCAGACCCCTAAAGGTCACCGTCATCCCCCTTCCTCGGTCTCCTACCCCGATATGACGTGAGCAGCCTTGCGACAGCAGTGGCACTGCCACTCACGTTACTCATTGCGAGTGAAAACCCCGCAGCCCATGTCAGGCTATGCCCCTTCCGATCAAGGGTCAATAGAAAAATACTGCTTCCGTCGGACCTCCTTAAGACCCAAGATACTCATATCAGTACAAAGCCTCGCTGGCGGAGGATCCGGGAGCTACTAGCCATAGTGATTTGCTTAGTTCGATCACCACTTACCTGGTGCGGCTAGCAGTATCGGTCACTAGCTCGATCCGCCTACACTGTGGCTACACCCAGGGATCAGAAGCTCCACCCCGTCTTGGCCCATCCGGGTGACACCCGAGGCAAGCGGCCCACGACCGGCCGGGATGTGGGACGCGGCCATACAGACGGCCATAATTTGGAGCCAACTCAGGCCGATTCGGCCGACGGCGGTTGAGACAACTCCCAGGTCAGGCCCATACCGGCCGATGCAACTGCCGACTAGTAGGGGTCTTGAAAGGCATCGCTGGGGCACTTCGGCGTCGCGCGCGTGTCACTCGATGGGGTTAGGCGACCGACGATCCGAATTCCCATCCCGCGTTCATCCCGCGGACGCCGCCGGACACCGGCGGTCGTCGAAGGTCGGATACCCCTTCTGACCTGGGGCAATGCACCGCCCGGAGGCGGCCAAAGTCATGGGAGCAGCACTGATAATGCTGAGGTCGGTGGTTCGATTCCACCTAGCCCCACCGAGACAGACTCGCAGGTCAGGCGCCACTCCCGGAGGGGCGCTTCTTCATGTCCGGAGAAGGGCGTGCGCGATTCGTGCGCGAACGGCGTTAGAGCGTGAGGCGTGACTCGACATCGACGTGTAGCCGCAAGGCATCCCGCCAACCCGGTCATGCGCGAGGCACCGCGTTGTGAGCCCCGGACTCACACCGGATTCGGTCGACGTTCGGTCCATTGGGGTTGGCCGTTTGGTAACGATGGTCTACATGTCTAACCAACCGACCTTTCATGTGCCCAAGGACTTGGCTGACACCCTGGTTGCAGAGGGCCTCGCTGAGGTGTACGTGCCTCCTCCCAAGGCACTGGGCGGCGGCTCGATGGTGTGCCTGTCGAGCGTCTTTGCGGCTGCGCTCATCTTCTTGGACGTCGCGGGCGACGTTGTAACCCTCACCGGCGTAAAGCCTCCCCTCCAAGCCATGGCGGCGAGGATCCTCACTTGGGGTACGTCATCATCGAACGAGAAGGGGCGGTCGTCGAAGATCCTTGCGATCGGTCCGAAGGGCCAATTCTCGCTGGATCTCGATGGCCGACCGGACCTCGCCGCAGTGACGGCGGTTCTCGAACAGCTGTACGACGATTCGACCGAGGGCTAACGCTGTCCGGGCTGTCCCCGCCAGCCGAGCTCTTGCCATTCCCACAAGTCATTCAGTTGGTCGTCGGTGAGCGGAGCCGGTAGGCGTTCCAGGAAGCTTTCTCGTGCCTCGATCACGAAAGACCTTGGATAGTCGAAGCTGACGACCCAACGGTCGAAGAACCCGTCTTGCCCCAACAAACCAGCGAAAGGCATCCCCCAGTCCTCGAGGAAGAATCCCACTTCGACGCTCCATTTGAAGCTCTCAAACGGGCCGACGGGGATGACGAGTTCGACTGCCTCCATCTGGGCGATACGGTCGTCGCCTGCGACACGAAACCTCTCCCGACGAGCGGCGCCCCTGGAGAAGTCCACCCCAACCGCGTCCCCGGTGCTTCGATCGAACAACGTAAACGGGGCACCGGAGTCCAACAGGGCCCGCACCGCCCAACTCTCCCTATGTGTGACCCTGACAGCGATAGTTGGACGAAGGATCGGCCAAACCTCACCTGACAGGGACTCAAATTGGTCTTCTTCCCGGTACGGGAAGGGGTGGAAAGGGGGGTCAGAAACTAGCCGACTCCGACGGTCCAGCTATTTGAGGGCGGAGCAACAAACTCGGCGACAACGTCCTTCCCGGTCTCCCCGAGGGCTCGCACCATCTTCACAAGGTCACTCGACGAGGAGGCGTGAGCCACGACATGACCCCCCTTGGTCGCGACCCATTGCCCTCGGTACTGGTCGAGTTCCGGGGATCGACGAACTGGTTCAAGCTCGTCGGCCCGCCGCGGCCTGTCCTCCATGGCAGAAGGATACCCGGACCCACGAGTCCCACTCCATGGCTTACGTTTCATGAGCTTCCATGCCTTCCACCGCATATGGCTGATCCTTGCAGTAGAGTGTGACAGTTACCTAGCAGCTATCACCCAGTGTTAGGCAGAGTTTAGTAGGTAGAAAGTGTAAGGCAGTGGACCTGGCAAAGGTGAGCGACGCCCTATTTGGAAGGCCGATGCGCCTCCCGCTGCTCGTGTGGATAAGGCAACGGGACGATCCCCTCTTCTTCATCACGGAGGCGAGCAAGGCGACGGGTTTCGATCATCAGCACGTCGCGAAGGAGTTCAAGACCTTCGTCGATCTCGGGCTCCTCGCTGAGCTGCCGTGGGAACGGAAGAACGATCGGCGCTACTTCCGCAGGGAAGATGGGTGTTCGCTTTGGGCATTCGTCGACATCGGCGTTCGAATGGTCCACGAGGGGGTATTGACGTAGATCTGAACTCTTCTTGCCCTCGAGAGCGGCGCTTCGGAAGAGGAGGGACGCTGTGAGACCAGTGTCGAACGTGCCCGGTCCTGTCTGTCCCCGGACACGCTCCGCCCCATGGATCCCAGGGAACGGTTAGTGAGCTTGTTCGCTCGGCGCCGCATTTCGTGTACTGCCGAAGAAGCGCCGACCGAGCTGCTCGGCGGCCGCCCTATCGGCGGTCGGCACC
>Ga0307374_10002099_pt1 | contig 35974 bp, 37 predicted proteins | sample OX3MG_FD_202532 | JGI IMG/M metagenome (GOLD analysis project Ga0307374, IMG submission 202532) | Soil microbial communities from Risofladan, Vaasa, Finland - OX-3 | ecosystem: Environmental > Terrestrial > Soil > Coastal area > Acid sulfate soil | place: Finland: Risofladan, Vaasa | collected... | reverse complement strand
AGACTTTCCAGATTATCTGCCTCGGTAAAAATAGATTCACCCAGCGCGCGCGCCTGATAACCGCCCTCCGGCACCTCGTCCACGAGAAACATGATTTCGGTCATCATTTCAACCTCTTAGCCGAACCATAACATGTAAATGATTATACACCTGCGCCGGCAGCGTAAGTTATAGGGTGCCGTGATTCCCGAGAATCCATCCCGTGATGTTCAATGGGTTACCGCTCACGGTGCAATGATTTGCTGTCGCCTGTGCAGCAATATCGCTTCATAAGCGTTGCACAAATAGCGCTAATCACTGCACCTTATGACGTAAGTACTTGATGCAATTGGTGGCTACGGGTGGACTCGAACCACCGACCTCAGCATTATGAGTGCTGCCTTTTCGGGCTAAGTGTTTGTTTCTATTAACAACTGATTGCGGGACGCCCGTTGCAATTCGCAGTATTTTGCAGGACTGTGCAGGACTATGTCCCGCAAAAGTCCCGCAAAACTTTGGCTCGTAAAATTACACCTAAGCTTTGCCTAGAGGTTTGAGGGCTTCAACTTTGGCCGCAACTTCATGGCAGGCCCCAATTAGATCTTTGACAAGCTGCTCATCCACATTTAGATCGCCTTGATATTCGCCCAGATTGCGGATGTCGTGACATTTGGCAAGAATTCGCCACACTTCAGGCCCGAGGCCTAAAGTATCAGGTAATACTTGGAAAACGATGTAACGTGTATTCACAGGGCGGTAGCCGTGCCAACGTAATGCAGCCAGACACAATGAATGTGCGGCGTTGTAGGCAAGATCAAATCGGCTTTCAAGTGAAAGGTCTGGCTTGTTAGCATCAGACAAGCGCGCGAATCCAGAACGCTTTAAACCTTCGAACTCCTTGGCGTCAGGAGGTTCATTGCGTAAGGATTTTCCGGGTCCGCTTAGCTTCTCAAGTGGCGGGCTCAACCTTTTCTCCCTTTAGCCATATCTTTGGTTGCGCCAGGACCCGCTGTATAAACGCATTTCCCTCCTTAACGCGTTTATCGAGATCCTGTGGCTTATAGACAGTGGGGTTCACAGTTCGCCCTAGGCGCTTCGTCGCTTCCTCTAGAGCAGCATAGAGGTCTGGATACGACAAAGTATCACTTATCAACATCAGGTCAATATCGCTATTCGCCGTATCCTCGCCTTTAGCAATTGAACCATAGACAAACGCGGTGGTTATCTTGTCCGCCAAAGGAGCAAGCGCGGCACGCAATATATCCGTCAAGCCGCTAGTTTTCAGCACCAAACTGCGTAGTTCTTCAAAAACGGGAGCATTTGCATTTGCCTGATAGTGTTTCTGGTTGCCGACATGCGTAACAGTGACGAGACCTGCCGCCTCAAGGTGGGCTAATTCCCTTTGAACCGCACCTGTGCCGGAACCTGCCTGGGCAATAATCTCATTCGCGTAAAAGGACCGGCCTGGATTGCCGAATAGGACAGCAAACACCCGCTGCTGCACCTTGGTAAACAGGGCGTCTGCAATCCCAGAGCGGGCCTGCTTAGAGGCTATTGTTGATCGCGCTTTAATACCCATATTGGGTATTTTAAACCCCATTTTGGGTATGTTCAAATTTAGCCCCTTTCAGAAGAGGGTACCCGCCCTTACTAACTATCAATAATATAGCTATTTAACATCATTTTGTTGTTTATGTGTTTTTGTACTATACTAATAGCGTGTTAATTATGTTTTTCAACATATTTTTGACGTTTAATTGAATTCTTAGGAGGTGAAACCTCATGATTCGCAGCTTCGGTGCACGTAATTTCCTTTCCATTAAAGATCGCGTCGCGATTGAGCTCGAGATTGGCTCAAAAGCCACGGATGCTGAAAACATCTTTATCAAAACACCAGACGGCAAGAGATTCCCAAGTGTCATTGCCATATATGGGGCCAACGCAGCTGGAAAAACGTCATTCCTGTCAATTCCTCGGTTTCTAGCAGATTTCATTGCTAACTCCGCGTTTTACCCGCCCGAGTTATCAATCGCAGTATTTCCATTTCTATCCAAAGATACTACCGCGTTACCGTCTGAGCTATCAGCGTCCTTTGATTTACCGTTTGGTAATGGCGATGTCGCTACTTACTGGTATGAGCTACAGGCAACCCAGGATAAAGTTCAGAGTGAGGTTCTGCGCTTCGCCGCCGCTGGTAGTAACCGTAAGCTTCTTTTTCAAAGAACGCTAGACAATGACAGATACAAATTCGAGTTTGGCCCAGCATTTCGTTCTCCAAATGTCGACTCACTTGCGCCTCAGGTAGGGAAAAAGGCATCTCTCATATCATTCCTTTCAATCTCTGGTCATCCCATTGCATTGCAAGTACGAACTGCCGCTATGCTTGTTTTTTCAAACATCCTAGCGTATGGCCGCCAGCAATTTCCTGCTGAGGATGTTGCGACAAAGATCTATAAAGACAATCAAGCAGCAAAAAGGCAACTACTCGATTTTATTAGATTCCTTGATATCGGTATCACAGATATGGATTTCAAAGAACTTGATTCTAAGGATATCCAAGGGCGCCCCAACAAAGTTGCTGTGCCTACTTTTTCGCATAGTAGCCTTTCTCGACCGTTAGATTTTCACGAGGAATCGCATGGTACGCGTGCTCTTTACATCAGATTTCCGTCTTTAATGGGCCCTCTTGATACGGGTGGAATTGCAATTATCGATGAGTTTGATTCTGACCTTCATCCACTCGTAATTCCGAAAATTATCGATCTATTCCATTCAAAGGATACGAATAAGAAAGGAGCTCAGTTATTTTTTAGTGGGCACAATCCCTATACTCTGTCCTTTCTTGAGAAAGAAGAGGTTTACTTTGCAGAGAAGAACTTAAACGGAGAAACCTCATTCTTTGGCTTGAGAGACGTCAGTGGAGTACGTCGCGCAGATAATTACTTCTTGAAGTACCTAAGCGGCTCGTATGGCGCGGTCCCAAGACTATGAATCGCAAGCGTATGAATAGCAGAAAGCAAAGAAACAGAATATTTCTTGGTTGCGAAGGAAAAGCCGAATATTTTTATGCGTTGTGGCTCAAATGGGCGGTGACTGAAGAGCTAAATCTTCATGTCCATATTGATGCGCACGAGTTAGGTGGCGGCGCATTAGATAAAATGGTCCGTGTTGCTGCCGATAAACGGCATCGCCTACAAAAGGTTGGGGCGTATAAACATTCATTTATATTATTTGATAGGGACCGCTATGACCGAGATGCTGAAGAAGGCCGTCGCGCAGAAATAGATGCTGCAAGTGCCCGTATTAGCCTCGTTTGGCAAAGACCATGTTCAGAGTGCTTTATTCTTCTCCACTGCAGGGAGCATCGTGATGCTCCTGTGCACACAAAAACTGTGGCTTTGCAGATAATTCAAGATCTATTTGGGCAATTGCCACCGATTCCACATTATGTTCTGCGAAAGCATTTGGAATACTCCCCAGATGCATTTGAGAGTATTTGTAAACACGCGGAAGGGTTACGCACCTTTTTAGTTTCTATTGGTATTCTGAAGAAATAGTACAGCGAGGCATTATCGACCCTAAGGATTATTTATGATGATAACGAGCAAGGAACTACATGAGAAATCGTTGCAAGCCGCGATTTCTGCAATTGAACTATATAACAAACCGGATTTTCGATATAGGGAGGAATCGTTCGCAATTCTCATGTGTACGGCATGGGAGCTGCTCCTAAAAGCCAAAGTGCTCAAAGATGGAGCAGAAGAATTCAATCTGATTGTAGTCACTCGCCGGGAGATTGATCCGATAACTCGAGCAGATCGCTGGGTTCCAAAGTTAAATCGTTGTGGAAACCCAATGACAGTAGCATTAGGTATGCTCGCGGCTAAAGCATTACAAGAAAAATGGGACGGTTATTCGAAGGAGTGCCTTACAAATATCGAGCTCTTGCTAGAACTAAGGGACAATTCCGTCCATCTCGTAAACGATGATCTAGCGCTTTCTGAGCGAGTGTTAGCTATTGGTTTGGCATCTGTCAAGAACTATATGTCGTTGTCGACACACTGGTTTGCCACCGATTTTTCGCGGTATAACTTTTACCTAATGCCAATAAGTTTCTTTCATGGTTTTGAGTCGATCGTTGCGAAATGTATAACGCCAGCAACGGAACAATCAAAGCGATTTATTGATTACCTCGCAACAGTGAAAAGCGAAACGGCAGTAGAATCTGAACACCATATTTTGCTATCAATCGAAACGAAAGTCTTAAAAGGAAAAAGTACTGATGGCATAGCCGTTCGATGGACAGCGGATCCTGCTGCACCGGCTATGCGTGTTCGGGAGGAATCACTCCTAGAGACTTACCCGTACGATACAGCGGATCTCGTAAAAAAACTTAAAGAGAGATATATAGATTTCAAGCAGGATAAGCATTTTCAGAAATACAAGAAACCACTTCTAGACGATCCAAAGTACTGCCGACGCCGATTATATAACCCTAAACGTTCTAAAAGCGGTGCAAAGAATTTCTTTAGTTCAGAAGTTTTCAAGGTATTTGATCAACATTACAAAATGAAGTGAGAGGCGATTCAGCTGAAATGACTGATAGGACTGAATTCTTTGTGCCAAGTTCGATATAGTATTCCGGTCGTTAGCTTCCCAACAATTTCTGTGGGCTTTCTCTCATCCAGCCTCCTCGGTGAATGAATAGTCCCGGTTCCTAGCCGAGCCCCATCCTCGTCGTGTCAAGGCCAAGCCTGCGGCGCTTCGCGGCCTATGACACTGGCTGGTTCCCGGCTCTTTCGGCCCCGTCATTCACTAGACGAGGCCGTCACATGAAATCCAAACATAATTCTGTCGAAATATTCATCCGGGATGCAGAGGGCAATTACTCGCTGAACCGCCCGGCAAGAGCGGATGAAATCATCGTGTTTGCAGAATCCATCTTGCGTGAGCGAGTCGAGCGCGGGAAGCCTCTCTCAGACCCCGACACCGTCAAACGCTGGCTCGTAGCCCGGCTCTCGGATCGCTCGTACGAGGTTTTCTGCATTCTTTATCTGGATAACCGCCATCGCGTCATCACCTTCGAGGAGCTATTCCGTGGCACACTTGATGGCGCTAGCGTCCATTCGCGCGAAGTTGTGAAGCAGGCGCTTCACCACAACAGCGCCGCCTGTATCTTTGTTCATAATCACCCGAGCGGGATCGCCGATCCCTCTGACGCGGACCGCAGGCTTACGCAACGGCTCAAGGACGCGCTGGCGCTTGTGGATATCCGCACGCTTGATCACTTCGTGATCGGCGGCAGTGAGGCCGTGAGCTTCGTGGAGCGGGGGTGGCTGTAGCGCCCACCACTTTTCATAGGTGTCGCATTTGGCCATGTTCTTGCCTGAATAGCCTAAGATTTTTGGCGGCGGGTACGTTTGGGGTTTTCGGTACGCGGCAGAAACGTTGTGTATCGCTGGTAAAAATCAAAAAGGTACGCCACGCGCTCGGCATCGGAATTGAAGCCTTTCTTTCTATAAGCCGCATCTACAGTGTGGTCCAGTGCCGTGTGTGCATCACGTAACACCGGCGGCATGGCGACGGGATCATACAGGTCAGCCAGGGATGAATCCGGGAACTGGGCGCGGGCATCTAATACGCCCTGAGCCGCACGCTCCACAGCTGATTTTTGCTTTTCGGTCGCATCCAAAGGCCAAGGATAATTGTTGTAAACAATCTCGGCAGAATAGCGATAATCGCTTTTCAATCTTCCTGCCACGTTGCGTACCCAAGCCATATGCATTAAGGACGAGAGCACACCGAAATGGAAATAGCCAGCACCCGGCATGGTAAGGCAGGCATCACTAGCAATGACATCCGCTTCAAAAAAACCGATTGGGATATAAATACGTCGCTCAGACGAGACGCGAGGAATGAGAAGATACTTGCTATTCGGTTGACGGACCTCACCAAACAAGGTCGGATAGTCTGCAAGTGCGCGAGTTTGAGGTCGTTTACTTTGCAGCCGATATTTTCTTACCGATTCCACTCGGCGCGAGATTTCCGGAAGTGCACGCAACTGAGATGGGGCAATATCCTTTAGCCACAGACACCACCGATTTTTACGATTGATAAACTCTTCCGCGCCCAGGAATTTCCGTATCCACGGCTTTGCTCCTGGTTCAGCGGCCGAAAGGGCTGACTTTTCTGTATCGGTCAGCAGCAAATTTCCCCCATCGTTGGGCATACTGCCAAATACAATTTCCGGCACTTTGCATATTGGCTTGCGTCGCGCCACCAGCAGAACATCCGGGGCATCCACCAAATAGGGGTTGATATTTGCAGCTAGAATTGCATGTGGATCACCCTTAATATCCGGATAGTCAAAAATTACCTTCTGAGCTACATCGAACAACCCGAAACTAATAATGACGCAATGCACAGCTGCCACCCCGCGGGCTTCGTTCGACCACTGGAAAGTCCGATGAGCGAAATGAATTTTCGCACCCTGCCCAATCAGCCAGCTCCACAACACCGCCACCTGTTCACCCTGTGTGATGGAATTGGTGGATACGAAAGCAATCTTCACTCGATCGCTCGGCTTCAGGCCTCCATCCAGACCAGCAAGCAAATCTTCCGTGCGTTGACCACCCTTGAGATAGTGCACTGCCTTCACATACCAGGCCGTCACGTAATCAAGCTCTCCGGCTCCTTTCAATCCTTGAAATATCATCACCATGTCTGATTTCTGATTTTCCGACTGGAATTGTTTGCCCACAAACGGTGGGTTTCCAAGAATGTAATCCACCCGCTCGGCGGGAATTACTTCGTTCCAGTCAATCTGCAAGGCATTACTCCAACGGATTGTAGCGGCGTGGGTTAACGGTAGCCGACGGAAATAAAAGCCGAACTCCTCCGATACACGCATATTCATCTGGTGGTCCATGAGCCAAAGCGCCACCTGGGCAATCTGTGCTGGGAATTCCTCCAGTTCGATACCATAGAATTGATTGACGTTGACATTAATGAATTGGGATACATCTGCAACACGTTGCCCGCCTTCCTGCTCAAACCGAAGCATGGCACGCAAGATGTCCAATTCCAACAACCGCAGCTCTCGATAGGCGATGATCAAAAAGTTTCCACAACCGCAGGCCGGATCGAAAAAAGACAGTGTGGCAAGTTTCTTGTGGAACTCGAATAGCCGGTTACGGTTATTCTTGATCTTCTCAAATTCCGTACACAGGTCATCCATAAACAGTGACCGTACAACCTTGAGGATATTCTTCTCGCTGGTATAGTGCGCGCCAAGATTGCGCCGCGCTTTCTCGTACATGACACTCTGAAACAGTGCGCCGAAGATGGCGGGACTGATGCGGCCCCAATCCAGAGCGCAGCAATCCAACAACGCTTCGCGCATACGCGAATTGAAAGCCGCAACCGGAAGGGTCTCTTCGAATAGCTTACCGTTGACATAAGGGAACGAAACAAAACGTTCGTCCAGGTTCTTCTGCCTCCTGTCTTCAGGTGTGTTCAGTACCTGAAAAAGCCCGGTAAGCTGGGAACCCATGTCGCTGCCATCCTCGCGCGTGCAGTTTTCAATCCAGTCCCGAAACATATCCTTTTGGGCAAAGATGGTCGTGTCTTCTGCAAACAAGCAGAACAGCAACCGTACCAGCAGTACTTCCAGAACGTGACCTGTATAACCACCGGCCTTGAGTTGGTCGTGAAGCCCCCCCATCTTTTCCGCGGCCTTGATGTTGACCGGGTCCTGCTCCTTGATGCGTAGCGTGGTATAGCCAGAGATGAATCCGAATAACCCAATTTTCTTGTGCAGATCCTTTAAAGGAATTTCGTCTTGTGTATTCGCTTCTAAGTCATAAAGCCGGATACGCGCAAAGTCAGACACCACGACATAGCGTGGTAAATCGCGGTCCTGCAGTGCATCGAAGTATTCGAGGGCCTGTTTGTAGGCAGTATCTAGATCTTTCCCTGTAGATTTGTGTTCAGCGATTAGCGTGCCAGGCCAAAAGAGATCGATAAAGCCACCATGGTTCTCCCCCGCTTTTTCCCAACGCTGTCGTGCCATCTTGACGCGCTCTTCAAATCTCGCAACACGTCGACGGTTGCGCCCGAAGACCTCAAAGAACTCGTTCCAGAAGGTTTGCGCTTCGGCCTTTTCGCTCGTTACTCCCTCCCATTCACGGGCGAACTTCAGGGCTCGATCTCGGATTTCGTTAGGCGATAGTGGCTGCGCCATTGGTGCTCAGTTCGCTTTTTTATGCGGTGTTCGCGGCTACCATAGCTTAAAGACGCACCCTCTGCACCCCCCTTTTGGCTAAAATCTGCATCAATCCCATCAGCCACATCAAATGGCCAATCAGTACCTTGGTCGCCTCTGGTGCAAATGCATTCGAAACTTTGATAGCAACTTCGACCCCCCTTTTTCTTAGCTAGTTAGATTATCTGATTCCACACCTTACGCACCACCTTGCGTCAGGCAAGACTCTCCTGCAGACAGCTTGGCGCTTGTAATACCAAGCATCCCAGGCGTCTGACACCTGTCAGACAAACAATCGGTTTATTCCCGGAATTACCTGTGCTTACTGGGCCTACCTGTCAGACAGCCAGAAAGATGCCAAGCCTTTTATTCCGCCGATCCCATGTCAGGGTGCTCTCATCAGTTCGCAGGAATTTTGCACCCCCTGTTGTAGATACACATATCAGGGGGTGTTTATGAGGTTACAGAAATCACATACCCCAGCTGTAGATATACATATCAGGAAGCATTTATGAGGTTGCAGGAATTACATACCCCGAGCTGTAGATATACATATGGGTACCAGCACACCCCGCCACATCAACACCCAACCAGGAGGACATTGACATGAATAATTCAAGACTAAACAAGCTGCTGGCCCGTCAGCAAGGTCTGAAAGAAGCAATCAACCACGAAAGGCGCCAGGGCCGACTACGCAAGCAAAAGGCCCTGTTTGGGGCCGCCAAACGTGCTGGACTGTTGGACCTGACCGACGATGAGATCGAGATGGCTCTACGCGAATACCAGCAAACACATAACCAAAACAGTAATGACATTGGGTACAAATCATGAAACGCATCACAGTCCGATTACCAGACCAGCAGTATACGGCGCTTGATTCGTTAGCCCAGGAAATGGGCATCGACCTTTCTGGAGCATTTCGATCTCTGATTTCAAGTCATCAGCGAACGCAACAACTGCTAAATGTGCTTGAAAACAATAAGACTGAAATCCTCCAGGCGATAGCAGCTTTACGCGACTCTGCAACGGAAAACCTCAAGCGTGCAACACAACATCTCACTCAAATACTATCGAAGGAGTCTTTATGAACAACAGCAACCGGTCACGCATGGCCATCTTTGCAATCGGGTTCTGCATAGCGTTATGCCTTACTGGCTACTACTTTGCCGAACGCCCACACCATCTCCTTACCTATGTTTGGCCAATGCTCGAAGCGCAAGTTTTTGCAAGCAATTCGTATACAGCAGATTCGAATATTCACGGACCAGGCGGCGACATAACCGCACAAGAATTCATAGACGATTGGAAGGTGCAGGATCCCGACGACTATGCACAACTCATGAGTGCATTCATATGGTCGCCGCTAGCGGGAACGTTTGCTGGCATCTTGCTGTTGTGGCTTGTTGGTTATCTTGATTCTGAATCGACTCGCATGCACCACATTAGAGGCCGATATCTTGCTAGCCAGCAAAATGTCTCGGTAGCTGCGCGTCGTCTATATGGAAAAGGTTCAATCATGTTCGATTCTCTTCATTTTCCCGAGTTGCTCGAGGCTCAGGGGTTGCTGTTCTCCGGTGCCACAGGTGCGGGAAAAACGACGGCAATCATGGCGTGCCTCAGTATAGCCATTGCGCGCCAAGACCGGGTCATCGTTACCGATCAAAACGGCGTACTCATGGCTCACTACCAGCCTTCAAATAACATACTTCTATTAAACCCATTCGACGCGCGCACTAAAAACTGGTCTCTGCTCGCGGAAATGAAATCTATATACGATGCACCACGCCTGGCCAAGTCAACCATACCAGATGCTGTGGGAGCTGAAAGTAAGCAATGGACCATGTATGCGCAGCAAATGTTGTCAGCAGTCCTTGAGCGGCTTTATCTCCAGGGCAATGCAACAAACGCCGATCTCCTAAGGTATTTCAGACCAGAAGGACAAGCCGACCTTAGGTCGTTGCTTTCTGGAAAGACAGCGAGTGCGCTTTTCATACCGGGAAATGAACGACTCGCTGCGAATGTGGGTGGCGTACTGGGTATGTACTTGTCCCCTCACGAGTATCTTGATCCGCAAGCTGGCGCAACAAGCTTCTCCATTACTCGCTGGATAAAGGAGGATCACTTTAGTTGGCTGTGGCTCACATACATGGAGGACCAGTTGGATGCCCTACGGCCACTTATAGCAACATGGCTGGATATTGCCTCCTCTGCCGCAACTTCACTATCTCAAGTCAAGCGCCCGGCTCCAGGCTGGCAGTTTTGGAAGAAGCGTGTTGAACCACGTCGAATCTGGAACGTAATCGATGAGGCTGCGAGTATCGGGCGGATTCAAAGCCTAGAACACTCCATTACCGTAGGCCGTAAGGCAGGATTGCGCACCGTAATTGGGATACAGAGTGTCTCTCAACTAAGAGAACTATACGGGACGAATTGTACAGAAACCATCCTTGGCTCACTTAAGTCCGCAGTCATTTTCAACACAGAGGACCCTGACACATCCGAATATTTATCCAAGCGCGTTGGCGATGCCGAAGTGGAACTCACGAGTACGAGCAGCGGGCGTGCTGCGCACGAATTCGGAAATAGTCACTTCGGCCAAAATACACATCAAACTATTCGGCGAGTGGTGCTTCCGTCAGAGATTTCCGCGCTACCAAACCTTAATGCCTACGTAGTACTTAGTGGCGTCAGTGCAGTTGCGCGGATAAAGTTAATGCCCCGGGAACTTCTTACTCGTATCCCGACTTTCATAGCCAAAACTAATCCGCCGGTGCCTCTGGCTCCTACCTTTCCGTCAGTCAGCTCCGCGCCAATTCCTCCCAAAGGACCGGAGTTCGTCTGATGCTTTCTATCCGCAGTATCCCCTCACAAAGTACGCGTGCCTTGGCGACCTATTACGAGGGGCTTTCACGTAACCCTGATGGCTACTACCAGGGTGGCGCCGGCGTTTATGAACCCACCGGCATCTGGCAAGGCACCGGGGCCGAAGTGCTTGGAATAGCTGAGACAGTGATTGCAGATGGTGAACTGCTAAAAGCGATGCAAGGTGTGCATCCCCGCACCGGGATTTCACTTTCTGGAACTGAGGGAGATTCTCATAAACCCGGCTGGGACCTCTGCTTTTCAGCACCCAAAAGCGTCAGCGCTGCCTGGGCGATCGCTGATCCTCAACTGAAAGAGAAAATTGAAAACGCCCACAAACAAGCAGTCAGTCGCGCCCTTGACTATCTAGAAAGAGATGCCATCTCTGTACGTATCCGGCGCGATAACTGCACTGTGGTTCATGAACCCGTTGCCGTATATGGCGGCGCAATATTTGCCACTTATGTACACAGTTCCAGCAGGGCTAGCGATCCACAGCTTCACACCCATGCTGTTCTAATGAACCTAACGCCGTCGGGTCGTTCTTTAGATTTCTCTGCCGCCCACGTTCATGCGGGCGGTGCCATGTACCGTGCTGAGTTGGCCCATCGGCTTCGCGAACTTGGCTTCGAGCCACAACGTGAGGGAAAGAGCTTTCGACTGTCTGGTGCCCCCGATGCATTGCTTGAATACTGGAGCAAACGGCGAGCTCAAATTCAGGCAGAAGCAGCGGCTCGAGGCATTCATAGTGCTAGGGGGTTCGAAACTGTAACGCTCATTACTCGATCCAGCAAAGAGGCTCAACCACGAGATGTCCTACTTTCGCAGTGGCGTGATGAAGCACGCGAGCACAATTACGACGCCGAAGCTGTTCGGAGACAAGCAATGCTTTCTCATTCGCAGGAGCTAGAAAGCAGACCCGAATCTGGACTGCTCTCGGCCTTGACTGAAACTCGGGCTACCGTATCTCGCGAGCAAGCACTGGTGGAACTCGCAGCCAGAACTTACGGTATGCAAGATGCTTCCCATCTGGAAACCCTTCTCGAACACACGCTTGCACAGCAAGCCATTATTTTAAAGGCACCAGAAATTCGCTCTGAGTGGCACCGAGCTGGCGTCCGTTACACCACTGAAGAAATGCTCAAGATCGAGCGCTGCCTTATCGCCAGATGCGAACGCCTCGCGGCAGATCGCGGAACATTCCAAATATCCGAACGTACGCGTCGTGCTGCACTTCGAAACTCGTCTCTTTCTGAAGAGCAGTGTCGTGCGTTTAATCACGCTCTTGATGGAGGACGGACGGTCGTCATCCAAGGCGCTGCGGGCACGGGTAAATCCACGCTCTTAGAAACGGTTCGTAAGACTTACGAGGCGGCAAACCTTCGGGTGTTGGGCACTGCCCTTTCCCAGCGCGCAACCCGTGGCCTTGAGGAGGTTTCAGGAATTTCAAGCCGAAATGTTGCACGCCTGCTGCATGATCTGCAAACAGGTGTTGAACATTTAAATGCAAAAACTTTTTTGATAGTGGACGAGACTGGGATGCTAGGCACTCGACAGCTTGAAGAATTAACACGTCATGTTGAGGAGGCAGGCGCCAAGGTCATCCTGGTAGGTGACAGATATCAGCTCCAAGCCATCGAGGCGGGAGGGTCATTTCGTGGAATTCAGGAGAAAATCGGATATGCGGAACTAAGTGATAACCGCCGTCAGCAAAAGCTAATCGACCGTGAAATGGCGACGGCATTCCGGGAAGGTCGCGCCGCTGAAGGCATAGAAATCCTCAACCGGCACGGGAGATTGTACCTCAGTGCAGATGAGATAGCTGTTAAACAGACGGCGGTCCTCGCGTACCTTCAGGATATTGATGCGGGCAAAAGCTCACTGTTGCTCGCCAAAGACCGTCATGCTGTTCATGATCTTAACGAAGCGGTACGTGCAGAACTTAAGATCGAAGGTATTCTTGGACACTCAGATATAGCCATACGGACTTCCAACGGTTACAGACGATTTGCTGAACATGACAAAGTTGTGCTGGGCCTGGGAGCCAAACAACAATTTTATAGTCAGCTTGAATGGCAGGATAAGGAGCATGCGCATAATGGTGCGTGCGGAACCGTTGAGCGCACATTAGGAGAAAAGATAACAATCCGACTCGATACCGGCCAGGCAATCGAGCTAGATACTGCTGGATACGTGGACAGAGAAGGTCAACATCAGGGATGGGCTGTGGACCACGGCTATGCTGCAACAGTCCATAAGGCACAGGGAATGACTGTTGATTGCAGCCATGTGGTTATTAGTGGTGAGGAACAGCGTGAGTGGGCTTACGTAGCTTTGTCCCGTCACCGCGAAACCACTCATGTTTATGCCACGCATGACGCCCTGGGAGCGGACTCCGTTTCAGCGGAATGGTCGCAGGCGGTGCACCAGCTCAGCCGGGGCGAATCAAAAGACCTAGCGAATGATTATCAGATTGAAAGGCACCGACTAGATCCCCAACTGGAAATTACCTGAGTGATTCAAATGACTGTGTCACGTGTGATCCCAAGACTATTGAGACTGAGAGATGCACCACTTTATCTAGGCATGGACCGTAATCGCTTCAACAGCGAAGTGCGCCCACACCTCACAACCATACCGATAGGGAAACAGGGAATCGCATTCGACCGACTTGAAATGGACGCCTTTGTGGAAGAGTATAAGCACCGCAACGGGCGTCCCGGAAGGAGAACCTTATGGGACGCAAGAGAACGCCAGGACTCTACCTGCGAAACGGGTGCTGGCATATCGACAAATGGATTAAAGGCTATGGACGGCTTTGCGAAAGTGCTAAGACAAACGATTGTGAGGAAGCGCAAACGTACTTTGCACATCGATTAGAGGAGATTCGGCAAGCGTCTATTTATGGCGTGCGGCCCAAGCGTTTATTCGCGGATGCTGCCGCTGAATACCTGACACGATATCAGCACAAGCGGTCCATTGATCGGGATGCCCGAGACCTCAAATGGCTGGTGCGGTTTGTTGGGGAACTGTCTCTGAATCGGGTGCATAACGGGTCATTCGAGACGTTACGCAAGGATGCCGAGGCTAGACATATTTCAGCGGGAACGCTAAACCGCGCCTTGAGCATCGCGAGACAGGTTTTAAATCTCGCGGCGGGCTCCTGGCGGGATGAGCATGGACTGAGTTGGCTGGTGACGGCACCAATCATCGAGCTGGTCCCGGATGACATGAAACGCAAGCCCTACCCTCTCGATTGGGAAGAACAGCACTTGTTATTCAGTGAATTACCTAGCCATTTGGCAGAAATGGGTTTATTCGCGGTGAATACCGGGTGTCGAGAAATGGAAGTGGTTTGTTTGCGGTGGGATTGGGAGATTAAAATGCCTGAACTTTCTACCAGCGTGTTTTTGATCCCGGCGGATTTCGGTGGTCGGACGCCCCTGAGTGGGGTCAAGAACAAAATGGACAGGCTGGTTGTACTGAATTCGATTGCAAAATCAGTGATCGAATCGCAGCGCGGCAGGCATATTGAACGAGTGTTTACATACACGGGACGTTGGGGTACGTCAGAACGCCGGCCTGTAACCCGGATGTACAACACAGCCTGGAAATCCGCACGAGACAATGCCGCCGACCGCTATGAGAAGGAACTGGGTTCGGCGTGTCCACTGGGATTTCGTAACGTGCGCGTGCACGATCTTAAGCATACGTTTGGCCGGCGCTTGCGTGCGGCTGGTGTGAGCTTCGAAGATCGACAAGACTTGCTCGGACACAAGTCCAATCGCGTAACGACGGAGTACAGTACGGCGGAACTGGGCCAACTCATCACAGCAGCAAACAAAGCGATCAAGTCGCAGTCCCGCAAAAGTCCCGCAATTATTTTGTTGCGGCCGCCGATGCGTGTAAGTACTTGATTATTGGTGGCTACGGGTGGACTCGAACCACCGACCTCAGCATTATGAGTGCCGCGCTCTAACCAGCTGAGCTACGTAGCCATGGAAAGAAATCGAAGGGCGCTGATTCTCGGTGCTCCGGCCTATCAAGTCAAGGAATTAGCGCTCGTGCTGTATGCAAGCGTACACTTCCACGCGTCATCCCCGGGGATTGTCCCAGTCAAGGAGCACTACGAATGAACAGCAAACGCATCCTCTTAGGCGCCCTCGCGGGCGGCGTCGCCTGGACCTTATGGAGCATGATCGTCAACATGGGAATGTTAGGATCAACGTACATGGCCGAGGGAACCGCCGGGCATATTTTGAGCCAGCCCCGTTATGGATTGGCGGCATTCATGATCACTTGGATTGTGACAATCTTTCTTCTGTCCGGTATCGCCGCCCTGCTGTATGCAGCGGTGCGCACGAGTTGGGGTCCGGGACCAAAAACTGCACTCAAGCTGGGTGTAATCCTGGGTTTCGCTGCTGGCTTTCCTATTAATTTAAGCATCGCCAGCTGGGATCCGGTGGTACGTACCGTGCCTTTGTGGTGGATGCTGGACCTATGGATGGGCGCCATCATCGCCACACTGATTGCTGGCTGGTTCTACAGAGAAAATAAAGCACAGTGAAAATCATCGTGGCTTTGCAGAAAGCAGTAAATTTCTGCGGGGCCACGGTTACACATTGAAACGAAAGTGCATGACATCGCCTTCCTTGACGAGATATTCCTTTCCCTCTAAACGCCATTTGCCCGCTTCGCGTGCTCCCGCTTCTCCCTTGTACTTCACGTAATCCTCGTAGGCCACCACTTCCGCGCGGATGAAGCCTTTCTCGAAATCCGTGTGGATTACGCCCGCCGCTTGGGGCGCGGTGAAGCCTTTATGGATGGTCCAGGCGCGCACTTCCTTGGGGCCGGCGGTAAAATAGGTTTCCAGCCCCAGCAGTCTGTACACCACGCGGATGACGCGGTTCAGGCCAGGTTCCACAAGGTTCATATCCTTGAGGAATTCTATTTTGTCGGCATCCTCCAGTTCAGCGATCTCTGCTTCCATGGCAGCGCATACGGCTACCACCTCCGATTTCTCTGACGCTGCGATCCCCCGCACTTTTTCCAGCAGCGGGTTATTGCTGAAACCATGCTCATCCACATTGGCGATGTACATGGCGGGTTTGAGCGTCAGCAGCCCGGATTCATATACCAATGCCTGCTCTTCGTGTGATAGTCCAAGCGTACGCGCTGGTTTCGCCAAGTCCAGGTGGGCTTTGAGAGTCTCCAGGACATGCTGGCGTGCCACCGCTTCCTTGTCGCCGGACTTGGCTACCCGGGCATTGCGCTCCAGCGCCCGGCCCACGGCTTCCAGATCCGCCAACGCCAGCTCGGTATTGATGGTCTCGATATCCGAAAGCGGATTCACCTTGCCGGTGACGTGCACCACGTCGGTATTCTCGAAGCAGCGCACCACATGCGCGATGGCGTCGGTCTCGCGGATATGCGACAGGAATTTGTTGCCCAGGCCCTCACCCTTGGAGGCGCCGGCTACCAGCCCGGCGATATCCACAAACTCCACCGCCGCCGGTATCAGTTTCTGCGGATGCACGATGGCCGCCAATGCATCTAAGCGCGCATCCGGCACCGGCACTACGCCGATATTTGGATCGATGGTGCAGAACGGATAATTCTCTGCGGCGATGCCCGCTTTTGTCAGGGCATTGAAGAGCGTGGATTTGCCCACATTCGGTAGACCCACAATACCGCATTTAAGACTCATTTCTTGCTGTCCAGCTTGTTACCAGCGTCTGTCGATGACCCGTCACGCTGGTTACGCGGCACCACACCGCGGCTGTGCAGTTCATGCATGGCTTTTTCCATCTCACCATTGACTACCCGCGGCATAACCGCGATGGCCGCGGTCACGGCTTCCATGATCAGGGATTGATCGTCCTCGCCGGCGCGCCGCAAAACATAATCGATGACTTCTTCGCCCTGCTGCGGCCGGCTGATGCCGAAACGCAAACGCGAGAAATTCTCGCCTAAACGCTCGATGATGTCCTTGAGACCGTTGTGACCGCCATGACCGCCGCCCTGCTTAAGCCGCACAACGCCCGCCGGCAGGTCCAGGTCGTCATGGGCCACGAGTATGGCTTCCGGCGGCAGTTTCAGATAAGCCGCCATCGCCTGCACCGACTGGCCGCTGCGGTTCATGAAAGTGTCGGGTTTCAGCAGTCGCAACTCGGATTCGCCGAGCGTGAGTCGGCAGACATCGCCGCTGAATTTGCGCTCGTGCCGATAGCTGATACCGTGGGCGCGCGCCAACGCATCCACGAACCAGAAGCCGACGTTGTGGCGCGTCAATACGTAATCGGCCCCGGGATTGCCGAGGCCGACCACGAGCTGTATCTGCATGGAGGCTGCCATAAGCTATACAAAGTAAGGGCCGGCCCGCAAACGCGGACCGGCACGTGCTTACTTTTTGTCCTTGCCCTTGTCGGCTGTCGGTGCGGCCTTGCCCGCAGGCGCACCAGGAGCGCCCTTGCCCGCTGTCGGGGCGGCTTTCCCCGCAGGTGCACTGGGTGCAGATGCGCCCTTGCCCACAGCTGCGCCCTTGCCGGCGGCTGCCGTCTTGGCATCGGCGCCCGGTTTGCCTTCGGAACCCGGCGCTGCGGCTGCGCCTTCCGCCGGTGCTGCGGCCTCGCCTTCCACGGCAACTGCGGCTTCCGCCACCGGTTCTTCCTCGACAGTGATACGCGGGTGATGGATGGCCACCACCGGCAAATCGTGTTCTTCGCCGTAAGCGAGTTGCACGATGCGCACGCCTTCGGAAAGCTTGAGGTCCGACAAGTGCAGCGCGTGGTTCAGTTCCAGGTTGGTGACATCCACGTCGATGTGCTCGGGCAGATAACGCGGCAGACAGGCGATCTCCACCTCAATGAGGTTACGTGAGACCACGCCGCCCTGTTGCTTGACGCCGATGGCTTCCTTCTCACCCAGGAAATGCAACGGCACATGCACGCGGATCTCCACATCATCCTTCACACGCATCAGGTCCAGATGCATGATCACCGGTTTGGCCGGATGACGTTGCAGGTCCTTCACAATCGCCTGGTGTTCGTCCTTTCCCACCTTGATCTTGAGGATGTGCGAATAGAACGCCTCATAGGAGAGGTTGTTGCGCAGTTCGTTATGGTCGAAAGCCAGTTCCACCGGCGGTTCGCCGGCACCGTATAGAATGCCTGGCACCTTGCCCGTACGACGCAGGCGGCGGCTCGCACCCTTCCCCTTATCGTTACGGACTTCAGCGCTCAGATTGAAGCTGATAGCCATGTCTAATTTCTCCAGTTACGTTTAACAAACGCCTCCCCGCGACCAGGTTCGGCTCCCAAAAGAATCGCGGCCAGAAGGCACTCAGTGGCGATTCCTAATCTATATACAGTGAGGAGACTGACTCCTCATCACTCACACGGCGCATGGTCTCTGCCAACAGCTGCGCGATACTCAATTGTCGGATCTTGCTGCAAGCCTGGGCTTTTTCGCGCAGCGGGATGGTGTCGGTCACCACCAGTTCATCCAGCACCGATGCCTCGATGTTTTCAATCGCCTTGCCCGACAGCACCGGATGCGTAATGTAGGCCAGTACCTTGGCGGCACGCTGGTCCTTCAAGGCCCTGGCGGCCAGGCACAGCGTACCGGCCGTATCCACCAGGTCATCCACGATCAAGCAGGTCTTGCCTTCGACCTCGCCGATGATGTTCATCACCTGCGCCTCATTCGGCCGCGGCCGGCGTTTGTCAATGATGGCCAGATCCGCGTCATCCAGTCGCTTGGCCAGTGCCCGGGCCCTGACCACACCACCCACGTCGGGCGATACCACGATCAGGTTCTTGAATTTCTGTTTCCACATGTCGCCCAGCAGCACCGGCGATGCATACACGTTATCCACCGGGATATCGAAGAATCCCTGGATCTGGTCGGCATGCAAATCCACCGTGAGCAGACGGTTGACGCCCGCTGACACCACCATGTTGGCCACCAACTTGGCGGTGATCGGCACGCGGGCGGCACGCTGGCGCCGGTCCTGTCGAGCGTAACCAAAATACGGCACTACTGCCGTGATGCGCGCTGCAGAGGCGCGCCGCAGAGCATCGGCCATCACCAGCAACTCCATGAGGTTGTCGTTGGTGGGCGGACAGGTGGATTGCACGATGAATACGTCGCGGCCACGCACGTTTTCCATCAGCTCCAAGGCCACTTCGCCGTCACTGAAACGGCTCACCTGCGCCTTGCCCATGGACAAATGCAGATGGTTGGCGATCCTGCCGGCCAATTGCGAGTTGGCGTTACCCGCGAATACCATCATGCTGCTTGTTGACACCGCGCCCTCGCTTGCCTCTCGTGCTCACTCTAGCGGGATGCCCTGCACATCCCACGAAATTCAATTGACTGGGGCGTCGGATTATTCCGGAGTGAATTGCCGCGCAATCAGCTCCGCAATTCAGTCCAGGTCGGGCATCCTGCCCTCCCGCTCGGTGGGGCAACGATTCACTGGATCGTTGCCTCGTTCCGCCTCGCCCTACCTCCAACCTCCGGGGCCGGCCTGCGGCGGTTCAAATCCGCTCCCGGCGGATTTGTCGAACCTTTCCGGGTTCTCATCCTGTCGCATTCACGCCGGCATCTATAATCAACTTTGGCTGGGGCGCCAGGATTCGAACCTGGGGATGGCGGGATCAAAACCCGCTGCCTTACCACTTGGCTACGCCCCATTATGATTACCGGTCTCATGCCATCGCCAGCCGGTCGAGCAGGGGTGAGCGATTGCGTCCCCGGGCGATGAATCCCCGCCAATCCTTGGGCAGGTCATCCAGCGCGCGCCGCGCCGCGCTTTCTTGGTCGAAGCTGCCGAACACACAGGCCCCGGAGCCGGTGAGCCGTGCCGGAGCCCGTTGGCTTAGCCAATCCAGGGCCTCCGCCACTGGCGCATAACGCTTGCGCACCAGCGGCTCAAAGTCATTGTGGGTTACGCCCGCATAAAAGCCCGCTATTGTGATTGCAGCAGAATTTCGTGTCAATTCAGGGGCCTGGTACATCTCACGGGTGAGGATCGTACAAGCCGGCTGGATCACCAAATACCAGGGCTCTGGAAGCTCCACTGGTGTCAGCAACTCGCCGATACCCTCGGCCCAGGCCGCCCGGCCCTGGACAAACAGCGGCACATCCGCTCCCAGCTCCAGCCCGAGAGCCGTCAGTGCCTGGGTGGTCAAACCCGCGTTCCAGAGCCGGTTCAGGGCCACCAGGGTGGTGGCCGCATCGGAACTGCCGCCCCCCAGACCACTGCCTTCCGGCAAGCGCTTATGCACATGGATCGCGACACCCTGATCGGTTTTGGTGCGCGTCTGTAACAGATGGGCCGCACGCACCACAAGATCGTCTGTTTCAGGCATATGCTGCGATCCGCGCGGACGCGTTATCTTGCCGTCGTCACGCATTTTAAAATCCAGCGAATCGCCATAATCCAGGAACTGGAACAGTGTCTGTAGCAGATGATAGCCATCGGCGCGCCGGCCGGTGATGTGCAGGAACAGATTGAGTTTGGCAGGCGCCGGCCAGCCGCTGCTTAGTGAGGCAGTCATTGAGTGCTTGCAGGCTGTTGATTTATATCTGCTTGCAGCCGCCACTCATTGACTGCAACTTTTATCTGCACTGAACCACGCTCGATCGAAAGGCGGGTCGGAAGGTCATAGTGATCAAACGTAGCATAATCCTGGTAGTCCACGTGCCAGCCGCGTTGCGTGAGGGTTACCAGATGCCCCTGGGCGTCTACGGTCTTGGTGAATGATGCATTCGGATCGGGTAGACCCAGCATCCAGTAGCGCATGCTCAGTACAGGCAACGGAACCCGCAGACGCTGGCTGAAATCCTGTTCCGGATCAGTGGTGATGAAATCGTCGCCTCGGGAACTGCGCACCCACAAGGCATTGGCATCACCCTGTACTTGCAGGGCGCCGGCACCAAAAGGTCCGCGGAAACTGAAGGCCAGAAAATCCCCGCACTGTTTCCAGTCCATGGAGCCGCTACCGCCATCTTTGCCATTGATGATGCCGACACGGCCCTGAAGTTCCCAATCCGCCAGTTTTTCCAACTGCATACGCCGCAGTTGCCAGGCATTCTCATCGGGTGCGCCCATGGGAGGTCTGCCCGGTACACTCGCACAGCCCGAAAGTATCAGCAGACTCACAAGCAGCATCACCCGCGTGTTCATGGGGAAAACCGCTGACCCACTGCAAGAAGTGCTGCGTCCCCAGGATGCTGCTTGAGTGCGCTGCTCCAGATGCGATGCGCCTCCTGTTTTTCTCCGCTTACCCACAGCACCTCAGTCAGGTGCGCGGCGATTTCCGGGTCGGCGAGCTGCGCATAGGCCTTGCGCAGATAGCTCAAGGCTTGCGGGTAATTGCCCAGCCGGTATTCCACCCAGCCCATGCTGTCGATGATGGCTGGATCATCCGGTTTGAGTAGCAATGCTTTCTCAATATAGCCGCGCGCTTCCTGATAATTGGTCGAATGCAATGCCAGCATGTAACCGAGCGCGTTGAGTGCATCGGCATTGTCCGGCTGCTCAGCGAGGATCTGCCGCAGACTGTTTTCGGCCGCCAGTGCATCACCGATATCTTCCTGAAGTAGTGCGCGCGCATACAACAGATCGGGATTTCCGGGATCTTCCATCAGTCCCTGATTGAATACCTGCAAGGCGGTTTTGCTGTCGCCGGCGTCGCTGAACAGCTGTGCTTCGGCGATACGGAATTGCACGCCGTCATCCGGATCCATCCCGACGATGTCATCGATATAACTGCGCGCAACATCCGGTTTGTGCTGGCTCATGAGTACGCGGGCCACGCTGATCTGGGCAGTCAGCCAGTTTTTACCGCCATTTACCTGCTGATACCAATGCAAAGCCTCGGGATAGCGTTTCGCTAGTTCCGATGTATTGCCGAGAAAGTACCGGGCATCATTGTCGCGCTGCCCGGTTTTCAGCAGGCGCGTGAAATAATCCTTTGCTGCATTCAAGTTGTTAGCCTGCAGAGCCAGCAGCCCGAGTGAATACAGCGCATCAGGATCGTTTGGATGCTGCTTGTTGATCGCAGTGAACTCTGTCTGCGCCAGCACGTTCTGCTCTGTCTGGGCCAAGACCGTGGCATACGCCAGGTGTACGCGGGTATTATCCGGCTGCGCGACTACGCGTGCTTTGAGTAGTTGCAGGGCTTGGCTGTTATTGCCCACCACCAGCAATGCCCGCGCTTCCAGTATCAATGCCTGGTCAAAATCCGATTTCAGTATCAGCGCCCGGCGTGTCTCCTCAATAGCCAGCGGCGCATCTTGATAGTGCATGGCCAACTGTGCCAGAGCAAAATGTGCCTGTGCTGATTCTGGCCAGCCAGCCACAAGTTTTTGCATCACCGGGAGGCCCTCCTTGGCATTGGTTTCCTGGCCGAGCAGATCGCTTATCAGCTGCAGATTTTCTCCCGGAGATTCCGCCAACAGTTTCTCAAATTCACTGACTGCGATATTCACGTTGCCCAGACGCGTGTTCAGGACCGCTTCGAAATGGCGGGCGTCATTGTCCTTGGGAACCAGCTGCAGCCATCGATGTGTTAATTCCAGTGCCTGTGAGTTATCGCCATCCTTATATGCCAGCAACGTCGCATATTGTGCCAACGTGGGATCGGTGCTCGATTGCGCCGCTCTTGCGTACTGCTGGACACCCGTCTTTGAGGCACCGCGTTGCAAAGCCAGTTCGCCCATCATCACATGGTAGGTGAGCGCCTGCTCAGCACTGCTGAAGCTGCTCGAAGATGCAGGTAGCGGCGTTTGCACCGGCGCAGCCACACAGCCTGCCAGTACCAGGGCCGCGCATGCGAGACCGGTATGCGAATACTTCTTCATGGGGTTCAGCTCACTGATTCCAGCGTATCCACTATACTCCGTCACGGCGCCCGGCCACAGGCTTTTACGGTGACGAGCGCTTGTTAGAACACTGAGATTCGACCAAAATTCACCCATTCAATCCGACCCGATCGTCCCAATGTCATTCTTCGTCCTAGGAATAAGCCACGCCACCGCGCCCATCGCCATACGGGAGCGGCTGAGTTTCACCCTAGAACAGATTCCAGAAGCCCTACGGACGGTGACCGCCTTGGAAGGCGTGCAGGAAGCCGCCATCCTGTCCACATGCAATCGCACGGAAATTTATGCGTATCTGGAAAATGGCTCCGAAACGCAATTGACCGACTGGCTCACGCGCCTGCGCAGCGCCGATGACCCGAATGTGTGCGCACGTTACTACTCCTATGCCGGAGACGCGGCAGCTCGCCATCTCTTCCGCGTTGCCTGTGGCCTGGATTCCATGATCCTGGGCGAGCCACAGATCCTCGGCCAAATCAAGGAAGCCTATGTACAGGCACAACACTGCGATACCGCCAGTCACCACCTGCACCGCTTGTTTCAGTTTGCATTCGGTGTAGCGAAACACGTGCGTACCGATACGCGCATCGGTGAACACCCGGTGTCCGTGGCTTACGCCTCGGTGCATCTGGCACGGCGAATCTTCGCTGATTTTAGCAAACTCACCGCACTTCTGATCGGTGCCGGCGAAACAATCGAGCTGGTTGCACAGCATCTGCATGAGCAGGGTACCCGACGCTTGATCATCGCCAACCGGACCCTGAGTCGTGGCCACCAGCTGGCTGAACAATTTGGCGGCTATGCCATCGGTTTGCATGAGATAGCCGCCCATCTTGGCGAAGCGGATATCGTGATCTCGGCGACTGGCAGCCCGGAGATTCTGCTTACACATGCGACTGTCTCGGAAGTTTTGCGCTCGCGCAAGCGTCGCCCGGTGCTCATGATCGATATCGCTGTACCGCGGGATATTGATCCCCAGGTGGCGGAATTGAATGATGTCTACCTGTTTACCATCGATGATATGCGCGCGGTGGTGGAGAACAATCAGAATTCCCGTCGCATGGCCGCCAACAAGGCTGAATTGATCATTGATCTTCAAGTGGCGAAGTTCATGGAACAGTTACGTGGCCTGGACGCTGTGCCCGCCATCCGCGCAGTGCGCGAGCATGCCGCTACAGTCAGAAACCGTACGCTGGAACAGGCGCAACAGCTGCTCATCGGCGGCACCCCCCCCGATCAAGTGCTCAAGTATCTGGCAGAAACGCTCACTAACCGATTGCTGCATGCTCCGACTGCTTACCTGCGACAAGCAGCTCACGAGGGTCGCGAGCATGTTATCCGTCAGTCTCATGAGATTTTCGGTCTGAAGGATAAAGATCTGGATAAAAAACAATGACGATGCTTTCTATAAGTCCATATTTTCCAGAATCGATCCCGTGAAAGACTCCATCCGACAGAAACTAGAGAGATTGAGTGCGCGCCATGAGGAGCTGTCGGCGCTGCTCGCCAGTCCGCGGGTCATCAGCGATCAGAAGCAGTTCCGGGGACTATCCCAGGAATACGCACGCCTGGAAACATTGGTGCGTCAATTTCGTGCCTTTATGGATGCCGAGGCCGATGTGCGCGCCGCTGAGGATATGGCAGCAGATCAGGATCTGGGTATGCGGCGGCTGGCACAGGATGAGATGCGCGCTGCTAGCGCCCGTCTGACAGCCTTGGAACCCGAATTAGTGAGACTGCTGCTGCCAAAGGACCCCCACGATGACAGCAATATTTTCCTGGAAATCCGGGCCGGCACCGGTGGCGATGAGGCCGCACTGTTTGCAGGCGATCTACTCCGCATGTATAGCCGTTATGCCGAGACCCAGGGTTGGCGCGTGGAGATCCTGAGTGAAAGTCCCGGCGAACATGGCGGTTACAAGGAAATCATTTCCCGGATTGTTGGTCAGGGCGCCTATTCGCGGCTCAAGTTCGAATCCGGCACCCACCGCGTACAACGCGTGCCGCAGACCGAGGCTCAGGGACGCATCCATACCTCCGCATGTACCGTGGCGATCCTGCCTGAAGTCGAGATACTGGATGAGGTGGAGATCAATCCGGCCGACCTGAAGGTCGATACCTACCGTTCCTCAGGCGCCGGAGGCCAGCACGTGAACAAGACCGATTCCGCCATCCGCATCACGCATCTACCCAGCGGTATCGTGGTGGAATGCCAGGACGAGCGTTCCCAGCACAAGAACCGCGCCCGCGCCATGTCGCTGCTCAAGGCTAAATTATTGTCGGCTGAACGGGATAAGTTGATGTCTGCGCAGGCACAGTCACGCAAATTGCAGGTTGGCAGCGGCGACCGCTCGGAACGCATCCGCACCTATAATTTTCCCCAGGGACGCGTGACCGATCACCGCATCAATGTGACGCTCTACAAGTTGAATGAGATACTCCAGGGCAAGCTGGATGATCTGATAGTACCGCTTATGAATGAATACCAGGCGGAAGAACTGGCCGTCATGACGGCTCAATAATTTTCTGCTCTTTTCTTGATCCGGATATATTGGACGTAGCAAACTGCCAAAACATAGCACCACACTACCGCGCCAAGTAGCGGCATGAGGCCCATGTCATACCACGGGTTTATCAATGAAGTGGTTGCTGGCATTTGACCACGGCTGGCTTCTCGCAGTGCGCCCATGATATCCGACCAACCGGCTATCACATCATAAACAAACAATACGATAGCCGGCGATGAGATCACGATTGAGGTGCGCCACCAATCCGGCCAAGCTAGCCTGTGGCTATAGCCCAAAGCATCAAAAGTGGGTTTGTGATCCAGCACTGCTGCGTAGGCAAAGAAAGCGAGCGTCGTACCCAGGATTATGCCGGGTACGATAAACAGAATAACCCCGCCCCAAGCGGCAAGGTTATACAGCAAGTCGCCTATGAGGATGGCCGGCGCCGCGCGCATGCCGATGCGTAATGCGCGGATATAGGAAAGTTTGCTATCAGTTGCACATGCATTCAGCTTAGCAATGGCGCTCCCGAAAAGAACGCTCTCCACCAACCAGGCGGCCACGGTTACCGCCAGCATCCACCAGCTCACACTTCCCATCAGCAGACCGCCGCCGGTAAAAATACTCGGCAGTACATCCACCATACCGGCAATCCATACGGGTAGAAAAATCACTGCGATTGATTTTAGGAACAGGCGCCAACCCTCAGCCAGGGTATCACCGATGGGAAGTATCGTTGAGGGCGCCAGTGCTTGCATCAATGAAGCATCAGGCCTGGACTGTACCAGTGGGCGTTGATTTGATTACATGTCTCGTCTTGAGATCGTAATATAGCACATAGAGTATTCCAACAATAAAGGGCGCTAATACTGCAGTGGCTATCAGGTTCACAACCGCCTTGATCAAAAGTGTCCGGCCGGTATCCGCAGTCGCGAATTCGGGTAACCAATGAGCGAGGGGCATCACCAATGCAAGCGGCAACGCCACCATGATCAGGATACCGACAATGATGAGTACCGTGTACAACAGCACCAGGAAAGTACGCCACCAGTTGCGGAATACCAGGGCACAACTGTAATTCAAGGCGCTCACCGGGCCTTTGCCATCCAGGACGATAGCGAACTGGAAAAAAAGAATGTAGATCGCTATATATATGAGCGCGGTAAAAATGCAGACTTCGGTAACAATCATGGCAGCTGTATGGCCGAATTTTATTCCGACGACAGCACCGGCGATCGCGCCAATGAAGGCGGCAATCAAGATACCCGTCAACACAGTGATTAATACTAGGAGTCCCGCCAATATCAGCGGCGCTATTTTATGGAGAACAAAACCCAGTTCATGGGTCCGTTGCGCGCCACGCGCCACCTGATCAAGGCGCAAGATGACCAGCGCATTGATAAATAAACTCAGTATTAGGACTAATGACTGTAAGAGCAGCATGCTGATGATAAAATGGCCTTGCTTGAGAAGCTGCAGTATCGACTCTGGCGATATCTCCGCATCGCCGAGTTTCCCAGCCATATAAATGGTCGGCAATAAACTGATGAAACCCAACATGGTTGTCAGGGCAATCAGACTGCGGAAACTCGCCAATCCCAGTTCCAGACCTTGCAGCCAGACCCGCATGGGTCGTTGTGGAGAGCCATCCAGCTTAAACATGCCGTAACCCCTTAGAAAATATTGGTGTTGTTTGGCAGTGTGCCTGACCTACCGAGATAGCCGCAAGCGGTTTCTGATCTACATATCCCCGCAACCGACAACCATGAATCCTATACTGCGTACTAAAGAATGTCTCCGATTTCAGGCTGGTTGGTAGACTCTAGTCACAGTGTGATTAGCGTAAAGCTGCGGACATGTACGGACGAATAGCCATTCGCGAGATTTCATCAGAATTCAAGCGCCGCACACACAGAAATCAGCATTTCACATGTAACATTATGATTACAATGGGAAAATATAAATATCGGTGCCAATCACGCAAGACTTGGTCAGGATTGACTAGAATGCGCACTTGATCGCGCGGTTTGCAATCAAATCGTCGAGTAGTATCATGCACTTACATTTTTTTTGGCACATTACTGGTGAACTAACATGAATAAGTACGTTGCTATCCTTTCCGCTGCTGTTGTGGGTCTCGCCCTGACTGCCTGCGGCAACCACAATGGTCAAGAAGCCGCTCCAGCGGCTTCTACAGCTGCTCCTGCTCCTGCTGCTGCTCCGGCATCAACCGCGATGGCCGCTCCGGCTGCCAGCACTAGCAAGCCGGCGTCCACGACTCCTCCGCATAACTAAAAGCCCGGACCGGCCTTAGACCGGTCACTGGCATATGGTCATCCGTCCCCGGATGGCCGAGGAATGCAGACCTAGGGGCAGGCCGGAGACGGCCTGCTCTTTTTAATTTTACTGTTAGAAAGCCAGCGCCTGTTCCAAATCAGCGCGCAAATCCGCCACGTCTTCCACGCCCACCGACAATCTCACCAGGGAGTCACTGATTCCCAACTGCCGGCGTATCTCCGCCGGCACTGAAGCGTGGGTCATGATGCCTGGATGTTCGATGAGACTTTCAACGCCCCCCAGGCTTTCCGCGAGCACAAACAATTTACAGCGCTCCAAGAACCGCCGCGCTTCAGCTTCACCACCTTTCAGAAAGATCGTGAGCATGCCGCCGAAGGCATACATTTGCCGCTTCGCCAGTGAATGCTGTGGATGACTCATTAGCCCCGGATACACGACCCGCCCTACTTTCGGATGTTTTTCCAGCCAGCCAGCCAGTTCCAGTGCATTACTGCAATGACGCTCCATGCGCAACGCCAGCGTCTTCAGGCCGCGTAATGCCAGGAAACTATCAAAAGGTCCTGCCACTGCGCCTACGGAATTCTGCAGAAAGGCCAGTTGTTCTGCCAGCTCCGGTCGCTCACCGGCCACCAGCATTCCGCCAACCACGTCGGAGTGTCCATTCAGATATTTCGTGGCGGAATGCATTACCACATCGATGCCAAACTCCAAGGGCCTCTGCAGATAGGGTGAGGCAAAGGTGTTGTCACACGCCGTGATGAGTCGGTATTTGCGGGCGACATCCACGACCATGGCAAGATCCACCAGCTTGAGCATAGGATTGGTCGGTGTCTCCACCCAGATCAATCTAGTTTCGGGGCGGATCGCGGCTTCCAGTGTCTTCTGTTCGCGCAGATCCACGAAACTGAACTTGAGCCCCGCGGAACGTTTGCGTACCCGTTCGAACAGCCGGTAAGTGCCGCCATACATATCGTCCACGGCGATTACATGGCTGCCGGTATCCAGCAGATCCAGAACCGTGGCTGTGGCCGCCATGCCTGAGGCAAAAGCAAAACCACGGGTACCGGTTTCAAGATCAGCCACACAGCGTTCATAAGCCATACGCGTGGGATTCTGGGTGCGCGAGTATTCAAAGCCCTTGTGCTTGCCGGGGCTTTCCTGGGCATAGGTAGAAGTGGCGTAAATGGGCTGCATCACCGCACCGGTGCTGGGGTCCGGCGCCTGACCGGCATGGATGGCACGGGTTGAAAAACCTGATTTTTTCCCTGGGGGATGCATTGCTACCTACCTTGTATTAATTTGTGGAGTGGAAAGAATAACTGGGATACATATTTGAGACTGTTACCTCGATTTTTACTACTGTAACCTCAGACGATTCAACAGATCGCTGCGTGTTACCAGACCTAGAAATTCGTCGTGATCCATCACCGCAACTGCACTCTCATCGTCCAATAAAGTGAACAGATCCTCGATATTTTTCCCGGCCTGGATGCGCGGGAACCCAGTATTCAGCGCCGTTCGCACTTCCTGGGTGAAGCCACGTTGATTATTGCGCACTGCATGGATCAGATCGTTCTCACTGACTGCGCCCAGGAAATTCTTGCCTTCGATCACCGGTAGCTGTGAGATGCCGTTATTGCGCATGCGTGTGTGCGCCGTAGCCAGGGTATCCACGGGGCCTACATAGACGGTGGCCCGCTCCCAATAGGGACGCCCCACATAATCGCCCAGATCGCCACGTTTGGGGCGTGCGATAAACCCTTGTTCGATCATCCAGAAATCGTTGTATAACTTCGAGAGGTATTTGTTGCCAGTGTCGCAACCCAGCGTTACCACGCGCTTGGGAGTTTTCTGCGCACGGCAGTAGCGCAGTGCCGCTGCAATCAGCGTACCTGATGAAGAACCCAACAACAGGCCTTCCTTGCGCAACACCTCGCGTGCAGTCGCAAAGGATTCGCTGTCGGGAATAGTAAAAGCATGCTTCACAACCGACAGGTCGCAGATATCCGGTATAAAATCCTCACCGATGCCCTCCACCAGCCAGGCGCCCTTTTCGCCCAGCTTGCCGGTCTGAATGTAATCCGCCAGCACCGAGCCCTGAGGATCCGCCAGTACCATCTCAATCTGGGGGGCAACGCGCTGAAAATAATGGCCCATACCGGTCAATGTGCCGCTTGACCCCACGCCCACCACTACCGCATCCAGCTTATGCTCCATCTGTTCCCAGATTTCTGGCGCGGTGGTGGTCTCGTGGGCCTTGACGTTGTCGGGATTACCGAACTGGTTAATGAAATAGGCGTGCTTGTCCTTGGCCATGCGCTTGGCCATATCCTGGTAGTACTCCGGATGGCCCTTGGCCACATCTGAGCGGGTCAGCACAACCTCTGCGCCCATGGCGCGCAGATTGAAGATCTTCTCCTGGCTCATCTTGTCGGGTATCACCAGAATCAGGCGATAGCCCTTCTGGGCGGCAACCAACGCCAACCCCAGGCCGGTGTTGCCAGCAGTAGCCTCGATGATTGTTGCACCAGGCTTGAGATCCCCACGCTTCTCGGCTTCCTCGATCATGGAGATGCCGATGCGGTCCTTGATGGAGCCGCCGGGGTTCATGAGCTCCAGCTTTAGAAACAAGCGGCAGAGGCCGCTATCCAGATGCTTCAATTCCAGCATGGGCGTATGGCCGACCATCTCCAGCACGTTTGAATAAATTTTCATGCGATCTCCGGAAATGTCCTCGGCGGGCAACCGCTATTGTACGTAAGCGTCTAAAATAAGCCCAACATCCAAAGGAACCGCCATGGGCGCCACCATTGCCACGCTGTTGCGCGTGGCCAGCAAAGAACTGGGTAAATCCACCCCATCGCCGCGCCTGGACGCTGAAATCCTGCTGGCGCATGTGCTGGAAACGCCACGCAGTCATCTGCATGCGTGGCCGGAGCAGCGCGTTGAAGACAGCAAAATGCGGCTGTTCGGATTGTTAGTAGTGGCACGCTGCAAAGGCAGGCCGATCGCGCACCTGACCGGCAAACGCGATTTCTGGTCACTCTCACTCAAAGTTACTGCTGCCACCCTGATTCCGCGTCCGGAATCAGAATTGCTGGTTGAAGAAACCTTGCGCATCGTACCGGCAGGTGCGCGCTGGTATATCGCTGATCTCGGAACAGGCAGCGGCGCCATCGCTCTGTCGCTGGCACGTGAACGGCCCTACTGCAAAATTGTCGCCACCGATATCAGCCGTTTGGCCTTGGATGTTGCCCGCGCAAATGCCAGCAATCTGAAAATCACCAGCGTAGAATTTCTAAAGGGCGAATGGTTCACTCCCATCGCCAGCCGGCGATTCGCTGTGATCGTTTCGAATCCACCATATATTCCCAATGATGATCCACACTTGCGCACAGGTGACCTGCGTTTCGAACCCCGCTTAGCCCTCACCGGAGGACCCGATGGCCTGGCTGCCATCCGCAAAATTGTGCTGCGCGCACCCACCCATCTGGAATCCGGTGGTGTATTGCTGTTGGAACACGGTTATGATCAGGCAGAACGCGTGCGCGGCTTGCTAGCCGCCGCAGGTTTCATCAATATTCATTCGGTCACAGATCTCGCGGGGAACAGCCGTGTCACCATGGGGCGTTTCGAAGATTGATAGAATGCCTCGATCCAGCCCGGAGTACAGACATGATCTTGATGACCACCAGCCTCGGCGACATTACCCTGGAACTCTATCCCGACAAAGCGCGGATCAGCGTCGAGAATTTTCTCGCCTATGTGGATGAGGGTTTCTATGATGGCACGGTTTTTCATCGCGTGATCCCGAAATTCATGATCCAGGGCGGTGGCTTCACTCCCGATATGCAGCAGAAAAAACCGCGCGCACCCATACATAACGAAGCCGATAATGGACTATTGAACACGCGCTACAGCATCGCCATGGCGCGCACTTCAGATATCCACAGCGCCACCAGCCAGTTCTTCATCAACCTGAGCGATAACGCTTTCCTGAACCACGGCAGCCGTGATTTTGGCTATGCGGTCTTTGGCAAGATCAACAAGGGAACCGAAATAGTGGACAAAATAGCCAGAGTGAGGACCGGCCCTCACGGCCCGCATGCCGATGTGCCGCATGAACCGGTAATTCTTAAGCAGGTACGCTGTCTTCCAGCAAGTGGACCCCAATAGATAACGATTGGTCTGTTACATGCATGCAGTTAGCCGCAATGATCAGTGGGTCTGTATGTTTCTCACCAGCAAGTTATGCATGTGCTATCTTAACGCCGAGAATAAAGATGTAAATAGGACATCAAGAGTATGCAGTCCATCAACCGCCTAAGTTGTATCGGTTTGCGTATCCGCCGACTCGCGAAGCCTGTACGTTTGTATTTGTATGAAACAATCGATGTTGAAGGCATACGCATCGGATATGAGATTGCATTGCAAGGCTACGATGACCCGGTTCCGGTGCTGTGTGAAACCTGGTTTAATGAGCACGGGCTGCGCGTCAATCAAATGCCCTTGTCCAACTACAGCGAAATAAGTTCTGCCCAGCAGGCCATTACTGATCTTACAAACACGAATCTATTCGAGCCCATCATATCTGATGACACAAAGCCGGCCATGGTATTGCCGTATATCGGCACGCGTGGAGATTTACTGGCCTACGGGCGTGATCTTGACATTACAGATGTGCGCCCGGCTTTCATGGCGAGACGTGCCGACGAAGCATTTGAGTGCTTGGTTGCCAACAAGTCCGGTAAACATCAAGCGCTATTGCGCGTTGTTACCAGTATGCGCCTTCCTTACGACGACTTCCTGCTTTTTCAGGAAATCCCGGATATGACTTGTGATCGCGATACCTGGCTTACTTGGCTGGCATGCGACCTATCCATCCAGGGGTGGGAGGTGTTCTGGTCAGATGGTTATTCGATCTCGGTATCCAACGTCACGATCAATGATGTGGAAGAGGATTCCATGAATACATCGCCACTTGTAATGTGATTCAGCGTCATTGCCAGCATGTTAGACGATAGACCACAGTTCTACGGTATACCTGAATGATAGACTCTTCTCTTCTAAATTCGATTGACTGTAAATCGCTTTCATAAAAATATCCGGCGCGGTTTTCATTCGTGCCGGACTCTTCAAGCTTACAGTTGCTAGGTCAGAAGTGATGGTTTGCCAGCATCGTCATGATAACGCTGCTGAAGAACAGGAACGCAATGATGCCCATCACAATGCCAATCAGCATGACTACACCCTGCACCACAAAATAGAGCTTCAGACGTCCCAGCATCAGCTGCAATTTATCCACATCACCCGTCATATTAGCCTGCCCCAGTGATGTGGCTGCCATGCACAGCAGTACACCTATCCAGATTGGTAGCCATGCAAATAGAATGCCCACAATCGTAATGGCCTCGGCCACACCGCCTATGATCATGATGATGCCGATCAGGTACATCCAGAACTTTGCCCCGCTCATCCTCTGGGCAAGTTCTTTTATGAGTGCTTCATGACCTGCTTCCATTTGATTTTCTCCCTGTTGTATTTATGGATTGCCGCTGCATGCTGAGGGTGATTTCGGCCATTCGAGGATTAAGGATAGACCAGATATGCTCTTTGTCCAATTTCCGGATCTCAGCTGGCCAGTGCCGGCAACAGCACTCTGAGGCCGGCGGCGATGAACTCGATACCGATGGCTGCCATGATCAGGCCCATGAGGCGCGTCACGATGTTGATGCCGGTGTGACTCAAGGCTCTTGAAATAAGCGGCGCCAACTGCAAGACCAGCCACACGATAACGGCTACCACCACGATGCCGAAGAGCAGGATGATGTAGCGGCCGAACAGCGCGGGCCTGTGGCCATAGAGGATCACGGTGCTGATGGCGCCGGGCCCAGCGATGAGCGGCACGCCCAATGGCACCACCGCTATCTGTTCCTTTTCCTGGTTTTCCTGGGCTTCCTCTGCCGTCTGGCGTGTGGGGCCCACCTTGCCCTGTAACATCGAGAGCGCGTTCATCAGGATCAGGATGCCACCGCCCACCTGGAAAGAGGCCACACTGATGCCGAAGAAATTCAGGATCAGCTCACCCGCCAGCAAGGCCACAGCAAGTACAACACCCACGGTGAAAGCGGCAGTCAAGGCAGTTCGGCGCCGCTCCACGACGGTCTGGTTCTGGGTTAGGTTGATGAAGATCGGGATGACGCCGATAGGATTGAGGATCGCGAGCAGGCCCGCGAAGAACTTGAGATATTCAGCCCATGCGTACAAGGATTGGTCCGTATCCACTGTCAATAAATAGCCGACGCCGGAATTGGCGGCGGCTGGCCCATATTTTACCGGATGGAATCCCTGCGCACGGCATTACGACAGGATAAAATTGCCCCGGCAGCTCATATGGATTTTTTAGATGGCTACCGATAACCATAGCGTGCGCTTCAGCCGCCATCTGGCACTGCCTGGGTTTGGTGTCGCCGGTCAGGAAAAACTGGCTGAGGCGCGCATCCTGATTGTTGGATTAGGCGGGCTGGGCTCGCCGGCTGCCCTGTACCTGGCTGCCGCCGGCGTCGGTACCTTGTTGCTCAACGATTTCGACCGTGTGGATGTTTCCAACCTGCAGCGCCAGATTCTGTATGCAAGCGCCGATGCAGGCGCGGCAAAAACCACGGCCGCAGCTGGCACCCTCAATGCACTCAATCCGGAGTGCCGTCTGGAATTGCTGGATCGGCGACTGGAAGAGAGAGAACTGCAGACTGTGGTGCAAAATATAGACGTGGTGCTGGACGGCAGCGACAATTTCGGCACGCGTTTCGCGGTCAACGCCGCCTGTGTGCGTGCCCGCAGACCCTTGATCTCAGGCGCCGCCATCCGTTATGAAGGCCAGGTCACAGTATTTGATGCGCGTGAATCCAGCAGCCCCTGCTATGCCTGCCTCTATCCAGAAAGCACCGAGGCGCTGGAGAACTGCCGCAGCAACGGCATCCTGGCGCCGCTGGTTGGCGTCATCGGAAGTCTCATGGCAATAGAAGCCATCAAGCTCATCACCGGCATTGGTCGTCCGCTCGTAGGTAGATTGTGGCGCTTGGATGCCAGAACTTCTGAATCATCCATCAGCCAGTTGAAACGGGACCCCGCCTGTCTGGTATGTGGCATGCGTCCATGACAGCACCTTCTGCACAATTCCTCCCGCTGATCGTCAATTCACAGGTCGAATGCCGGGCTTTGGATACTTATATCTACAAACACATTCCGCTTACGCAAGCCATGCAGGCACATGTAGCCTCGCTGGATGCGCATGGACTAAAGCTCACTGCACCACTGGCCGCCAATCATAACCATCAGGCCAGCGCATTCGGCGGCAGTCTCGCGAGCCTTGCCATGCTTGCTGGCTGGGGACTCCTGTGGCTGGGCCTGGAGCATGGTCATGGTACCAATATCGTGATACGCGACATGCGCATGGAATTCCTGCGTCCAGTGAATAGCATATTGAATGCTACCTGCGCTCTGCCCGCGGCAGCAACATGGGAGAAATTCACCCATACGCTAGCTCGCCGACACAAGTCGCGGCTGGACCTGCATATCGAGATCATCTGTGAAGCAGCGACGTGCGCACGCTGCACAGGTCAGTTTGTGGCCTATCATCACGTCACCACCGATGGCTGAAGACGAGCACATCAATCTGCCGCGGAGGCTGGTGAATCAGCTACTGCATGCAGCGCAGCAGCACCCCTCGCAAGTTTATTGGGGAATCATCAGCGGCCATGACGGCAATCCTGAACATTGTCACGCACTGAACGAAGGCCCACAACCAAGGATGCAAGTTTACAGTATGTTGCGGGAAACACTGACTCAAGACCGGGAACAGGCATGGGCTTTATATTGCTCAACAACTCGAGAAATCGTGGCGCCAAACTCCAGCGAGCTGGAGCGGATGAAAATACCTAGGTTCCTGGGCATTTCACTGGGCACCCAGGGAGTGCTGCAACTCAGAGGTTGGCAGGTTGAGGACAGCCAGCTGCGGGAACGTGAAGTGATGATCCACGAAGACTGAACCCAATCTCAGTGGCGTGCTTCCGAAGCTAACATGGGTGACGGCGTGCTGAATAATGCCGCCACATCCACCTCATCGAACTCAAATCCGCGACCACAGAACTCGCAGTCCACATGCACCTTGCCCAGT
>Ga0307374_10002098_pt1 | contig 35977 bp, 34 predicted proteins | sample OX3MG_FD_202532 | JGI IMG/M metagenome (GOLD analysis project Ga0307374, IMG submission 202532) | Soil microbial communities from Risofladan, Vaasa, Finland - OX-3 | ecosystem: Environmental > Terrestrial > Soil > Coastal area > Acid sulfate soil | place: Finland: Risofladan, Vaasa | collected... | reverse complement strand
AAGTCGGTGACGGCGAGGATGATGTAGCCCCCCTGCTGAAAGGCGGCGAACTGGATGTGGGCGAGCATCAGCACCGCCACCAGGGCGGTGGCCATTCCAGTCGAGATCGGCACCGGGACGAGGTGGGGGGAGGCTGCCGCCACCAGGGGAGCCGGGCTCATAGGTTGAAAAGCCGGTTCACGGCGAGGAGCGCCTCAAAGACGAGGAACAGAGCGGCGAACAGGGCGGGGACCATCACCTCCGGGCGGCGCCAGGGTTCCCGCTCCGGGGAGCGGTCGAGAAATGGGACCAAGATCAGCAGGGTGGTCCCGATCCCGGGCAGAACAAACACCCCGACCGGGATCATCCAGGCTTGGGGGAACTGGACTAGGAGCTGGTCGAGGGGCAGAAAGAACCACTCTGGAGTGGGCACGTAATTCAGGGCAGCCGGGTTGGCGGCCCGCTCCAGAGGCGCCCCGACGACGACGGCCATGACGAAGATCAAGAGCACCAACCCGAAGCTGACCAAGGCGTCCTTAAAGACCTGGGATGGGAAGAAGTCGTCGATGTCGACCGGGACCGCGTAGCCGGGGTCGCTGGGCAGGGCGGGGTAGGGATACTCCGCCGTTGCCATCCGTTCGGCGCGAACCGACTCGGGCTCGGTCTGGACGCCCTCGTAGTTGACCCAGGATCCGTGCTCACCGTGGCGGCGGAGCAGGACCAGGTGGAGCAGGACCAGGGGCACCAGGAGCGCGGGCAGCAGCCAGATGTGGATGGCGAAGAACCGAGTCAGCGTCTCTGGACCCATCTGCGGGCCCCCTCTGAGAATCTGCTGAATCCAGTTGCCGAAGAGAGGGATGTAGTCGACCACGTGGGTGACCACGGTGGCGGTCCAGTAGGCGGCCTGGTCCCAGGGCAACATGGCCCCGGTGATCCCCAGACCTAGGACGAGGAGGAAGAGGACGACTCCGACGATCCAATTGAGCTCGCGGGGCTTCTTGTAGGAACCGCTGACAAAGGTGCGAATCATGTGCAGGCCGATGATGATCAGCAGCACGTAGGCACCCCACAGGTGCATGCCCCGCACGATCGCCGCGAACTCGTCGTGGTGCTCGATGTAGTTGAGACTCCCCCAGGCCTCGGTGGTCGACGGAACATAGGTCCAGAGCAAGAACATTCCGGTGACGATCTGGAGCACGATGATGATCAGCGTGGCGCTCCCCAGCGAGTAGGCCCACGCCCCGCGCCGAGGCACCGCCTCATAGAGCAGCTGGTGGGTCAAATCGGAGACCCCCAAGCGCTCGTCGACCCACCGGTAGGTAACCGCCAGCGGTCGCGCCACGGGCCGGGTCAGCTTGGCCACCAACGGGCTGCGGGGAAGCTGGCTGGGGCTGGCCACCCGGGCTACGCTCCGATCCCGGTCAGCACGTTGCGCACATAGAGGGTGTTCCCGACCAGCTTGTGTTGATAGCGAAACAGCGGCCAGGGAGGGGGCCCGCCGATGTTGGTGCCGTCGATGCTGTAGAGGCCGCCGTGACAGGGGCAGAGGAACTGCTCGAGGTTGATGTCCCAGTGCACGTCGCACTGCATGTGGGTGCAGACGTTGGAGAGGGTGATCATCTGCACCGTTCCGTTTAGGTTGAGCTTGACCACATAAACGGTGCGGGGGACCGGGGGCACCGACCAGCCCTCGTCGATGGGAAGGTTGACCACGTAGGCGGTGGGTACCCCGACCGCGACCTGAGCGACGTCCGCGACCAGAACCCAGGGTGTCTTGCGCTTGGCGAAGAGCGGGCTCAGTACCGATCCCACGATCGGTGCCCCGATCATCAAAGCGATCCCGGCCCCGATGCCGTTGATGGAGACGATCATGAAGCGTCGCCGTGAGAGCCGCTGGTCGACCAGTTTCTGGGCCGGATCAGCCACCGGCCAAACCCACGATCCCGATTAACAGCGCCAGGCAGATACCCAGCAGGAACAGGAAGGTGAACACTCCCGAGGCGACCATCAGCGCGGCCACCCCAGTCCCCTGCTCGATGGCCAGCTTGCGGGAGTGGCGGACGACCAGGATCAGGCCGGTCAGCATGATGCAGAAGAAGGAGGTCACGATCAAGCCCAGGAACCAGGCGGACTCGAAGTCCTGGTAGTTCACGGCTGGTATCCCCGCGGAACGGTGAAGTTCTGAGCCGACTGGGGCAGGCTCAGCAGGCAGCTGTTCTGCCCGGTGAGCGCATCGATGCCACAGGGCAGCTTGGCGTTCTCCTTGATCACCCCCATGTAGATGCTGAGGGCCAGAGCGCAGACGCCGACGACCCCGATCAGACGGCCGGCAAGCGGATTGATGCGGGCGCTGGCGGCGCCTCCCCGCAGCGAACGGAGATAGCTGACCAGGTTGGCCGCGGTGGCCAGGAAGGCGATCAGCAGGGCCAGGTACCGGAGCAGCACCAGGTTGGCCGGCAGGATCGCGGCGGGCAGCGCGGTCGCCGCCATTCCCAAGAGGGCCACCACCGTCAGAGGGCCGCCCTGTCCCCGGGTCGCGCCGGCCTGCTGGTGGCGCCAGAAGACCAGGTTGGCGCCAACGACCAGCACCGCGAGCAGCACTACCTGACCGATAAAGAGCGAGGCCGAGTTGAGCACGAACAGGTTGTCGAAGGCCGGCAGCGAGCTGGTCTTGACCGTTTCCGCGAGCAGAAAGCCAGTGATCGGCTGGGCCATTAGAAATACCGACCCGATCGCGAAGTTGATCCGCGCCGCCCAGCGCTGGTAGGTGATCTCGGCAGCAGACTTGGCCTTGCTCCCCCGCCAGACTGCAATCCCCGCCAAGAGCAGGGGAGCCCAGGAGAGGTTGGCCCCGGCGTAGTGGAGCAGCAACCACGGGTAGCTGGGTGAGAAGGCGGCTCCGACGGCGCTGACCGCGGTTCCGGGCGTGAGCACGTAGCTGTCCAGCTCGACGATGGTGAACAAGAAGAGGTACTGGACGGCCGCGAAGGCGAAACCGATCGCCAAGTGAAGGCGGGGGGAAAACCGGTCCCACCCATAGGAGTACAGGAGCAGGAGTGGAATCCCCACGAAGAAGCTGGCAAAGGCGATGGTCAGCGGCAGCAGCAGCTCGTTGAGCAGAGTCCCGATCAGGCGACCGTAGAGGCCGGCCAACAAGAACACCGCCAGCACCGCCCAGGTCGCCCCCAGGCTGTAGAGGTAGAGGATCGCCCGCGAGAGGCTGCGGGCGTAGCGGAGGCACATCTGGTCCCCGCCCCGGCGCCGACCCGCCAGCTCCATGAATGGAGCCAGCCCGGTGGCGGCCAGGATGAACCCGACCAGGGCGATATGAATCAAGAACAGGGCCCCGATCGCGAACTGGGCCCCCAAGGTGCCGAAGGGCAGCCTCGGGAGCGGGGTGGCGAGCGAGGACAGCAGCACTTCGCCCCAATGCTGACGGCACCACCCACCGCAAGGCAACTCCCTGCAGCCCGGATCCGGCGCAGAGACCGGGCTGGATAATCGGGCCGTGGTCGAACCGCTGGTTCTGGTGCATGGTGACGATCCCTACTTAGTGACCAGCACGGCTTTGCGCATGCGCGCCGAGCTGACCGCCGATCTGGTCACCGATCTCGGCCTCGAGGAGTTCCGATCTCCGCGCGACCTCGAGGCCCTCGCCCGCAGCCTCCAGACCCCGCCCTTCCTCGCCATCCGCCGGGTAGTGGTCATCTGGGACCCGCCGCAATTGGCCACCAGCGCCCGGACCACCAAGGACGCCGCGCTGCTGGGTACCACCCTGGAGAGTCGGCTCGAGACCACCGCCGCGTTGGTGGTCTTCCGGGGAACCGCCCCGACCGGCTCCCCGCTCCTTCAGGCGGTGCGATCCCAAGGCGGGGAGATCCGGCTCCTGAAGAGGCCGCGGGGACGCGAGCTGAGAAGTTACGTCGAGGCGGAGATCCAATCTCGGCACCTGCTCCTGGGGCGGGCAGTTCTGGCGCGATTGGTAGAGGTCGCAGCCCAAGACCTGGGTCAGCTCCACCAGGAGTTGGAGAAGCTGGAGCTGCTCAGCCTGGGCCGAGGGACGGTAGCCGACCCCGACGGCCTGCTTCTGGTTCCCCCCACTCCCCCCACCGAACTCTACCGCCTCACCGACGCACTCTTCGAGGCTCCGGGCCAAGTCGGAGACCGTCTCCGCGATCTGGTTGGACGGTCTGACCTGGGGCCTCCGGCGGTCGTGGGAGCGTTGGCCCGCGTGGTCCGGGAGTTGCTCGCGTTCGCCGACGGCCAGGGACCGAGACATCCCCCCTGGCGGGAGGAAAAGCTGCGCGCCCACCAGCGCCGGGCCGGCGAGCCCCGTTTGCGTCGCTGGCTGGTGGAGCTGGCCGACCTCGACTGGTCGACCCGGACCGGGTCGGTGGACGGCCAGGAAGGGCTCGAACTGCTGCTCGCCCGGATGGCGTCCGAATTGCGAGCTCGGCCTCCCGGATGATCGGGGTCGTCCGGACCTAGCTGGGCTTGCGGTCCTTGCTGGCGCTTCCGGCGGCCCGGCGCTGGGAACTCGAGGTCCGCTCCGTCTTGGTAGCAGGTCGCTTTGTCTTGGGGGCCGCCGCCGTCTTGCGGGTCGCAGCGGTTGACTTGGGCTTGGTGCCGCGGGCGGCGGCTCGTTTGGGCGCCCCCTGGTTCTCGCCGCCGACCGTTTCAGCGCGCGCCGCCGAGCGCATCAGCCGGGACTTGCGCCGGCTTACGTTGCGGGGATGAAGAACGCCATGCTCCGATGCCTTGTCGAGCGCCGACGTGGCCAGCTTGAGCAGCTCCTGGGCGGCACCCTGCTCGGCGCCATCGATCACCCGCCTGGCCTTGGCCACGGCGGTCCGCACCGAGGACCGAACTCGGCGATTGCGCTCGTGTTTGCGAGCGGAAGACCGGATGCGCTTGCGGGCGGAACTTGTGTTGGCCATGCTCTCTGGGCTGAAGTTGGGGCGCCGGGGACACCGGGCCTGAAGCGCCGACCGCGAAGTCGGGCCAGCGCCGCAGTATAGCAATCGGGTCCGGGCGACCCGGGACGCCCCCTTAGAGTGGCACCGGTGTTGCGCGCAGGCCGGGCCTCAGCAAAGTTGAATCTGGCCCTGGAGCTGACTGGTCGCCGGAGCGACCGGTACCACCAGTTGGTCGCTGTCTCCCAGACGATCGACTGGAGCGACTTGATCGCCGTCGAGCTAGCGGAAGGCGACTCGCCGATGACGGCCCCGGCAGCTCTCCTCGAGCTCTTCGGGCCGGAGGCCGGTCGGGTGCCACAGGGTCCCGCCAACCTCGCGCTGAGGGCGGCCAATCTGCTGCGGGCAGAGGGGCACGGGGCACCGATCGTTCGGCTCGCCCTCGACAAGCGGATCCCCACCCAGAGCGGCCTGGGCGGAGGCTCCGCCGACGCAGCGACCGTTCTCCGCCTGGCAGGCGAGGGCCTCAGCCGGGACACCCTGGAGCGGCTCGCCCTGGAGTGCGGGGCCGACGTGCCCTTCTCCCTGAGAGGTGGCGCCAGTCTGCTTCACGGTGTCGGCGAGGTGATGACTCCGCTCCCCCCGCTGACCAGCGGCGCCTTTCTGATCGTGCTGCTGGGCTCGGTCGCGACAGCGGCGGCATACCGCGCCACCCGGACGGGGGACTTCACCGACGGGGGGCGGGCGAGCGCGCTGGCCGAAGCCCTCCAGGCAGGTGCGCCTCCCAATCCCCGACTGTTCGGCAGCGGCCTTCAACCCGCCGCGGAGCGGGTGCTGCCAGCGCTCGGGGAGCGGCTACGAGCGCTGCGGGCGGCCACCCCCGGCGTGGGCTGGGCGATGACCGGAAGCGGCGGTGCGTTCTTCACCTACCAGCCGGATCCGAAGGCGGCGGTGGCGCTGGCGCGTAGGGCGGCCCGGTCCTGTCCCGACTGCACCGTCCGGGTGGCCTTACCCTCTCCCCCCGAATCCGCTTAGGGGTCCCCCGTCGGGGGCCGACCCGCCTGGGGTGACTCGCCCGCTCCCCTCGGACTGCCCTCTAGAACTCTGGGAGGGGACGGACCTGGGAACGCACTCACGAACATCTCCCGGCGCGTAGCCCTACTGGCCTCGCGGTTCATCGCGAGGCTCTGGTCCGGGGCGCGGTCGAAGTTAGCGCCGCCGACACTGTATCTCGGACAGGGAGGAAACCTGGTCAGCGGGCTCGAAACTTTCTGCAGTTTGGGAGGGCCTGGTCCGGCGCACCAGAAGACCGCCAGAGACCCTCTCCCCGGGGCGATGAACGTGATCACCCGACCGGGACCCTGCATCTCCTGGGGAGCCACGATCGGTCCTTCCTGACCGTAGACGATGAGGTCAGGTGCGGGAGACGGAGTTGGCAGATGCCCGACCGGCCACCCGCCGCGGAGTGCGGGTGCGAGTCAGGAAAGTTGGGCGCCTGGCGGGGTAGTTCGCCTAGGCCTGGGTCAGCGCGCCCGCCAGGCCACTCGGGGTGGGAAGTGGGCCAGGGACCAGGTGGCTCGGCTTCTGGATGTTGAAGTTGCTTCCGTAGCCAGAAAAGCTGCCCCTCACAGTTAGGGTCAGACCCGCGGATCCGGTCGGCAGGCCAGACTGGCCAGGCGCCAGTACGGCGAGCTGGGAGAGGTCAAGGGTCATGCCCACCGTGGTGTCGATCCGGGCCAGCTGCCCGCTCGCGGTGAGCACGAAGCTGTCGGAGGTGACCTGCGTGAACTGCACCAGCCGCTCGATCGTCGGCAGCTCGGCGCTGAGCGATCCGCCCTGCGCTCCGAGATCGCTGGTGATGGTGCTGAGGATGCTCGCCCAGGAGCGATTCAGGTCGGCTCCGGTCAGGCTGGTCTGAATGTGCTCGACCTGGTCGGAACCGCTCCCGGTCCTGCCCAGATCCTTGACGGTAGCCTCGCCGCGCAGGCTCTGGCCCAGGCCGTCAACCTGGGACTTGAGATTGCTCAGCCCGCCGCTCAGCTTCCCCGCGCCTCCAGCCGCGGTGCTCGGCTGAGAGTGCCACTGAGTTCCGTTCTCGGAGATGTACTCGGTGCCGTTGACGTCGATCAAATGGACGGCCTGGGTCAGCAGCGGGCTCAAGGTGAACGACATCTCGAACAGCTTGGGACTCTGGACCTCCAGCACCCCCCTCAGCTGGAGGTTGTTGATCTCTGCCTGGATCAGGCCGAGCGCTCCGGCGCTCATCCCGGCCGCGGGGGTGACTCGACTCAGGTTCACCGCCAGCTGGGCTGTGAAGTCGGCCTTGAAGGAGCTGCTCAGCGCCTGCTGGTTGGCCGCTTGAAGGACGGCTCCGGGAGTCCGATCGGTCGACCCGGCAGGCCCGGCGCAGCCCACCAGGGCGAGGGTCCCCAGGGCGGCCAGGGCGGTCGCACCACGGCGGAGGGGATCGGTCACCCGGCGATCCTACCGCGAACACGCTCCAATTCGTCCCGGGCACGAATCTGCGAGCGAATTGTTACTGCTGACCGGCGGCTCAGAGCCGGTGGTAGCGTAGCCCTGGTGACCGACCCCAAATCTCAACGCCCGACTGCTCCGCGGGCCCCCCGGAAGTCGCCCGCCCGCTCGACCAAGATCGTGGAGCTCCCGCTCCCGGGCCGCCCGGGAGCGGACGCCCGCCTGGGGGATCCCGGCAGCTACATCAATCGTGAGTTGAGTTGGCTGGACTTCGACGCGAGGGTTCTCGCCGAGGCCCAGGATCCTCGCGTTCCGCTCCTCGAGCGTCTCCGCTTCCTGGCGATCACCGCCAGCAACCTGGACGAGTTCTACATGATCCGGGTCGCTTCGCTGAAACGGCAGCTGGCGGAGCGGGTCCAGAGCACCCACGCCGACGCCATGACCGCCACCGAGCAGTTGCGGGCGATTGGGAAGCGGACCCGGGAGATCGTCACCGCCGAGGGACGCTGCCTGCGCGAGGATCTAGTTCCGCTGCTCGAGCGTCAGGGCGTCCGATTGCTGCTCCAGGGCGAGCCCCTGGCCCGGGCTGAACGTCGCAGCTGTGACGCCTACTTCGAGTCCCAGCTCTACCCGTTGCTCACCCCCCTGGCGATCGACCCCGCCCACCCCTTTCCCTACCTCAGCAACCTATCCCTGTCGATCGCGGTGATGTTGGGCGAACCCGGCGAGCGGGCACCCCGGGTGGCCCGGGTCAAGGTGCCCTCCTCAGCGCCGCGGTTCTTCCAGGCCGGCCGCCGCGGTCCCTTCGTCCCCATCGAACGCATCATTTCCGAGCGCCTTGACCGGCTCTTCCCGGGCATGGAGGTGGTCGCCCACGGCCTCTTCCGGGTGACCCGGGACGCCGACTTCGACGTCGATGAGGACGAGCCCAACCTGCTCTCGGCGATCGAGGAGGAACTTCGCGAGCGCCGCTTCGGGGCAGTGGTTCGGGTGGAGACCGCGCCCGGCCTCTCGGCCGAGATCGTGACCATGCTCGAAACCGAGCTGGGGGTGGCCCGCGACGACGTTCAGGATGTGGATGGTCTGCTCGACCTAACCGGACTCGTCAGCGTCGCCGATGCCGTCGAGCGGCCCGACCTGGCCTATCCCCAGTTCACCGGGACCACCCCGCCCCGGCTGCTGACGATGCAGGATCAGGATCCCGACTTCTTCGCCGTGCTGCGCCGCGGGGACGTGCTGGTGCAGCACCCGTACGACTCCTTCGCAGCCACCACCGAGCGCTTCATCGAGCAGGCCGCGCGGGACCCCAAGGTGGTCGCCATCAAGCAGACCCTCTACCGGACCAGTGGCGATACCCCGATCATCGACGCCCTCACCCGGGCCGCCGAGGACGGCAAGCAGGTAGTCGTCCTGGTCGAGATCAAGGCCCGCTTTGACGAACAGAACAACATTCGCTGGGCCCGCCAGTTGGAGCAGGTTGGGGCCCACGTCGCCTACGGCGTCCCCGGCCTCAAGACCCACGCCAAGCTGGTACTGGTGGTTCGCCAGGAGGAAGGGGGAATCCGCTACTACGCTCACGTCGGGACCGGTAACTACAACAACGTCACGGCTAGGCTCTACACGGACTTCGGACTGCTGACGGCGCGAAGGGAGATCACCGAGGAGGTGGCCGACCTCTTCAACTATCTGACCGGCTACTCGCGCAAGCGCGACTACCGGGACCTCTGGGTGGCGCCCATCAACGCCATCCAGAGTTTTGAGCGGTTGGTTGAGCGCGAGGTCGAGCACCACCGCCGCGGTCGCCGGGCCGGGCTCCTCATCAAGGTCAACGGCCTGACCGACGAGCGCGCCATCCGGGCCCTCTACCAGGCCTCCCAAGCGGGCTTGCCGATCCGACTGTTGGTGCGCGGTATTTGCGCCCTCCGTCCCGGGGTTGAGGGGCTCAGCTCGACCATCCAGGTGCAGAGCGTGGTGGGCCGCTTCCTGGAGCACGGGCGCGCCTTCGTGGCCGAGAACGGAGGTGAGCCCGAAGTCCACATCGGGTCTTCGGACCTGATGGGCCGAAACCTGTATCGCCGAGTTGAGTGCGTGGTCCCGCTGCTGGATCCCCAGGCCCGCGATGAGGTGCGCCAGGTGCTCGAGCTGACCTGGAGCGACCGGCGCCAGAGCTGGCGGCTCCAAGCCGACGGCCGCTGGGTCCGGGTCGACGCCGGGGCGACCACCTCCGGAATCCAGGAGGAGCTGATTCGGCGGGCTCGGGCCCGGCCCCTGCGCTGGGAAGGTCAGGTCAGAAAGGGAGCCAGCCGTGGACGCCGTAGCGGCTAGGGCGTTTGTCGCCCAGCACCACCACGCCATCCTGGCCACCCGCCGCCGCGACGGCAGCCCCCAGCTCTCTCCAGTCGTGGCAGCCGTCGACCCGGAGGGACAGGTCGTGATCAGCAGCCGCGAGACGGCGGTCAAGGTTCGCAACCTGCGCCGACGCCCGGAGTACGACCTGGTTGTCTTCAGCGACCGCTTCTTCGGGCCTTGGCTGGCGCTCCGCGGCCGGGTCGAACTGGTCTCGCTCCCGGACGCGCTCTCAGGGCTGGTTCAGTACTACCGCGACGTCGCTGGGGAGCATCCCAACTGGGAGGAGTACCGGACGGCCATGGTCGCGGAGCGCCGGGTCCTTCTCAGGCTCTCGATCGAAGAGGTCGGCCCCAAGGTGAGCGGCTGACTTGGAGCTGGCCCCGGACCAGTTCGAGGCGGCGGCGGCAATGGTGGGTGCCCACGCCGCCGGCTTGGTCCTCCCGGGGATGCGCCTCGGGCTGGGCAGCGGAAGGATGGCGACGGGCTTCATCCGCCAGCTCCGTCCCCGGATCGCATCCGGATTGCAGGTCCAGGGGCTCTGCACCTCCCGGGCGACCGAGGCGCTCGCTCGCGAGGCGGGCGTCGGGCTGCTCTCCTCCAGCCGGGGAGGCCTCGACCTCGACGTCGACGGAGCCGACGAATTCGACTCGTCCCTGAGTCTTCTCAAAGGCGGGGGCGGGGCGCTGCTCCGAGAGAAGGTGGTCGCCGAGCGCAGCCGCCGCTTCTGGTTCCTCGCCGATGCCTCCAAGCGGGTCGCGCGGCTGGGCTCGGAGCATCCGGTCCCGGTCGAGGTGCTCCGTTATGACTGGGAGGGCACCGCAGCGCGCTGCGAAACCCGGCTCGGGTGCCGCGCCCAGCTCCGCCTCCGAGAGGACCATCCGGTCATCAGTGACAACGGCAACTTCCTGCTCGACCTGGACTTCCCGGGGGGGCTGGCCGACCCCCAGGCCGTAGCGGCCGGGTTGAGCGCGATCGCGGGGGTGTTGGGCCATGGGTTGTTCCTGGGCCAGGCGACCGCGGGCTTGATCTTCGACTCGGGTGGGGTGCAGCTGCTCGGCGACCTCGACTTCGACCGAGGTTGGTGAGCCTACCCAGATCAGTCCCGGGTCTCGGCCGCGGCCCGTCTGCGCCGGTTGAGCCCGAGGCTCAGGCCGAGCGGGATCATCACTCCCAAGAAACCGGTCACGACCGCGATGCCATTGGGCAGTCGATGCGGATTGGCCATCCCAACGTAGGAGAAGACGGACGAAAGGAAGGCGGCGAGCAGGATTAGGGTGATCGCCCCGACCAGGACCCAGGTGCCATTCTCCTGGCGGCTGATCACGAAGGTGGGCCAGCGATTGCGCACATATCGGTACACGTTCACCGCGGTCAGGCTGTTCAGGATGAGGGCGCTGATGAAGGCGCTCACCGCCACCCCCCACCGGAAGGCCCCCAGCTGGGAGATGACCCAGGCCGAGAAGTTCACCACCAGGAGCCCGACCGGCGTCGCCAGTCCGATCACCGGGAGGATGCAGGTGCGCCAGTCCTCGGGCAGCGGGATGAACAGCCCGCTCTGAACCGGCCCGCGGCTCCGCCGCATTCGACTCACCTGACCGCCGCCGTTTCGTGCCGTGGTTTCAGCTCCTCAGCGTGGGTTGATCGGGTGCATTGTGACCGGGTTGTCAGCCCCGGAACTCGCGGCAGAGGGACGATGATGGGCGCCAGATCATGGACCTAATCGACCTGCTCATCATCGCCGCCCTGCTCTACGCCGCCATCAGAGGCTACCGGAGAGGGCTTACCTACTCGCTCTTCTCACTATTGGGACTGCTGCTCGGGCTCGGCGTGGGTGCCTGGCTGGCGACGTCACTGCCGCCCCTGCTCCACGACTTCACCGTGGCCGTCCGCTCGGGGCTGGCGATCGGCATCCTGCTGGCCCTAGCCCTGCTCGGGGATGGCGTCGGCACCTGGGTCGGGCTCCGCCTGAGGCTGGGCACGGTGCGCCGCCACCTGGGCCTGATCGATTCGTTCCTGGGAGTCGCCTGGGGACTTCTGGTGGTGTTGCTCGCCAGCTGGTATCTCGGCCTCACCTTTGCCTCTGGGCCGTGGCCCCCGCTTTCCACTCAGATCCAGGGGTCTGCTGTGTTGCGCGGGCTGGCTCGGGACTTCCCCCAGGATCCCGCTTGGCTGGGCGGTCTGCAGCACATCTTCAGCGCGGTCCCCTTCCCCGAGGTCTTCGCCAACCTGATACCTCCTCTCCCCGCTCCCGTCACCGTCCCCGCCACGCTCTCCCAGGATCGTGCCGTCACAGCTGCCGCCGCGGAGACGGTCAAAGTGATCAGCGACGGCTGCGGCGGACTGGTCGAGGGCAGCGGCTTTCCGGTCGCGCCCGGGCTCGTGCTCACCAATGCCCACGTGGTCGCGGGCGGCCACGACTCGCGAATCGAGGTCCCAGGTCAGCTGGGATCGATGGCCGCCCCGGTGGTCTTCTTCGACCCCCAGCGCGACTTGGCACTGCTCCGAGTTCCCGGACTGCAATTGGCGCCGCTCACGCTCAGCACTTCAGGAACCAGGGGGACCCAGGGCGCGGTTATCGGCTACCCGGGAGGCGGGGCCGAACAGGTGGTGCCGGGCGCCATTCGAGGCGAGCTCAACGCCATGGGGAGGGACATCTACTCGCGCACCATCGTGACTCGGGAGATCTTCGTCCTCCAGGCGTCGGTCATCCCCGGAAACTCGGGGGGTCCCTTCGTGAATCTCCAGGGGCAGGTCGTGGGGGTGGTCTTCGCGAAATCCCTGGTGGTCACTGACCAGGGTTACGCCTTGACGACGGGCGAGCTCCTCCCCGACTTGGTCAAAGGCGAGTCCCGCACCACCCCCGTCTCCACCCAGGGCTGCGTCGACTGAGTCCGGACCCCGGGGCGGCTCGGATCCGATGCCGCCCACCCAATCTCTTGAGCTTCCGGCGACTCGGCAGAGGCCGACCCGATTACTGGTCGGATTTCGCGCCGGTATCGACCAGGGCGGCGCCGACGGCATGGTAACCGCCGTCGACGTGAACCATCTCCCCCGTCGTAGCGGGAAAGTAGTCGGAGAGAAGCGCGACGACGGCCTTGCCCACCGGGTCAGCGTCGCGGGCGTCCCAGCCCAAAGGCGCCTGGCGGGCGAAGATCTCGGGAAAGGTGGCGAAGTCAGGGATGCCCTTCGCCGAGGTGGTGAAGACCGGTCCCGCCGAGACCGCGTTGACCCGGATCCTGCGTCCGCCCAGGTACTGGGCCAGGTATCGAACCACCGACTCCAGCGCCCCCTTGGCGACACCCATCCAGTCGTACCCGGGCCAGGCCTGGGTCGCGTCGAAGTCGAGGGTGACTACGCTGCCCCCGCTGGCCGGGATCAGGGGCTCGAGAGCGACCACCAGCTGCTTCAAGGAATAGGCGCTGATCCGGAGGGCGGTCGCGACCGCCTCCCAGGGGGTGTCCAGGAAGGCTCCGCCCAGGGCCTCCGCCGAGGCGAAGGCCACCCCGTGGACGATCCCATCGAGCTGCCAACGCCGCCGGGTGAGCTCGGCGGCGATGGCGGCGAAGTCCTCGTCGCGGGTCACGTCGAGCTCCAGGATCGTCGGCTTGACGTCGAGCCGCGCCGCGCTCCTCTCGGTGAGGCGCATCGCCCGACCGAAGGAGGTGAGCACCACCTCAGCCCCGTCCTGCTGGGCCTGGCGGGCCGCGGCGAACGGCAGCGAAGCCGGGGTAAGCACCCCGGTGATCAGCACCCGCTTACCTGCCAGCAGCATGATCGCCCAGATTACCGTCCCGGGCCGCCCGGGCGGCGACTTGGCCCCAGGCCCCTCCCAGGTCGGCCGGGTACAATCCGGCGGCATGCCTGCCGGGACCGGGCCGCGGCGCCGGCGCGCCGGGCTCAAGTCACACCAATCGTCCTTCTCATGGGGCCGGCACCGGGCGCTAGTGGCCGCGCTGCTGGTGGTCGGGTTCGGCCTCTCTGGCGTGAGTGGAGTGGTCGCTTACTTCCTTCCCGCAATCTCGGCTGCCTTCAGTATCACGGGCCACCCGACATCCGGGCCGGCCGCTGGCAAGCACCCGATTTCAACCCCTAGCGCCGCCCCGGTGACCAACTCGAGCCAGCCCTTCAACGTGCTCCTGCTGGGCTCCGACAACGACACCAAATTCCAGGCCAACCATGTTCTCGCCCAGACCATGATCCTGGTCCGGGTCAACCCCCAGGCCCACACCGTGGTCATGTTCTCCATCCCTCGGGACCTGTGGGTGCCCATCGCTGGGGGCGGGACGGCCAAGATCGACTCCGCCTACTCCGATGGCGGCGCGGCCGATGCCGTCGCCACGGTCGAGAACAACTTCGGCGTTGCCATCAACTACTGGGTCTGGATCGGCCTGGGCGGGCTGGTGCAGTTGGTCAACGACCTGCATGGAGTCAATGTGGTCGCCCAGATGCCAATTCTGGACGACGAGTATCCCTCCGACCTCACCGGCGCCAATCCCTATCTGCAGGCCCGGATCGCGATCCTCCCCGGCCCCCAACGGCTGGGCGGGGTGGCCGCCCTGGAGTACGTGCGCTCGCGCCACGGCGACGTGCTCTCCGACATCGCCCGCTCCCAGAAACAGCAGCAGCTCCTGCTCGACATCAAGGCTTCGGCGGCGGATGCGTCCCTCGCCGACGTCCCCACCATCGCCGGCTCCCTGGGCAGCTCGGTGAAGACCGACATGAGCATCACTCAGGTGACCTCCCTGCTCCCCCTGGCCAAGGCCTACAGCGACGGCCAGGTGACGCAGGTGGTCATGGTGGGCAGCCCCTACTTCAGCGGCACGACCATCGGAGGCCAAGACGTGCTGCTCCCCAACTGGTCCGCCATCCACGGCCTGGTCGCGCAGTACTTCCCCGGGTGAGACGGCTGCTTCCGCCGCTCGCCGTGATGGCCCTGATGGCAATCTTCGGCTTCGCCGTCTACTCGATCCTGGGAACGCTCAAGAGCAACAAGCACCTCTCCACCAAGCCAACCCAATCGCAGGCGCTGGTCGCCCTCCCGGGACGGATCGTCCTGGTTCAAGCGGGAAACATCTACAGCCTCACCAACCTCACATTCACTCAGATCAAGGCACCGGCCTATGACTGGGTGCAGGTCGAGACGGGCCCCCCGGGGGAGATCCTGGCGGTCGCCGATTTTGGGATGTACAGCAACGTCTACCTGCTCAACTACCAGGGTCAGGTGGTGCGCCAGCTGCTCTCCGAAGGCTCCAGCCAGTACTTCAGCAACCACTGGGCCTACTACCCCAGGGTCAGTCCCGGCGGCAGCACTCTCTTCTACTCCTGGGACTGGGTCGACCCCGGTTCCGCCTACAACGTTGACTTCCAGATCCAGGCGGTTCCCTTTGCCAACCCCTCGGCGCGGGCCGTGGTCTGGAGCCTGCCAGGCCTTTACTACCAAGGGGGCGACGTGGAGCCGATCCCGCTCGCCAACGGCGGCATCATCTACGCCAAGTACGCGGTCGACAGCGCCGCAGGCCCGGGTGACGGCTCAACCTACTCCCAGCTGGTCTATGCCAGCTCTCCTTCCGCCAACCTCGTCTACCTCACCTCCCCGGGCCAGAACTGCGCCGAACCAGCCCTCTCCCCCAGCGGCACCGAGATCGCCATGGTCTGCACCACCAACACCCTTCAGACGACTACCCTCCAGGTAGCCAGCTGGAATGGCACCAGCCTGGGGACCCCGGTGGTGATCAGTTCCGGACCCGAGCCGGCCAGCCCCACCTGGTCACCGGATGGCAAAAGCGTCCTCTACCTCAACACTCTGCTCACTGACAAGTCCTCGCCCTTCCAGCTCTGGTGGGTGCCCAAGGCAACCTCCGCCCGGCCGGGCGTGCCTCAGCAGGTGACCACCGGCCTCAACTTCACGGCCACCTCGCCTCCGGTCTGGACCCCTTAGGGGCGGCCTGGGGTAGGTCCCGGTGCCAAGCGCGGGTCCTCGGGGTCGGGATGGGGTGGCTGCCAGGGCAAGCGCAGCTCCTGGACCATGAGCGCGGCCAGAGCGGTCCAGCCAGTCTGATGGGAGGCGCCGTGGCCGGCCCCGGTCTCGCCGTCGAAGTACTCGTGGAACAGGAGGGTGTCCCGCCACCTGGGGTCGGTCTGAAAGCGTTCCAACTGGCCGAACACTGGGCGCCGTCCCTGGCCGTCGCGGCGGAAGATCCCGACGGTCCGCGCGGCCAGCTGATCGGCGATATGGCCCAGCGTCGCCGGCCGCCCGCCTGGTGCCGGGAAGGGGTGGGTGAAGCCGCGGCCGAGACCGGTGCCCAATAGGCGCAGCGCCTGGACCAAGAGGTAGGTGGTGGGAAACCAGATCGGCCCGCGCCAGTTCGAGTTCCCTCCGTAGACCCGCTCGTCGGAGACGCCCGGCTCGTACCGGACTGGGGCCATGCCGGGCACCAGGACGCTCTGAAATGGCTCGTCCAGGTGGGCCCGGGAGAGCGATCGGGGACCGTGCGCGGAGAGGAATTCGGCAGGGTCGAGCAGCCGATCTAGGAGTTGGTGGATTCGCTCCGAGCTGACCAGGCTGAGGCAGGCGTAGGGATCGTCCGCTCGGGCCGCTCGGTAGTGGATCACACCTTGCGTCGCGGCCACCTCGAGCGCCTGGGCAAGCCGAGGCAACCGGTCCAGGGTGTGCCGGTGGACCACCTCGCTGGCCGCCAGCGGCATCAGCCCAACCAGGCTGCGGACCCGGAGCTGCTCGGTGCGGCCATCGGCCAGCTGGAGCACGTCGTAGTAAAAGCCGTCGCCGGCGTCCCAGAGTCCCGGCTGGCCATCACTGCCGTTGAGGGCGCCGGCGATCCGAACATAGTGGGAGAAGAAGCGGATCGCCATGTCCTCGTACTGGGGTTCGTCGATGGCCAGCTCGGCTGCGATCCGAAACAGCTTGACCACCACCATCCCCATCCAGGCGGTCGCATCGGCCTCCTGGATCGCGGCCCCATTGGGGAGGTGGCTGCGGTCGACCGCAGAGATGTTGTCCAAGCCCAAAAATCCGCCCGAGAAGATGCTGTTGCCCTGGGGGTCGTGACGGTTCACCCACCAGCCGTAGTTGAGCAGCAGAGCGAGAAAGGCCTGCTCCAAAAACCCCCGGTCAGGGACGCCCGTGCGGTTACGGTCGCGAATAAAGAGCTGCCACACCGCCATCACCGTCGTGGGCGGATTGCAGTCGCTGAAGGCCCACTCGTAGGCGGGCACCTGGCCGTCCTCGCGAAGGTAGCGGGGCTGGAGCAGCAGCAGCACTTGCTCCTTGGCCAGGGCGGCATCGATCGGCTCCAGGGCGAGCGCGTGAAAGGCCAGATCCCAGCTGGCGAACCAGGGGTACTCCCAGCTGTCGGGCATGACGATGACGTCGGCCGCTCGGAGGGCGCCCCAGTGCTGATTTCGACCCCTGAGACGCCCAGCCGGCGGCGGCGGTTGACCCGGATCGCCAACCAGCCAGCGGCCGACATCGTATTCGTAGTATTGCTGGCTCCAGATCAGGCCGGCGAAAGCCTGGCGCTGGATCAGCCGGTCGTCCGCGTCGCTGGCGGTGGGACAGACCGCGTCGTAGAAGCGGTCACAGGCGACCCGACGCTCCTCGCAGATCCGGTCGACCTGGCCCGGGTCGATGCTCCGATCGTTGCCCCAGATGAGCCGAATCGACTGCGACTCCCCACTTCCAAGGTCGAGCTGGAAGTGGGCCGCCGCCTTGCTCCCCTGCTGCTGGGGGTTGCACCGCCCCGGTTCGCGGTTGACCACCGCGGCACCGATCGCGTCTTTCGGATAGGGGCTGCACCCGGGAGTCCCGAAGAGGAGCTCGGAGTTGGTCTCGTTGTCGCAGAGGAGCCACGAGAAATCGCCCCCGGCCTGGAGGCGATAGTCCTGAAGGCCGGACTCGGAGCCCAGCTCGAGATCCCGACCCTTAACCCGAAGCTGGGGCGGGTTGGCAATCGGAGAGCGCCAGGCCCAGGTGTTGCGCAGCCAAAGTTGGGGCAAGACATCCAACCGGGCGCCCGTTCGACTCTCGTTGGTCACGGTGATCCGCCAAGCCACCACCTGAGGCGAGTCCCGGGCGTACTCGACTTCCACTGACCAGAACCGATCGTCGTCGAACGCGCCCAGCTCAAGCAGGCCCAGTTCCGACCCCGGGCCCGCGTTGCGATCTCGCAACTCCTGATAGGGGAAGGCGCCCATCGGATAGCGGTAGAGAGCCCTCAGGTAGCTGCCGTCAGGCAGGGCGTCGAGGTAGTGCCAGTACTCCTTGACGTCCTCGCCGTGATTTCCCTGGGCGTTGGAAAGTCCGAAGAAGCGCTCCTTGAGGATGGCATCCTGGCCGTTCCAGAGCCCCAGCCCCAGGCACACTCGCTGGCGCTCGTCGCAGATTCCCAGCAGTCCGTCTTCCCCCCAGCGATAGGCGCGGCTACGGGAGTGCTCGAAGGGCAGATAGTTCCAGGCGTCCCCGTCAGCGCTGTAATCCTCCCGCACCGTCCCCCACTGCCTCAGCGAGAGGTAGGGTCCCCACCGGGGGGGCGAATCGGGGGCGGGCATCCCCCCACCAGGGGGCCGCGGACGTGCACCCTGGTCGCCAGCTGCCACCTGTCGATTCTCCCATTCCGAGCCCGGGCCACCGCCCCGGGGCGAGTTGCCGGGGGTGGGCTCGCGACTGCTCAGGCCGACTCCGGCCGCGGGGCGGAGGGCCCCGCCGGCAGCCGCACCGTGAAAGTGGCTCCGCCCCCGGGAGTGGGGTCGAGGCGGAGTGTTCCGTGATGAGCCCCCACGATCGCGGCTACGATGGCGAGTCCTAGTCCGGAACCCCCTTGCTCCCTTCCCCGGGCGGGATCGGCCCGAACGAACCGCTCGAAGATGCGGGAGGCGATCTCCGGGGGAACTCCGGGGCCGTGGTCGATCACCATCAGCAGGCCGTGGTCACCCTCTTGCGCCGCGGAGACGTCGATCGGGGTCCCGCTCGGAGTGTGGGTCGTGGCATTGCGGAGCAGGTTGGCCACCACCTGGCGGAGCCGGGCCTCGTCGCCTCGGATAAGCACATCTCCGGCCACCTGAATGGTGATCGGGTGCTGCCGATCGGCCACCAAGGCATCGGCGACCGCGTCGACCGCGATCTGGGAGAGGTCGACATTCGCCTGCTCCAGTGGTCGACCCTCATCGAGGCGAGCGAGTAGGAGCAGGTCGTCAACCAGCTGGCTCATCCGCGCCGACTCGCCTTCGATCCGGGCCATCGCCTTGCCGAGGTCATCCGGTCGCCCTCTGGCGCCGTGGCGGAAGAGCTCGGCGTAGCCTCGAATCGAGCTGAGCGGGGTTCGCAGTTCATGGGACGCGTCCGACATGAACTGCCGCATGCGGGCCTCCGACGCGGATCTGGCCGCGAAAGCCTGCTCAATTTGACTCAGCATTTCGTTGAGACTGGTGGCCAACTCCCCCACCTCGGTACCGGGAGTTCCTGGCTCCACCCGCTGGCTCAGATCACCTCCCGCAATCGCACTTGCCGTGGTTCGGATCCGGGCCAGAGGCCGCAGGCCCCCAACCCGAGCAGTAGCAACACCCCACCACTCACCACGATCTCTAGCAGCCGAAGCTGCGACAACGTTGAGTCAACATCGCTCAGGGGAAAGGCCAGCATGAAGGACCCGCCACCCCCCAGGGCCAGCGTGAGCACTCGGAATTCGCTGCTCCCGGTACGGGCAGACACTGTGTAGAAGCTCGGAACGCTGCCAGCGGCCGCAGCCATAGCGTCGGTAAGGCGAGGTTCAGGGCCAGCCTTCTGACCGGGCAGGTAAGTGACCGAATCACCCTGAATCCCGTGCCCTTGTTGGTAAATGGCAACGTAGTCGCCAGAGGTCAGGCCGAACGCGTGGCCGGTGCTGAGCGCCCGCTCCCCGGTCGCCACGGAGTCAGCCAATTCCTGATCGACCCGCTGGACCAGGCCGCCTTGCAGGGCGACGTAGGTCACGGCGTCGGTGACTCCGAGGCCAATAGCCACCAAGGCCAGTAGCCCGAGAAGAAGCCGCAGGCGCAGCGACATGGTCAGGCGCGAGGCAGACGGAGCACGTAGCCCATCCCGCGGATGGTGTGGATCAATGGCGGATCTTGGCGGTCAACCTTCTTGCGCAAATAGCTGATGTAGGTCTCCAGGATGCCGGCATCGCCGCCGAAGTCGTACTTCCAGACATGATCCAGGATTTGCGCCCGGGTGAGCACCCGGCGGGCATTGATCAGGAGGTAGCGCAGAAGCCGGTACTCGGTGGCGGTGAGCTCGACCAGCTCCCCGCCCCGGCGGACCTCGCGGAGATCCTCATCCATCTCCAAGTCGGCAAAGCTGATCAGGTTGTGGCTCTCGGTCTGGTGCCCTGATCGGCGCAAGATCACCCTCACCCTGGCGATCAGTTCGTCCAGGCTGAACGGCTTGGTGACGTAGTCGTCGCCGCCGACCGTCAAGCCTCGGACTTTGTCCTCGGTGGCATCCCGGGCGGTCAAGAACAGGATCGGTGCATGGGAGCCTCCCTCCGCCAGCCGCCGGGAGACCTCGAATCCGTCGAAGTCGGGGAGCATGACGTCGAGGATCACCAAGTGAGGCCTGAATTCCGCCACCTGGGTGACCGCCGCACTGCCACTCCCGGCGGTGGCAGTTGTGAAGCCCGCGTAGCGCAGCGCGGTCGCCACCAAGTCGGCCAGATTGGACTCGTCGTCCACCACCAGAATCCGGGTTGGCTCATCCATGGATGAGGCCGAGTCTGGGGCTCGGAGCTGGGAATTACCTGAGCATGCCCTGAGTTGGCGGCGGAGACTCGGATGCGCCCGGATATCGAGTGTTAGGTCTCGGCAACCTCCCAGCCCGATCTCAGCCGACTCCCAGCCGGAGAGCCCAATCTGAGAGCTGCAGCCGGGGAGAGCTCCCCGCTGAGCGCCACCACCCCTCCCCCAGCGGCCCGGCTTTCGCCGGGTCGCTGTTTTTTCGCCGGCGGCGAGGGGTGGACCTCAGTCAGGGACGGTGTGGCCCGCGCCCCGAAGAGCGGCTCGCGCCACCTCAAGCGACTCCTCCGGCACCAGGATCCAGTCGGTCTGGTAGGTCGAGATCGCGAAGATGGGGACTTCGGCCCGGGCCAGGGCCGATGAGACGGACGCCAGCACTCCCACCACTTGATGGGTGAGAGGCCCCTGGACGACCAGAGCCCGCCAGGTGGCGCTGGTTTGAACGCCGTCCGGCACGCGGGATAGTTCGCACACGACGGAGAGCTCGGACGAAGTGCCCGTGACGGTCCAGAACTCGCCTCCGGTGGCCCACCCGGGGACCGATTGGCCAGGATTGAGCTGGCAGACCGCGAGCCGGATCGATGACGTGGTCAGGGTCAGCCTGCCGCGGGCCGGGAGCTCGGCGTCGCCCATGCGGCTAGTTTCCGCCGCGCTATCGCCCGGCGGGTACTGGCGACTGTGGTACCGGTTCCTTTGATACTCTTCCCCAGTTCCTCGTGGTCGGTGGGGACAATGGGGCCGTGGCGCAGCGGGAGCGCGCTTCCTTGGCATGGAAGAGGTCGCGGGTTCGATTCCCGCCGGCTCCACCAATCGAGCCTGACTGGCTCGCCGCCTCGCGAGGCGGCGATTCCACAAGCAGGGAGGGCAGGCTCAGGGCTGATCCCGCCTTCGCGGACAAGCGCCTCGCCGCACTGTACGACCCCTTGGACCCGGACCGAACCGACCTCGATGCATTCCTAGGCATCGCCGAGGAGTTCGGAGCCCACTCCGTCCTCGACATCGGTTGCGGTACTGGAACCTTCGCCTGCCTTCTCGCTCTCCGGGGCCACGACGTTCCTGCGGTCGACCCGGAGGCTGCCTCGTTGGAAGTCGCGGGGAGCAAATCCGGCGCCGACCACGTCCGCTGGGTCCGTGGCCACCCGCTGGCACTGCCGGCGCGGCAGGTCGACCTGGTGACGATGACCGGCAACGTCGCCCAGGTTTTTCTAAACGAACGCGACCGGTCAGCTGTGTTGTGCTCCTCCCGAGCTGCGCTCCGGCCCAGGGGGCGGTTGGTGTCTGAGGTTCGGGCCCCGGCCAACGACGCTTAGCTCGGATGGAACCGTGACCAGACTTACAGCGATGTCGAAGTGGCTGGCGTGGGCCTGGTCAAAACCTGGACGGAGCGCCCTAGAAAAGTCGGCCAGCTCGTCTCCTTTCGGGCTACATTTGCCTTTCCGAATACGGGCGAAGTAGTCACCTCGGACTCGACCTTGCGCTGCCCCCACCGTGCCCAGATCGATGCCTCCCTGACGGCGGCTGACCTAGTGTTGGAGGACGTCCGCGGTGCACCCGACCAACCGGTCGTGAAGTCGTCTTCGTCTCGAGGCGGGAGAACTTACCCCTCGTTTCACCCCGGCGGGATGCCGTCGAGGCGGTGAGACACCGCCTAGCGCAGTTCAAGTCGGTCCCGACGAGCGAGGCGGTCACGCGGGTCTCCTCCAGTTTGGTGAGGGTTGGGTCGGGGTCGGACAGATCGGCCCTGGCGGCGTCGAAGGCCGGCCCGATCTGGGAGTCCCAACCGCAGCCAACTGCTCCGGGTCCGGGACCGGATCCACCGGGGTACACGCCTCCGTCGGGACGCTGGGGAGATCCCGTGGGCGGCGGGCATGCCGCCCCGCGCAGCCAAACAGGCGCGCGGAACGGTCAGGAATCGAGAAGCGTCGGTCGCCGCCCCAGACCTAAAGTTAGTCCCCGCGGGACAAACGGGTCAGTGTGGCCCACGATTCGAGGAGTGACCATGACCAGCTCTTCCACCCAGGGAATCAAGACCGTATTGCATCCCGTCTCCGACCTGGCGACCGCCAAGGCCGTTTACACCGCCTTGCTCGGCGGCCCGCCACAGACCGACGAGACCTACTACGTCGGATTCGACGTCGAGGGCCAGCACATCGGGCTGGTGCCGGGCGGAGGACCGCAGCACATGACCTCTCCGATTGCCTTCTGGCACGTGGAGGACATCGAGACCAAGCTGGCCGAGGTGACCGCCGCTGGGGCCACCGTGAAGGAGCCCGCGCACGACGTCGGTGGTGGCCGCCTGGTGGCGACCATCACCGACCCTGATGGCAACGTTCTCGGTCTGCTTCAGGACCGATGACGACAGACGAAGGTGGCCCCGAGCTAACTCTCGAAGGACGGCAAGTAGAGCCGGCCGAGGCCGCCAGCGTCCCTGAAGTCCGCCCCGGACAGCCACCCAAGATGGCGCGCGCCCCTGTCAAACCTCGCTAAGGAGACATCCTGCCATGAAGGACAAAGTCAAGGCCCCCAAGAGCACCAGCGCACGTTTCACGGACGAGGAACGAGCCGCCATGAGAGAGCGCGCCCAGGAGCTGAAAGGGGCGGCACGCCGCCTCCCCAGCGGGGACAAGGGGGACAGGGAGAGAGAAGTACTGGCCAAGATCGCCGAGATGCAGAAACCCGATCGGGCCCTGGGCGAGAGACTCCATGCTGTCATCCGAGCCAGCGCGCCGGAACTCTCACCGAGACTTTGGTACGGAATGCCCGCATATGGGAAGGGCGGCAAGATCGTCTGCTTCTTCCAGTGCGCACAGAAGTTCAAGACGAGGTATGCGACGCTTGGTTTCAGCGACAAAGCGAACCTCGACGAGGGCACCATGTGGCCGACCGCGTTCGCGCTGACAGAGTTGACCACCGTTGACGAGGCGCGGATCGGCGCACTCCTGAGGATGGCGGCGAGCTGAGAGCCGCGCTCGCCCCCGTGATGGAGCCCCGATGAGCATGGTCACGAGGTCGGACCGGCAGCCGCCGACGCTCCACGTCGCCGACAGCCACGACCGGATCCGCGTCCACGGCGCCCGCGTGAACAACCTCAAGGACATCAGCGTCGAGATTCCGAAACGCCGGCTCACGGTATTCACCGGCGTCTCCGGCTCGGGAAAGAGCTCGCTGGTCTTCGCGACGATCGCCGCGGAGTCACAGCGGATGATCAACGAGACCTATAGCGCCTTCGTGCAGGGCTTCATGCCGACCCTGGCCCGGCCCGAGGTCGACATACTCGAGGGGCTGACGACCGCGATCATCGTCGACCAGGAGCGGATGGGTGGCGACGCCCGCTCCACGGTGGGCACCGCCACCGACGCCAACGCGATGCTGCGCATCCTCTTCAGTCGGCTCGGGAAGCCCCACATCGGCGCGCCCAACGCCTACTCCTTCAACGTTCCCGCGGTCCGCGCCAGCGGTGCGATCACGGTCGAGCGCGGTGGTGGAAAGACCGTCAGAACCACCTTCACCCGCAGTGGCGGGATGTGCCCGCGCTGCGAGGGAAGGGGCTCGGTCACCGACTTCGACCTGTCTCAGCTCTACGACGACCGCAAGTCGATCAATCAGGGTGCGCTCACGATCCCGGGGTTCAGCGTCGACGGCTGGTACGGCCGCATCTTCGGGGGATCGGGCTTCCTCGATCCCGACAAGCCCATCCACAAGTACACCAAGACCGAGCTTCACGACCTTCTCTACAAGGAGCCGACCAAGATCAAGGTCGACAACATCAACCTGACCTATGAGGGCCTGATCTCGAGGATCCAGAAGACGTTCCTGTCCAAGGATGTCGACGCACTGCAGCCTCACGTTCGCGCCTTCGTGGAGAGGGCGGTGACGTTCAGCGCCTGCCCCGACTGCGGCGGCACCCGGCTCAGCGAGCTGGCTCGGTCCTCGAAGATCAGAGGCGTCAACATCGCCGACGCCTGCGCGATGCAGATCAGCGACCTGGCAGAGTGGGTGCGGGGTCTCGACGAACCGTCCGTCGGACCGCTCCTGGCGCCGCTGCGGCAGATCCTCTCGTCGTTCGTCGAGATCGGGCTCGGCTACCTCAGCCTCGACCGCTCATCGGGATCCCTCTCGGGCGGGGAGGCGCAGCGCACCAAGATGATCCGCCACCTCGGGTCCGCGCTCACCGACGTCACCTACGTGTTCGACGAGCCCACCATCGGGCTCCACCCCCACGACATTCAGCGGATGAACGCCCTGCTGCTGCAGCTGCGCGACAAGGGCAACACCGTGCTGGTGGTGGAGCACAAGCCGGAGACGATCGCGATCGCCGAGCACATCGTCGACCTCGGCCCCGGGGCGGGCACCGAAGGGGGCGCAGTGGTGTTCGAAGGCACTCTCGAGGGGCTGCGGGCGAGCGACACCCTAACCGGGCGGCACCTGGACGACCGCGCCGCCTTGAAGCCGTCGGTGCGGATCCGGTCGGGAGTGCTGGAAGTGCGCGGCGCGAGCGCCCACAACTTGCGGAACATCGATGTCGACATTCCACTCGGCGTCCTGGTGGTGGTGACCGGGGTGGCCGGGTCCGGCAAGAGCACCCTGCTCTACGGGTCGGTGTCGGGCCGGGTGGGAGTGGTTTCGGTCGACCAGTCAGCGATCAAGGGCTCGCGGCGCAGCAATCCAGCGACCTACACCGGACTCCTCGACCTCGTCCGCACCGCGTTCGCGAAGGCCAACCGGGTGAAACCCGCTCTGTTCAGCGCCAACTCCGAGGGCGCCTGTCCGACCTGCAACGGCGCTGGAGTGATCTACACGGACCTGGCCATGATGGCCGGCGTCACCTCGATCTGCGAAGACTGCCAGGGGAAGCGGTACCAGCCATCGGTTCTGGACTACCACCTCAGCGGTCGCGACATCAGCGAGGTGCTCGCGATGTCGGTCACTGAGGCTGAGGCGTTCCTTTCCGCCGGCGAGGCGCGCACCCCGGCCGCCCACGCCATCCTCGAGCGGCTCACCGCCGTCGGGCTCGGATACCTCAGCCTTGGCCAGCCGCTCACCACCCTGTCGGGCGGCGAGCGCCAGCGGCTCAAGCTGGTCACCGGCATGGCCCAGAATGGCGGCGTCTACCTTCTCGATGAGCCCACCGCGGGCCTCCACCTCGCCGATGTCGAGAAGCTGCTCGGGCTGCTCGACCGGCTCGTCGAGTCGGGCAAGTCGGTCATCGTCATCGAGCACCACCAGGCCGTCATGGCGCACGCGGACTGGATCATCGACCTCGGCCCCGGCGCCGGCCACGAAGGCGGTCGGATCGTCTACGAGGGCACACCCTCCGCTCTGGTCGCTGCCCGCTCCACCTTAACCGGAGAGCACCTCGCGGCCTACGTGGGCGCCTGACAGGGGTTCTCGCCGACGCCCGGGGACGAGTTCGATGCTCGGAGTCGCCTCGCCCCGCGCGGAGCGTGGGCCCGCCGCACGAGTCGGGTCGGCCCCTGGCCTGGTGCGCCGACTGCCGTGTGTGGCACGATCTCGCCGGTGATCAGCAGACGCACCGCCGATCCGCACCTGAGTGACCTGGCGCGCCTGCGCCGCGTCCGGGACCGCATCGACCGAGAGTACGCCCAGCCGCTCGACGTTGAGGCGCTCGCCCGGGGCGCCTACATGTCCGCCGGGCACCTCAGCCGCGAGTTCCGGCTCGCCTACGGGGAGTCGCCCTACAGCTACCTGATGACGCGACGGATCGAGCGCGCGATGGCGCTGCTGCGTCGGGGCGACCTCAGCGTCACTGAGGTCTGCTTCGCGATAGGCTGCTCCTCGCTGGGCACCTTCAGCAGTCGCTTCACGGAGCTACTGGGGATGCCGCCCAGCGCCTACCGGCGCCTAACTTCGGGCGCGGCGGAGGAAATGCCCCCGTGTGTCGCCAAACAGGTGACCAGGCCGGTCAGGAATCGAGAAGCGGCGCTCGCTCAGCCGCAGGTAGGGTGATCGGCATGGACATCACCATTCACACGACCAGTCTCCCCCACGACGACCCGGACGCCTCTCTGACCTTCTATCGCGACGTCCTAGGCTTCGAGGTACGCAACGACGTCGGCCGCGGCCGAATGCGCTGGATCACGGTTGGCCCCCTCGGCCAGCCCGACATGTCCATCCTCCTGGCGCCACCGGCCACCGACCCTGGCATCACTGACAATGAGCGCCGCACCATCGCCGAGATGATGGCCAAGGGCACCTACGGCTGGATCCTCCTGGCCAGCAAGGACCTCGACGGCACCTTCGAGCAGCTGGTGGCCAGCGGGGCCGAGGTCGTCCAGGAGCCGACTGAGCAGCCCTACGGGATCCGCGACTGCGCCCTTCGAGATCCTGCGGGCAACCTGCTCCGCATCCAGGAGCTGAGCTGACCGGTCCGGAAAGGCAGCCCCTGACTTCAAGGATTCGGGCACAGCGCTACACGGCCGTCCAGCGGGCAGGGAGCGGCGCGCTCAGGGAGACGGCCGGGAGCTGAGGACTGATCGGGGCTAAACCGTCGTTGATTCCCGAATTGATCCGCTACGCTCGCGCCGTGGATCCGCTCCGCCACCTCGTCCAATCGACTCGCCGGGTAGTCCCGCAGGCCGTTCGGGGAGCGCGTGGGCGCACTTCCGCAGGCTGGGGGAGCGACAGCACACCTGCCCTCACGGCATGCCAGCCTGAGCCAGACGCGAAGAGCCGCTCGTGAACAGCCCAGGCGCTCAAGTCCCCTTCCCACCCGCGTCAGGGAGGCGGATTGGATGGCAGGAGCTGCCGAGAGCAGTTCGCTCGGGGATAGAGGAGCTGCTGGGGGCCGCCGTCGTGAGCGCGACCTCACAACCGGGCGGATTCTCACCCGGGGCCGCGCTCCGCCTCCGACTCTCGGATCAGCGGCGCGCCTTTGTTAAGGCCGTTGGTTCCCAGCCCAACCCTGACTCCCTGGCGATGCACCGCGAGGAAGCTCGGCGACTGGCGCAGCTACCCGCGAGCGCACCAGTGCCACGACTGCTGGGAGTCCACGACAACGGAGAGTGGGTGGCGGTGGTGCTGGAGGACATCGAGGGAACCCACCCTCACCTGCCCTGGCGCCTCGGTGAGCTGGGCCGGGTGCTGGCCGCGATCGAGCGATTCCAGGCGAGATTCACCCCCTGTCCGGTGCCCGGGCTGCCCACCGTGGCGGAGCGGCACCGCGACGTCTTCAACGGGTGGGCGCGCCTGCTGGACGACCCCGAGGCGGAGCTCCCGGACTGGGCTCGACGTAACCTCCTCAAGCTGGCCGAGCGCGAACGCGGGTGTGACCTGGTTTTGGCCGGCGACACCCTCCTCCACTGCGATCTGCGTGCCGACAACCTGCTCTTCGACAGGTCCGGAGACGTCGTGTTCCTGGACTGGCCGAGCGCGAGCCGGGGGATCGCCTGGTTCGACCCCTTGGTGATGGCGCCCAGCGTCGCCATGCAGGCTGGTCCTGACCCAGAGTGGGTGGTCGAGCACCACGCCGGTGCGCGCGATGGCGACCCGGAGCAGATCACGACCCTGGTCGTGGCGATGGCGGGCTACTTCGTCCAGCGGTCGCTCCAGCCTGCCCCGCCTGGGCTCCCGACGCTGCGGAGGTTCCAGGCGGCCCAGGGCGTTGCGGCTGTGAACTGGGCGGCGGCCCGAACCGGCTGGAGATGATTCCCTCCTCTGACACGGGCTTGGCGCGAACTGGGCCGCCCGGCCGGGCTACGCCGGGGGCGGGACCGGAGCGGTAGGAGTGGGTCGGTGGCGCTCGAACCGCACCAGGACCGACTTCGAAGTGGGGGTGTTGCTGCCCTCGGCCACGCTCTCCAGCGGGACCAGAACGTTGGCTTCGGGGAAATAGGCGGCGGCGCACTGCCGGGCGGTCGGATAGGCGACCACCCGGTAGTCGCGCAGACAACGCTCGACGTCGTCGTCCCACTCGCTGAAAACGTCGACATGATCCCCGTCTCGGAAGCCCAGTTCGGCCAGGTCCTCGGGGTTGACCAGGACCACCGTGCGGCTGGCGTGGATCCCGCGGTAGCGATCCTCGTTGGAATAGATCGTGGTGTTGAACTGATCGTGGGAGCGCACCGTCTGCAGCAGCAACCGCCCGGGCGGAACCGAGATCGTCTGCAGCTCGTTGACGCTGAAGCGCGCCTTGGCGGTTTCGGTCGCGAACCGCCGCTCGTCCCTAGGCGGATGTGGCAGCAGGAAGCCGACCGGGTCGCTGATCCGGGCGTTGTACCCCTCGAAGCCAGGGATGACCCGGGCGACATGATCGCGGATGAGCCGGTAGTCGTGGGCCATCGCCTCCCAATCGATCCCCACCCGGTCGCCCAGGGTCCGATGGGCCAGGCCGCAGATGATCGCCACCTCGCTGCGCAGCAGCTTCGAAGCGGGCGCCAGCACCCCTCGGGTGGCGTGGACCGCGCCCATGGAGTCCTCGACCGTGACCTGCTGGAGGCCCGACTCCTGGAGGTCGCGCTCGGTCCGGCCCAAGGTGGGCAGGATGAGGGCGACATCGCCGGTGACCACGTGCGAGCGATTGAGCTTGGTGGCGATGCTGACGGTCAGGCGGAGGCCGGCCATTCCCCGCTCAGCCACGGCGGTGTCAGAGATGGCCCGCACCAGATTGCCACCCAGCGAGACCAGCACCCGGGCCTTGCCATCGCGCATCGCGGCGACGCTCCTGACCGCGTCCCAGCCCGGCTTCCGGGCAGGCTCGAAGGCGAACTCGGCGGCCAGCTTGTCGAGGAATGCCGGCGGCATCTTCTCCGAGATTCCCATCGTCCGGTCGCCCTGAACATTGCTGTGTCCGCGGACCGGGAGGAGGCCCGCCCCTGGGCGCCCGATATTGCCCCGGAGGAGCTGCACATTGGTGAGCTCCTTGATGGTGGCCACCGCACGCTTGTGCTGGGTCAGGCCCATTGCCCAGGCAATGATCACCGAGTCGGCGGCCATGATCCGATCCGCCAGGCTGGCGATCTGCTGCTGGGTAAGACCGCTGGCGGCTTCGATCGCCCCCCAGTCGGCCTGGCGGACGCCCAGGGCATAGGCGTCGAACCCGTCGGTGTAGCGGGCGATGAAGTCCTGGTCCAGGACCCTTCCCGGCGCGCGCTCCTCAGCCTCCAAGAGCAGCTTGCCGACGCCCAGGAAGAGGGCCTGATCCCCAGCCAGGCGAATCGGCAGATAGTCATCGGCCAGCTGGGTGCCGTTGGCCAGGAGCCCGCGAGGGGTCTGCGGATTCCGAAACCGGAGCAGTCCCGCTTCGGGCATCGGATTGACCGCCACGATGACCGCACCACGGCGCTTGGCCTTCTCCAGGCTGGTCAGCATCCGGGGATGGTTTGTGCCCGGGTTTTGCCCGCAGATGACGACCAGATCGGTCGCCTCCAGGTCCTCCAGGGTGACACTGCCCTTGCCGATCCCGATCACCTCTTTCAGGGCGGTTCCGCTCGACTCGTGACAGAGGTTGGAGCAGTCGGGCAGGTTGTTGGTCCCGAAGGCGCGCACGAACAGCCCGTACAGGAAGGCGGCCTCATTGCTGGTCCGCCCTGAGGTGTAGAAGAGGGCCTGGTTGGGCGAGTCGAGGGCGTTGAGCTGGTCGGCCACCACCCCCACCGCCGCGTTCCAGGAGATCGGTTCGTAATGGTCGCTGCCGGAGCGCTTGATGAGCGGCTCGGTCAGCCGTCCCTGCTCCTCCAGCCACCAATCGGAGCGCCCCCGCAATTCGCTCACCGAATGGGTCCGGAAGAAATCGGCCCCGACCCGGCGCAGAGTGGCCTCGGCGGCCACGTGCTTGGCCCCGTTCTCGCAGAACTCGATCGCCTTGCGCCGATCGGGATCGGGCCAGGCGCAGCCGGGGCAGTCGATCCCGCGCTTCTGATTGAGCTTGAGCAAAGTTCGGACCGAGGTGCGCACCCCCATCTCGTCGAGGGCGCGCTTGAAGGTGATCCCGACTGCCGGCCAGCCGGCCGCCGAGTCCTCCGGGGCGGTGGTGTTCGGCTCTTCGACCGGGTCGGTCCGGGGGGCCCCTGTGGTCATACGCTCTCCAACTGCTGCCGGAACGCCTCTCTCAGTTTGGCAGCGGACGCCTCCAGGTGCTCCGGGACCACCTTGACGTCGGCCAGGATGGGCATGAAGTTGGTGTCACCGTTCCAGCGCGGGACCAGATGAAAGTGGAGGTGAGCCTCGATTCCGGCGCCCGCGGCGCGACCCTGGTTCCAGCCTCCGTTCAGCCCTTCGCAGCCAAGCTCGGTTTGGAGGACCCTGGTCGCCAGTTTCAGCTCCTCCATGATTCCCAGCAGCTCTGGAGCCTCCAGCGCGGTCAGTTCTCCCCCATGGCGATGTGGGGCCACCATCAAGTGGCCGGGGTTGTAGGGGAAGCGATTCAACATGCAGAGCGCGAACTCGGTGCGATGGATGAGCAGGTCCGGGGCGGGCCCAAGCTCTCGGTCCGCCCCGCAGAAGATGCAGCTCTCCTCTCCCCCATCGGGGTGCTCGCGCTCGATGTAGGCCATCCGCCAGGGTGCCCAGAGAATCTCCATGCCTTCTCCTGTGGATCGCTCTCAGATTGACGCTGCGAATTGACTGCAAGTAGACTAGCCGGGTAATGGGCCGAAGGTGTTTCCGCACCCGGGCCTGCTCCAGCTGCCTTCGGGCTCTTTCGAGGTCCTCTTCTTCGTGGGATCGGTGATCAAGAAGCGGCGCAAGAAGATGCGCAAGCACAAGCACAAGAAGATGCTCAAGAAGACCAGATGGCAGCGCCGCGCCGCCTGACCCGCCAGCCCCTCCGCTGAATTCGGCGCCGCAGCTCCACCGATATACTGAGTCGCCCTCGGGGCGATAGCTCAGCTGGGAGAGCGCTGCCCTCGCACGGCAGAGGTCAGGGGTTCGAATCCCCTTCGCTCCACGTCTGCTGGCTGGTCGGGCACGCTTGGTACCGAGCCCGGCAGAACGTCGCCTCAGAGAGCGGTCAGGATGATGGGGCCGCTCTCGGTAACAGCGATGGTGTGCTCACTGTGGGCTGCCCTGGCCCCGCTGGCCGTACGGAGGGTCCATCCGTCGGGTTCCGTCACGTACTCATCAGTGCCGCCCGAGATCAGCATGGGTTCGATGGCGATCACCAGGCCCGGACGGAGCCGGTAGCCGCGACCCGCTCTGCCTTCGTTCGGTACGAACGGATCCTCGTGCATCGCCCTTCCCACCCCGTGACCCCCGTGGTATTCGAGAAGGCCGTATCCGGCTTTCCGGGCTGGGGTTCCGATGGCATCGCCCAGGTCACCGAGTTGGTTCCCTGGCAGGGTGGCTGCGATACCTCGTTCCAGAGCAGCGTCGGTGGCAGCGATCAGGTCGGTGTCGCCTGGGCGGGGTGTGCCCACTATGAAACTCATCGCGGCGTCGCCGCACCAGCCTTGGACGAAGGCTCCGCAGTCGATGCTAACCAGGTCACCGTCGGCGAGGCGCGTCCGGTCCGGCACCCCATGGACTACCGCGTCGTTGACGCTGGCACAGATCACGCCGGGGAAGGGGGTCGGCGCCCACGACGGGTGGTAACCCAAGAAGGCCGGGGTCGCTCGGGCCCTCTTGATGACCCTTGCTGCGACCTGATCCAGCTCGGTCAAAGTGACCCCAACAGCGGCCCGCTCGCGTACGGCCGCCAGCGCCTCGGCCACCACCCGACCGGCCTCGCGCAGCAGATCAATCTCTCTTGACGTCTTGAGCTCGACCACGTGTCTCGTCGCTCCTCAGTAGCCGGGCTTGCTCGAATGATCATACCGGTATTACTATACGAGCGTGGTTCGAGACTCGTTGAAGCCGTGGGAGATCGAGCGCGGCCGGCAACTCGGCTCCATCCTGCGCCAAGCGCGCGGATCAGCAAGTCTGGGCGAGGTGGCGATCGCCGCTGGCATCTCTGCCGAGACGCTCCGCAAGATCGAGACGGGAAGAATTCCGACCCCAGCCTTCTTCACTGTCGTCGCCTTGGCCCGGGTCCTCAACCTATCCCTCGTCGATCTCTCGGTCGACGTCTTCCCCGACCGGCCGACCACAGGTGCCAGGGCCCCCTAGAGGGTCGGGCGGATCAAGACCAGTCCGCGGTCCTTCAACCGTCCTTCCGTATTCGCCAGAGCCGTTCTCGCAGCTCAGACACGTTCAGATAAGACATCGTCCCCTCCACTGGGCCACTTGTAGGTACATGTGCTACAGTCGGACCTATCGGAACAAGTATCTCGGTCCGCGACCTGCGCAACACTGTTAGTGCGGTGTTGCGCCGAGTCGAAGGCGGCGAGCGGCTCACGGTGACCGTCGATCGGCGGCCGGTCGCCGAAATCGTGCCGTTGCGTCGCCGTCGAACTGTGTCGGCTGCCGATGCGCTCCGCATCGCCGCTCGCCACGCCGCTGATTCGAGGCTCCTCAAGGAAGTGCGGAGCGTGTTGCCAGACACGACAGACGACCCATGAGGGCGCTGCTCGATACGTCGTTCTTCGTCGCGACCGAGTCGGGGCGACGTCTCGGCGAAATGGATGGCGTGACCGAGACCGAGGTATCTGTGGTCACCCTGGCCGAACTCACCGTCGGCGTCCTCATGGCAGACGACGCCGACCGGGCGACGCGAATGGCGACGCTCTCCGCCGTCGAGTCGAGGTGGGAGCCATTGCCTATCGACGCCGAGGTCGCGCGTCATTTTGCCCGCATCGTGGCTGGCTTGCGGACCAGCCAACGGCGGGTCCCTCTCCTCCACGCCCTGGTGGCGGCAACGGCAGCCGCGGAGCAGATCCCAGTCGTCACCCAGGACCGCGACTACGACGCCATCCCTGGTGTCGAAGTCATCCGCGTCTGATCCCCGCCTAGCGAACGCGCCGATGAGGGCAAAGTGACCCCCCTCGTTGCCCGTCCTCAAGAGCGCGCCTGAGTCCCGCAGTTTCGCTGCAGCAGGCCCGGGTGTCGGGCGCCTATCTTGACCCTCCAGCCGACCTCCCTACCCCAGAGGAGCAGTCATGATCACCGGAATCTCGATCGTCTCGGTTTGGGTACTGGACCAGGATGCAGCCAAGCAGTTCTATTCCGAACAGCTCGGATTTGAAGTTACCAACGACATCCAGCTGGACCATGGCATGCGCTGGCTGACGGTGCGCCCTCCGGGGAGCACGGGCCAGGAGTTCCTCCTCATGGATCCTGACCACTCGATGCTGGACCGCGAGTCTGCCCAACTGGTCCGCACCCTGGTGGCCAAAGGAGCGCTCTCTCCGGGGGTGATGGCGACCACCGACTGTCACGGCGATCACGCCCGCCTGGTGGAACTCGGCGTCGAATTCACCCAGCCCCCGAGCGACCGTCCCTACGGGGTCGAGGCGGTGCTGAGGGACAACTCGGGCAACTGGTACAGCCTCACCGAGAGGCGCGGCTGAACTCAGCGTCTGGGCACTACCATGGGGCGCCGGCCACCATTCGCCGGCGAAGCTCACTGTGTCCAAGCCAACTCTTCCAATCGACACCGAGCGGCTCACGGTGCGCCAGCTCCGCGAGGCCGACCTCGAGCAGTTGCTGGCGATCCAGTCTCGGCCCGAAGTGGCTCGATTCATGTACTGGCCACCCCGGACCCGGACTGAGGTGGAGCACTGGCTGAGGGCGGCGCTGCGACCGGCGAGGTTTGAGGCTGAGGGTGACGCCTTGGTGGTCGCCGCCGAAGAGCGCACCTCGGTTCGGATCGCGGGCACGGTGACGCTCTTCCTGCGCAGCCGGGCCGACCAGCAGGGTGAGATCGGGTTCATGTTCCATCCCGACTTTCAAGGCCAGGGGCTTGCCACCGAGGCGACCCGGGTGATCCTGAACCTGGGTTTCGAGGCTCTCGGCCTGCATCGCATCTTCGGGCGATGCGACGGGCGCAACCTGGCCTCCAGCCGGCTGATGGACCGGCTCGGGATGCGCCAGGAGGCGAAACTGATCGAGAACGAGATGGTCAAGGGCGAGTGGGCGGACGAGTGGATCTACGCCATCCTCAGCTCGGAGTGGCGGGCGGCTTCAGGAGTCGGCGGATGAGCCCTTCGTGGGAGCTGCCGACGGCCGACTGGATCGCTTCCATCAAGAGGGAAAGCCGCCATCTCGAGCTGGCCGCCGCCCGGACCCAGCTCGACTGGCCCGTCCCGACCTGCCCTGACTGGCAGGTGCGGGATCTGGTCCGCCACCTGGGCGGCGTCCATCGTTGGGCGACCGCCCACGTGGCCGAGCAGCGCCTGACCGCAATGCCCCGCGAGGAAGAGTACCGGCTGATGGGATCCGCCCCCGCCGACGAGTCACTGCTGAGCTGGTTTGGCACTGGGCACCGTGCCCTCTGTCGAGCCCTGTCCGGTGCGACACCCGAACTGCAGTGCTGGTCGTTCCTGCCGGCGTCCTCGCCCCTCGCGTTCTGGGCCAGGCGCCAGGCCCACGAGACCGAGATCCACCGAGCAGACGCCGAGATAGCGGCCGGGGCTGTGCCGACGCCATTCCCCGCCGAGGTCGCGGCCGACGGCGTGGAGGAGCTTTTGTTCGGGTTCGCGCCACGCCGGCGCAGGCTCGGGCTCGAATCGGAGAGCCGCGTAGCCCTGCTCCCTCGCGACCTTTCCCGAGGGTGGCTGGTCCGGTTCGGGCCGTCCGGGGTGCAGGCGGAGCGAGTCCCGGGCGATGCCGACTGCGTGATCAGGGGCAGCGCCTCGGAAATCTACCTGCTGCTTTGGAACCGGCTCTCCGCCGAGACGCTCCAGATCGATGGTGACCCTCAGGCGCTGGCGAATTGGCGCCGTGCGCTCAAGATCACCTGGAGCTGACCCCCTCCGCCCTGTGGCGCCCGCGCCGTTCGGCCCCCCGTTAGGCCGCCGGGGTCTCGTCGTCCAGGTTGGCGAAGTAGGCCGACACCGCGTGGTCGAGGAGTTCGGGAGTGAGGCGCGGCTCGACTCCGAAGTAGGAGGCGGCATGCACCAGATGGTCCAGGATGTCGCGCGGCTCGCAGCCATGCAGGGGCCGCCCGGCCTTGCGGTAATGCTCTTCCACCAGGTAGTTGACCGCGGCCGGATCGTACTCCAGCCCGATCGAATCACAGACCCGCCGGAAGATCCTTCCGTATTCGATGACCGACGGGTTCGGCACCTCGACCTTGTAGCGGATCCGGCGCAGGAAGGCCTCATCCACCAATTCCTTGGGCTTGAGGTTGGTGGAGAGGATGAGCACCTCGGTAAAGGGAACCATCACCGTGGTGCCGGCCCGACCGATATTCAGGTAGTCGAATCCCGCCTCCAGGGGGACGATCAGCCGGTTGAGTAGGTCTTGGGGGCTGAGCTGCTGGCGGCCGAAGTCATCGACCAGGAAGAGGCCCCCGTTGGCCTTGAGCTGGAGCGAAGCCTCGAAGAACCCCATCCTGGGATCGAAGCTCAGCTCCAGCTCCCGGCCGGTGAGCTCGCCCCCGGCGCGAACCACCGGCCGGGCACAGAGCGCCCAGCGCGTGTCGT
>Ga0307374_10002097_pt1 | contig 35997 bp, 34 predicted proteins | sample OX3MG_FD_202532 | JGI IMG/M metagenome (GOLD analysis project Ga0307374, IMG submission 202532) | Soil microbial communities from Risofladan, Vaasa, Finland - OX-3 | ecosystem: Environmental > Terrestrial > Soil > Coastal area > Acid sulfate soil | place: Finland: Risofladan, Vaasa | collected... | reverse complement strand
CGCCCTGGTGGCCGCCGAATCAAGGGGCGGCGACGCGCGCGGACAGATGTCGGCGGCGCTGATCGTCGTCGAGGGCACGCGGCACGAGCATCCGTGGCAGGGGGTGCTGACCGATGTCCGGGTCGACCACCACGAGGATCCGTTGGGCGAGTTGGCGCGCCTCGTCCGGGTGGCAGAGGCATACCACCTGTGCGACGTGGCCGAAGAAGCGCTGGTGCAAGGCGACGTGTCCGGCGCGCTGGCCGGATCTGACGCGGGACTAGCCCTTCTCCCCGGTGAGGGCAACCTTCTCCTCAGCCACATCGGAGCGCTGATCGGCGTGGGACGGATCGACGAGGCGTCCGCCGAGGTGCGCGCGCTGGTGGCCTCCCGACCGTCGTGGGAGGGCGTCCTGCGCGCCCTCATCGATCGCGGCTTCGTCCCGGTGCCCGAAGGCCTGACCCTCGACCTCCTGCTCGCCCGTCCGGCGTGAGCCCGGGGCCATGACCCTCGTCCCCCTGCCGCCCCAACCCTGCGGCACCCCCTGGCCGACGGTGGAATGGCCCGAGGGTGCACCACCCGCCGCGGTGGTGCTCGACGGGTTGCTCGACGAGGTGTGCGACGACGCGGGACCGCTCGCCACCACGTTCGCCGTCGTGGTCGTGCATCAGGGCCGGGTGGTCGGCGAGCGCTATCAGGGCCGGCTCGAGCATTTCGACCGCCCGCCCGAGCCGGTGACGGCGCAGACACCTCTGTTGAGCTGGTCCATGGCCAAGTCGATGTTGCACGCCGTGGTCGGGATGCTCGTCGGGGACGGACGCCTCGATATCGACGCGCCGGCCGCTGTACCGGAGTGGGCGGCGGCCGGCGACCCCCGCCATGCCATCACGCTGGGCCATTTGTTGGCCATGCGCGACGGGCTCGCGTTCGTGGAGGACTACGTGGACGAGCGGGTGTCCGATGTCATCGAGATGCTCTTCGGCACCGGGCGGGCCGACCTGGCCCACTTCGCGGCCGACCGTCCTCTGGGCGCCCCTCCGGGCGAACGCTTCAACTACTCCTCGGGGACCTCCAACATCATCTCGTCCGTCGTGGCCCGCCTGGTTGGTCCGGGCCCGTCGTACGAACGGTTCCTGCGCGAGCGGCTCTTCGCTCCGCTCGGCATGCACAGTGCGACGCCCGAGCTCGATGCCGCAGGGACCTGGGTCGCCTCCTCCTACCTCCGGGCCACGGCGCGCGACTTCGCCCGCTTCGGCTTGCTCTACCTGCGCGATGGCGTGTGGGACGGCACCCGCCTGCTCCCGCAAGGGTGGGTGGACTACGGCCGCACCATGCAGTCGTACGACCCCGAGGACGGGCCGTACGGCGCGCACTGGTGGGGCGTGGAGGGAGACACCCTCGGGACCTTCCGCTCCTCGGGCTACGAGGGGCAGTCGATCTCCCTCTGCCCGTCGCTCGACCTCATGGTGGTGCGGCTCGGCAAGACGCCGGCCGCCCACTACCCCGATCTGACCCGGTGGCGGGCCGGGATGGTCCGCGCCTTCAGCTCGGCGGGAGGATGACGAAAACCAGGACCTCCCCTGAGCAACCGGCATTGACAGCCGGTTCGACGTCGGTTCACCGTGGACTCTTTGGTGCGGCGCCGGGGCTCGACATCGAAGTAGGCGAGCGGGGCGGCCTTCAGGCCCCTTCGTAGTCGAAGCCGAGGTCGGGCGCGGTCAGGATGGCCCGGAACACCAAGCCCTGTGCCGCGGCCATGGCCGCCGCCGTGCCGCCGCGGTCGACCACGGCCACCAGCAGGATCGGCTCGGCCCCGGCCTCGCGGATGGCCAAGGCCGCTTCGAGCAGCGAGGTGCCGCGGGTCACCGTGTCCTCGGTCACCACGACCTTGTCGCCCGGGTCCAAGGCGCCGGCGATGCGCCCGCCACCGCCGTGGTCCTTGACTTCTTTGCGCACGCTGAACGCGTTGAGCAGGCGCCCCCGGGTGGCCGCCACGCCCGCCGTGACGAAGGCCACCGGGTCGGCCCCCATGGTCAGTCCCCCGATCGCCGTGGCCTCGTCCGGCATGACCGAGAGCACCGCATCGGCCACGAGGAGCATCGCTTCGGGCCGGCACACCGTCTGCTTGGAGTCGATGAACCAGCTGCTGTGACGTCCCGACTTGAGCACGAAATCGCCGCGGCGCACCGAGTGCTCCAAGATGTGGGCGCACAGTCCGGGGAAGTCGTCGGCGCCACTCATCGGATGACCACCGCATGCGGTCCTGCGACGACGGTGCCGATGACCGTCGAGGGCAATCCGGCGTGCGCCGCCGCCTCCAGCGCGGCGTCGGCCCGTGAGGCCGCCACCACGAGGGCCATGCCGACGCCACGGTTGAAGACACGGTCCATCTCGGCCTCCTCGACCGAGCCCAACCGCTGGATCTCGGCGAAGATCGGCGGCTCGACCCATGACCCGCGTGCGAGCTCAGCCCCCATGCCGTCGGGGAGGATCCGCGGCAGGTTGCCGACGATCCCACCGCCCGTGATATGGGCGCACGCGTGCAACCCGTCACCGGATCCATCGAGCTCGGCGCCCTCGAGCGCAGCCCGGACCGCCAGCACGCCCGGCGTGTAGATCACCGAGGGCGCCAAGAGCTCGTCGGCCAGCGTGTGCGTGGCCCCTTCCCACGCCGGGTCGCCCAGGCTGCGCCCGGCCCGCTCGAGCAGCACGTGCCGGGCCAGCGTGTAGCCGTTGGAGCGCAAGCCCGGAGAGGGGATGCCGATGATGACGTCGCCCGCCCTGACGCGTGCGGGTCCGAGCATCCGGGTGCCGTCGACGGCTCCCACCGCGAAGCCGGCGATGTCGAGGTCGTCGGGGGCCATCGCACCGGGGTGCTCCGCCGTTTCGCCCCCGATCAGCACGCACCCGGCCTGACGGCACCCGTCCTGGACGCCGCCCACGACGGTGGCGATGCGATCGGGATCCACTTTGCCGGTGGCGATGTAGTCGAGCATGAAGAGCGGCTCGGCTCCGAGACAGACCAGATCGTCGACACACATGGCCACCAGGTCGATGCCCACGGTGCCATAGCGACCGGAGGCCTGGGCCACCATGAGCTTGGTGCCCACGCCGTCGGTCGACGAGACCAGCACCGGGTTGGTGAAACGGGTCGTATCGAGCGGGAACTGCGCCCCGAAGCCGCCGATCCCGGGCACGAGGCCCATCATCTTCTCCACGGCCAGATCGCCGGCGCCGATGTCGACGCCGGCCCCGGCATAGGTGGCCCCTGCCGGCGCCGCGGGCCCCGATCCCCGGGCCTCGCCCTCAGCCACTCGGGTCAGACTCCGGGAAGGACCGCTTGATACGCCACCGGCTTCTCCCGGACACGGAACAGCACGGGCGTCGAGGTCGGCAACGCGGTGGGATAGTCACCGGTGAAGCAGGCGTCGCAGAACCCGCCATCGGCACCGATGGCCGACTTGAGGTTCTCCACGCTGATGTACGCCAGCGAGTCCACCCCGAGAATCTCGGTGATCTCCTCAATGGTGTGGTTGGCCGCCAACAACTCGTCGGTCGACGGTGTGTCGATGCCATAGAAGCAGGGCCACCGCCAGGGAGGTGACGAGATGCGCAGGTGGACCTCAGTGGCACCGGCCTCGCGCAGCATGCGCACCACCGAGCGCTGGGTGGTGCCGCGCACGATCGAGTCGTCGACGACCACCAGGCGCTTCCCGTTGACGGTCTCGGGGAGGGGATTGAGCTTGCGCCGCACGGCATCGCCCCGAGCCTGCTGGTCGGGGGCGATGAAACTCCGACCGATGTAGCGGTTCTTCACCAGGCCCTGCCCGTAGGGGATGCCGCTGGCCCGGGCAAACCCCTCCGCCGCCGGGACGCCCGACTCGGGCACGCCCATGACGAGGTCGGCCTCGGCCGGCGCTTGCGCGGCCAGCAGCTCGCCCATACGGCAACGGGTGGCGTGGACCTCGCGCCCGTAGAGCTTGCTGTCGGGTCGCGCGATGTAGGCGAACTCGAAGATGCACAGCCGTGGCCCCACCTCTTTGAGCCACGGGACGCTCACGCTGCGCGGCCCTTCCTCGTCGATCACCACCAACTCTCCTGGGGCGATCTCGCGGACGAAGGAAGCGCCGATCACGCTCAGGGCGGGTGACTCGGACGCCAGCACCCAACCCTCCGGCGCGTCGGCCGGGCCCAGGCGGCCCAGACACAGGGGACGGAAACCGTAGGGGTCGCGCACACCGAAGAGCTTCTGCGTGTTCATGAGGACGAAGGAGAACGCTCCCTCGACGATGGGCAGGACGGCCTGCAGCGCGGCGGAGAGCTCCTCGGTCTCGGGGAAGGCGTGCGCCAACAGTTCGGCCACCACGTCGCTGTCCGAGACGATCGAGCCGGGGAACATGCCGACCTTCTCCGCCAGCTCGGTGGTGTTGGTCAGATTGCCGTTGTGACCGAGGGCGAACCCGGCCCGCCCGACGGGCCGGTAGACGGGTTGCGCGCCGTCCCAATCCGATGCCCCGTGCGTCGAGTACCGCGTGTGGCCGATGGCCAGGTGTCCCTGCAGGCCCGAGAGCGTCCGCTCGTCGAAGACGGTGGCCACCAGGCCCATGTCCCTGACCACCGTGACCGTGTTGCCGTCACTGACCGCCATGCCGGCCGACTCCTGGCCGCGGTGCTGCAACGCGAACAGGCCGTCGAAGGTGAGGTTGGCCACCTTCCGCCCGGGGGCGTAGATACCGAAGACACCGCAGGCTTCCTTCACGGTGCGCTCATTCTCGCACAGGCGTGCACCCTCATGAGTCTCCTACAAGCCGGGCCAGGTTGCCCTCGTGAGCCTCGCGCAAGGCCTCGACGGGAAGATCCAACAGATCGCCCACCACCACACGGTCGCCCCCGGCCCGGCCCAGGACGAATGCCGCCAGGCCGAGGTGTTCAGCCCGGGTGCACAGGTCGTCGGGCATGGCCGTGGCCACCACGAAACGCGACGGCACCTCCGTGAAGAGCTCGGACGGGTTGTCGAGCGCCACGGCGCAGCCCGTGCCGGCGCTCACCGCCATCTCCCCCAAGGCCACGGCCAACCCGCCGGACGAGACGTCGTGCACGGCGCTGAGCAACGGCGGTTCGTGGTCACCCGAGACGATGGTGCCGACCAGCCCGGCCACGAAGGCGCATGCCGTGGCGTGACGTTCCAGATCTACGGCGGGCAACGTCCCGCTCCGGTGCTGGCGGCGCTCCGTCGCCCAACGGGAACCCTCGAGTGGGAACGACCCGTCCGGCGCGGCGCGGGTGCCGAGGAGGACGAGAGTGTCCCCCTCCTCCCAGGCCAAACCGGGCGGTGGCGCGACGAGCACATCGACCAGGCCGAGCACCCCGAGCACGGGCGTCGGGTCGATGTCCGCGCCACCGCTCTCGTTGTAGAGGCTGACGTTGCCGCCGATGACCGGGAGCGAGAGGGCCCGGCACGCCTCGGCCAGGCCGTCGATGCACTCGGAGAGTTGCCACATCACCTCGGGATGCTCGGGGTTGCCGAAGTTCAGGCAATTGACGACGGCCACCGCCGTCGCTCCGACGCACGCCAGATTGGCCACCCCCTCGGCCAGGGTCAGCACCGTGCCGAGCCGCGGGTCGAGGGCGCAGTAACGGGGATTGGAGTCCGTCGTCACCGCCACCCCGCGCGCGGAGTGTGGGAGGCCGGGCCCCGCCAACCGCAGCAGCGCGGCGTCACCGCCCGGGCCCACCACCGTGTTCAAGAAGAGTTGATGGTCGTACTGGCGATAGACCCAGCGCGGCGACCGCAGCAGGCTCAGCAGATCGGTGGCGCAGTCCTCGGGGGGCACGACGGCCGGCGACGCCTGCGCCGCGGGCCGGCGGCGCGGGCGATCGTAGAGCGGTGCGTCGTCGGAGAGCGACGCCGCGGGGACGTCGGCGAGGATCGCCCCGTCGAATCCGTCGCGGATGCGCAGGCGCCCGCCCTCGGCGGGGTCGGGGGCGGTCACCTTGCCGACGACCGTCGCCCGCACCTCCCATTGGGCGCAGATCTCGGCCACGGCGGCCCAGGAATCGGGGGTGACGATGGCCAGCATGCGCTCCTGGCTCTCGCTGGTCATCACCTCCCAGGGCTCCATCCCCTCCTCCCGCAGGGGGACGGCGGTGACATCGACATCCATGCCGACACCACCGCGGCCGGCGGTCTCGCTGGTGGCGCAGGCCAGGCCGGCACCGCCGAGGTCCTGGATGCCCACCACGAGCTTCTTGTCCAAGAGCTCGAGGCACGCCTCGATGAGGCGCTTCTCCTCGAACGGGTCTCCCACTTGCACGCTCGGCCGCTTGGTGTCGTCAGCCGCTGCCGCGCCGTCGGCGCCGGCGAACCCGGCCGACGCCAGCACGCTGACCCCGCCGATGCCGTCCCGGCCGGTGTTGCTGCCGAGCAGCACGGCCAGGTTGCCGGGGCCCGAGGCGATGCCGAGCACCAGCCGGTCCGTGGGGAGCGCGCCCATGCACAGGACGTTGACCAACGGGTTCTGGGCGTAGCAGTGATCGAAGGTCAGCTCCCCACCGACGGTGGGCACGCCGACCGAGTTGCCGTAGCCCGAGATCCCGCTCACCACGCCCTCCATCAGCCAGCGCTGACGGGCATCGTCGGGCGAGCCGAAGAACAGCGGATCCATGATGGCCAAGGGGCGCGCACCCATGGTGAAGATATCGCGCAAGATCCCCCCGACCCCGGTGGCCGCTCCCTGGTACGGCTCGATCGCCGACGGGTGGTTGTGGCTCTCGATGCGGATGGCGATGGCGATGCCGTCCCCGGCGTCGATCACGCCGGCGTTCTCGCCCGGGCCGACCAGGACCTTGGGCCCCTCGGTCGGCAGCCGCTTCAGGTGCATGCGGGACGACTTGTAGGAGCAGTGCTCGCTCCACATGACGGCGTACAGCGCCAGTTCGAGGTGATTGGGCGGCCGGCCGAGGATCTTGCCCACGGCCTCGAACTCGTCGTCGGTGAGGCCGAGCGCTCGGTGGAGCAGAGGGTCCGGCACGGGCTCCTCGGCGGCGGGAGTCATGGTGCCCCCCAACTTAGTGGGCGGGACCGGGCCGATCGGCCACTCGCCGGATCGCCGACGGTTCAGTCAGACACGGTTCAGTCAGACACGGGCCGGTGGAGCGGGCCCGCACCGTGAGGATCAGCGGGCATCCTCGCTCAGGCGGTCCTCGCACTCATGGCGTTCGATGGCGACGGCCTCTCCGTTTGCGAAGATCCAGCCCACTTCGCGGCCCGCCTTGAGGTGCGGCAGCGCGGTGTTCGTGTCACCCTCCGTGACCTTTTTCACCGGATTGTTCACCATGTCATCAGCCTGATCCCCCGTCGTGGCAAGCCCGGTTTCGTCTCGTTGCAATCAGGGTGCCACACCACCCCAGCCTTCAAAATGTACAGAGAAACGGCGGCGAGAAGGTGGATGGACATGGCTCATTTGGCGAAATGGCCCTTGCGGAATTACCCCAATGCCCCTCGAAATGTCATCAAAGGTGGGGACGGGCGTGACCCGAAGGGGTCACAATGGAAGCATGGCAAAAGCAAAAGCCCCGGAGCCTCGCAAGCCAATGAGTACCGGCCACAAAGCGGCGTTGGCCCGGGGACGCGCCGAGAGCGCCTGCGTCCGCCATTACCTCGAGGCACTGGAGACGTCGAAGCCCAAGCGCGGCCGGAAGCGCACACCCGCCTCCATCGACAAACGCCTGGCGGCGATCGAGGCACAACTCGCCGGCGCCGACGCCCTGACGAAGCTGCATCTCCTGCAGGAACAAAAGGATCTGACGGACGAGCGGCTACGGGTGGCCAAGGTGAAGGACTTGAGCGCGCTGGAAAAGCAGTTCATCAAGGTGGCCCAGGCCTATGGCAACCGCAAGGGCATCTCCTATGGGACCTGGCGGGCCGCCGGGGTGAGCGCGAACGTGCTCCAGTCGGCCGGGATCTCCAGGGCTCGCAGCTAGAAGCGCGTCACGCCGCGGCGCGCGACGTCGCCGCCGCCAGCAGCGAGCGCAGCAGGACCAGACCGTCCTCGGAGCCCAAGAGAGCGTACGACGCGCGCTCGGGATGGGGCATCAACCCGACGACGTTGCCCACCTCGTTGGTGATGCCGGCGATGTCGTCGACCGAGCCGTTGGGATTGTCCAGGTACCGCAACACGACGCGATCCTCGTCGTGCAGCCGGCGCAACGTCTCCTCGTCGCAGACGTAGCTCCCCGAGAAATGGTTGATGGGGATCACCAATTCCTCGCCGACCTCGGCCAGCCCGGTCAACACCGACGCGGTGGAGCTCACCTGCAGGCGAGCTGGTTGGCACAAGAAGCGGAGGTGGCCGTTCTTCTGCAGGGCACCGGGCAACAGTCCGGCTTCGGTCAACACTTGGAAGCCGTTGCAAATGCCGACGACCGGCCCGCCGTCGGTGGCGAATCGGGTCACCGCCTCCATGATGGGCGAGAAACGGGCCAAGGCTCCAGGACGCAGGTAGTCGCCATGGGCGAACCCGCCCGGGAGCACGACAGCGTCGACGGAGCCCACACTGGAGGCGCCGTGCCAGAGCAGTTCGCCCCGGGCACCGAGCCTCTCGATGGCCTGGACGACGTCGTGCTCGCAGTTGGTTCCCGGGAAGACGACGACCCCGACCCGCGGTGCCATCTCAGCTCCCGAGGAGCACGAGCTCGAGCCGGCTCTCCTCGATGACCGGGTTCGCCAACAACCGGTCGGCCAGCTCGGTGGCCTTCGTGCGTGCCGCATCCTCGTCGAGCGCGTCCACCTCGAAGCTGAAGGAACGCCCGGCCCGCATGTGGAGCACCCCGTCAAAACCCAGCGCAGGCAGCGCCCGCTCGATGGTGGCACCCTCGGGATCGGCGATGCCGGGTCGCAACTGGACCTCCACCCGCGCCTGGAACCTCATGCTGTCGCACCGTACCAGTCGTCGAGTGCCAGTCCGGTGACTCGCTCGTAGGCGGCCACGTACCGCTCCGAGAGGGCGGTCGTCACGCTGGCCGGAAGACGCGGAGGAGGCGGCGTGCGATCCCATGGTTGCCCGGCCAGCCAATCGCGCAGGGGCTGCTTGTCGAAGGCGGGTGGCGTGTGCCCGGGAACCACCTGGTCGGCCGGCCACAGGCGCGAGGAGTCCGGCGTGCACACCTCGTCGCACAGGCACAGGACACCGTCGACGTAACCCAGCTCGAATTTGGTGTCGGCCAGGATGAAGCCGACATCGGCGGCGCGCGCGGCGGCGCGGCGGTACAGCTCGAGGCAGATGTCCCGCGCCGCCTCCGCCGCGGCCACACCGACCAGGTTGACCGCCTGCGCGAAGTCGATGTTCACGTCGTGGCCCTCGGCCGCCTTCGTCGAAGGCGTGAAAATCGGCTCGACCAAGCGGTCGGCCAGCTTGAGGCCGGCCGGCATGGGGGCACCGTGCACGGTGCCCGACTTCACGTACTCCTCGTGCGCCTGGCCGGCCAGGTAGCCCCGCACGATGCACTCCATCTGGAGCATCTCGGCGCGTTGCACCAGCATGGCCCGGCCGGCCCACTCCGCAGGGAGGCTAATCCCCGCAAGCCTCGCTTCGATCTCACCGGGGTCGACCGCCAGCAGCGTGCCGGGGACGACGTCGGACATCTCGTTGCACCAGAACACGGTCATGGCGGTGAGCACGCGGCCCTTGTGCCGGATCGGCTCGGCCATGATCACGTCGAAGGCGCTCACCCGGTCCGACGCCACCATGAGAAGGCGGTTGTCACCGGCGTCATAGAGCTCGCGCACCTTCCCCGAGTGGATCTGCGGCAGGTCGATCGTCACGACGCCCCCCTCACGGCAGGGCGGTGACCGCGTCGGCGAAGCGATCGACGTGCCGCAGCGTTCGCGTGAGGTCGAAGGCCTCGTCGAGCTGTGCGTCGGTGAGGGTGACGTCGGGGTCCGCCTTCAAGATCTGGCGGAAGTGCCTCCGCTCGGACCACGCGGTGCGGGCGTCGCGCTGGACGATGCGGTAGGCCTCGTCGCGGGTGAGCCCGGCTGACACCAACGCCAAGAGGACCGACTGGCTGAAGACGAGGCCGAAGCTGCCGTTGGTGAGGTTGTCGAGTGCCCGGTCGGCATGCACGACCAATCCGGAGGCGAGGCCCGTCGCCTTGCGCAGCACGTAACACGTCAGCAGGGATGCGTCGGGCAGGGCGACCCGCTCCACCGAACTGTGCGAGATGTCGCGCTCGTGCCACAGGGCCACATCTTCGAGGCCGGCGCCCAGGTAGCCCCGCAACAGGCGGGCCAGGCCGCACAGGCGCTCGGAGAGAATGGGGTTGCGCTTGTGCGGCATGGCGGAGCTACCTTTTTGCCCCGCTCCGAACGGCTCTTCCGCCTCACCCAACTCGCTACGGGCCAGGTGACGGATCTCCGTGCACATCAGCTCCACGGTGGCGCCGATGGACGCGCAGGCCCACAGGTATTCAGCGTGGCGATCGCGGGCGATCACTTGCGTCGCCGGCACCGGCTGCAGGCCGAGCGCGGCGCACACGTGCGCCTCGACCGCGGGGTCGATGTTCGAGTAGGTGCCCACCGCGCCGGAGAGCTTCCCGACGGCGATCGCCTCACGGGCCTGACGCAGGCGGCGGCGGTCGCGATCGGCCTGGAGGGCCCACAGCGCGAACTTGGCCCCGAAGGTGGTCGGCTCGGCGTGCATGCCGTGTGTGCGACCGGTCACCGGAACGTCCATGAGTTCCAGCGCGCGTGTGCGCAGCGCGTCGACGAAGCCATCGAGGTCGACCAGGAGAAGATCGGCGGCGCGCGTGAGCGTGGCGCTGAGCGCGGTGTCCACCACGTCCGAGGAGGTCAGCCCGTAGTGGATGAACGAGCCGGCGGGCGCGCCGATGCGGTCCTGGACGACATCGACGAACGCCGCCACGTCATGGTCGGTCACCCGCTCCCGCTCGAGCACGTCGGCGACGAAGACGTCATCGACGGCCGGCGCCTTGGCCCGGCACGTCGCGGCATCCTCCGGCGGCACCACACCCACGGAAGACTGCGCCTCGGTAGCCAGCAATTCGACCTCGAGCCACAGCCCGAAGCGGGCGGCGTCGGTGAAGAGGGCGGCCATGTCGGGTGGCGAGTATCGGGGAATCATCGGACCAGCTCCTCTGCCTCATCGGGGGCCCCGCCGCCCGCCGGCTCACCGGCGGCGCGGGCTGCTATGTCGCCCCGGACCAGCATGCCGTCCCAATGGATCGGCTCGAGCGCGGCATAGGCCTTGGCTCGCGCCGCCTGGAGCGTGGGTGCCAGCGCCGTCACCCCGAGTACCCTTCCTCCCGACGTGAGAAAGGGCCCGGCCGGATCGGGCCGGCTCGTGCCGGCATGGAACACCGTCACCCCCGCGCCGCCGGCAGTGGATTGACCCGACGCATCCAATCCCGCGATGGGGTCACCGGTCCGCGGGGCCTCGGGGTATCCGGGAGAGGCCAGCACCACGCAGACAGCGGCGTCAGCGGAGAACGTCGGGCTCGGGATCCGTTGGAGCGTGCCCGTGGCGACGGCCATGAACAGCTCGGCCGCGTCGCACGAGAGCAGCGGGAGCACCACCTGGGCTTCGGGATCGCCGAAGCGGACGTTGTACTCAATGACCTTCGGCCCATCGTCACCGAGCATGAGCCCGGCATAGAGCACCCCGCGGTAGTCGATGCCCCGGGCCCGCAAGGTGGCGATGAGCGGTTCCACCGCGGTGGCCATGATGGCGTCGATCTGGGCCTCCGCGACGTGCGGCATCGGCGCATACGCACCCATGCCCCCGGTGTTCGGACCGCGATCCTCGTCACCGACCCGCTTGAAGTCCTGCGCCGGCAACAGCGGGACCGCCGTGGTGCCGTCGAAGAGCACGAGCAGGGAGCACTCCTCGCCCTCGAGCGCTTCCTCAATGACGATGCGATGCCCCGCTGCGCCGAAAGCTGTACCCGAGAGCTTGGCCGCCACATCGGCTTCCGCTTCCTCGAGGGTGCGCGCCACGAGGACACCCTTGCCGGCCGCCAACCCGTCGGTCTTGACCACCCAGGGGCCCGGCACGCGGCGCACGTAGGCCAACGCCTCGTCACGCTGTGCCGCCCCGAAGGCCGTGAAGCGGGCGGTGGGCACGCCGGCCTCCGCCAGCACCTGCTTCATGAATCCCTTGGAGCCTTCTAAGAGTGCACCGGCGGCACCGGGACCCATCACGGCACGGCCCTCGGCGCGCAACCGATCGGCCAGCCCGTCGACCAACGGCGCCTCGGGCCCGATGACCACCAGGTCGGCCTCGATCTCCTCGACCGGTCGCCCGGTGACGCGAATGGGATCCGCCATGCCCGGGTTGCCCGGGCTGACCACGACGTCGGCCGTCCGGGAAAGGACATGCGCCAGCGCATGCTCGCGCCCGCCGCTGCCGACCACGCAGACCTTCATCGGATGCCGACCTTCAAGGGGCGCCGCCCCCTCACGCCGTGGCGAAAGACACGAATTGCTCGCGGCCCGGGCCCACCCCGACGAGTCGGACCGGCACGCCGATCTGCTCGGACAGGAAGGTCACATAGTTGCGGGCGGCCTTGGGTACGTCCGCCGGCGCGGTGGCCGACGTCAGATCGGTGCGCCAACCCGGAAGCTCTTCGTAGATCGGCGTCACGTTGTGGAACGTCGACTGGTGATACGGCAGGTGGGTGTAGCGCACGCCGTCCGCCTCGTAGGCCACGCAGACCTTGACGGTCTCGAACGTATCGAGGACGTCCAGCTTGGTGAGCGCCACCTCGGTCAGGGAATTGAGACGCACCGCCTGACGCAGCATGACGGCGTCGAACCACCCGCAGCGGCGGCGGCGGCCCGTGTTGGTCCCGAATTCGTGGCCGCGCTCGACCAGCAGGTTCCCGGTGTCGTTGTCCTGCTCGGTCGGGAAGGGGCCGGCCCCCACCCGGGTGACGTAAGCCTTGGCGATGCCGATGACACGGTCGATGTCCCGCGGCCCCAGGCCCGAGCCGGTGCACGCACCGCCGGCCACCGGATTGGACGAGGTGACGAAGGGATAGGTCCCGTGATCGAGATCGAGGAAGGTGGCCTGGGCCCCTTCGAGGAGGACCGATCGGCCGGCGTCGAGCGCGTCGTGGATCAGGCCCACAGTGTCGCCCACCATGGGCTCGATCCGGGGCGCGTACTCGTTGAGGTACCGGTTGGCGATGTCGTCGGCCGAAAGCGGGAGGCGGTTGTAGACCTTGGCCAATATGGCGTTCTTCTCCTTGAGCACCACATCGAGCTTCTGGCGGAAGATCTTGGGGTCGAAGAGGTCCTGCACGCGCAGCCCGACCCGGGTGGCCTTGTCGGCATAGGCCGGGCCGATGCCGCGCTTGGTCGTGCCGAGGGCGTTCTTGCCCAAGAAGCGCTCCGTCACCCGGTCCAGCTCCTGGTGGTAGGGCATGATGAGGTGCGCGTTGCCACTGACCACCATGCGGCTCGTATCGACACCCTTGGAGATGAGGCTGTCAAGCTCGGCCAGCAGGACGGCGGGGTCGACCACCACGCCGTTGCCGATCATCGGCGTGATGTGGTCGTAGAGGATTCCGCTGGGAACCAGCTGCAGCGCGAAGGCCTCGCCGTTGACGACGATACGGTGGCCGGCGTTGTGACCGCCCTGGTAGCGCACCACCATGTGCATTTCCCGGGCCAGGAGGTCGGTGAGCTTGCCCTTCCCCTCATCGCCCCATTGGGTCCCCACCACCACGGTTGCGGGCACGCGTCATCTCCGTTCGCTCTGTCGGATTACGCACAATTGTAGCGCCCCGGGGCAGGTCGCCGGAATTGGTCGTGGCGCCGCGTGCCGGGCGGCCTCTTCATGCCCGTTGCCGTAGGCTCGGGTGTGGTCGTGACCCGGCCCAGGTGGGAAGTGGGCGCGGCGAAGGTAGGCGACCGGGGCTCTCCGCCTCTAGTGTGGGCGGGTGACCACACCGAAGAAGCGCCCCCTGTCCCTGGCCGCCATGGCGGGCCTTCTGACGCTCCTCGCACTACCCATCCTCGGCAGCACCGCGAGTGCGGGCGCGCTGACCACGCCCGGGGCGGCGGCGCAGGTGTCGAGCAGGGCCCTGTCGGCCACACCCACCACGGTGCAGTTCCCGCCGACCACGCTGGGCGACTTCTCCGCCTTCATGAACGTCACGCTGCAGAACACGGGCACCACGACGGAATCGGTGACGTCACTGACCCTCGGCGGCGCCGATCCCTTTGACTTCATCGTCGGTGGGCAGAACACGTGTACGTCCCTGGCCGCCGGAGCGTCCTGCCTCGTCGTGGTCTCCTTCTCGCCCAATGCGCTCGGGGCCCGGCAAGCCACGCTGACGCCCGTCGACGGCTCGGCCTCCCCACCCGTGATCGTGCTGACGGGGACCGGCAGCGAGGGGTACTACGAAGTCACCGCCACCGGCGCCGTTTTCGCGCACGGCGACGCGCAGCTGCTCGGCGATATGTCAGGGACACCTCTGGCGAAGCCCATCGTGGGCATGGCCGCCACCGGCGATGACGGTGGCTACTGGCTGGTGGCCTCCGACGGCGGCATCTTCAGCTTCGGCGACGCCACCTTCTTCGGCTCGACCGGGGCCATCCATCTGAACAAGCCCATCGTGGGCATGGCGCCGTACTCGGACCCGACGACCGGCAAGGTGACGGGCTACTGGCTGGTGGCCTCCGACGGCGGCATCTTCACCTTCGGCGCCGCGCCCTTCTTCGGCTCGACCGGCGCCATCCATCTGAACCAGCCCATCGTCGGCATGGCGCCCACGCCCGACGGGGGGGGCTACTGGCTGGTGGCCTCCGACGGGGGCATCTTCACCTTCGGCGACGCCACCTTCTTCGGCTCGACCGGCGCCATCCACCTGAACAAGCCGATCGTGGGCATGGCCAGCACGTCGGACGGGGGCGGCTACTGGCTGGTGGCCTCCGACGGGGGCATCTTCACCTTCGGCGACGCCACCTTCTTCGGCTCGACCGGCGCCATCCATCTGAACAAGCCGATCGTGGGCATGTCACCCACGCCCGACGGGGGCGGCTACTGGCTGGTGGCCTCCGACGGGGGCATCTTCACCTTCGGCGACGCACCCTTCGACGGGAGCTCGGCCGGCAGTTCTGCGTCGGCCTTCATCGGCATGGCCGGCGATGGAGCACCGTTCGTCCCCACGAGCAGCGCCAAGGCGTCGTTCAGCCGAGGACAATCGCGTCATCGACCAGCTTGACCGTGACGGTCGAACCTTCGAGATAGCGCCCCTCGAGGAGCGCCAGCGCCAAGGGGTCCTCTATCTGGTGCTGCAGGACCCTCCGCAAGGGTCGCGCCCCGAAGTCAGGGTCGTAGCCGGCGCGTGCCAGCCACGCCTCGGCCTCGGGCTCCACCACCAGCGTCAGGCGTCGCTCGGTCAACCGGCCGCGCAGCTTGTCGAGTTGCACCCCGGCGATCACCATGAGGTCGGCCTGGCTGAGAGGCCGGAAGCGCACGATCTCGTCGATGCGGTTGATGAACTCCGGCTTGAAGTAGCTCGAAGGCTCACCGACCAGGTTGGACGTCATGATCAACACCGTGTTGGTGAAGTCGACCGTGCGGCCCTGGCCATCGGTCAACCTCCCGTCCTCGAGCACCTGGAGGAGGATGTTGAACACGTCGGGATGGGCCTTCTCCAGTTCATCGAGCAGGACGACCGCATAGGGGCGGCGCCGCACCGCTTCGGTCAGCTGCCCACCCTCGTCGTAGCCGACATAACCGGGAGGAGCTCCCACCAGCCGGCTGACGGCGTGCTTCTCCATGTACTCGCTCATGTCGATCCGCGTGATGGCCCGTTCGTCGTCGAAGAGGAACTCGGCCAGTGCCCGCGCCAGCTCGGTCTGGCCCACGCCGGTCGGTCCGAGAAAGAGGAACGACCCGATGGGGCGATTGGGGTCGGAGAGCCCGGCCCGGCTGCGCCTGATGGCGTTGGCCACGGCCGACACCGCCTCGTCCTGGCCGACCACCCGTTCGTGCAGCGTGGCCTCGAGTTTCACCAGCTTCTGGATCTCGCCTTCCATCAGGCGGGACACGGGCACGCCCGTCCAGCGGCTGACCACCTCGGCAATGTCCTCGGGGTCGACCTCTTCCTTCAGGAAACGGGTACCGGACTGCAGCTTGGAGAGGTCGTTGGTCGCTTCGACGATGCGCCGCTCGATGTCGGGCAACTCGCCGTAACGGATGGCGGATGCGCCGGCCAGGTCACCTTCGCGCTCCATCCTGACTGCATCGTCACCGCGCGCCGTCTGCTCCTCCTTGAGCAGGCGGATGGTGTCGATCATGGCTTTCTCCTGCTGCCAGTGCGCCGTCATGCCGTCGCGTTGCTCCGCCAGATCGGCCAGCTCGGCCTCCAAGCGGTCCAACCGCTCGCGCGAGGCCTCGTCGGTCTCCTTCTCCAACGCCACCTTTTCGATCTCGAGCTGTCGGATGCGCCGGATCACCTGGTCCAGCTCGGTCGGCAGGGAATCGATCTCGATGCGCAGCTTGCTCGCCGCCTCGTCGATCAGGTCGATGGCCTTGTCCGGCAGGAAGCGCCCCGTGACATAGCGGTCCGACAGCACGGCGGCGGACACCAGCGCAGCATCTTGGATGCGCACCCCGTGGTGCACCTCATAGCGCTCGGACAACCCACGCAGGATGGCAATCGTGTCCTCGACCGAGGGCTCACCCACGAAGACCGGCTGGAAGCGCCGCTCCAGCGCCGCGTCCTTCTCGATCGAGGTGCGGTACTCGTCGAGCGTGGTGGCGCCGATGAGGCGGAGCTCGCCACGGGCCAGCATGGGCTTGATCATCTGACCGGCATCCATGGCCCCTTCGGCCGCGCCGGCCCCCACAATGGTATGGAGCTCGTCGATGAAGGTGACGACCTCGCCCTCGGCGTCGGTGATCTCCTTCAACACGGCCTTGAGGCGCTCTTCGAACTCGCCCCGGTACTTCGCCCCGGCCACCATCGACGCGAGATCGAGCGCGATGACCCGCTTCCCTTTGAGTCCCTCGGGCACATCGCCCTCGATGATCCGATTGGCCAATCCCTCGACGATGGCGGTCTTGCCCACGCCGGGCTCCCCGATCAACACCGGGTTGTTCTTCGTGCGCCGCGACAGCACCTGGATGACGCGCCTGATCTCCTCGTCGCGCCCGATGACCGGGTCGAGCTTGCCCAGGCGCGCCGCCTCGGTCAGATCGCGCCCGTACTTGGCCAGCGCCTGGTACGTCTGCTCGGGATCGGCCGTCGTGACGCGATGATTCCCCCGCACGGCGCGCAATCCCGCCAACAACGCGTCCTTGGTCACCCCGATCTCGTCGGCCAGGGCCAGAAGGAGATGCTCGACCGAGACGTAGTCGTCCCCGAGATCGCGCCGGACCTCATCGGCCGCCTCGAGGATGGCACGGGCCTCACGCGAGATGCCGGGCTCCGAGCCGCCCTGCGCGCGCGGCAGCCGCGCCAGTTGGGCGCGCACCTTTTCGCCGAGCACCTCGGGGTCCATCCCGACCTGCGTCAACAACGGCCGGGTCATGGTCTCGTCCTGCGCCAACAGGGCGTCGAGGAGATGGGCCGGCGTCAACTCGGGATGGTTGGACGACGCCGCGTGCGCCGTCGCCGCGCTGAACGCGGCCTTCGTATTGTTCGTCCAACGTTCCGGATCGATTGCCATCAACCCCTCCTCGTATACGCAACGGGTGATTGCCGGAGTGGCACCAGGTCGCGTCGATAGTGGCGGTGCGTCGCCGCCACCGCGTCCCGGGATTGGGCGCGTGCTTCGGTCAGCTCGGCCCGCACGCGCGCGAGCTCGGTTTCGAGTTCGAGCACGCGACGCACACCTTCGAGATTCAACCCGCTTGCGGTCAGTTGTTGAATGTGCCGCAGGCGCGACAGGTCCGCATCGGAGAAGCGGCGGCTCCCGCCACTGGTGCGCGAGGGATCCAACAGACCCTTGCGCTCGTAGATGCGCAATGTCTGCGGGTGCACGCCCGTCAGCTCGGCTGCCACCGAGATCACATAGACAGCCCGGTTGGCATCGCTGTCTTCCATGTCAGTCCTCCACCTCAGCCTTCAACCGCCGCCCGCGGCGCCTCGTCCGTCACCGCAGCCAGCGACTCCACCGCCGCCCGCTGATCGTCGGTCAGCTCGGTCGGCACAATGACTTCTGTCTTCACCAGCAGATCGCCCGGCTTGCCGGCATTGCGACCCGTCCCGGCGGGCACCCCCCGGCCGCGGACGCGCAGCACGGTGCCCGACGCCGTTCCCGGCGGCACCTTGAGCGTCACCTTGGATTCCAGGGTCGGGACCGTGATGGTGGTGCCGAGCGCTGCTTCGGGGAACGTGATGGGCACCGTCATGGTCAGGTTGCGGCCATTGCGCCCGAAGACGGGGTGCTTGCCCACATGGACCACCACGTAGAGGTCCCCGGGGGGCGCCATGCCCTGCCCGGGCGCGCCCCGGCCCTTCACCCTGATGCGTTGCCCGTCTTCGACTCCGGACGGGATGCGCACCTTGACCGAGCGCACCTTGCGCTCGGTGCCCGACCCCTGGCACACGGGGCACGGCGTATCGAAGAGGGTGCCGCGCCCGACACAGTCCGGGCAGACGGTGCTGAGCGAGAACAGTCCCTGGTCGTCGTTGAGCGTCCCGGTCCCCCCGCAGCGCGGGCAGGTATGGGTCGCGGTGCCGGGCGCCGCACCGGTACCACGGCAATTGGAGCAACGGACGTCCTCGGGCACATTGACCGAGGTGGTAACCCCGTGCACGGCATCGGAGAACGACAGGTGCAACGCGGCCTCCATGTCGGCGCCGCGCGCCGGTCCCCGCGTGGTCGTGGTCCGTCCCCGGTTGCCGAACAAACCGCCGAAGAGATCGCCCAGATTTCCCATGTCCTCCATGCGGAACGTGCCGCCGCCGGGCGTGCCCGTCCCGAAGCCGCCCCCGAAGCTGCCGGGTATCGGCCCTTGCTTGCGGACCTCGTCGTATTCCTTGCGCTTGTCCGCGTCGCCCAGCACGTCATAGGCCGCGCTGATCTCCTTGAAGCGTTCCTCGGAACCCGGATTGGCATCAGGGTGATACTGCTTGGCCAGCTTCCGGTAGGCGCGCGTGATCTCCTTGTCGGTGGCCGTCGAAACGACCCCGAGCACCTTGTAGTAGTCCTTCTCGAACCACTCCCGCTGGGGGGCCATGACTCAGCTCACCCCCGCACGCTGACCATGGCGGGACGCAGCACCTGGCCCCGCCAGCGATAGCCCGATCGGAAGACCTCGTCGATCACCTCTTCACCGCCATCTCCACCGGTCCGCGCCACCGCATCGTGCACCGCGGGATCGAACGGCACCGCGGCCTCGTCGACCCGCTCCAACCCTTCCTTGACCAACACGTCGAGCAACATGGTGCGCGCCGCGGTCAATGCCTTGGCGTCGTCGCTCTGTGCGCTGGTCTCGTTCTGATGGGCCTGCGCCAGGTCGAGGGTGTCGAGCACCGGAAGCAACTTGTTGACCAGCGCCGACGCGGCGCGGGCCGACTGCTCCTCTTGCATGCGCTGAATCCGCTTGCGGTAGTTCTCGAAATCGGCCTGCGTCCGTTGGAGGGCGAGCAGGTACTCATCCCGCTCGCCCGCCAACACCGCCATCGGATCGAGCACTTCCTCGACCACTATTTCCGCTTCTGCCACCCCGTCATCGGAGCTCTCGTCGGTGACCGGTTCGGGTTCCGGCGTGACCTCCTCGGCGGGGATGGCCTCGTCGGAGAAGCTCACTGCTCGTCGACGATTTCGGCGTCGACGATCTCGTCGTCGGAGCTCCCTCCGGCGTCGCTGGTCCCGCCACTCCCGTCACCGCCGCTTGGCGCGCTCTGGGTCTGCGAGGCCTGCTCGTACAGCCGCTGGCTGAAGCTCTGACTCACGCCCACCAACTTCTCGGTGGCGTCCTTGATCGCCTCGACGTTCGTGCCGGCGAGGGCGTCCTTCAAATGGGCCACGGCCGTCTGGACGTCGTCCTTCTCCGTGCCCTCGAACTTCTCGCCCTGGTCCTTGAGCAACTTCTCCGTCTGGTAGACGAGGGTGTCCGCAGAGTTGCGCACCTCGGCTTCCTCGCGGCGGGCCCGGTCGTCCTCGGCGTGCGCCTCGGCGTCGCGGACCATGCGCTCGATGTCGTCCTTCGCCAGCGAAGACTGGCCGGTGATCGTCATGGACTGCTCCTTTTGGGTGGCCTTGTCCTGGGCCGAGACGTGCACGATCCCGTTGGCGTCGATGTCGAAGGTGACCTCGATCTGGGGGACCCCACGCGGAGCCGGGGGCAGGTCGACCAGCTGGAACTTGCCCAGGGTCTTGTTGTACATCGCCATCTCGCGCTCACCTTGGAGCACGTGGATCTCCACCGAGGGCTGGTTGTCCTCGGCGGTGGTGAAGATCTCCGACCGCTTGGTCGGGATGGTCGTGTTCCGCTCGATGAGACGGTGCATGACCTGACCCTTGGTCTCGATGCCGAGGGACAGCGGGGTCACGTCGAGGAGGAGGACGTCCTTGACCTCACCCTTGAGCACGCCCGCCTGCACGGCGGCGCCGATGGCCACGACTTCGTCCGGGTTGACGCCCTTGTGGGGCTCCTTGCCGGAGAGTGACTGCACCAGGTCCTGAACGGCGGGGATCCGGGTGGACCCTCCGACCATCACGACGTGGTCGATGTCGGACGTCTTGAGCCCGGCATCCTTGATCGCAGCCTCGAACGGTCCTGTGCACGCCGCCACGAGGTCGGCCGTCAGCTCGTTGAACTTCGAGCGGGTGAGCTTGAGGTCGAGGTGCTTCGGGCCCTCGCTGGTGGCCGTGATGAAGGGCAGGTTGATGGTGGTCTCCTGCACGCTGGACAGCTCGATCTTGGCCTTCTCCGCCGCTTCCTTCAGGCGCTGCATGGCCATTTTGTCCGTCGAGAGGTCGACGCCTTCGGTGTCCTTGAACGACTTGACGAGCCAGTCCATGACCTTCTCGTCCCAGTCATCGCCACCGAGCTTGGTGTTCCCCGAGGTCGACTTCACCTCGAACACGCCTTCGCCGATCTCGAGCACGGAGACGTCGAAGGTCCCACCACCGAGGTCGAAGACCAGCACGGTGCGATCGGAGTCTTCCTTGTCCAGGCCGTAGGCGAGCGCAGCCGCCGTCGGCTCGTTGATGATGCGCAGGACCTCGAGGCCGGCAATCGCCCCGGCTTCCTTGGTCGCGGTGCGCTGCGCGTCGTCGAAGTAGGCCGGCACGGTGATGACCGCCTGGTCCACCGTGTCGCCCAGGTACGCCTCGGCGTCCCTCTTCAGCTTGCCCAGGATACGGGCGGAGATCTCCTGGGCCTTGTACTTCTTGCCGTCGATGTCGACGGTCCAGTTCGTGCCCATGTGGCGCTTGACCGAGCGGATGGTCCGGTCCGGGTTGGTGATGGCCTGGCGCTTGGCGACCTCGCCGACGAGCACCTCTCCCGTCTTGGAGAAGCCCACGACCGACGGCGTCGTCCGCCCGCCCTCAGCATTCGGGATGACGACGGGCTCGCCCGCCTCCATCACGCTGACCACCGAGTTGGTGGTCCCCAAGTCGATTCCCACGGCCTTAGCCATCTGCAGTCCTTCCATTCTTCGTGCTCGTTACTGCGCTTTTCGCTTGCCACAAGTGTAGCAAACCTGAGCGTATATGTGTCAACTTTTCTGTTGGTAATGGCAGTCTTAGGACCGATCGGTGGGCTCTACGCCAGAAATTCCCTGGTCGGGGGCTTAAAGGTGCAGGAGCGATTCGTGCACTACATGGGGTGACTATTCGCCTCTCTCTCGGCAAGGTCTTTCTGAAATAACGATACTGGTCAGTAGATTTACTCAATACATATGCCCAGAGGAGACTCCCGGAGGATTCCACCACTCAGAATGATCTGAAGGTTTCGGTTCGACCTACTCTGATGAGGTGAAGCGGCAGGAACGATCCAAACGGGGGCCGATTCCGTGGCTGCGCACCCGCGTCGCTCAGGAAGCAGATCGTGCGGCTGAGACTACGGACGCGCAACCCGAGTCAGCGCTTCAGGTAGCACAAACAACTCTCAGCTGGTCGCTCCGTCACCGTGGTCCCGATTCGGCCATGACGGTGAACGCCAAACGTGAAGTCGCTGAGATACTGGAACGATTGGGTCGACTCGACGAAGCGCTTCAGCTCAGGAGCGATGTCGCGACGTACTTCCGACTTCATCGGGGTGCGGATGATGAAAGCACGCTTACAGCCGAAGGATTTCTAGGATTCGACCTTGAGCGACTTGGTCGACATGCTGAAGCCGTGCGTCACTTCGAGCACGTTCTGGCCGGTCGCACCAATAACTTGGGGCGGGACGACAAGTCGACATTGCTCGCCATGGAGTGGCTTGGATGTAGTCAAAGAAGTCTTGGGAACCTTCGAGAGTCCCGTCGCTTGCTCCAGGAAGCGGTGGATCGATACCAACGCCAAGCTGCCGGCGAGACCGAAGACTGTATGAAGGCGACATCCCACTTGGCGACCACACTTTTCCGACTTGAACAGGTTACCGAGGCGAGCGAGCTACGCAGACACATCTTCGAAGTGCGGAATCGAACTTTGGACCCCGATCACCTCGAACTCAATGAGGCCAAGGTGATGCCAGAGTCTGCAGACTTCGACGTGCATGAGACCGAAGATTCGGAACTGTGTATGAACGATCGCGTGGGCCCGTCGAAAATCGAGCTCGTCGATATGCTGGCCGGCCGACCGGGGTGGCGCCTTGAGCCAAGTTTGACGCCGGGTGTAAGACCTCTGTGGTGCTTCGTCGTCGGAGGCAAGATCGATTTGTCAGTAGCAGTGGACGGCAGTTCGATCAGCCTCTACGTGATGGACACCGACACTGAGATCGTGTTCAGAGACACCGACGAACTCACGACATGGCTGAGAACCCACCGGGCAGCCGCGCTGCAGGAGCCGACGTCGCACCACCCCGGGAAATCAGGGTTTCGAAAGCTTTTCGAGTGGAGCTGACCGTCCCGGCGGATCGCTATGGGCTCTCGGTCGAAAATGTCCAGGTCAGAGCTAGAGCCAAAGAGAGGGCCTCCACGACGCATGATGACGTCGAGGCATACGGCGAGTACAAGACCATGGCCGAACAATCCCTTCCGGACAATCCCTTCGCCGGGCTCTTCCGTAGTCCATATACCGGCAATACCCACCGCTTCGAGGAGACGAGAGACATGAACAGGCAACCCAGGCAGACGACAAAAGGGATCGGCATCGGCAGCATGGCCGCCACGGCCCTGGCCCTCGGTGGGCTGTCCCTCTCGGCCGTCGCCGCCGCCCCGGCCGGTGCGGAAAGCGGTCGCCTCGCCAAGAGCGTGGTCGTGAAGACCGTCAGCGTGGCCAACATCGGCACGGTGCTGGCCAGCGGAAAGACGCTGTACACCCTCAAAGCCAGCTCGACGCCCTGTACCGCGGCGTGCCTGAAGATCTGGCCCGAGCTCGTGCTGCCCAAGGGCGTGAAGAAGGCGACAGCGGGCTCGGGCGTGCGCAGCTCCAAGCTCGGCACGGTGACGCGGGCCCACGGTGTCCGCCAGGTCACCTTCGGTGGCAAGCCCCTCTACTGGTTCGTCAATGACACCGGGCCGGGACAGGTTCACGGCAATATCACCGACACCTGGGGCAGATGGACCGCGGTCGTGACGGCCAAGGCGAAGTCGTCGGGCACCGCCTCGACGGCCGGCAGCGGGGGAACCGCGTTCTAGCGGCCGGGCTTTCGACCAAGCTATCGACATGGTGATCGCACTACAGCCGCCGGCTCTAACTGCAAAAACCGCGGCGCACGCGCAGGGACATGCTGGCGCCGAGGCACAGCGGCGCACGCTCCGCTCGCGCATCTATCTGCCCGCCTGCTCGATCGCCGCCGTGGCCGCAGCCTTGGTCGCGCTCGGTTGGGCCAATCACTGGGGAGGGACCGACTTCGCCGCCTCCATGAAAAGTCTTCGTGTCGTCGTCGTCGGTCCACTGACCCTGGCCATCATCGGCGTCTTCCTCATTGCCGAACGGCTGCACCCGGCACAACGGCGGCCGATCTTCGCCCGTGGCTACCGTCAGGACCTCCTCTTCACGGTGTTCAACGCCACGCTGGTCGTGCCGCTCGTCACCGCCCTGACCCTCTCGTTTTCGGACGTGGCCCAGCGTGCCTTCCCCTGGCTCGTCCTGCCGAGGATCGGAACCGTGCCGCGATGGGGGGCCATCGCCGTCATCTTCGTGGCCATGGATGCGTGCAACTGGTTCGCCCATATGGCGAACCACCGCGTGAAAGTGCTCTGGCGCTTCCATGAGCTCCACCACTCACAAGAGGACATGAACGTGCTCACCGTCTTCCGTACGCACCCGTTCATTCATGTTTCGTATCTCGTCGCGCTGATCCCGGGGATCGTGCTGCTGGCCAACGGTGCCCTTCCGCTCACGCTCCTCGTGATCTATGGAGGCGTGGTCGCGTTCGCGCACTCGAACACCAACCTGGGGTTCGGCCCTCTCGGGCGGATCTTCGTCAGCCCGAACTACCACCGCCAGCACCACAAGCTGGATGGGCCGCAGGACGTCAACCTCGGGTTCGCGCTGACGATCTGGGATCAGCTCTTTCACCGGGCGGTGTTCCCGACACCCGAGACGATCCGGACCGACACCGGGTTGCCCGGTCGCCCGCTCGTCGTCGAACAGGCGGGGGTGCGCCCTCATCATTTTTCTGTCTTCGCGGCGCAACTCGTGGCGCCGTTCCGACCCATGGACAAGGACCTGGATCTCCGATCCGCCGGGGTGCGGGCTCTGCGATCGCCTGCACCATCGGCACGTCGTGATGGAGTGACCTCTTCCATCTAATACCATCGTTCGTGTGCTCGATCTCGTCCTGCTCCGCCACGGGCAGTCAACCTGGAACGCGGAGAATCTCTTCACCGGATGGGTCGACGTCGGCCTCACCGAGGTCGGGGAGGCCGAAGCACGAGCGGCGGGCACGCTGTTGGCCGCGGAGCCCGGACTGGACTTACGTGTCCTCCATACGTCGGTACTGACCCGGGCCATCCACACGGCCGAACTCGCGCTCGCCGTGGCCGGTCGCAGTTGGCTGCCGGTGCGCCGGGACTGGCGCCTCAACGAACGCCACTACGGAGACCTGCAGGGCAAGAACAAGGTCGAGACAGCCGAGAAGTTCGGCAAGGACCAACTCTTGCTGTGGCGCCGGAGCTACGACACCCAGCCTCCGCCGCTCAGTGCGGACAACCCCACGTCGACGGCGGATGATCCCCGCTATCGCGACGTCGACCCGGCGCAGATCCCAACGACGGAATGCCTGGCTGATGTCGTCCGGCGTGTCCTTCCCTATTGGGGATCGGACATCGTCCCGGATCTGCGCCAGACAGCGGAGCGTGATGGCGCGGTGCTGGTGGTCGCGCACGGGAACAGCATCCGGGCCTTGCGCAAACACCTCGAGGGAATCCCCGACGACGAGATCACCGGACTCGAGATACCGACGGGGATTCCCTTCCGGCTCCTCCTCGACGACGACCTCACGGTGCATTCCTCGGATTACCTGGGCGACCCGGCGGCAGCAGAAGCTGCTGCTGCCGCCGTGGGCCGCCAGGCCGGTTAGCCGCGTCCTCCGCGACCTTGCGAACCGGTTCCTCCGCCTGAGAAGGCTCCGCCACTTTCACCGTGGCCACTGCCATGGCTGTCGTGGTTGGCGACACCCGACGTCCCGGGACCAGTCCGGCCGAAGGTTGCGGCGACCGGTGTCGGCTTCGAGGTGCCTGGCACCGTCGATCGCACATCAGGCACAGTGGGCAGGGTGGTCGGCGCGTGGGGCGTCGCGTCCTTGTTCCCGTGGCGCGGCCCGACCGGGTTCGGCAGGACCGGGCTGACGACGGGAGCCCCGTCGGGGTGCACCGACGTCGAGTCGCTGTCGACGAAGAGCGCGTCGAGATCGGTGGGCGTACTGGTGCTCCTGGTAAACCACGCGGTGACGATTTCGCCGACCGTCACACCGGTCGCCTTCGTCCCGCCAGTGAAGTATTCGGTGCTGGACGAGATGATGACGTGCCGCTTGCCGTCCTTCGGGCCGGCCAGGGTGATGCTCGTGCTGCTGACATCAAGCACCTTGCCGCTGATCCGGTCGAGGTGCACCGTCACGTGCACGGCGGTGGGAGTGGCCGCGCCCGGATCCAGCGCGACGATTACAGCTTCCCCCACGGCTACGCCAGTCGGCGCAACCGGAGTTCCGGTCTCGGCGAACGTCGTAGACGGCGTGGTGTCGATCGTCTTGGTGGCGCCCTTGTGCGTGGTGATCGTGAAGCTGTTCACGCCCAGCACGGTCACCACACCTACGACAGCGTGAGAAACCGGTTGCGGCGGCGTCGCGGGGTCGGCTGCGTCGTGCGCACCTGCCGCGCCGGCGGCGATCAACGCGCCGCCGCCCAGTAGGGACAGTGACACTCCTGTGTGCAAGATCGTACGTCTCCACTGTTGCATGTGTACCTCCTGGTAAGCCTCGGACATGCGGGAATCGGCCGTGTGTCGTTCGAAGCCTGGGCCCGTCGACCGAGCGTTTTTTCTGCTCTGTCACAGGTAACATCGACCCTGGCGCCCGATCGTTACCGGAAATATGCGAATTCATTGACCGATCCCCCGCTACAAAACGTTGTAACAGCGGCGCTTCTCGAGCGAAGTACGGGTCGTGTCATATCTGCGCCTCCCGCCGCTGAGCTCTCTGATCTGCAACGCCTGGTCAGTGCCGCGTGCGACGGCGACGACGCAGCGTGGGAAGCGCTCTACCGGTCCATCTACCCGCGCCTGCGGGCCTACTTCGTCCGCCGCGTCGGGGCCGAGCACGCCGACGACGGGGTCAGCGAGACAATGACACGTGCCGTGGCCTCCATCCACCGCTTCCAATGGAGCGACGCCGGCTTCGACGGTTGGGTCTTCGGCATCGCGCGCCACGTCTCGGTCGACCACCATCGCCGCCTCGACCGCATGCGCCGCTACCGTCATGTCGGCCGCCTTTTCCCCGGGACGAAGTCCGACGGAACCGAGCCCGTCGATCATGATCTGATCATCGGCGACGACCAGGCGCTCATCCGTCGCCTCTTCGTGCGGCTGAGCCCGGCCGAGCAAGAGGTGCTCGAGCTGCGCGTCATCGCGGACCTGTCCGCGGAGCAAGTCGGCGAAGTGCTCGGACGAAGGCCGGGCGCGGTTCGCACGGCCCAATCGCGCGCGCTGGCGCACCTACGTGAGCTCATGGAGGAGCACGATGGATAGGCGCAGGGGCAGCGTCAGCGACGAGGAGCTCCTGACGCGGCTGTCGGCGTCGTTCCCCGTCGAGCAGATCGAGCCGGATGCCTCCTCCCTCCTTCAATTATCGGTCGCGGTGGCGGAACTGCGCCGGCCGGCGGCGACCGAGTCGGCTCAGATCACGCCACGCCGGACCGGACGTATCTCGCTCCCCCGACGACTCAGCCCCGTCGTGACCGTCGGCTCGCTGGTGGGGGCGCTGGCCATGGGGACAGGGATCTCCTACGCGGTCGGGGTCCCCATCCCCGCCGCCGTGCGGTCGGTGGCCCGCACCGTGGGGCTGGCCGCGCCCGCACCGACACCGGCGACGCTCAGCCCGGCCGTGATCGCGGCAAGCCAGGCGGAGTCCACGCTCCACCAGGCGCTGGCGAACGGGAATACGTCCTCGGCCGCGATATCCCGCGACACGTCGGAACTCGCCCACCGGCTGGCGCGGGTCGCCGGCGACCATGCCCCCGCTGCGCAACGCGTCAGTGACGAGGGGCACCACCTCTTGAAGGAGGCGTGCCCGCGCCTCCAAGGGTCGTCGCCGGCCGGCAACGGCACGCACCCCGCTGGCGATGCGACCGGCACGCAAGGAGGGGCAACCGCCGTCCCGACCGCCAACCCCTGTGCGTTTCTCGGGGGTCGGGGCACGTCCGGCGCTTCGGGCACCTCGCCAGACGGTGCGGCGGGTGGGCTACCCACGGGCACCGGCGCGACGACGCCATCGGGCGGGCACGGAGACGGAAGCGGAGTGACGCACCCGGCGGGAGGCAGTACGCCAGGAGGCCCCCTTGGCGGAACCTCATCAGGAAAACGAACCGGAACGTCGGTGAGCGGTTCGGGAAGCTCCGGCTCGAAGAGTGGTTCCTCTGACCACGCAGCAGGCGCCCGGACGCCGTCCGGTCGACCCGACACCACATCGACCCGACCACCGTCAACCGGCTCGCTCCCCGACGGGAGCACCGCATCGTCAGGGAGCAGCTCTACGCGCGGGGGATAAGGGCAACGTCCACGTCCCGGGGCCGGGCCGACTGCGAGGGCCGCTGACCCCAAGACAGGGACGATCTGGGTTGGGTTAGGAAGCCACCGACAGCAGCCCGGTCGTACGGGCCGGGTGCCGACGAATGTGGCCGGGGGTCGGGGCGCCTCGCCGCACCCCGACCCAACCCGACCACCTGCGCAAGGCCGCCCTAAAGGGCGTCGGTCCCGCGTTCTCCGGTGCGCACGCGCACCACTGTCTCCACCGGGACGACCCAGACCTTGCCGTCGCCGATTTTTCCTGTCGCCGCTGAGGTGACGATGGCTTCGACCACTTCTTCGGTCTGGGCATCGTCAACGAGCACCTCGATGCGGATCTTCGGCACGAAATCGACTTCGTACTCCGCACCTCGGTACACCTCGGTGTGACCTCTCTGACGTCCGAATCCTTGGGCCTCGGTCAGGGTCATCCCCTGCACCCCGAGGTTCTTCAGGACCTCTTTGACATCATCGAGCTTGAACGGCTTGAGGACTGCCACAATCAGCTTCATTTTTGAGTTCCTTTCGTCCTGATGGCCTTAAGACCCTGTACCGGGTGGGGTCGATGGTTCCGACCCTACAGGTGGATCTCCACTCCCCCTGTCGAGACCGGCCATAGCGAACGCACCGTCGCTCCGTGTGGCGAAGGACTCCTCGGGGAACGCTTCCTCGCCGTGGATACCCAGGTCGCCGATCTCGAGGATGTCGTCCTTGTAGCGGGCGCCGCCGAGGACCAGCCCGATGAGCTTCATGAGGATGAAGGTCACCAGCGCCGACCAGAAGATCACGAAGATCGCTGCTCGGAACTGTTCCCACAGTTGATGGGCGGATCCGGTGTACATGAGGCCGCCCACCCCGAACGGCGCACACGATCCCTTGGCCGTCACGTAGGCCGTCGCCGAGGTGTTCACCACCTGCCCGGCTGAGTTCAGCTGACCGCACCCGTACTCGATCATGTTCGGGTCACCGAAGATACCGAGGAGCAAGCCGCCGAACAACCCGGCGATGCCGTGCGTGTAGATGACCCCGAGAGCGTCGTCCACCTTGGAGAACGGCCGCACCTTGGACAGGTAGTTCCAGGCGATCCACACGATCGTGCAGCAGATCGCACCGACGGCGATGGCGCCCCAGCCGTTGACCCAGCCCGCGCAGGGCGTGATCCCGACCAGTCCGCAGATCATGCCGTTCACGCCGCCCAAGAAGGTGGGCTTCTTCTCCTTGGTGAACCAGGCGTCGAGCGCCATCCAGGTCACCACGCCGACGGCGGTGGCCAGGTTGGTGTTGACCACCGCACCAGCCATGGAGGACCCGGCGTAGTACGGGTCACCACCGTTGAAGCCGTTCCAACCCAGCCACAGGATGCCGGCACCGACGCCCGCCATGACCAAGTTGTTGGGCAAGGCGTGTTGTCTATCTCGCAAGAGTCTGGGACCGAGGACCCAGGCCGCCACGAATCCGGACACACCGGCCGACATGTGGATGACATAGCCACCGGAGAAGTCGAGCGCACCTTCCTGGGCGAAGTAACCGCCGCCCCACAGAAGGAAAGCGTCGATCGAGTAGACGAAGGTCGACCACAGCGGTACCAGGAGACACCAGGCGCTGAACTTGATACGTCCGAGCACGCTCCCCATGAACAGCAACGGGGTGATGGCGGCGAAGACGAACTGGAAGTAGGCCAGCGTCGAGGTGGGAAAGTGGAACGGTATGGCGGTGTTGGCTGCCGATACCGCTTGACCCTGTTCACCCACGCTGTTGAGAATCTGTCCCGGCTTACCCCAGAGGTTCTCGAAGAAGTGTTTCAACGTCCCGGTTTTGTTCACCCCTGACAAGGGTTGTTGGGTCCATATACCGTTGTGTACCCCCCCTCCGAGCGACGTGGAACCGAAGCCCAGTTTGTAGGACCACAACACCCAGGCGATGAGCACCAGGGAAAACCCGGCGAACATCATCGCCATGACGTTGACGGCCCACTTCTTGGGGACGATCGACGCATAGAGCACCGCCAGGCCGGGGAGGCTCATCAGGCCGACGAATGTGGCAGCAGTTATCTGCCACGTATTGTCAGCCGGATTTAACCAGCTTGGATACGGAACAGAAACCGTTGCTCCTATCAGGTGGATCACTCGACATCTCCTATCTGTGTGTCCCGGTGCCCCGCCCTGTGACCAGAGCGTCACTGAGCACCAGGTACGGCAAGGCCACAGCAGGCGGTGCTTCCGCCACGGAAAGAATGAAGGGCACGAGTTTCCACACGGTCACGCGAGTGTTTCCAGTCTGTTAATCCGTCGGAACCGCCGTTAGCGAGGGCCATCGAGAGGAGAAACCAGGCTCGAACGCCCAAGCAAAACGTGATTGGCTCCCTCGCATTTTCTTTGACATTTCGGGGTTCCGAGCCCTAGTCCTAGTAGATGCGACCCGACTCCGCCGCTACCATCTCCGAGTCGTTGAAGGGCAGCCGCCTCTCAGGGCACGGACCGATGAGGGATGGACAGGCCGATGACCGATCCGGAAGCGAGCGATCCCACAGCACCGGCCCGGAACGCGGACGCCCCTCTGTCGACGCTCCGTGGGGCCGGGGTTGACATCGATGTGCGGGTGGTCGGTCGCGTCGTGGTCATCCTGTGCCTCTTTGCATTGGCCGCGCTTGTGATCATCTTCACGTTGGCCGGAGTCCACAAGAACAGCCAGATCAACCGCCTCCGCCACAATGGTGTGCCGGTCGACGTGACCGTGGTGCACTGCCTCGGGCTGCTTGGCGGTAGCGGGAGCAATGCAGCCGGCTACTCGTGCACCGGGACCTTCAGCTTGGACGGCAGCCAGCACAATGAGACCATCCCCGGCATCGGGTTCCGCGCGCCCGGGTCGTCCCTACGGGCCGTCGTCGTCCCCGGCGATCCAGCTCTGCTCTCGCCTGTCGACGTCTTGGCGGGGGAGCACGTGTCGTGGAGCGTCTACCTACTCCCCGCCGTTCTCCTCCTCGTTCTCGCCCTGTTCATAGTCGCCATCATCCTTCGGCGGCGTCGTAGAACCCCGACGCCGCCGGCCAAGCCTTGAGCGAGGCGGCGCGCGACCTTCTCCCTAGCGCTCGGGCTTCGGTTTCGAGGGACGCTTTAGTTTTTCGGTAGGTGGCGTATAACGCTTGTTGGGCCGTGGCAGCACACCGCCGGCGGAAGGCACGCGGCTGGTGGGGGGACCGTAGGGCCGTCCTGAGCCCCCTCCGGCCAGTTTCAGCTGCTTCTGCAGACGGTAGGCGCGCACCAGATACCAGGCCCCTCCCATGAGGAAGGGGACACCGAAGCCCCAATAGTGCAAGTTGAAGATGCCCAGCCCGAAGAGTGCCATCACGATGCCCAGGAAGAGGCGTTTGCGGAGCCAAGCCGTCACCAGCATCAGGACCGCCATTCCCAGGAGGACGAAGGTCAGGTTCTGGTAGACCGACGTGCTCTGGTTGAGCGACCTGGCGTGATTGATCAGGTCGGAGCTGATGAGCAGCGCAATGATGGCGCCGATCGGCGCGGCGATAAAGCCGATGTTGCGCTCCTTGTCGTCCGCCCTGGCGATGGACGCCTCAAGCTCCTCGACCGACTGCACAGGCTCCGGCGCCTTGCCGTTCGACGACTCCGAATCGTCCGGCTTCACTATCGCCGTCTGAAAGCGCATCCAGAGGCTCGGCTTGGGTAGATGGTCGCCCTCGGAGTCGTCGAAATCGTTCTTCCTGGGCATGAGGGGAAGGCTAGCTCGCGGCATTATGTCCAAGTATCGGAGCGCGAGATGTCGGGTCGGCTACGTGAGTGTTTCCAGCAGATGAACAGGCTCGCCCGATAGCCTGTTTGTCATGCCCCTAGGTGGTAATTCGCTTGACCTCTCGAAGATTTGGTTGTTTTCAACCTCATCGGGCAAGGAGCTGCGCATGATCCGCAAGGCCCTCGAAGAGGTGACCGTGCCTGCGGGCCGCATGCTGTGCGAGCAAGGCACCATCGGCCGGGAGTTCTTCCTGATTGTCGCCGGTCAGGCCTCGGTGAGGCGCAACAACCGCAAGGTGGCCACCCTCGGACCGGGCCAGTACTTCGGGGAGCTGGCTCTGCTCGACCGCCGGCCCCGCTCGGCCAGCGTCGTATCGGACACCGAGATGACGCTCCTCGTCCTGGGCCAGCGTGAGTTCAATGGCGTGCTCGACACCGTGCCTGCCCTGTCGCGCAAGTTGCTGGCCGCCATGGCGACCCGGCTGCGCGATTCAGACGACAAGGCGTACCACTGATCCATGGCAGAACGGGCCCCCGAGGGTCCGCGTCCCCACTTCTTCGCGCTGCGAAACTTTCCCTGTCCGCTGTACCTCGCCTGGACCAAGGAGTTTCGCGATGCTCGATGCCAAGAAGTTGGCGGCTGAATTCGTCGGCACCTTCATTCTGGTGCTCATCGCCGTCGGGGTAGCCACCGAGAACTTCGGCTTCAGACTCTTCGGAGGCAGCGTGGCGGCCGGGGTGGTAACGACAGCCTTCGCCTTCGGTCTCGTCCTGCTGGCCCTCGCCTATGCCATCGGGCCCATTTCGGGTGCCCACGTGAACCCGGCCGTGACCCTGGGCTTCCTGGCCGCCGGCCGGATGAAGCTCACCGAGGCCGTCAGCTACATGGTGGCCCAGGTGGCCGGGGCCACCGTGGGCGCCCTCGTGCTCTGGCGGATCTTCGCCGATGTCCCCGGCTACAGCCGCAGGGTGATAGGGCTCGGCACGGACGGCTACGGGGCGTCTTCCCTCGTCCATCTGAACCAGACGGGCGCCTTCGTCACCGAGGTGGCGCTCACCTTCGTGTTCGTGACCGTGATCCTCTTTGCCACCCACAAGGCGGCCATTCAGGGCGCGGCAGGCCTGGCCATCGGCATGGCGCTGGTCGTGGTGCACCTGATCGGCATCCCCCTCACGGGCACGTCGGTCAATCCGGCCCGGAGTCTCGGCCCGGCCCTCATCGTGGGCGGCACCGCCCTCAGCCAGGTCTGGCTGTTCATTCTCGCCCCCCTGGTCGGCGCCGTCATTGCCGCCGCCGTACACCTCTTGATCACCGGCCGGGCGGACATCGTCGTAGCGGAGCCTTCGACGGCCTAGACCGCTACCGTCGGGTACATGGAACTCAACGAAGGTCTCGGCTTCGTCCGGGCCCGCAACCACGGCGTTCTGACCACCATCCGGGCCAACGGCCGGCCCCAACTGTCCAACATCCTCTATGTGCCCGGCGACGGGGACACCTTCCGTATCTCGATCACGGACTCCAGGGCCAAGACCGTGAACATGCGCCGCGACCCCCGCATCTCGCTCTACGTGCCGGGCGACAATTTCTTCCAGTACGTCGTCCTCGAGGGCACGGCCGAGCTGTCGCCCGTGGCGGCCGACCCCCACGACGAGACGGTCGAACAGCTCATCGCCTACTACCGGGCCGGCAACGGGGAGCACCCCGACTGGGACGACTACCGGGCGACCATGGTGGCCGACGGCCGTTTGATCTGTGCCGTGCACCCCGAACGGGCCTACGGCATGGTGGCCACCTAAAGACCGAGCGACTCCTCGACCAGTTGCGAGAGGTCTAGAACCCGCACGTCGTCCTCCTTGGCGTTGGCCCGCACGGCGTCGTCCAGCATGATCATGCAGTAGGGGCAGGCGGTCGAGACGACGTCGGCCCCGGTACCCAGTGCCTCGTCCATGCGCTCCATGTTGATCCGCTTGCCGATGTTCTCCTCGAGCCACATGCGGGCCCCACCGGCGCCACAGCAGAAGCCCCGCTCCTTGCAGCGGCGCATCTCGATCTGCTCCACTCCGGGGATGGCGCTCAGCACCGAGCGCGGCTCCTCGATGATGCGGTTGTGCCGGCCCAGGTAGCAGGGGTCGTGGTAGGTCACCTTGCCCTTATAGCCCGTTCCCGGCGTCAGCTTCCCGGTCCGCACCAGGTGCTCGAGCAGCTCGGCGTGGTGGATGACCTCGTAGTTCCCGCCCAGTGACGGGTACTCGTTCTTGATGGTGTTGAAGCAATGCGGGCAGCTGGCGATGATCTTCTTGGCCCCGGCGTCATCGAGCGTCGCGATGTTCAGCCGGGCCTGCTCCTGGTAGAGGTACTCGTTGCCCAGCCGCCGTACCGGGTCCCCCGTGCAGGACTCCTTGGGCCCGAGGATCCCGAAGGTGACCCCGGCCCGGTGCAGCATGCGGGCGGTGGCCTGGACGCCCTTGCGGGCCCGCTCGTCGAGCGCGCCGGCGCAGCCGACCCAGTAGAGGTACTCGATGTCGTCGGGGATCGTCCCGGTGATGACCGGGATCTCGAAGTCCAGAGTCTTGGTCCAATCGGTGCGCTTGGCCTGGCCCAGGCCCCAGGGGTCGCCCTGGTTCTCCACGTTGCGCAGCATCAGACCGGCCTCGGAGGGGAACTCGGACTCCATGAGCACCTGGTAGCGCCGCATGTCGACGATGGCGTCGATGTGCTCGATGTCGACCGGGCACTCCTCGACGCAGGCCCCGCAGGTGGTGCAGGCCCACAGCACGTCGGGGTCGATGACGTTGGGCACCAGGGCGGTCATCTCGCCCTCGCCGCTCATGAGAGGTGTGGCCGAGGCGAACATGTTGTCGCGCAACCCCATGATCAAGAGCTTGGGTGACAGGGGCTTCTCGGTGTTCCAGGCCGGGCAGGCCGACTGGCAGCGCCCGCACTCGGTGCAGGTGGCGAAATCGAGCATCTGCTTCCAGGAGAAGTAGCCGACCTCGCCCACCCCGAACACGGTTTCCTCGGTGACGTTCTCCATGTCCATGTCGGGCGTCTTGTTCAGGGCCCCCAAGGCCCGCGGCCGGCGGGAGAAGGCCACGTTGATGGGGGCCATGAAGATGTGCAGGTGCTTGGAATAGGAGACGAAGACCAGGAAGCCGGAGATCACGGCCACGTTCAGGATGAGGAAGACGGTGGCCAGGTCGCTGTTGATGCCGGGACCGGCGGGATGGAGGAGCTTGGCGATGGCGTGCGAGGCGAAGGCGCCCCAGCCGTAGGGGAATTGGTGCGGGTCGACGGTGTTGACCTGGGCGGCCCGGTAGAGCAAAAGGGTGATGATGACGCCGGCGATCATCAGCAACACGAGCCACGCCGCGCCGGTGTGCGATCCGTAGAAGCGGGACTGGCGCTCCTTCTTCGCCGGGGCGTTCTTGAGCCGGATGATGGAGAACACGACCAGGGCGACCAGGACCATGACGGCGAAGAAGTCCTCCACGAAGCCGACCCAGTCCCACTGCCCGATGCCCGGGAAATGGAAGGTCTTCTGGAAGAGGGCCCCGTAGGCCTCCACGATGGTCAGCAACAAGATGGTGAAGCCCCACATCGTGAAGAAGTGGGCCAACCCCGGAATGGTCCACTGCAGGAGCTTGCGCTGCCCGGCCACCTCGGTGACCTCGGCCTCCGCCTTCGGAAGGATGCTCCCCCGGGTCCGCTCGGGTGCCGGCTGCCCTGAGCGGATCAGCTTGGACAGCCAATGAAACCGCCTCCCGGCGATACCAAACCCGACGACGGTGACCGCCAACCCCAAAATGATCCTGACCAGCACAGATGCTCCTCGCCTACATTCACTCGTCGATCCGGACCCGGCGACGGAGTTGCGAGCGCCGCCTGGGATTCAGATGCCTCGGAGAGGATAG
>Ga0307374_10002095_pt1 | contig 36013 bp, 33 predicted proteins | sample OX3MG_FD_202532 | JGI IMG/M metagenome (GOLD analysis project Ga0307374, IMG submission 202532) | Soil microbial communities from Risofladan, Vaasa, Finland - OX-3 | ecosystem: Environmental > Terrestrial > Soil > Coastal area > Acid sulfate soil | place: Finland: Risofladan, Vaasa | collected... | reverse complement strand
GGTCCATGGTTGGGAGGGTCATTTCGTAACCGGGGCATCCCGGTCCGACGTCAGCCTACGAAACCAGCCTCAGTTACCGCCGCCGATTCATGCATTTCCGGCCTCATCCAGACCTGCCGGTAACAGGCTATTGCCCGAGTTCGTCGAGACTCGGGACAGCGAGGCACGTAGAGTCGTCCCGTACACTCTCACGGCCGACGCCCAAGTTTATGGTGAGACGTTCCGTCAATTGATGGCGGTTGGGCAGCCCGAACGAGTCCTTCACCGTCTCACTCCCAAAGCAAGTCCATTCGCAAGTGAGCGAGAGCGGTTGCTCCACGATCTAATCATCGGCCATGACAGCTCGAATAGAGACTGGACGCCATCGTCCCAGCGAATGGAGATGTTCCGTGAGCGATGTACGCTGAGCTACTGGCAAGGATGGAGTGCAGCTTCAGACTGGGGACACCTCGCATTCCTCCTTGAGTCGAGCAACTTTGTCAATGGCGTAGTCCGATACAACATCGAGAACGACTACCTTCCTCTGTTCATGTTGACTACCTTTCAGCAGATACGCTTGCAGAAGTTTGCAGGCGAGATCATCAGCAAAGGTCGTGAGCCGCGCGAGAATGCCGCCAAAGCTACGAATCTCTGGGCCGAGCTCATCCAGTTCCGCAACCGATACTGGTTTAGAGAGGTCACTACAAAACCCCTAGGTGCGGCCATTTATCGGCTTCTGTCCGACTCCCTTGATCTGGACAGAATCCAGCGGACCGTAACGAGCGAACTAGAAGCCTTCCGTGCTCACCTGAAAGATGTCTTAGAAGAAGGTCAGCGTCGCACGCAAGACCGACTGAATTTGGCAATCGCAATCGTTACCCTTGTCGTCCCTCTTCAGATCATGCTGTTCTTATTCCCGCAACCATTTGTGAAGTGGTCGTTCTTGCCCAGTCCAGACGTTAGCAGCGCGCGCTGGATCTACGGTGGCCTCATTGCCACCTGGCTTGGAGTGGTGGGCCTCCTCTTTAGATGGCCGCTACGGTCTAGGCGACGACGCTAGCGCGCACCGGGTAAGGCAAGCATTGGACAATGACCCGATCCGGTCAGTCCGGCCTTTTAATGATGAGGTCCGGATGGCTTAGCACCACTGACCTTTGATAGCTCGGCCTTCCAATGAGCTTCGAGTCCCGCGGTCCAAGGTATCCCCGCTCCGATCCAAGTAAACCTGGTGACCGAATGGATGGGATCGAATTCAATATTGAACCTGTCGAACAGACCCACCCGTCCGAAGAGGTCCGTCGGCAAACCCGGTAGGAACACCACCGGCATCCGGAATATGTTGTTGTCCAAGCTCGCGTCGAGCACCGTGAGCTTCCCTTCAGCTGTAGCCCCGCTGGCAACTCTGATCCGCCAAGCAATGCACTCTTGGTCCGTCACCCGAAGCTGGCTCATCCATTGCGGGTCTAGATGTGTGATGTCCGCGCCCGAATCGAATAGACCCTTCACTGTGCGCGTCCTATGGTGAACTGACGTGAGGGCTACTTCGACCTTCGGCGCCAGAGGTCCGTTGGGACCGAGTGGCTCCCACGCGAAGGAGGCCAATTAGAGGAGGAAGCTGGCCGACCCGTCCTCGGGGACGTGTTCTATTGCTGGAAGACGCTCTTCCGTGTAACCGTGCCTTTCAATCAGCTCCTTCTCGAGCCCATCGAGAGTGTCGGCGGCCACTACCTCGCCCTGGCTAGTCTTGGCAACCCACTTGCCGGCATATGGCCGAAGATCGATAGCGACTGCCATCAGCGTCTCTCCTCTAACAACACCGCTCTAAGCGCGGATTGGACCCTTGCCCGAGTCTGAGTAGGCTCAGTATGGCCCTCTCTCCAAACCATCTCTAACAACATTTCAATACCTATTCAACGCTTACGCGACCAGACGCGTTCCGTGAATGTCGGAAAATCCGCCAGTTTCTAGCTGAGATTTAGCGAATTCTGCCGTATCGGGCCACTTTGCGGGCATTTTCCCAGGAAACCAGCATTTGGTCGCCTCATAGGCGGAGAACGGAACTGACGGCGCCTGGTGCGAGTGGCTCGTAGTGTAAGTGGCTCTGCGACAATATCGGTGAGCAGGGGGTTTCGACATTGTGCGAGGCAGCGGCGCGCCTCGCCCGCACCAGATATCGCCGTGATCCACGTATTGAATCGTCACGTCGCTCGGGAGGGCCGCGGCAATCCAGGCCCGAAGGGACGGCCTTCAGAGGTCCGGCAGGACGTGGGGAAACTCGTACGGACCGTCAACCTCCGGGTTCTTACCCTTCGCTGCAGTGGGGCCACGGACCCACTCCCGACGCCCGCCCCGGTCCAGTGACGGTGATCGTCCAACTGCCATCCGAGTCAACCACGAAGTAGAACGTTCCGCCCGTGTTGTAGTGGACCACGCCCTGATCCTTTACACCATGCTGGCTGATGCCCTGATTCTGAGGCGAGACCTGACAATCGGACATCTGCTTGACGGTCAGGAGGAAGTCACACTGAGGTTCCTTTTGGAATCCGTTGGTGGCCGCCGAGCAGTCATAAGACCACCGGAGATCCCAGGCGCCGTTCGCAGTGAAGACCTCAGTCGTCTCACCGCCTGGTCCGTTACCCCGCTGGTCCACCAGGACCCCGGTGGACCCGCTCTCACGGTAGATATAGATACCCCCGAGGATCAGCGCAATCAACGCTCCGAGCGCGCCAAGAGCGATCACCGGCAGGCGGCGAGGCCCATCCCGCATATCGGTGGAACGTCCTGGAGGATCGTGGGTTACGAAGTTCCAGACATGTGTTGGGTGGGGCGCGGTAGATGACCCTCAGCGCTGCGGATGACCTGTACCGGATCTTAGGAATCCGGAGGTGCTGGAGCCAGTGTTATGTGTTATCCGTTGCGCCGATCAGTCCTCCGCCAATTTCCCCGACCTACAATCCGCGGGTGTCGATTGACGCCACCACGGCTGCCGGAGCACTCGTTGAAACGTGGCATTACCTTGCATCTGTAGTTCCCGGCGGCTGGACCCGGAGCAACGGCGCAGGCGTCGCCGCGGTCACCGGGGTAGCGGTGCCGACTCTAAACGGAGTCTGGGTTCAGAAGGTCGATGCTGAGGCTGGGGATATCTCCGATCTCCTGGATCAGGTTGCCGCCACCGGACTACCCCATTGCCTCCAGTTCCGTCCCGGTTCGTCCACTCATCTGGTGAGCCTCGCTGCCAGTCGGGGTATGGCCCATTTGGAAGACATTCCGCTAATGGTGAGTGAGGACCCAGGTCACTTGAGCGCAGCCCAGGCTGTGGACGGACTCATGATCCGAGAACTGCTGCCGGATGAGGCGCCGTTGCATGCACGCGTGGCGGCAGCCGGCTTCGAAGTCCCACCGGAAATGTTTCTTCAGCTGATTACCCCGGCGGTGTTGGGCACCCAGGGAGTGCGCTGCTACCTGGGGGAAGCAGGCGGACAACCGGTCACTACAGGCCTCGGAGTCAAGCTTGGTTCTAGTGTCGGGATCTTCAACATTGCCACGCCTGCGGAACATCGTCGCCGCGGTTATGGCGCGGCCGTCACTGCTCGTGCCGTGGCCGACGGTCTCGCCGCGGGTGCGCAGTGGTCCTGGCTGCAATCGAGCGCAGAAGGCTACAAGGTCTACGAGCGCCTGGGCTTCCGGACGGTCGAGGCTTGGCCGTGCTACGCGTCTCAGTCTGCGTCGATCGCCTAGCCTAGCCTGCGTAGCCACGCGATCGGCCTGATTCGCTGTGTGGGTGGTCCCCGCGGACTCGAACCAAAAGCCTCCGGCGTGCCCCGCGTTCATCGCGTCAACGCGACATCGTCAGCCTGACGTTTACAGTCGGTCTCGTTAAAGCGCCTTCGGATTGTTCTGAACCGCCTACTCGCGGCTAAAACTGCAGCACGAAAAAGGGCGATTGGCCGCACTTGATTGCAGTGTCGATCTCAAAAGTGCCGCAGTTTTAGGGCATTGTGACCGGGCGACCAGCCTTAACAGCCGCCTGCTCTACCGTTGAGCTACTCCGGAACGGGACTCGTTGAATTCTAGGTGGTGCCGTCGAGTGTCACCCAGCGCCACCGATTTCACTTCGGTTGCTGTACGCCTTGCGTCAGCTGACCTTGCGGTTAGTAGCTGTTTGCGCCGACCTATCCCGCCGACGCCACTGCGCTCGAAATCGTCGAACATCTCTTGAACCAAGTCGTACCGGCGCTGGCCGCCTGAGTCAGATTTCCCCGACCGCCCGCATGGCTGCTATTTGTTCCGCGGTATAGCCGAGCTCCGTCAGCACCTCGTCCGTGTGCTCGCCGAGGTCTGGCGGCGGACGGCGGAGCGTTGCTTCGCCCGAGCTGTAGCGAACCGGGTGCTTGAGAACTCGGACGCGTCCTGCACGCGGATGCTCGAACTCCAGCACCGGCGCGATGTGCTGCACGGCGGCGTCCTCGAATGTCTCAGCAAGGCTGTTCACGGGCGCGCACCAGATGTCGTGCGCGCGCAGAAACTCGACCCATTCCGCCGTTGTGCGCTCGCGGAAGAACGGGTCGAGCGCGGATCGGATCTCGTCACGCTTTACGTATGCGAGCGCGGGTTCCTCGTAGGGCACAAGCGATGCGGGATGGCCGAGAACCTCGCTGAGCGTCTTGATCGGCGCCATCGAGATTGCCAGGTGACCGTCCCGGGTGGCGTAGAAGCCGTATGGCACGGAATGGAACGTGTCGGCGACCGGCGTCTTCGGGCGGCGCAACTCTGCTCCGTTCAAGTGATAGACGACCGGCTCGCTCTGGATGTCTAGCGCGGCCTGCATCATGATCACCTCAACCCGCTGTCCCTCCCCCGTTCGGTCCCGATGCACCAGCGCGCCCAGGATGCCCATGGCCAGCAGACTCGCGCTGTGCTGGTCAACGATCGCTGCCGCCGCTACCGTCGGCCCTCCCGACTCCGTCCCCGTGTTCGCACCGAGTCCGGAGATTGCCTGGATTAACAGGTCCTGTCCTGGAAGGTGGCTATATGGCCCGTCGCTGCCATAACCCGATCCGGAGGCATAGATCACTTTCGGGTTCAGCTCTTTGATTTGCCGATACCCGAGCCCTAGGCGGTCCATGACCCCCGGCCGATAGTTTTCGATGATCACGTCGGCGCGCTCCGCGAGCCTGCGAGCCGCGTCTGCCCCGCGTTCGCTCTTTAGGTCCAGGGTCACGCTGCGAAGGTTGCGATTGAACATCACAAAGAACGCGCTGACGCCGCTGATGAATGTGTCCGCCCCGGCCCAATTCCGCTCCCACGCGCCGCGGCCGGGCGGCTCGACCTTGATCACGTCCGCACCCATGTCCGCCAGGTACTGGGACGCGGCCGGTCCGAGGAGGAACTGCGTCAACGCGAGGATGCGCACTCCCGAGAGCAGCCCGAGACTGTTCTTTTCCGTCAATTCACCAACTGCATGATGTGGGTGGCCACGGCGACGAGCTCGTCGCGCTGGTTCTTGACCTCGATCTTCGCCACCGTGCGCTCTTTTTCGCGTTCGATCCCGGTGATCTCGTAGTCGATGGTCAGGGTGTCGCCGAAGTACACCGGCTTCAAGAATCGGATTCGATCGTACCCCATCGAAACCATCGGCCGGTCGAAGTCCTGCAGGATGCGGGTGGATGCTGCCGAGGTGTAGCCGACGATGAGCGCCCCATGGGCCACGCGGTGGCCGAGGCTGGTCTTGCGGGCGTACTCCTCGTCGACGTGGTTGGGATCCAGGTCGCCCGTGATCCCGGCGAAGAGATACACATCCGACTCGCTCACCGTCTTGGTGACGCGGGTTCGGATCCCGATCGGGACGTCGTCGATGCCCTTTCCGCTCACCACCATGCGCTCCCAACGCTCATGCCGCCATCCACGTAGATGGTCTGCCCGGTGATGAAGCGCGCGCCATCGGAGGCCAGGAACGCAACGACGTCCGCGACATCCTCGGGACTCCCCAATCGCCTGAGGGGCGTGTTGTCGATGGTCGCCTGAACTCGCTCCGGAAACTCATCCATGTACGCCCGGGTGAGGGGCGTCTCGATGATGCCCGGGCCGACCGCATTGACGGTTGCGCCCATCGGTCCCCACTCGATCGCTAGGCTGCGCACCAAGCCTGATACCCCCGCCTTCGTAGCCGTATAGACGGCCCTTAGGTCCAGGCCATGGATCGCGCCCATCGAGCTCGTGACCACCACCCGGCCGCCGGGCTTCTTCAAAAGCAGCGGCCCGAAGATCTGGCAAGTCAAGAACACGCCGTAGAAGTTGGTGTCGAGCATCTCGCGCAGCGGCTCGTCGGCCAGCTCGAGGGCCTTCGTCCGCGTGTTGACGCCCGCGTTGGGGATGAGGATGTCGAGCTGCGTCAGCTTGTCGCGAACCGCCTCGAGCGACTTACGGTCGCGCACGTCGGCGAGCTCCGCGCTGGCCAGCGGATCCTCCGCGAACTCTTTGTGGAATATGGCGATCTGTTCCTGGGACTTAGTGATCGCCACCACTCGCGCGCCGCCCCGGCGAAGGGCGCGCACGATAGCCAGACCGATACCGCGCGTGCCGCCGGTGACGAGTGCTGTCTTGCCCTCGAAGCTCATCGGGTCGCTTTCGCTTGGACGCGCGCAAACGGCTCCAGGATGTGCTTGGCGAACAATTCAAGCTGATGAGTGTCTGCAGTCATCGTGTGCAGGAAGATCTCCTCGACCCCCGCGTCGATCCGCTCCTGGATGCGGCGTTGCACATCGTCGATAGTGCCGGTGAGGTAGACCGCCTCGATGTAATCCCACGGCCGCTCGTCCGAGACCACGGCCATCATATACCGCTTCTGCTCTTCTACCGCGGCCTCAGTCGACGACTTCTCGCTGAGCCAGCAGAAGTTCTCATGCGCGACGGCGAACTTTTTCTTTTCGCGCGACGTGCCCAAGCGGCCCAGCTCCGCATCGATTATTGCCAGGTCCTCTGCGATCTGCGGCGGTGCCGCCGTCGGCCGGGCGATCCACCCGTCCCACCGGCAGATGCGCGCCAGCACATTCGGGGACATCTCGGGCTGGTCGGGCGATGCGGCATGCGCGAACTGAGCGCCGCCCGCAACCCACACCGGCGGGACGTGGCTTAGCGGCTCCACAGTGATATCGCTCATGCGGTAGTACTTGCCTTCGAAGGTCACGTGGCCGCCCTTCAGCAGCTGCATCGAGGCCTCGAGCACCTCATCGGTGCGCGCGCCGCGCTGCTGCCGGGTGCTTCCCGTCGACTCGAACTCGGGCGGGTACCACCCGGTGCCAATGCCGTAGACGAACCTGCCGCCGCTAAGGTGCTGCAGCGTCGCGATCTCCTTCGCCAGGACCACTGGCTGCCGCGTCGGCAGGACGAGAACCGACGTGCCGAGCTTGACCCGGCTCGTGACAGCCGCGACGTGGGACAGGGTCATCATCGGCTCGGTCCAGCTGACTCTGTAGAACCTCGTCGCGGTCAAGAGGTGGTCGGTAATGAAGAGCGAATCGAAACCCAGCTCCTCGGCCTTGACTGCGAATCGGCGGATCTGGTCGCCGTGTTTCGCATCCTGGCCCGGGAGCAAGTAGGAGGGGACGAACGTGCCAAGTCTCATGCCGACTTTTCCGCTGCGCCGACGTTCTGACCGAGCTCGCCCGCGTGCACCATCGCTTTACGGATGCGCTCCCGCTCCGCGGTTGAGATGGGCAAGAGCGGCGGGCGGACCGTCTCGCGGTCGAGGATCCCCTGCATGACCAGGGCGGCTTTAGTGCGCGCCCGGTAGTTTCTGACCGGCGGATCGAAGATCGCGCTGGCCAGCGGCGTCAGCCGGTCCATGATCTCGCGCGCCTGATCATGGCGCCCCGCCAGCGCATGCTCGATCATCTCCACTTGCTGCTTGGTCGCGACCGCGCCAAAGCCGATGAGGGCGCCCTCCGCGCCGAGCAGGAACGACTCGTAGATGAAGTTGTCGTTCCCGGTCAGGTAGACGCAATCGGGTCGCGCGGACTTCACTGCGTCGCGCACCTCGACAAACCGCTGCGGATCGAACGACGCCTCCTTGATGGCCACGACCTGGGCCACCCGGCACATGCGATTGAGAGCCTCCGGCTCGAAGTTGACGCCGCCGAGCGCGGGCTGCAGCTGGAACAGGATCAGCGGTAGGCCCGTGGCGTCGCCGATGGCTGCGTGATACCTCACCGGCACCTCGGGGTCGAGCGGCGTTCCCTGGTACGCGCTGATGGGAAAAACAAGCAGCCCGGCAGCCCCCACGTCCTTGATCTCCCGAGCCAGCGCCACCGCCTGTTCGGTGAACTGAGCGCCGAGCCCGGCGATGATCGGGACTCGGTCGCCGATCTCGTCCAGCACTACCTCCAAGACCTGGAGGCGCTCCTTCGGCCACAGGTGCGGGCCCTCGCCCGTGTCCACGTTGATCGCGAGCGCCTTCGGATTCGTCTCGGCCACGTGTCGGATGTACCTGCGCAAGCCGGGCTCATCGATCTGCGCGTCATTCGTCATGGGCAGCACCGTCGCCGGGATCAGACCACCAAGATCGAGTTTCATCTAGTCCTCCAGGATGAGGGTTCAACAGCTTTCGCGACAGGCTCGATGACCAGGTTCATCGGACGGCCACGCTGTGCGCCAGCTCGCCCGCGGCAATCAGGGCCTTCCGCATCGCCTGCCGGTCGGCCTGCGAGATCGGCAATAGGGGTTCGCGTACGGTCGCGCGCGGGATGATCCCCTGCATCACGAGCGCCTCCTTGGCGCGGGCGCGGTAGTCGCGAACTGGGGCCACGAACAAGGCTCGCTCGAGCGGGGTGAGGCGATCCATGATCGCCTTGGCCTCCTTGAGGCGCCCGGCGACGGCCAGGTCCACCATCTCCGCGAGCTGGCGCGCGGGGACGGCGCCGAACCCGAGCAGGGCGCCGTCGGCTCCCAGTACGAACGATTCGTAGATGAAGGGGTCGTCCCCAGTGAGAATTGCGATCGGGCGCCGCTGCTGCCGCACCGCCGCGACCACCTCGACGAACGTCCTGGCGTCAAACGACGCTTCCTTGATCGCGACCACCGGCGCGAGGCCGCACAGCCGCTCCACGATCTCCGAAGACAAAAGGACACCGCCCAGCGACGGCAACAGGTTGAACAGGACGAGCGGCAGTCCGGTTCCGTCGCCAACTGCCGCGTGATAACGGACCACGAGCTCAGGGTCCAGCGGCGCTCCTTGAAAGGCCGAGATCGGAAAGACGAGCAGGGCGGATGCACCGGCCGCCTTGTAGTCGCGCCCGAACGCGACTGCCTGATCGGTGAACTGCGCAGGCAGGCCCGCAATGACTGGCAAGCGATCGCCTACCTCGTCGACGACGATCTCGATGATGCGCACTCGCTCCTCGTGCGTCAGGTGTGGCGCCTCGCCGGTGTCCACGTTGATGGCTACGCCGTGGATGGTGGCGTGGGCGAGGTGGCGCATATAGTTGCGCAGGGCGGGCTCATCGATTTCTGCGTCCTCAGTCATCGGCAGCACTGTGGCGGGAAACAGCCCTTTGAAATCGATCTTCATTCCAGCGTTCCTCCTGGTCGTTCCGCGACGGGCCGGCCCTCGAAGAGATCGCGACCGGCGACGAGCGCCCGGATCTTGGCGTCGGCGATGGACCGCGCCAACATCCAGAAGCCGCAGTCAGGGTTCACATACGCGATGCGCTCGGCGCCGCCAAGCAGGTCAGCGGCGGATTGGATTCGAGCGGCAACCTCTGAAGGCTTCTCCACCACCGTGGTCTTGATGTCGATGACGCCGATGCCCAGCTTCAGCTTGGGGCTGATGTCGCGAAGGGGCTCCAGGTCGCCGTAGCCCGGACGGGCGAGCTCGAGCACGACATGGTGCGCGTGCAGACGGTCGAAGAACGTCGCCAGCCTGGCCCAGCTTCCCGGTTGGATCCGCTGGCCGCCGTAGTTGCCAAAGCAGAGGTGAACCGCGGGGGTATTGACAACCGCGTCCAGGATACGGTTGATCGCCTCGGCCGCCAGCTCGGCGTCCTCTGGCCGGCCCGGAAGGTTCGCCTCATCGACCTGGACCACGGCCGCGTCGATGCCGCGGACTTGGGACGCGAGCACGTCGGCGAGCGCGAGGGTCAGGGCGGCGTGGTCGTCGTAATGGTTGTCGAGAAGCATCCGGGCGAGCATGTACGGGCTCGTCAGCGTGAACTTGATGGGGCGAATGCTCAGGGCCGCCACGCGCCGGTAGGCCTCGACGAGATCGAGAGTGCCCTCACCGACCGGTCCATCGACCACCCCGGCCGGCCGGCGCCGGAAGCCGAGATGGGTTTGCGAGCGGAGGAGCTCGACGTCCGAGCGCCGGACTTCGGAGCGGATCCCATCCATCGGCCGCACGAAGTAGTCGATCATGCCGTTCGTCTCCGGATGATCCGAATCGAAGCGATACAGCTCTCCGTCCACCATGAGGTCGATGCCGGCGAGCTCTTGCAGGTGAAAGACCACCGCAGTCGCGTCGCTCAGCGCCTGCTCACTCGGGTGCGCGACGAGCCAATGCGGGACGGGATAGCTGCCCACGAGCGTGGTCTGGATGCGGGGCGCGGTCATGGCCCCTGCACGTACTGAATGAGCACGCCGTCCGCGCGCCCAGGATCGACGTAGCCGATGCGCGTGCCACGTGCTCCCTGCCGGGGAGCGTTGTCGATTAGCCGGAGTCCATGGCGCCCGGCGTCCGCCAGGGCTGCCGCCACGTCGTCGACCCGCAGCGCAACGTGGTGGATACCTTCACCTCGCTCGGCGACGAACGAGCCTATGCTCGATTTGGCGTCGAGCGGCTGAAGTAGCTCGATCGACGCGGGTCCGGCACCGAAGAAGGCGACGCGAAGGCCTGGAAAGTCTTCCTCCCCGCGAAAGTCGAGGCCGAGGACAGTCTCGAAATGCGAGCGCGAAGCGTCGATCGATCGGACGGCCCAGCCGAGGTGGTCGACCACAGCCAATGTCAGTCGAGCGCCTCCAGCGCCTGCCCGCACGTCATCATTGACATCCCGAGGTGGGCACGACGATAGTATGGCGCATGATGAAGGAAATCGATTTCCTTTCTGTGCGGGCCAGGTGACGTCAGAACTCCGCGGCAAGGTGGTTGTGGTCACCGGCGCTAACCAGGGCATCGGCCGGGCGATCGCCCAGGGCATGGCTTCTGCCGGAGCGTCGCTCGCGATCGCGGCCCGCACGCAGGATTCCCTCGAGCGCGCGGCTCGGGAGATCCGGGAGCTCGGCGTCGACTGCCTCGCTGTGCCGTGCGACGTCGGCAATCCGGAATCCACCGACGCCATGGCCGCCACGGTCCTCGAGCATTTCGGCTCGGTCGATGTGGTCGTCGCCAACGCCGGCATTGCGGGCGCGATCCGGCCCATGCACGAGATCACGTACGAGGAGTGGCGGGACTGCATGGCCACCGACCTCGACGGCGTCTACCTCACGTTCCGCCGGTTCATCCCGGCGATGATCGAGGCGGGGCGAGGAGGCAGCCTGATCGCGCTGTCGTCGATGACCGGCAAGCGGCCACTGGTCGATCGAACCCCCTACAGTGCGGCCAAGATGGGCGTGATCGGACTGGTGCGTACCCTCGCCCTGGAGCTCGGCCCGCACAACATCCGCGTCAACAGCGTGTGCCCGGGGGCGGTGGCGGGAGAGCGGCTCAACCGGGTCGTTAGGCAGAACGCCGAGGCGCGCGGGATCTCAGAGGCAGAATCCATGCGGCAGTTCAGCGATAGCGCAGCGCTCAAGCGGCCGACGAACCCTGAAGAGGTGGCCGCCGCCTGCGTCTTTCTGGCCGCCGACGTCGGGTCGGGCATCACAGGCGAAGACATGAACGTCTCCGCCGGCCTGGTCATGTTCTGAGCCGAGTGGTTTCTCGGCGCCGGGGGCGGCTCCCGATCCTGTCAGACGTGGCGCGGCAAGCCGCGGTGTCTCCGACGACGGCCTCGCGAGCGCTAGATCCCGACAACCACCATCCGATCAGCGACCGCACCCGCGCCCGGGTGCTCGCCGCGGCGACGCGCCTGGGTTACCGCCCCAACCCGATGGCCCGCGCGCTGCGGACCAGGCGCGTGCCGACGATCGCAATCGTCGTGCACGACGTCAGCGACCCCTACTTCGCCGAAATCGTCCGCGGCGCGACGGCGGCGGCCTCCTCGAAGGGCTTTTTGACCGTCGTCTGCAGCAGCGACCGCGATCCCGCAACCGAGTTGCGCTACGTCGAGATGCTGTGCCTGAGCCGCGTGTCCGGAGTGATCTTCGCGGGCGGTGGACTGGAGGAGGCACGCTACCGCCGCCGCATGGCCGGCTACGCCCGCAGCATCGCCGACTACGGCGGCGCGATCGTTGCCCTCGCGCCGCGCGCGGAGCGCTGGCCGGCGGAGCTCCCCAACAACCGGGCGGGCGCGCGCCTCATCACCGAGCACCTTCTGAAGCTCGGCCATCGGAAGATCGCGATGATCAGTGGGCCGTCGACCGTCCGCACCAGCGGCGAGCGCGAGGCCGGCTACCTCGACGCAATGAAGGCTGCCGGCGCGAAACCGGTCACGGTGCGCGCGGACTTCACGACGACCGGCGCCGCGGCGGCGATGGCCCGGCTGCTCGCCGGCACCCCGCCGACCGCCGTGTTCGTCGCCAGCGACACCATGGCGCTGGGTGTGCTTTCAGAACTTCGGCGGCGCGATATTCAGGTGCCGGCAGACCTATCAGTGGCCGGGTTCGACGACATCCCCGGGTTGGAATTCATCCATCCGCGGCTGACCACGGTGCGCGTGCCGATGGCAGAGCTCGGCGCCGCGGGAGTCGCACGCCTCATGCGCCAGCTCGACGGCGGCGACAACAGCACGCGAACGCAACTACATGACGTGGAGCTCGTGCTGGGGGAGAGTACCGGGAAGCCACGCGGCAAATAGGCGCCTGTGGCTCAGCGCCACCCACGCGCGTCGACCGGCTGCCACCTCACCGCCCCGTCCGCGCCCACCACCGCAAGCTCGCTGTTCAGGTTGACCGTGGTGCAGGCGTGAGTGGGGATTATGACCACCAGTTCGCCGATGGCGAGGCCGGTCGCACCGGCGGCTGTGAGCACCGCGTGCTCTTCGCTTAACCGCGCCACACTCAGGTGCGGCTTTCCAACCACGATGCCAAAGCCGTTCACGCCATGGACTCGCAGGTCCGCCGAGAGCACCTTGGATCCGGCGTCGACAACCGCGCGATCCGCCGCTGGCGTCGAGACTACGCAACCCACTACGCCGAGGGCGCAGTCCTCGAGCCGCTGCGCGGCGAGCGCCACCTGGTTGGCGTCGCCATACACATAGGTTCCCGGCCGCATCTCGGTGATGCCCTCGAGCGGATGGACGCCAGCGGTTGGTGTGGAGCCAATGCTGAGCTCGCGCACGGCGATGCCGCGCGCCCGCAACTTGGCGGCGGTCTCGAGGACGCCGTTCGCCTCCTGCGCTGCGGCCGCATGCCGCTCGGCATCGTCCTTGGCCTGATAGACGTGACCGCCGTGAGTGATCAGCCCGCGAAAGCGCTCGGGTCCGATCACGCGCACCAGCTCGCTGACAGCGCTGACCGTCGGCTCACCGGGAGCGGTGCCGATTCGATGCTGTCCCGAGTCGACCTCCCACAGGACCTCGACCCACTCGGGCAGCGCTCGCGCCACCTCCACGGCGTCCAGCGCGACCGCCAGCCGGGTGACCTGTCTTGCCAGGGCGCCGAGCCGGCGCAGCTTCACGTCGCCGACCGGCGGATGAGCCAGGACGAGGTCGTCGATGGCCGCCGACGCGAACACCTCGGCCTCTCTAAGCGTGGCGACAGTCAGGCCGACGGCGCCCAACGCACGCTGGCGGCGCGCGACCTCGACGCTCTTGTGCGTCTTCGCGTGGGGCCGCAGGCTGACGCCGCCCGCGGCGGCCAGCTCGGCCATCCGCTTTAGGTTGCGCGCCATCACCGCTTCATCCACGACGGCGAGCGGAGTGCCGGCTTCAGCCGCCGCCCGGATCGCGAGCTCCGGGTTCACGGCTTAGGGTCGTTCTTGTCGGCTGTAGTCAGTGTCCGGCCCAGCATGAGGTCGGCGAAGTCGGGCCTGGCCAGCAGCTCCCTCGAGCCTCCGGAGATCTGGGTGCGGCCGCTGACCAGCACGTAAGTTCGGTCGGCGATCTCCATCGCCAGCCGGGCCTTCTGCTCCACCAGCAGGATGGCGACGCCGGTCGAGGCCAGGCGCCGGACGTGGGTCCTGAGCAGCACCTCGGACAACTCGGGCGAGAGGTTGGCGGTGGGCTCGTCCAGCACGAGCGCGGACGGCCGCAGCATGAGGGCACGGCCGAAGGCGAGCATCTTCCGTTCGCCGCCGCTCAGCTTGCTCGCGAGCCGAGCGCGCATGGCATCGAGCGCGGGAAAGATCGAGAACACCTCGCGCAGGCGCTCCGGAACCTCGGAGTTCCGCAGCAGGTATGCGCCCATCATCAGGTTTTCCTGCACGGTGAGAGGACCGAAGACGTCCTTCATCTGCGGCACGTAGCCGATCCCCTTCCCCACCAGGCGCTCGGTGGCGAGGTTGGTTACGTCCTCGCCGCCCAGCAAAACCCGGCCGGACATCGCCCGGATGGCGCCGACGATCGCCTTCAGCGCCGTGCTCTTACCGGCGCCGTTGGGGCCGATGATCGCGGTGATCTCGCCGCGATCGACGCTCAGGGATACGTCCTCGATCACGGGAACGCCGCCGTAGCCGGCCGTCAAATCCTCGACCGACAGATGCGGCGACGCGCCGGTGGCCTCAGCCGGCAAAGTAGGCCTCCCTCACCACGGCCTCCGCGCGCACCGCGGCCAGCGGGCCCTGCGCGATCACCTTGCCGTGAGACATCACGACCACGACCTTGCACAGGCGCTCGACGATGCCCAGTTCGTGCTCGACCATCACCATGGTCAAGCCTTCGTCGCGTAGGGTCGCGAGCTGGCTCTCGAGCTCTCCGATCATGCTCGGGTGCACGCCCGCGGTCGGCTCATCGAGCAGCAGCATGCGGGGTTTCGCCATGAGCGCCCGCATCACCTCAAGTAGCCGCCGCTGCCCGCCGCTGAGGTCGCCGGCGTAGTCGTTCTCCTTGCCGGACATTCGGAACCGCTCCAGAAGTCCGCGGGCCTGCTCGACCAGCCTGGTTTCGTAGGCTCCCCACCAGCGCTTGCCCACCAGCGCACCCAGCAGAGTTTCGCCGGGGTGGTCGGGGGCGGCGGCGAGAAGGTTCTGCATGACAGTGAGGCGCGGAAACTCGGCCGAGAGCTGGAAGGTACGGATCAAACCCTGCCTGGCGATCGAGTAAGGCGGAAGGCCCGAGATCTCCTTGCCTTCAAGTCGAATCGAGCCCGACGTGGGCTGGATCGCGCCGCCGATCATGCCGATCACAGTCGACTTGCCGGCTCCGTTGGGCCCGATGAGGCCGACGATGGTGCCGGCCGGAACGGAGAACGAGACGCCGTCGACCGCGACCACGCCGCCGAACTCGCGGTGCAGGTTCTGCACGACGAGAAGGCCGTTCGACGATCCGCTCTCCACGTGCTCGCCTATGGCGGTGCGCCGCCCTCGGGCGACGCGCTCGCCGGCGTCGACTTGGCGATCATGGGTCGCGCGTACAGAACCCGACGCTCGGGAAACACCCCACGCGGCCGGAACCACAGGAAGGCGAGGGTCAACACCCCGTAGACGATGAACTGGCCCGCGTCGATCCATCCCGACTGACCGACGTCCGGGAGGAAGCGGGTGAGCTCTCCGAACACGATGGGCACCAGCAGGACGCCGATGATCACCCCCAGGTTGCTACCGAACCCGCCGACGATGACCGCGGTCACGTAGACGAAGGTCTCGGCGTAAGTCCAGCTGCCCGGCGCCCAGGCACTGATGAAGCCGACCAGCAGGGCTCCGCTCAGGCCGGCCAGGCCGCCCCCGATCACGAAGGCGAGCATGCGAAGGCGGCGCACGTCCTTGCCCAGCGCCGACGCGGCCTGTTCATTCTCGCGCACGGTGCGAAGGGCGCGGCCCAGCGGAGATGAGGTGATGCGGTGGACGAACCACCACGCGATCAGACAGAAGACGGCCGTGAGCCCGAGGTAGAACCAGCCGTAATCGAAGAACGAGAGCTGCAGCTGGTCGTTGAGCGGCTTGGGCACGAGGGAGAGACCGTTGGCGCCGTTGAGCAGCCCGATCTGGTTGGTGGCGACCCCGGTCGCGATGAGCGAAACGACCAGGAAGGCCATCGCCTGGTAGTCCCCTCGGAGGCGTGGAAGGATCACCGCACCGACTACCAAAGACAGCAACGCGCCCGCGGCAATGGCGACTAGGAACGGCATGGGGAAGGGCAGGCTCGTGCCCCAGAAGTAGGTTTGGAAACCGGCGCCCAGCAGGTTCCCGGGGCCTGGCGGGCCCAGGGTGCACAGCGCGTACGCGTAGGCGCCGGCGGACTGGAAGATGATGAACGCAAAGTTCATGATGCCGGCGACGCCAAACTGCAGGTTGAGGCCGAGAGCCGCGATGATATCCACGCCGAGGTAGATCAGGAGCAGCGTCACGTAGAACTGCTGCGCGTTGGTCACGTCACGACCTCTCGCTGAGCGACAACGTCGGCTAGGATCCCCTGTGGGCGAAAAAGCAAGAACAGCACAAGGATCACGAATGCGCTCACGTCGCGGTAAGCAGGGTCGAAGTACCCGGCCACCATCGAGGTGACGATGCCGAGCAGCAGGGCGCCGAGCATCGCGCCGTAGGGCTGGCCGATTCCGCCGACCACGGCCGCGGCCACGATCGTTATGAGCAGGCCCTGGTCGGTAAACACGCCCCAGCCGGTGACCGACATGCCGAGCACCACCCCGGCGATTCCGCAGAGCGCCCCCGAGATCAGCCAGGCCGCATCGGTGACGCGGCGCACCGAGATGCCGCACGCTCGGGCGAGGGATTCGTCGGTGGCGGTCGCGCGCATCGCCCGGCCGAGCTTCGTCCGCGTGAGGAGGACCCTGATCGCGACCATCGCCACGACGGCGATGCCGATGACGACCAGCTGCTCTGTCGAGAGGATCATGCCCAGGCCGCGAAATGTGGGCCCGGCGTCGAATTGATAGCTGAAGTTCGAGGACCCCGCGATGATCAGAAGCGCATTCGCGAGGATCAGGCTCACGGCGATGGCCACCACCACCATCCCGAAGAGCTTCAGCCCGCGCCGGGCGAAGGGTCCGAAGATGAAGCGGTTGAGGAGCAGCGAGACGATCGCCGCGGCGGCGGCGCCGGCGACGAGGCCGATCCAGATGCTGCCTCCCCTGTGATTGACCACATAAGCAGTCAGCGCTCCGACCGTCATGACCTCGCCATAGGCCAGATTCAGGACGTTGGTGACGGCGTACTGCAGGGTGAAGCCAACCGAGGCGATCGCCAGCACCGCCGTGGTGACGAGCCCGAATCCGATGAAGAGCGGCAGCAGGTTCACGTGTCAGAAGGATTGCACGCGAACGGGTGCGGGCACACGCAGCGCAGGGTCCGGCCGGGTCTCGCTATGTCGTGATTTTTGCGATGTCCGCCGCGCTAACCACGCCGGCGGTAGTTGGGTTTCCGCTGGCGTCGTAGCCGTTGGCGCTGAAGTCACCGCCGTAGTTGTGGTACTGGTTGAAGTTGACCGCTCCGCCGGCGCCGATGTAGTGAATCGACTTCCCGGCAGCTAGGGCCGCCTTGCCGTCGGCGAACGAAATGACGTCAGTCTTGCCCGACCCAGGCGCCGTCACCTCGATGATGTGGTTGTTGTAGTCGATTGGCACCACGGACTTCGCGGCGAGCATGGCAAGCGCCATGATGTTGATACCGTCGTAGTCGGTCATCGAATAGGCGTCGGCCGACCACTGGCTTGGGTTGGGGATCTCGGCGGAATCGGCCAGAAGGGCTGTGTTGAAGACATCCCACGACGGTCCGGTGCCCGCCACATATGGCTGGAGCCCGACGTAGTACTTGACCAGGTTCGCCGACCCGATCGCATTGCCGACGGCCTTGGCCCAGTCCGCCGTGATCGTGGGCGCCGTGCCGATGATCGGAACCATCTGGCCGCCGTTGAGCTGCTGAAACGCCTTGAAGAAGGTGGCGTCGGTCTGGGAATCGGCCTCGGTGAAGATGACCTGCGGGTGCGCGGCCACCACGCGCGCCGCTTCGACCTGGTACGAGGATTGGTCCGGCACCAGCGAGATGTCGGCGACCATGTTGCCGCCGCCCTTCTTGTAGCCCGATCTCAGGGTCGGCACACTGGTCTGCGCAGTGGTGTCGTTGCTGAAGACCGCGGCCGCGCTCGTGTAGTTCTGCTTCAGGGCCCAAACCGCCATGGCATAGCCGCCTGCGCTGTCCGGCGGCGTGATGCGCCAGAAGTACGTGTCATGGGTCTGGTTGAAGGCGGAGTCGCCGGTGTCGGCCATCATCGTGATCTTCGCCGCCTCGTAGACCGGCTCGGTCGCGGTCGCAACGCCGCCAGGACCCAGCGTGCCTTCGAGATTGCTGATCGTGGCCACAGCCTTGGTCGCGGCCGCGACGCCGTCCGCCGGGTCGTTGCGGTTGTCGATGATCGAGCAGTGCGCCTTGTGGCCGAGGATGCCTCCGCTCTGGTTGATGAGGCTGACCGCGGTGTAACAGCCGGCCACCTGCTCCTGGCCGAAGGATGCGTTGGGACCGGTGAACGAGCTGTCACTGCCGAAGTTGATGTCACCGGTCGGCTGGGCCGAAATCCCGCCTGTGCTCGGGGTCGATGAGCCGCATGCGCCGACGACGAAAACCGCCAACACGCACGCCGCGACTCGCCAGCCGATCTGCCCCGACCTGTTCATCACAACACCCCTCTGGAAGGCGTGGAGACTGCGCTAGACCGGCCGGAGCGCCCTTCCCCGCGCCCAGACCCTCGTCAACATAATCGATTACCTATTATGGAAGCAGTCCAAGCGGGCGTCAAGGAACGCCCGCCGGCTCAAAGCATCGCTCGAGGTCCACCACCACAGCCGAGGGGGCGAGATGGCGTACGACAGGAAGCAGGGCCAGTACCAGGTCGCACAATCCAGCCGGCCTGACTACCGGCTGGAGGTCGGCCGTGCCGAGATACCGGTCGGCGAACCGCGCGACTTCGTGGTGCTCGACCAGGCCCGTGCCGCCACGCTAAAAGCCTGGACGTCGACGCTCATCCCCGCCGCCGGCCGCAGGCCGGACGCAGGCAGCGTCGGCGCCCCCGAGTACATCGACGCCACGGTGCACATGGTGCCGTCGATTCAGCCGGCGCTCTTCCACGGGATCGACGAGGTCGAGACGGTCGCCCGCTCGCGAACCGGGCGCGCCTTCACGGAGTGCGGCGCCGCGGAGCGCGAAGAGATCTTGCGGCAGTTTCATGCCGCCGACGACACCGACGCCTTCAACATGGTGAGCGACTTCACTTACGAGGCGTACTACGGCCACCCAAAGGTGCTGGCCGCGATCGAGGCGGAAAACGGGTGGCGCGGCACCGCCCCCATGACCGGCAGCGCCATGACCCCATTCGACCCGGCAAAACTCGACCGCGTTCGGTCGATGCCTCCGCTCTACCGCACCGTCGCGGCCGGAAAAGGCCGCAAGGCATGAGCCGAGTGTCGGCCGCGGACGTTCTGGTCATCGGCTCCGGCGCGGCGGGCGCGGCCATCTGCAAGCGGCTCGCGGAAAAGGGCGCCAGGGTCGTGTGCCTTGAGCAGGGCGACTGGATCGACCGCGCGCGTCTGCCCAAGGCACACGTCGACTGGGAGGTCCGCGGCCGTCGCCACTGGGCCGCCAATCCCAACGTGCGGCGCTGGAGCGCCGACTACCCGGTCGGCAGCGAGGGCGCGGACCCCGTCGACGTCTACATGTACAACGCGGTCGGCGGTAGCCAGGTCGGCTTCGCCGGCAACTACTGGCGCATGGCGCCGTCCGACTTCCGCGTGCGGACGCTCGACGGCGTCGCGGCCGACTGGCCGTTCGACTACGAGGAGCTGGCGCCTTACTACACCATCAACGAGGCCGAGGTCGGGATCGCCGGCCTGGCCGGGGATCCGTGCGGGCCCGCGAGGGAGCCGCTGCCCAACCCGCCTGCTCCGATCGGACGTGCCGGCGACCTGCTCGTCAACGCTTACGAGAAGCTCGGCTGGTACTGGTGGCCGACCGAGCAGGCGATAACGACGCAGGCCTACCGAGGCCGGCCGGCGTGCGACAACCGCGGCTGGTGCACCTTCGGATGCCCGCAGGGTTCTCTCTCCACCGCCGACCTCACGTACTGGCCCGGCGCTCTCGAGCACGGCGTCGAGCTGCGGACCAACGCCCGTGTACGCGAAATCGTCCTCGGGCCTGATGGCCGCGCCATCGGCGCGCGCTACTACGACAAGGACGGAGTGATGCAGGAGGCGTACGCCGCGGTTACCGTCGTCGCCTGCGGCGGGCTCGGCACACCGCGGCTGCTGCTCATGTCCACCTCGGCCGCGCACCACGAAGGGCTCGCCAACTCGAGCGGGCTGGTTGGCAAGAACTTGATGGTGCACGTTCAGAGCTTCGCCACCGGATTGTTCGACAAGCCCGTCGATGGCTGGCAGGGCACATGGGGTGGCACCGTGTCGACGCGCCAGTTCTACGAGACCGACCCGGCGCGCGACTACGTTCGTGGCTTCATCATGAGCGGCTGCCCAGGCTGGTCGGCGCTGAACCTCGCGCTGCAGACCGCGCCGTGGGGCTCGGGTCATCACCGGGCGTTCGACGAGCGAATCAACCACGAGATCTCGCTGTACATGTGCGGGGAGGACTTGCCCGAAGAGAGCAATCGCGTCGAGCTCGACTGGTCGCACCTCGACGGCTTCGGCATGCCCGGCGTGGTCACCCACCACGAGCTGAACGAGAACAGCCGACGGCTGGGCCGCGACATGATCGCGCACGCGCGCCAGGTGCTGGAGGTGGCCGGCGCCAAGAGTGTCCGCGATTTCGGCCTCGCGCCCATCTGGGGGTGGCATCTGCTCGGAACCGCGCGGATGGGAGACGATCCGCGGACGTCGGTCGCGGATCGCTTCAACCAGGCCCACGACGTGCCCAACCTCTTCATCGCAGACAGCAGCAGCATGCCGAGCAGCGCAGGCGTGAACCCCAGCCACACGATCCAGGCGCTGGCGCTGCGATGCGCCGACCACATCTGGGATCGCCGCCGCGATTGGGATCCCGCCGGGTGAGGTGACCGAACCCGACAGCATCCCGGACGAGGAGCACTCATATGTAGGGCAGCCCATTCGCCGGCGCGAGGACGTGGTCCTGGTCACCGGCCGTGGCCGGTACGCCGGAGACCTGCATCCGGAGCGTCTGCTGCACGCGTCCATCTGCAGGTCGACGGTGCCCCACGGCCGGCTCGTTCGGCTCGATCTCGACGCCGTCCGGTCGATGCCGGGCGTAGTGGCTGCGTTCACGGCCGGCGATCTTAACGAGATCAAAGGGGTCATCGTGGACACGGTTCTGCCAGACGTGCACGCGGTCGGGCGGCCGGTGCTCGCGAAGGACCGGGTCCGCTACGTCGGCGAGGCGGTCGCGGTGGTCGTGGCCGACGACGCGTACGCGGCTGCGGACGCCGCGGCTGCGCTGGTGATCGAGACCGAGCCTCTTCCGGGCGCGGGTGACGTGCTGACCGCGCTCGACGCCGGCTCCGCGCCCATTCATCCCCCGCACGAGGGCAACGTCGCGGGACGCTTGCTGCGTGAATACGGCCAGGTGGAGGCGGCGTTCGCGCAAGCCGCATTTGTCGAGCGACATCGGTATCGATTGGCTCGGGTCGCCGGAGGCTATCTCGAGCCGAGGGCGTGCTGCGCCGAATGGCACGCAGACAGCGACAGCTGGGAGCTCTGGACCTCCACGCAGTGGGTGCACGGCGTGCGCGACAGCGTGGCCGCGATCCTCGGCGTGGACGCCGCCCGGATTCGAGTCCGCGCCGAGAACGTCGGCGGCGGGTTCGGACCGAAGGGCGCGCCGTATCCGGAAGAGGTACTGGTCGCGCTGCTGGCGCGCCGTCTCGAGCGGCCCGTGCAGTGGGTCGCCAGTCGGAGCGAAGACACCGCTTCGTCACTGCAGGCGCACGGAGACGTGTTCGACGTCGAGGCGGCGGCCGACGCGGACGGTCGGGTGCTCGGGCTGAAGGCCCACCTGCTGCATGACATCGGCGCGTACGCCGGGCCGGGAGCGGGGCTCGCTCCCACGATCACGAATCACCTGCTGTCGGCCTACAGAATTCCGGCCTATCGCGCCGAGATCGACCTCGTCTACACGAATGCGGTCCCGGCCGGTTTTGTGCGTGGCGGAGGCAGGGAGGTCGGCAACTTCGCCATCGAACGCACCATGGATCGGATCGCGGCCAGGCTCGACCTGGACGGCGTCGAGGTCCGGCGCCGCAACCTGATCAGCTCAGCCGAGATGCCCTATACGACAGGCTTGCCCGGCGTCGTTTACGACGGCGGCGACTACGCGGCGCTACTCGATGTCGTCGCGTCCGCGGTCGATCAGGAGCGGGTCGACACACGGCTCGGAGTCGGCATCGCGCTCTCGGTCGAGCGGACCGGAATCGGGGCCGGCGAAGAGGCGCACGTCATCGTCCACCCGGATGGCTCAGTGCTCGCGCGATTGGGATCGACCCCGGGCGGCCAGGGCCACGAGACCACGTTCGCGCAGGTCGTTGCGACCTCGCTTGGATGGCCGCTGGCAAAGGTCACCGTGTTGGCCGGCGACAGCGGCGGTGTGCCCCGCGCCGCGGTCACGGCCGCGAGCCGCTCGGCGTTCGAGGTCGGCAACGCGACCGCGATGGCGGCCGCCACGGCCCGCACGCGACTCCTCGAACTGGGCGCTCGCCTCATCGAGGCCGACGCGGCCGACTTGGTGCTGACACCCGAAGGCGTGCACGTGCGAGGCGCGCCTGGACGCTCGATCAAGCTCTCCGACATGCTGCGCGAGGGTCCCCTCGAGGTGATCGAGGTCTTCAAAGCTCCCCCCGCCTACGCGAGCGCGTGCCACGCGGCTGTGGTCGCCGTCGACCCCGACCTCGGCTCGGTGAAAATCGCGCGGTATGTGATCGGGCACGATTCGGGGCGCTCGATCAACCCGCTCCTGGTCGAGGGCCAGCTGCACGGCGGGTACGCCCACGGAATCGGGTACGCGCTGCTGGAGGAGGCCGTCTACCGGACCGATGGGGTCTTCGTGAGCGACACCTTCCTCGACTACCTCATCCCGAGCCCGCCCGACGTGGCGGTCGTGCCCGAGATGATCAAGGTTGAGTCCGAGGTGTTCGGCAACCCGCAGCGCTTCAAGGGCGCCGGCGAGAGCGCAACGATCCCCGCTCCCGCGGCCATCGCGGCCGCGATCGAGGACGCGGTGCGCAAGCTCGGCGGCACGGTGACCCTCCACGAGCTTCCGATGACGCCGCAGCGACTATTCGACGCGCTGCACCACGCCAGTTCCTAAACCGGCATTGTCCCGAGCGCGCTTCGGATCAGGCGGCCGGAGATGCTGTAGGTGTTCGGCAGCTCGATGTCGCCCGGAAGCTCGTCGATGCGGAACCAGCGCGCGTCGCTGAGCTCCGTCTCGTTGATCCGCAGCTCACCACCGGCGTGATTTGCGGTGAACCCGAGCATCAGCTGGCTCGGGAAGGGCCAGGACTGGCTCCCGAAGTAGGTGATGTCGCTGACTTTGATCCCCACCTCCTCGCAGACCTCGCGCTCCACCGCCTGCTCGACCGTTTCGCCTGGCTCGACAAAGCCCGCGATCAGGCTGTAGAGGCGCGGGCCAAAACGCAGCCCTCGGGCGAGGAGGATCTCGGGCCCTTTGCGCACGAGCGTGATCACTGCGGGGGTGATGCGCGGGAAGTACATCGCTCCGCACGACTGGCAGGTGCGGGCCGACTCACTCGTGCTGTAAACGGTGGCGTGGCCGCAACGGCCGCAAAAGGCGTGCGCCACCGACCACTCGAGGATCTGAAAGGCGCGAGCGGCGGCCTCCATCTCCGCTTCGGAAAGCAGGCCGAAGAGCTCGCGCAGCCCTCTCAGCTCCAGTCCAGGGCACTCCGTCTTGGCGGATACGGCCACGGCCACCGATGGCCTTTCGCCCAGCCGACCGATCGGGAACGGTCCGCTGTCGATGGTTCCGCAAGCCTCGACCTCTGACAGGATCGGAACGCGCACACGCGGCGCCGGAACCACGAGCATCCGCGCCTCGACGAACGCGTAAGCGGCAGAAGCGCGGTCAGGAGGGACCGAGGGATCGAAGCCGGACATCAACCCAGCTTGGTTAATCGACCGAAACCCCTGGCGATTACTTCGCTCCCGCGTCCCGCAGCCAATCGGCCGCTTCCAGGAGATGTTCGCGCATGGCGTCGGCCGCGGCTTGCGAGTCGCGGTTGCGGAGTGGGTCGAGAATCTTGCGGTGCCGCACGGCCAGCTCGTTGAGGTCGACGCCCGAGCGCACTGCCGTCAGGTAGGTGCGCGCCCACGGCTCTAGGAACGCCCACAGCCGGAGCAGCGTGCTGTTCTGCGCCGCCTCGACGATGAGCCCGTGGAACTGCGCATTCGCCATCGCCTGCTGGTGGGCATTGCCCTCCTCGGCCGCCTTCCCCATCTGCACGATCAGGTCTTCGAGCTGACCCAGCTGGGCATCGGTGATCCGGCTCGCGGCCTCGGCCGCCGCCAGCGATTCCAGCGCCGCGCGGACAGGGTACGCCTCGAGCAGCTCGGCCCGCGTGGGGTTGCGCACCCGCGCGCCGCGAAAGGCGGTCGTTTCCACCACGCCGACGCTTTCGAGGTCGCGCAGCGCCTCGCGCACGGGCGCCTGGCTGACGCCGAGCTCACGAGCGATCTGCGTTTCCACCAGGCGTGCGCCCGGCTCGTAGTAGCCCTCGACGATCCGCTCGAGCAGGAGGTCTCGCACCTGGCTCCGAAGGACGTAGCGCAGGAGCGGACCGGACCGGGCCGGCGGGGGTACGCCGATCAGGCCAGCCTGTCCGATGGTGCCGCCGAGCGGCTGACCCCTGCGGGTGGCCATAATGTTCTCTGTCATTCTAGATTATCGATTATCGCGAACCTCTCCTCTTTTATATATGTGTGTGGTGCATGCCTGACCTCCGCGACCTGGCTGCCAAGCTTGATTCCGCCCCTCCAGCGGATGCGTAGCCGCTAGTGGGCGACAGCATCTTCGGTCTCGACGGTCGGGTCGCCCTGATCGTGGGCGGCGGCGGGGCGATCGGCTCTGCCATGGCGATGGCCCTCGGCGGCGCGGGCGCGTCGATAGCCATTGCCGGCCGCACGTCGGCAAGTGTCCAGGCGGCGGCGGCCCGGGTGCGCGAGGCCGGCGCGGAGAGCGTGGCCGTGGTCGCCGACGTCACCGATGAGACCGACTGCGAACGGATGGTGGCCGAGATGCTTGAGCGGTTCGGCCGACTCGACATCATCCTCAACGCGGTAGGCGGTGGCGCCGGCACGGCGCTATATGCAGCCGAGTCATATCCCCTGAAGGAGTGGGACCGGATCGTCGACCTGAACCTTAAGAGCACCGTGCTGCCGACGCAGGCCGCGGTCAAGGCGATGATCGCCGGCAAGCGCGGAGGCCGGGTCCTCAACATTTCATCCGTCCGCGGTCAGCTCGGGATCAACTCGGGTTACTCCGCCTACGTCGCGGCCAAGGGCGCGATCAACGCGCTGACCCGCCAGTGGGCCACCGAGTGGGCGAAGTACGGCATCACCGTCAACGCGATCTCTCCGACGTTCGTCGACACCCCGCAGGTCGCGACTCTGCTCGCCGACCCGGTGTTCAAAGGCAATCTCGTCAGCCGCATACCGCTCAAGAGGGTCGGCCGGACCGAGGACCTCGTGGGAGCGGTGCTGCTGTTTTGCTCTGACGCGTCCTCGTTCATCACCGGTCAGGTCCTAACCATCGACGGCGGTTTGACGGCGACGCAGTAGGAGTCGAGAGCTTGGAACAAGTAACCAAGAATGTCTACACCGAAACGAAACTGCGCGGATGCAATCCCGGCTTTGTGGTCACATCGGACGGAGTGGTGGTCATTGATACGCCGCAACTGCCGACCAAGGCTGTCGCGATGCGAAAGCTGGCGGAGTCGTACGGGCCGATCCGCTACCTGATCAACACCGAGCACCACGTTGACCACATCTTCGGAAACTACTACTTCAAGGGCGCCGGCACTGTCGTCATGCACCAGGGCGTCTACGACCTGTTCATGAAAGTGCTGCCGAACATCGATCCATACGCCTACGGGGCCGAGGCGATCCCGATGGACGATCCGGAAGGCGCCGCGATCGTTCCCGACCGCGACACGTACTTCAAGGACCCGAACAAAGGCACGGTCGTGTTCACAGGCGACATGACTCTGCACGTCGGCAACCACACGTTTCATCTCGTGCACACGCCCGGCCACACGAAGGGGCAGATAGCTGTGCACATACCCGAGGAGCGGGTGGTGTTCACCGGCGACACGATCTTCCACGATTGCCAGACCTGGCTCATGGAATCGGACGTACCCATGTGGCTCAACGCCCTCGAACAGGTTCGCTCGTTCGACGTCGACCACCTGGTGCCCGGCCACGGGCCGGTCACCACCACCGAGTACGTGGCGACGCAGCGTTCGGTGCTGCTTGATTGGGTCAGCGCGGTCGCTGAGGCGGTCGCCAAGGGATGGTCGCGCGAGGAAACCGTCGCGCGAGTGAGCTTCGCCGACCGGTACCCGGTCGACATTGGTCAGGGCTACATGATGGAGCACATCCAAACCAAGAACGCCGCTTCCCTGTACGACAAGCTGACCGCCAAGCCGGCGTCGAGTATCTAGGCTCTTCCCGCCGCCGCTTCTTCCGCGCGGCTTCGACCTGCCAGGAGGATCAGCTCTTCATGCAGCTCGAACCAGATGCTGTGATAGCTGTCGACCCGAGGTGAGGCCACGTAGCGTTGGTCGCCTGTGCTCGCCGAGGCGAGCGCGCGGTCCAGCCTGAATCGGTAGCGGGTCAAAGCTGCGGGTCGCTCGCTCAGCGACGACACCCACTTGGTCGCATCGTGATGCAGGTCGGCGAGCCGGCCAAGCACTGCTGCGTCATAGGCGGGGTCGGTGTGGTCATTGAGAACCTGTGAGCCACCAACCTCGCGCAGTTGCCAGCCGGTGACAACCTCCTTCACACGGAGGTCGAGGTCGTGGAAGGCGGACAACGCCACCTGTGCACGCTCGCTTCCCCACCTCGTCCGGTCCGTTTCGATCAATGCGGTCCCGCGAACCTTGCCTCTACTCGTCAGCCGAAATGCGTCTGCCTCAGGCTCGATCAGCCCCCCTGTCAGAAGAAGGCCGATGACTGGCCGCACCTTTTCAAGACTCGAGAGCGTGGCCCAGGCAAGCGCGTCCGATGTCGCCGAGCCCTTGATGACCAACGTTCGGACGATGGCGTCCGCTTCGACTGGTGCATCACCAGCGAGGGCGGGATCACTGGCCGTGATGATCTCTATTCCCAAGACCTTTGCCCAGCCCAGCAGAGTGGCGGCCTCTGGAGCGAGAGCCGTGCTTCCGGCGACGAAGCCGGCGAAGATCTCGCCGGTTCCGCCGTCGATCGTGATCGTATCCCCCACTTTCAGCGGCCGGTCGCCCACTTCGATACCCCCATCCATCACCTTTACGGCCTCAGCGCCAACGACCGCGGGGATGCCCCAACCACGCGCCACAACCGCCGCATGGCTGGCCAGGCCGCCTCGACTCGTGAGCACACCAGCTGATCGCGCCATGCCGGGTACGTCTTCGGGCGAGGTTTCCGAGCGAACGAGGATCACACTTCGCCCGGCCTCCTTCGCGGCGATCGCGGCGGCCGGCGAAATCGCGATCTCACCAGTGGCGACGCCTGGCGAGGCGGGAAGGCCGGTGGCGAGCGCGAGAATAGCGTGGCCGGTGCGGGTCGAGACTCTCGGCGGATCTGAGAGATATCGCTGGACCCGATCGATCGCCTGAGCTCGCGAAAGCGGAAAGTCGCCGGCCTCGGCCATGTCGACGGCGATGCGCAGAGCCGCCGCGGGGCTGCGTTTGCCCACCCGCACCTGCAGAAGCCAAAGCTTGCCCCGCTCGATGGTGAACTCGATGTCGCACATGTCGGCGAAATGCCGCTCGAGCAAGCCGGCATAATTTCGCAGCTCGCCGGCGACCACCGGCAGCCTTGTCTCAAGCACCGCGACCGGCTCTGTCCGATGCGTGCCGGCGACGACGTCCTCGCCCTGGGACGCAAAAAGAACGTCGCCGTAGAGCGCCGGCTCGCCCGTCGCTGGATTACGCGTGAACACGACACCAGTGGCTGAGTCGGCGCCCCAGTTCCCAAAGACCATTGCCTGCACGGTCACTGCGGTTCCGAGGTTGTCCGGGATGCCCTCACGCGTTCGATAGGCATGGGCCCGCTCGCTGTTCCACGACCGGAAGACGGCTTCGATCGCCGCCCGCAGCTGCTGCCATGGATCGACTGGGACGGTGTCGGCGCCGACAATCCTCGTAAACATCTCGACCAGCCGGCGCCGCGAATCCGCGGCGAACACAGGGTCTCCCGAGACGGCGGCGAGTCCATCCACGCTGTCTTCGTTTAGCCCAACGTTCAGGATCGTGTCCATCATCCCGGGCATGGAAATCGGAGCTCCCGAGCGAACGCTCAGCAGCAATGGGTTCCCCGCATCGCCGAACCGGCGGCTCGTGGCCATTTCGAGCCGGTGCATGGCTGCGGCGATCTCCTCGTCGAGGCCCACCGGCCACCCTCCGGACAGAAATGCCGTGCAGGCTTCGGTCGTGATCGCGAACCCGGGCGGCACCGGCAGGCTGAGTTCGTTGGTCATCATGGCGAGGCCGGCGGCCTTGCCGCCGATCAGGGCTGTAAGCTCGGCCTGGGTCAGCTCATATCGATGGTCCAGCCCGTGGACAAGGGTCATGTGCCCCCACCGGCCTGAATCTCCTTCCCGTGGATCTCGCGCCAGACCCGTTCGGGGGTCAGCGGTAGGTCGCGGATGACGGCTCCCGTCGCCTCGGTCACGGCCGACGCCACCGCCGGGGCGGTTGCCATGAGGCCGCCCTCTCCGGCGCCTTTCGAGCCGTACGGCCCGGGCCCGTCGCCATTCTCCACAAGTAGAGACTCCATCTCGAGCGGCATGTCCTTGGTGGTAGGGATGCGATAGTCCAGCGCGCCGAGGTTCCTGATGCGGCCGGCGTCGTCCAGGATGATGTGCTCCATCAGCGTGTGGCCGAGGCCCATCACCGCCGCGCCCTCGTCCTGCATCTCAACATGCTGGGGATTGATCGCCTTGCCCACATCGGCCACGGTCACGTGCCGAACAAGCAGAATTTCGCCTGTCCCCTCGTCGACCTCCACCTCCGAAGCCGTGCAGGTGAACTCGTAGAAGGCCGGACTGCCACCCAGTGGATGGTCGGGATCGTACTCCCTGCGCATCGATCCGACGCCGATCACCTCTCCCCTTACACCACTGAAGCGCTCGCGGAGCAGCTCGGCAACGGTGGACGTCCGGTCGGGGAGGCGGACGAGGCCAACCTCGACGGCGATCGCTGACGCATCGATCCCGTACAGGTCCGCGGCGATCTGCCTCAGCTGTGCCCTGATGTCATCGCACGCCCGCGCCACGGCGTTGCCCATGAACACAGTGGAGCGGCTGGCCGACGTCTGCAGGTCGAACGGCACGCCTGCGGTGTCGCCCATGACCACGGTGGTCCACTCGACCGGGATACCCAGCTCGTGCGCCGCGACCTGGGCGAGGACGGTACGCGCCCCCTGGCCCATGTCCGATGTGCCCGCGAGCACTGTGGCGCTGCCATCCCAGTGCAGCCGGACGATCGAGTACGAGGCGCCGGTCGTGGCAGACGCCTTGATCGCGACGGCCAATCCGCGACCACGACCGGCTGCGAGCGGAGTGCCCCAGCCGATCGCGCCCGCAGCCTTACGCACCGACTCCGCCCAGTCCCCGTCGGCCGGCGTATCACCGGGGACGAAGGCCTCCCCTTTGCGCGCGAGGTTGCGGAGACGAATCTCAACTCGATCGATGCCCAACCGTCGTGCGGCCTCGTCCATCTGCGACTCGTGTGCCCAAGCCACCTGCGGGGTTCCGAATCCGCGAAACGCGGTACTGGGCGTGGTATGCGAGAAGAGGGCTCGGGCCACAACGCGAGCATTGGGGACGCGGTACGGCCCGCACGCCAGGTAGCTGCTCTTCGCGATCACCCGCTCGGCGATGTCCGCGTATGCGCCCATGAGGAAGTCGCCCTCTATGTCCTGAAACGTGATCGTGCCGTCGGCGTCGAAACCTGTGCGTGCATGAATCCGGCAGGAAGTGCGGCGCACCTCCTGGAACGTCTCCTCGAGCGTGAGAGCGAGCCGGACCGGGCGGCCCAACCGAAGCGCGAGCATTGCGACCAGGGGCTCGTACTTCGGGTGCTGCTTGCCGCCGAAGGCTCCGCCTGAATCCGGAGCTCGGACCCGGACCTTGGCCAGTGGGAGGCCAAGCACGCCGGCGAGCATCCGCTGCATCTGGAATGGGTTCTGTGTCGCGGTCCACACCACGACGCCGCCCTCATCCGGGGCCGCGATGAAGACGTGCGGCTCGATCGCAAAGTGGGTGATCATCGGAAATTCGTATACGTTGTCGACGACCAGGTCGGCCCGCGCCGCGGCGACGTCTCCCCAGCCGTGCTCGAGCCTTCGCAGCACGTTCGTATGGCTTAGCGGATCGTCCGGCCGCAGCTCGGGCTCTTGCACCAGAGGAGACGCGGGGTCGAGGGCGGCCGCCACTGTGAACACCCCAGGCAGGGCTTCGAACTCCACGTGGACCAGATCCGCTGCGGCCTCGGCCATGTCCCTGCTCTCGGCGACAACGGCCGCCACCGGCTGGCCGTGGTACTTAGTCTCGCCCATCGCAAGGACCGGCCGGTCCTCGAACACGGGTCCGAAGCGAGGCATGGGTCGAGGCAGGTCCTCGGCGCTGACGACGAAGTGCACGCCGACGAGCTTCGCCGCCCGGCTAGTGTCGATCGAGACGATGCGCGCGTGCGCGCAGTCGATGTGGACGAGCTTTACGTGGAGCTCATGCTCGATGCGGATGTCCCCGATGAACTGCTGCTTGCCCATGACGCGCGCGACCCCGCCGCGACGCGGCTCGGGTGCTCCGATGGGGTCTGCCGTCATCCGTTGATGGCGCGCGCGGCGCTCGCCTCGCTTGCCGCCAGCACGGCCTCGACGATCTGCATGTAGCCGCCGCAGCGGCACAGGTTTCCCGACAGACCTTCGCGGATCTCGGCAGGCGTGGCACGCGGGTTTCGCAGCAGCAGGTAGTGGGCAGCCATCACAAAGCCGGGGATGCAGAAGCCGCACTGCACAGCGCCCTTGGCGATGAAGGCATCCTGCAGCGCGCTCAGTCGCCCCTCGCCGCCGAGCCCTTCGATGGTTGTGACCGCGGAAGCGTCAGCCTCGACCGCCAGCACAAGGCATGAGTTCACCGCCCTGCCGTCTATCAGCACGGTGCAGGCGCCGCACTCGCCGAGGTCGCAGCATTCCTTCGTCCCCGTCAGTCCGAGCTGATCGCGCAGGAAGTCGAGCAGGGTCGTGTGCGCCGCCACCTCGAGCTCGCGTTCGGAGCCGTTCACAGTCAAGTGAATCTGCATGTTCACGCGGCCTGGAGTCTCTCGATTGCTGAGCGAAGCGCGCGCCTGCTCATGACCAGGAGCATAGCCGCGCGATACCCGCGGCTCCCGCGCACGTCCGAGATGGGACTCGCCTGCGTGAGAAGCCGCTGAAGCACTTCATCTTTGGCCGCCGCGTCGGCCCCTGGATCCGCGAGTACGCCGCTGTCGTCGGCGACGAGGAATGGTCGCGGGCCCACCGCCCCGAAAGCAAACCTGGTGCGCCCATTCGCCTCCACCATGCAGCAAAGGCTGACGGTCGCGAGGTCAACGCCTCGCCGACGCGTGATCCGAGCGAACGAAGCACCGCGGCGCTCAACCGCCGCCAGCAGCTCGATGGACGTGACGAGCTCCCCTGGCTGCAACGTCGTCTGTCCAGGTCCGACGAAGAACTCGGCCAGATTTACACGCCGAGTACCGCGCGCGTCCGCCAAGTTAACGACGGCCTCGTAAATCAGCAGCGCCGGTGCTGTGTCCGCGGCGGGAGATGCGTGGCAGATATTGCCCGTCAGCGTCGCACGGTTGCGGATCTGGTTCGACCCCACCGTGGCCATTGCCTCCACGAGTGCGGGGAACCCTGCGCGGATTCGCTCGTCGTCACCAATGTCCGTAAGCACCGTGTTCGCGCTGATGGTCAGCCGCTCGCTGGTCTCAACGATCGCCGGCCGCAGCTCCGCCACCCCCTTGAGGTCGATCAGCACCCTGGGTCTCAGCAAGCGGTTGCGAAGACCGACAACCACATCGGTGCCACCGGCCAGCAGGAGCGCATCGGACCCGTGCTCGCCCAGCAGTACCAGCGCTTCTGAAAGGGTGCCCGGTCGGGCATAGACGAACGGCTGCATCGAGCCCCCTTGCTAGAGGATGTCCACCACGCCGGTCGTGCCGTTGACGCGAATGCGGTCGCCGTTCTTGATCGTCCGCGTGGCAACTGATGTGCCGATGACCGCCGGGATCGCGAACTCCCGCGAAAGCACCGCGGCGTGCGACGTGATCCCGCCGGCGTCGGTCACCAGCCCAGCCATCTTCGTGAAAAGCGCCACCCACGCCGGGTTGGTCATCTGGCAGACCACGATGTCGCCCTTGCGCACCTCGTCGAACTGGTCGACGGTCAGCACGACGCGCGCGACACCTTCGATCACCCCGGGCGAACCAGCCAGCCCGACGATCTGACCCTTCACCGTCGAAGCCTTGCGCTCGAACTTGGCCGGGAATCCCCAGTTGGACAGGTAGGGGACGGCGAGCTGCGTCGCGGTGGCGGTGCCGATCCAGTCGGGCGGGCGCAGCCGGTAGGACGCTTCGCGCTCGGAACGTCGCGTTCGGATCAGCGCGTGCGCATCGATGACGGCGGGGTCGCCCATGAACATCCGGAGCTCGTTGTACTTCAGGAACATCACATCGTCCGCCTGCTCGAGCCTCCCCATCCCGAGAAGCTTGGCACCGATCGCCATGAGGACGAGGCGCAGGTGGGCGTTGGCCCCCTGGTCGATGTAGAAGTGGTGGTCAGGAGTGAGCGGGGCCATCTTCAGGTTGATGTCGTTCAGCTCCCTGATCTCCTCGAGTGCCTCGCCGCTCAAACCCTTTAGCAGCTCATCTGTCGCCGACTCGATGTCAGCTTTGACGGCGGCTATGGTCTTGGGGTAGTCGTAGTCAGTCTCGACGTATCCGCGCACCAGCTCGATGACCGGCTCGACCTCTTCGCGCACGGTCGGGTAGATGAACTCGTGGCTCCACACCGCGTGATAGCCGTACTCACGCTGGTAATGGGTCACGCGATCGGCAAGGAAGGCCCGGCCGTGAGCCGAGCCCTTGAGCGAGGCCAGGATGTCGTGGGCCGTCTCGCCGCGAAAGGCCTTGACGAGCTCGGGGTCGGCTTTGACCCCTTGCTTGAGCTCCCACAACGCTTTGATGGAGTCCCAGTTGCGGTCGTAGGCCGAGTTGCCCAGACGCCCAAGCAGCGCCTCGTCCACTCCGCCGCGCCACTTCTCGATCGCTGCTCGCAGGGTGAGGGTCGCCGAGAACTGGGCGAAGTTAAGCATCCAGTGGATCTTCCAGTGGCGGTCGTGGACGTCGATCGCGTCCTCGAACAGCACTGCAAGCTCCATCAGCGTGAGCTCGTCGGCCTGGTCCACCTTCTGCTCGAGATACGCGTAGTTGCGGTCCATCTCCGGAACGAGACGGTCTCGCCACCAGTCGGCGAAGTGCCGGCCGTAGGTCGGCAGGACGGCGGCACCGTAGCCACCAATCTTGGTCGCGTAGCCGGGGTCGAGCGGCACCCGTGCCGCCCATCGGTACCCGTAGTGGTCTGAGTCGAGCAGTAATTTCGAGTCGGCCGGTATGACCGCCGTGTACACGTAGCCGTTGACGAACTTGGCGAGCCAGTCGACGGCGAAGTCCGTGCCGAAGCGCCTGAACATATGGTCGCAGGTCAGCCACCAGCCCCCAATATCGGCGAACATGGGACTCAGCGGGTTCGGGCAGTGGAGGTCGTCGAAGACCCACAGCAGCTGCTTCTCGGTCTCAGATTCCCACGTGACCGGGAACTGATCATCGCCCAAGAATTGCCCGAGAACCTCTTCCGCCAGTTTTGCCACGGCCCTCCCTTCAAACCTTCACGTTAGTTCTGTCGAGGGCGAAGACGCACCCACGACTCAAGGCGCCCCAACAAAATCGATTATCCGCGATTTGCGGCAGTATGATGGACCAGAGATCAGATCGCAGGGTAGGTGGACATGACCGCTTCCGTCCCCAGCGTCACGTACCGGAGCCCGCTGCATCAGATGACGCAGACGACTCCTACCTGTCTGTGGAACGACTCCGCGGCGATCGACGAGCTGACGCACTCGATCGAGGACGGAGCCGTCGGGGCCACATGCAACCCGGTCATCGCCGCCTCGATACTCAAGAAGGAGATGGTCGTATGGAGGCCGCGCATCGAGAGCCTCCTGAAAGAGATTCCCACTGCGACCGAGGATCAGATTGCATGGAAGCTGGTCGAAGAGCTGTCCGTGCGTGCCGCCAAGCTCCTCGAGAACATCTTCGCGCAGCAAAAGGGCCGCAATGGTCGTCTCTCCATCCAGACCGACCCGCGCATCTTTCGCGACCCTGACGCCATCGTCGCTCAAGCCGTTGCCTTCAACCGCCTGGCGCCGAACATGATCGTTAAGATCCCGGTCACGACCGCCGGAATTCCCGCGATTGAGAAAGCAACCTATCGCGGCGTCAGCATCAATGCCACGGTCAGCTTCTCCCTGCCGCAGTGCATCGCCGTCGCGGAGGCGGTCGAGCGCGGCCTGCGGCGTCGCGAGAAGGAAGGCCAGGACATCGCGTCGATGGGCCCCGTGTGCACGATCATGGTCGGCCGGCTCGACGACTGGCTCAAGGTCGTGATGGAGAGGGACGGCGTCTCGATCGAGCCTGGCCACCTCGAGTGGGCGGGCGTGGCCGTGTTCAAAAAGACCTATCAGATCTTCCGCCAGCGCGGGTACCGGATCCGGCTCCTCTCTGCGGCCTTTCGCAATCACCTGCACTGGAGCGAGCTCATCGGCGGGGACGCCGTCATCTCGCCGCCCTACGCCTGGCAGCGCCGCCTCAACGCGAGCGGCATCGAGGTGAAGCCGCGCATCGACGATCCGGTCGACCCGAACGTGGTCGCCGAGCTGCTCTCTCATTTCGCTGATTTCCGGCGCGCGTACTCCGAGGACGGCATCAGCGTCGATGAGTTCAATAACTTCGCGCCGACGCGGCGCACGCTGCGCCAGTTCATCGGAGCCTGCGGAGACCTGGCAGCTATGGTCCGGGACGTGATGGTCCCCACTCCCGACCAGGGCTAGTCGCGCATTGGATCGCGGTTCTTAACACACGCGACGGCGGCTCGGGTTGCGGTTAGAGTCGGGAAGCGACTTCCGATGGGATTGTGCGGAACCGCTTGCTGCGTCCTGAAATTGCAGCACGAAGAAAGGCGATTGGCCGCACTTAATTGCAGTTTCGATCTTAAAAGTGCTGTAGTTTTCCGGCGTCGCAACCGCGCGGTCAGCCTTAACAGCCGCCTGCTCTACCGTTGAGCTACTCCGGAAAAGGGCGTTCTGAATTGTAGGTGTTGAGATCAGAATGCCGCCCAGTACCGCCTTTTACCGGGGTGTTACACCGCAACTGCAGCACGACTGCAGCACAAACTGCAGCACAAACTGCAGCATTCCTTAGGCCTCGAGCCACTAATCCGCCGTGATGCGATGGTGCCTACAGCCACAAGACGTCAGGCGGCGCCAAATTGTCGCCCGGTCAGCGCT
>Ga0307374_10002094_pt1 | contig 36021 bp, 30 predicted proteins | sample OX3MG_FD_202532 | JGI IMG/M metagenome (GOLD analysis project Ga0307374, IMG submission 202532) | Soil microbial communities from Risofladan, Vaasa, Finland - OX-3 | ecosystem: Environmental > Terrestrial > Soil > Coastal area > Acid sulfate soil | place: Finland: Risofladan, Vaasa | collected... | reverse complement strand
GCGGACGACGAGCTGATCGGCGCGCTCGACCGCCTGACCGGCGATCTCGCCCTCACGGCCCAGTTGGAGGCCATCGGCCGGCGGCTTCGAGCCGATCCCGGGACCGAGCGCGCCGCCGCGCTCATCCTCGCGGCGGCGCGCTCCCGCGGCTGACCCGCGGTGGCGCCGGCCGCCGCGCTATCGTCGCCCCGTGAGGCTCGCGGTCCAGGTCGTCCCGCGAGCCAGCGAGGCACGGTGCGAGTGGGACGGTGCGGTGCTGCACGTGCACGTGCCGGCGCCCCCCGAGGGCGGACGGGCCAACCTCGCGGTCGTCCGCGAGGTGGCGCGATGGCTCGGGGTGCCCCGGGCCGCGGTCCGGATCGTGGCCGGGCACAGCGCCCGGCGCAAGTGGCTGGAGGTTCCCGACAGCCCCCTCCTAGGCTGACGGTTAGCTGCCGGCGCGCTCCAGCACCGACCGCGCGCAGGCGAGGTCGAAGCTCGCCGTCCCCACGCTCTTCATGACCGTGAATCCCGCAGCCGCCGGACCGGCGTCCGCCAGCTCGTGGACCTGATCACGGGTGAGCAGGCCCTCCGCGATCGGGATCAACAGGTCTCCCGCCTCCATGAGGCAACCCTCGACGGTGTCAGCGAAGACCGCGGCTGCGGCGATGACGTCGGAGCCGAGCTCGCGGGCATCGGGCTGGTGCGCCCCCATCGCGTTGAGGTGACAGCGCTCCGGCAGGTCTCGCCGCTCCAGCAGGGGGGTGCGGGAGGCGGTCACCAGGGTCACGACGTCGGCGGTGGCCACCGCCTCCCGCAGGTCATCCGCCACCAACACGCTGATGGCGGGATGACCTCGGCGCACCTGGTCCGCCAGCAAACCCGCGCGCTCGGAGGTGCGGTTCCAGCAGGTCACCCGGGTGATCGGCCGCACGGCACAGACGGCGTCGACCTGAGCCAGCGCCTGCGCTCCCGCCCCCGCCACCACCAGATGGTGGGCACCGGGGCTCGCCAGCCGGTCGGTCGCCCACCCCGCCACCGCGGCGGTGCGCAGCGCGGTGAGCCGGGCTCCGTCGAGGATGCCGATCAGGCGCCCGTCGTCCCCGTCGAAGCAGAGCATCACGCCCTCGATCGTCGCCCGCCCGCGCTCCCGGTTGCCCTCGGTGAGGGTCAGCACCTTGACCCCCAGCCCCCAGGACGCCGCCGCCGGCATGGTCAGCAGGGTGGTGTGCCCGCTCTCCAGCCGCTGGCGCACCGGGTCCGGCGTCGCGGCGGCACGCCGGGCGTGGAGCGCAGCTCCCACCGCGAGGATCGCGGCCGCCGGTGGGAGCAGCTCGGCCAGCCGGTCGGCGGGGTACCACAGCTCCCGGTCCCGTGCGATCCCCGCCCCGGTCACCGGCGGCCCGGCCGACCCGCTCCCGCCGCGGCCGCGAGCGTCGCGGCCGCTCCCAGCGCGACGACCCCCGCCGCGCGCGCGCTCAGCCGTCCCCGGCGCCGCATCCCGCGGGCGACCAGCAGGTCACCGACCTGGACCGCCTGGGCCAGCCGCACCGCCATCCGGCGCTCGCCGACGGTGCCCCCACCCCGCGCCGCTCGCAGCAGCGCCCACGCCAAGGTGAGGTCGCGGACGCCCACCAGCCGAAGCCCGAATCGGCCGCCGGCCTCGTCGGGGAGCCCGAGCGCTCGGAGCGCGAGCCCGGGCTGGCACACGAGCCCGCCGCCGACGGCGAGCGCCGCCGCCGCGAGGCCCGCGAGGCGCCGGTCCGCGTCCATCTTCACCAGCCGCCCACCCAGCATCGGCCCAGGATCGCACAGCCGGGGTCGGCGATAGAATCAGCAGGACGCACACCGCCATCGGGGGACCGCACCATGCTCGACGCCCGACTTCGGCAGCTCTTCCCCGATCGGCTCGCCGCCGTGATTCGCTGGTCGGACGCGGCCCAGGCGGAGGCGGCCGGGCGGGCGGTTGTGGCCGCCGGATTCCGCTCCGTCGAGGTGACCATGAGCACTCCGGATGCGGCCGGCGTGATCGCCCGGCTGCGCCAGCCCGGCTGTTCGGTTGGAGCCGGGACGGTGGTCACCGCGGAGCTCGCCGAGGAGGCGCTCCGGGCCGGAGCCGAGTACCTCGTCACCCCCTACTTGGTGCCCGAGGTCGCCCGGGTGGCGAACGCCGCCCAGGTGGCCTGCGTGATTGGAGCGCAGACGGCCACCGAGGTCCGCCAGGCCCTCGACATGGGGGCGGACATGGTGAAGATCTTCCCCGCCTCCCCGATCGGCGGCCCTGGCTTCATCCAGGCGCTCCGCGGTCCGTTGCCCGAGTGCGCGCTCTGGGTCAGCGGCGGGGTGGAGCTCGACGAAATCGCCCCCTATCTCGCGGCCGGCACCGACGTCGTCGGCCTCACCACCAGCCTGCTCGACCCCGCGATGGTCCGCGACCGGGACGCCGAGGGACTGGCGACGCTGGCCCGGCGGGCACTGGCCGAGGCGGGGGCCCGCACGCCGGCCGCGGTCTAGCCGCCCCGCCCCGGCGTCTCAGCCGGTCACCGCCCCGCGGTGGCGGCGGCGGGGATGGGGTCCTGGGGAAGGCCCTCGCCCAGCGCCGCCAGGACTTCGCCGGCGAGGTAGATCGACCCGCACGCGATCACCAGACCCGCCGGGCCCGCCAGCTGGCGCGCGGCGGCGATCGCGCCGGGGACATCCGCCTCCACCTGGGCGGGTGCGCTCGCCACCCCCGCCCACTCCCGTGCCAGCATGAGGGGGTCCGCCGCCCGCTCGCTGCGGGCCCGGGTGAAGACGGCGCGCAGGGGCTTGAGCCCTGCCAGGGTGGCCAGCATGGCGCGGTGGTCCTTGTCGGCCATGGCGCCGAAGCACAGGACGGTGGGGCGGCCCGCGCGGAGCCGGAGCAGGTCGGGCAGCACCCCCTCGATCGCGTGGGGGTTGTGGCCCCCGTCGACCAGGACCTCCGGCGCCGACCCCACCAGCTGCAGGCGTCCGGGCCAGCGGGCGTCGCGCAACCCCTGTCGCACCGCGGTCTCCGAGACCTCCAGGCCGTGGCGGGCGAGGCCGGTCACCGCCCCCACTGCGAGGGCGGCGTTGACCACCTGGATCGAGCCCGCGAGGCCGACGGCGCAGTCAGCCCAGCGCCCGGCGGGGCTGGTGATGGTGAGGCGGGTCGGCGACTGCGGGGCGGCGGTGACGACCAGGCGGTCTCCCAGGGCGAGCAGCTCGGCCCCCTGGCGACGGGCCGCGGCGGTGACCACCGCGAGCGGGCCGTCGGAGCAGCCCGTGACCACCAGGTCCCCGGGCTTGATGATCGCCGCCTTCTCGGCGGCGATCTCCTCCACCGTGTCACCCAGCTGGGCCTGGTGGTCCAGCCCGATGGTGGTGATCACCGCCACCCCCCCGCCATAGATGTTGGAGGCGTCGAGCCGCCCGCCCAGACCGACCTCGCAGACGATCCCATCGACGTCGAACTCTCGGGCGGCGAGGAAGCCGGCCGCCGTCAGCAGCTCGTGGTGGGTTGGCGGGCCCACCGCGGCCGGCATCCGCCGCCCGGCGGCCGCGGTGTGCGCGATCAGGGCGGCGAACTCCGACTCCGATACCGGCGAGCCGTCGACCTGGATCCGCTCCCGGTAGCTGGTGAGATGCGGCTTGGTGAGTAGCAGGGTGCGATGCCCGGCCGCCCGCAGGATGGCCTCGCTCAGAGCGCACACCGATCCCTTGCCGTTGGTGCCGGCGACCAGCAGGCCGGGGCGACCGGCCTGGGGGTCGCCCAACTCCTGGCAGAGCGCCCGCACGCGCTCCAGCCCCAGCCGCATGCCCCGCCGCGCGGCCCGCTCCAACTCCGCCAGCGCCTGCGGGTACGTCATCGGCCCATTCTGCGTCAGCGCCACCGTGCCTCTGCGATGCTGACCGGGATGCCGTCGCCCCCCTCCCTCCGACGCTCCCGGGGCCGCGCTCGCGCAGCGGCCGCGCTCGCCGCCCTCCTGCTCATGCTGGTCGCCGCCGGATGCGCGGGGCCTCCGCCGCGGAGCTCGCCGCGCCCGGCCTCCACGCCCGCTCCCACCCCGGCCCTGCCGTTCGGGATCCTGCCGCTGGGCGGGGTCGCGCCCCTCCCGCTGCGCCTCGCCGGCCCCTACCGGGCCGCCGGCCCGCTCACGGCCGCGCCCGCCACCCTGCTGGTGGCGCGGGTTCCCTTCAATCCCGTCACCGCGGTGGGGGACTTCGCCCGCGGGCTCGGCCTGGTCGGTCCCCCGCGGGCGATCGGGGCCGGGCTCGCCTACAACCTGGGGGGCACCCGGGGCTTCCAATTGACGACCACGGCCGGGCTGACCTTCTCGATTCATCCCAACCACCCGGTCGAGGAGATCGGGGCGACCCCGACTCTGGAGCAGGCCGACCGGGTCGCGCGCGCCTTCTTCGGCGCCCATCACCTCCTCTCTGGGGGCGGGCTGGAGCTGCTCGCCTCGATCACCCGTGTGAACGGATCCGACCGGCGGATCACCTTCGCGCTCACCCTTGGCGGACGTCCCGTGGTGGACATCACCGGAGCCCAGGCCCTGATCGAGGTCGACGTCGCCACCGACGGCTCCGGGGTGATGGCCGTGGTGGGGGCGGGGGGACGGCTGCCGTACCCGGCGGTGGGTCGGCCCGCTCCCTATAGGACCTGGGCCCCGGCCCAGGTGCTGGGCGCGCTCGCGGCGGGCCGGGTCAACCCCGCCGCCTACCGGCTGCGCGCCGACCTCACGCCGTTCCCGGCGCCGCGGCTACCAGCCGAGGCGGGCCACCCCGCCCGGCTGCGGGGGGACCGGATCGCTGTGGTCGTGGCCGCGGGGTTCGCGGTGCCGGTGTACGTCTTTCGCGTCTACGGCCGTCCCGGGGTTCCCCGGATGGTCACCTGTGCCCTCCCTCCCACCGAGTGCCTCCCCTTGCGCTACGGGCGCCCAGGGGCCGGCTGACGGTCGCGGCCGCGGATCGGGGACCCCGCCGCGCGGGGCCGGCCTGGGCGGGCGGCGGGAGCGCGCCGGCCGGGTGGCCCCAGGCTCAGGCCGCCTTCACCGCCGCGACCAGCTTGGTCAAAGAGTCCTTGGCGTCACCGAACAGCAGGATCGTGCGGGGGTCGTAGAGCAGCTCGTTGTCGATCCCGGCGAAGCCGGGGCGCATCGAGCGCTTCAGGAACACCACCGTCTTGGCCTGGTCGGCGTTGAGGATCGGCATCCCGTAGATCGGGCTCCCCGGGGTCGAGCGGGCGGCCGGGTTGACCACGTCGTTGGCCCCCACCACCAAGGCGACGTCGGCGGAGCGGAAGGCATCGTTGATGGCGTCCATCTCCTTGAGCTGGTCGTAGGGAACGTTGGCCTCCGCCAGCAGCACGTTCATGTGACCCGGCATCCGACCGGCCACCGGGTGGATTGCGTAGTCGACGGCGACCCCGCGCGTCTCCAGCTGGTCCGCGAGGTCGCGGGCGGCGTGCTGCGCCTGGGCCACCGCCAGTCCGTAGCCCGGGACGATGATGACCCGCTGCGCATACGCGAGCAGGGTGCCGATGTCCTCGGCAGAGCCCGAGCGCACACTCCGCCCCCCCTCGCCGGCAGCCGCCTGCGGGCTGACCAGCACGGTGCCGAAGGCTCCGAACAGCAGGTTGCCCAGGGAGCGGCCCATCGCGTCCGACATCATCTTCGTGAGGAAGGTGCCCGAGGCGCCCACCAGCGTCCCGCCCACGATGAGGACCGGGTTTCCCACCACGAATCCGTCGCCGGCCACCGCCAGCCCGGTGAAGGCATTGAGCAGCGAGATCACCACTGGCATGTCCGCCCCGCCGATCGGCAGGACGAAGGCGACCCCGAGGCCGAGCGAGAGCAGGAGCAGGGCGAGCAGCGCGAACGGTCCCACGCCGGTCGTCACCAGCAGCACCCCGAGGACCAGGATCGCGAGCACGATCGCGCCGTTGACCGGCTGCTGGCCGGGGTAGGTGATCGGGGTGCCCCGCATCCACTCCTGCAGCTTGGCGTAGGCGATCCCGGAGCCGGCGAAGCTGACGGCCCCGATCACGACCGCGAACACCACCGGGATGGCCAGCACCAGCCCCACCGACCCGCCGCCGGGGGCGCGCAGGAACTCGACCACCGACACCAGCGCCGCGGCTCCCCCGCCGACCCCGTTGAACGACGCCACCATCTGCGGCATCGCCGTCATCTTCACCCGCCGCGCCGCGACCGCCCCCACCGGGGCTCCGATGAGGATGGCCAGCGCCATCAGCACGAGGTTGATGGGGGCGTGGTGCAGCGCGGGGATCGCGGTCCCGAAGGCGATCACCATCCCGAGGGCCGCCACCAGGTTGCCGCGGCGGGCATGGCGCGGCGAACTCAGCTGGTGCAGGCCCCAGATGAAGAGCACCGCCGCCAGCAGGTAGAGCAGGGCGGCGCCGGATGTCAGCGGCATCGGGCGCGCTCCTGCGGGCGACCCGCTGCGACGGGGTTGGCGGGGCCGGCTGCGGTCACGGGGCGCCCCGCCGGGGTCCGGTGCGGCTGCGGAACATCTCCAGCATCCGGTCGGTGACCGCGTATCCGCCGACCACGTTGATGGTCGCCATCACCACCGCCAGGAACCCGAGCGCCTGCTCCAGGGGCCCGTGCGCGCCCGCCATGATCGCCATCGCCCCCACCAGGATGACGCCATGGATGGCATTGCTTCCCGACATCAGCGGGGTGTGCAGGATGGTGGGCACCTTGGCGATCACCTCGAACCCGAGGAACACCGCCAGCACGAAGATCGAGATCTCGCTGACCAGGTGCGGGTTCACGACGCCCGCTCCGCCTGGGCGGCCTCGCGCATGGCGGGGTTGCGGATCACGCCGTCGTGAACGGCGCAGCACTGCTGGGTGATCTCGTCGTCGAAGTCGAGGGTCACCGCCCCCTGCTTGACCAGGTGGGCCACGACCGCGGCCACGTTGCGGGCCAGCATCTGGCTGCTGGTGGTGGGGACGGTGGCGGGTAGGTTGCGCAGCCCGATCACCGTCACGCCGCCGACCCGGACCTCCTCGCCGGGCACCGTGCAGGCACAGTTGCCGCCGGTGTCCGCGGCCAGGTCGACGATGATCGCGCCCGTGCGCATCCGCGCCACCAGCTCAGCGGTGATCAGCACCGGAGCGCGGCGCCCCGGGACCGCGGCGGTGGTCACAACCAGATCGCTCTGAATGACGTGCTGCGCGATCAGGTCGCGCTGGCGGGCCAGGAACTCCTCGCTCTGCTCGCGGGCGTAGCCGCCCTCCCCCGCCTGGGCCTCGAGCTCGAGGGCGACGAAGCTGGCCCCCAGGCTCTGCACCTCCTCTCGGACCGCGGGGCGCACGTCGGTCGCCTCCACCACCGCGCCCAGGCGGCGCGCCGTCGCGATCGCCTGGAGCCCGGCCACGCCGGCGCCCATCACCAGCACCCGGGCGGGAGCGATGGTGCCGGCCGCGGTCATCTGTAGGGGCAAGATCTTGGGCAGCCGGGCCGCGCCCAGGATGACCGCCTTGTACCCCCCGATCGAGGCCTGTGAGGAGAGGGCGTCCATCGCCTGGGCCCGGCTGATGCGCGGGATCAGCTCGAAGCTGACCGCGCTGACACGGCGGAGCACCAGCTGGTGCAGCACCGCCGCGGGCGTGGAGGTGGGCAGGAAGCTGACCAGCACCGAGCCCTCGGGCAGCAGGGCGGCCTCCTCGGCGGTGGGGGGCTGGACCGTGCACACGAGACCGGCCCCGTCCAGGCAGCCGGTGCGGTCGGCGGCGAGGGTGGCCCCCGCGGCCTCCAGCGCGGCGTCCGTGAAGCCGGCTCCCGATCCCGCTCCCCTCTCCACCACGACCTCCACCCCGCTCGCGCGCAGGCGGGGGACCGAGTCGGGGCTGACCGCGACCCTCAGCTCGCCGGCCGCGGTCTCACGGGGTACGGCGAGCTTCACGGCCCCGATGGTACCCGACCCGGTCGGGCCCGGTCCCCACGATTTCTCGCACGGGTCGGCCCCCACGGGAAGGCGATGCCGCTGCGCCGGTCGGCCCGGTCCGCCATGCTAGGCGGGTGCCTGCCATGGACTCGTACCTGCGTCAGGTGCTAGGGGGCCGCCGTCCGATCGTGGTCGCCAACCGTCCCCCGGTCGACTGCCAGCGCAGCGCCGATGGTCGCGAGCGGATCACCCAGGGGGGCGGGGGCCTTGTGACGGCGATGGCCGCCCTGGCGCGGGCGACCGACGCGGTCTGGGTGGCGGCGGAACGCGGCGAGGCCGACCGACGGCTCTCCCAGCGCGGCACCGCCGGGGCCCCGGCCGAGGTCGTGACCGAGGACGGCGACCATTTCAAGGTGGCGTACGTCGCCACCGACCCCGCCGCCTACGCCCTCTACTACAACGAGATCAGCAATCCCCTGCTCTGGTTCATCCAACACTACCTGTGGGATCTCGGGCGCCAGCCGATCCTGGACGCCCGCACCGAGCGAGCCTGGCGCGACGGCTACGTCGCCGTCAACGAGGCCTTCGCGGACCGGGTGGTGAAGGAGGCGGAGCGGGTAGGGGGACCGGTGCTGGTGCTCACCCAGGACTACCACCTCTACTGCCTTCCCCAGCTGGTCCGCTCCCGCCTCCCTGAGGCCCGCCTGCAGCATTTCATCCACGTCCCCTGGCCCACGCCCCAGTACTGGAAGGTGCTGCCCCGGCACATGCGCGACGCGATCGTGACCGGGCTGCTGGGCAACGACATCGTCGGCCTGCAGACCTCGCTCGATGTGCGCAACTTCCTGCTCACCTGCGAGGAGAACCTCGGGCTGGCGGTCGACCACCGCGAGCGCACCGTCTTCGTGGAGGGACGCTCGGTGTGGGTGCGGTCCTACCCGATCTCGATCGACGTGCCCCAGCTGGAGCAGCTGACCCAGCACGAGGAGGTGCGTCGCCAGGAGCAGCTGATCGCGAGCTGGCGACCCGAGCATCTCATCCTGCGGGTCGACCGCACCGACCTCAGCAAGAACATCGTGCGCGGCTTTCTCGCCTACGAGCGGTTGTTGGAGACCCATCCGGAGCTGCGCGGCCGGGTCGTCTTCTGGGCCTTTCTGCAGCGCTCCCGTCAGAACGTGGACGCCTACCGCTCCTACCTCGGCGCGGTGGTCGGGACCGCCGCCCAGGTCAACCGGCGCTTCCAGTCCGGCGGCTGGATGCCGATCCGCCTGGAGGTGGAGGAGAACATCTACAAGGCGGTCGCCGCCTACAAGTCGTTCGACGCCCTCCTCGTCAACCCCATCTACGACGGGATGAACCTGGTCGCCAAGGAGGGGGTGGTGTGCAACACCCGGGGGGGAGTGCTGGTGCTGAGCGAGAACGCCGGATGCCACGAGGAGCTGGGCCGCTTCGCCCTCACCGTCAACCCCTTCGACATCGACCAGACCGCCGAGGCTCTGCGCTTCGCTTTGATGCTGCCGCAGGGGGAGCGCCAGCACCGCCTCCAGGAGCTGAGCCGGACGGTCCGCCACGCCGATGTCACCCGCTGGATCACCCAGCAGCTCCAGGACCTGCGCGACCTCGTGGGGGACTGAGGCCGGCGGCCAGCCGGTGGAGCAGGGCGGCCCAGACGGTCGGGCCGGCCAGCACCGAGGTGGCCTCGCGCAGCAGGGCGGGCGGCGTCTCCGGCCCGCTCACCGCCAGCCCCAGCGCGATCGCCAGGCGGGCCCGATCCCGCGCCAGGAGCCGCAGGGCGGGAACGTCGCCGCGATCGTCGCCCGCGAACACTGCCGCCTGGGGTCGCAGCGTCCTGAGGAGGTCGGCCAGCGCGGTCCCTTTGGAGCAGCGCACCGGTGGCAGCAGCTCCAGCACCAGCCGGCCTCGTCCCAGCCGCAGTCCGAAGCGGCGTGCCAGGATCCGCAGCTCGACCGCGAGATGGCGCTCCAGCTCCACTCGGGGACCCGCCACCTCGCGCAGGTGCACCGCCACCCCCCAGGGCTTGCGCACGATCCGAACCCCGCGGGGGGCGTGCCTCAGCACGCACCCCACCGCGGCCGTGACCTCCTCGAAGTCGTGGGCCCAGCCGCCGCGCCAGGCGAGGGCGCGAGGGTGGGGGAGGACCGCGCCGTCCTGCCAGCGCTCCAGGCCGTAGCTGCCCACCAGGATCACCCCCGGGATCGGGCAGAGCCGGGCCAGAAGGGCGGCGTGGCGGCCGCTCACCACCGCCACCGGGGTCCGGCTCACCAACCGCTCCAGCGCCCGGCGGGCGCTGGGCAGCATCGCGGCACGGGTGGGGTCGGCGACGATCGGTGCCAGGGTGCCGTCGAAGTCGGAGGCGATGAGGCAGCGGCCGGCCTCGACCGCCGGCCGGAGTCGCAGCGCCAGCTCCTCGGCGGCGGGGCGACCGACCCCAACGGAACGCGGCATCCCCCCCATGGTAGGAAGACCGGTCCCGGCGATCCGGTACCCTCAGCACGTGTCCCCGCCCGACCGCGCCGCTCCCGCCGCCGAGGAGTCGCTGCGCGGCCTGGTCGACGCGCTCGCCGACGAGGCCCAGGGGCTGCTGCGGGCCGAGCTCCGGCTGGCCCGCAGCGAGCTCGTGGCCACCCTGCGACGGGCTGCCTGGCTGATCGCTGGAGCCGTCGTCGCCGTGGTCGGGCTGGGGTACCTGGTGGGATTCGCGCTGGCGATCCTGATCGCGTGGCGGGGCAACCACACGCTGGTCGCGGGCATCGTCGCCGGGGTCTGGCTGCTGGTGGTCGGGGCCGGAGCGCTGGTGGCGTGGCGGCACCGCCACCTGGCCCCGCTGGCGCTCACCCGCGCCAGCCTGCGGGACGACGTGGAATGGGCGAGAGCACAGACCAAGCGCGCCAGGCCGTAGCCGAGAGCCGCCGCCGGATGGAGGCGGCCCTGGAGCGGCTCGAGCGCCGGGTCCGAGCCGACCTCGATGTGCGCCGGCGGCTGCGGCGCGAGGGCCCGCGTCTGGCGGCGACCGCGGTGATCGTCCTGGGCGCCGGGGTCGCCCTCTGGATGGCGCGCGGCCGCCGCCGGCATGGATCGGAGCCGGCGACCGCGGCCGAGTGGTTCGGGGCGATGCCGGCGGAGTGGCAGGCGCAGCTGCGCCTGCTGGTCGAGCAGGCGGGCGGCCTGCCCCCCACCTCGGGCCGGTCCACAGGGCGCCACCGCGGCCGCCCGCTCTGGCAGACGGCCGCCCTGACCTCGGCCCGGGTCGTGATCCCGCGGGTGCTCGCCTCGCGGGCCCAGCGACGCCGGTCCTGGCCCGCCGGGCCTCAGGCCTCGGCGGGAGTGGACGGGACCGGCCGCCCCGAGGCCTGAGGCATGAGCGTCGGGGCCCCGGCGCAGCCGGGGGGACGCGAGTGCCCCGTCGACGCCCGCGGCCTGACCAAGCGCTACGGCACCTTCACCGCGGTTGCGGCCGTCGACCTCGCGATCAGGCCCGGCGAGATCGTGGGCCTGCTCGGCCCCAACGGCGCGGGCAAGACGACCACCCTGCGCATGCTCTGCGGCCTGCTCGTCCCCAGCGCCGGGAGCGCCTGGGTCGCGGGGGTGGACGTCATCCACGACGCCCGCCGCGCCAAGGCACAGGTCGGCTACCTCGACGAGGAGCCGGTCGTCTATCCCAACCTCACCGGGCGCGAGTTCTTGGACTTCGTCGCCGACCTCTACGGCGTCCCCGGCGGCCCAGCGCGGCGGGAGCGGGCGCAGCGGCTGCTGCGGCTCTTCGAACTGGAGGGCAAGCAGGACGAGCTGATCGCCAGCTACAGCCATGGGATGCGCCAGAAGATCGGCCTCGCCTCCCTGCTGGTGCACGCGCCCCGGGTGCTCCTCCTCGACGAGCCCACCAACGGCCTCGACCCCCGCTCCGCCCGTCGGGTCAAGGACCTGCTCCGCGAGCTCGGCACCCGGGGGGTGACGACCGTGCTCTCCACCCACATCCTCGAGATCGCCCAGGCCCTGTGCGACCGTGTCGCGATCATGGACCGCGGGCGGATCGTGGCCCTCGGCACCCTCGAGGAGCTGCGCAGCGGCACCGACCAGGCGGGCGCGAGCCTCGAGGACCTCTTCCTCACCCTGACCGGCGGTCCCGAGTCGCGCCTGCTGGTGGACCAGCTCCTGGGCGAGCGGCCCATGTGATCGGGCTGGATCCGGCGGCGCAGGGCTGGGGCGGGTCGGAGCGGCGCGGCCCGCTGGCCGCGATCGTGGTCGCCGACCTTCGCAGCGGCTGGAACCGGCTGGTGGCGCGGACCCGGACCCCGCGCCGTCTCGCCGTCTACGTCGCGACCCTGCTCGGGCTCGCCGCCCTGGTTGGGTCGCTCACGTACGGGATCGGCTACGGGCTCGGCAGCGTCGCCGGGCCGAGCGACCTCGGCCTGCTCACCGCCGCGCTCACCGGCTACGCCGTGCTGACCATGATCCTCGGCCTCTCCACCGTCGTCACCGCTTTCTTCCTGGGCCGCGAGCTGGCGCTGCTCACGCTGGCGCCGATCACGGTCCGGGTGATCTTCGTCGCGCGGCTGCTGGTGGCCCTGCGCGCCAACTTCGCCCTGGGGCTGCTGCTCCTGGTCGGCCTGTGGGGGTTCGGCGCCGCTCACCACAGCGGGCCGGGCTTCCTCGCCGCCGGGGCGCTGGTGGCGGTGCTGCTGCCGCTCGGGACCGCCGGCCTCCAGCTGCTGGTGCTGGCGGCTGCGGTGCGGCTGGTGCCGCCGCGCCTCGCCCGCGACGTTGCCAACGTCGCCGGGGCGTTCGTCACCGCCGTCCTGTATGTGGGGTGGCTCGTGCTCACCCGAGCCGGCGGTCGCCGGGTCGGAGCGTCCGGTCCGACCCAGGCCGCGCTCGCCCACCTCGCCTCGGTGGGGCACGCCGCCCTCTGGCTCCCGACCGCGTGGCCGGCCCGGGCGCTCGCGGCCGTCGCCGCCGGCGCCTGGGTGGCTGCCCTCCCCTGGCTGCTGCTCACCATCGCCACCACCTGGGGCCTGCTGACGGCGGCGTTCCTCGCCTACCGAGGCGCCCTGGTCTCGGGGATGGGGGCAATGGCGGAGGTGGCGGGGCGGCGCCGTCCCCGGCCCCGCCCCGCCGATCCGGGGGCGGGCGCGCGGGCTCCGATCCCGGTGGCCGGGCTGCTGGCGGGGATCGCGCCCGCCGAGGCATCGTCATTCTCGATCGGGGCGGGGGCGCTCCGGTTCACGCGCGCAATGGCGCTCAAGGACTGGCGCTCGCTGCGCCGGGACGTCCGCCGGGTGGGGCGCCTGCTGCCGGCCCTGCTGGTCGCCTTCGCCTACCCCGCGGTCGCGGTGCCCTCGCTCCACCTCGGCGGCCACGGCGCCCTGGGGTTCTGGGAGGGGGTCGCCGTGACCCCGTTCGTGCCCTTCCTGCTCGCCGAGGTGCTGGCGGTTCCGGCGGTCCCGCTCGAGGGCCGCGCCATCCAGCTCCTGCGCCTCAGCCCGCTGGGGGCCGGCCAGCTGGTCCGGGCCAAGATCGTCGCCACCGCGCTGCCGGTCGCCGGGCTCAGCTGCGCCATCGCGCTGGTGATCGGCATCACCCGCCACGGCAGCCCGTCGGAACTGGTCTGGCTGGTGCTCGGCGTCCTGTGGCTCTCGCTGGGACTGGTCGCGACCGCGGTGGGGGCGGGGGCCGCCGCCCCCAACTACGGTGCCACCGATCCCCGCCGGGCGGTGCGAGGGCTCGGGGTGCTCACGGCCAATCTGGTGGGTTTCGGCTTTGTGGCGGCCTCCTTGCTGGCGGGAACCTATCTGCTGGTGGGACTCGGGGTGGGCGGGACCGATCGGCTGCGCACCATCCTCCCGGGCACCGCCGGGGGGCACGGCCCCAGCCTCGTGCTGGTGGTTGTCCCCCTGGTGCTGCTGGCGACGGCGGTCGCCGGGGTGCTGCTGGTGGTGGGGGCGGGGACCCGCCGGCTGCGTGGCTGGGAGCCCAGTGTCGGCGACGGGTCGCGCTAGCGGGCGGGTGGGCCTCGGCCGTGCCGGGTCGCCCGGAAGAGTCGGACGGCGGTGGGCCGATCGGCGGGTCTGCCGGATTCGCGTAGTGCCGGCCCGCAGGATGGCCGAGGGTCGGCCTTCCTGGTCACGCTCGTGCCACCGGTCCGCACCGGTCCGCACTGGGACCAGCGGCGGCCGATCGAGGAGCAGTCCGGCTGGCCTGCGCACGCGTCCGTCATGGACCAGCTGGTGGATGCCGGCTTCGTCGTGCTGGGCGGGCCGCTCGGGGGCGAGCACCAGGTGGTGCTGGCGGTCGAGGCCGAGTCGGAGGACCTGGTCCGGACCACGCTGGCACGCGATCCCAGGAGCGGGACACATCTGCGGGCAGGGAAGATCGAGCGCTGGACGATTCGACGGGACGGGCAGCGTCGCCGACCGGCAGGGGCGCGATCAGGGGTGGGGAAGGATCGAAGCTCACGCCGCCCGGGCCGCCCCGGACCCCGCCTCCCTCGGGGTGGTTGCTGCGGCGAGCTCGCCATCAGGGCCGGGACCTCGGCTCGCTGGTCCCGGCGGCCTGCCGCAGCCCTCGGCCGCCGCCCCTTTCCGGGCAGCGGCCACCTGAGCGTCACCACCTCACCCATCACGCCGGGCGAGCGCCGCGTCGAGACGCCGGCCGCGGCCCGGCCACGGCCCGCGGCGCGGGACCGGCATCGGGGTCGCTGGAGTTGGGCACCTCGCCTGACCCCGCGGCCGCGATAGCGGTCCGGCACCAGGCCCAAGGTGGCCCGGCAGGACCAGCGACGACCCCGTCGGGCGAGGGCGGGCGGCCGCGCCCAGGGTGCACCCGGCCCGTCTGTGGCTCGATCGACATCGCCGGGTCGCCGGTGGGGCCTTTGACGCGGGTCACGGGGCGTGCCGCGACCATCGTCGGCCGGGTCGCGACGACGCCCGCCGCTGGGAGCGGACGGAGACGGTCGCCCAGCAGGCTGGTGGCGCGACCGACGCGGCCCGGGAGCAGCTCGCCGTCGCGACGCGCCCGCGGCTCGAGGGCGATCGCCAGGGACCATCGGGCGCCGATGCGGTCGACTGCCCGGGCCACCTCGCCGCGGTGGCGCACGCACCTCACCGCCGCAGGACTGCGAGTGACAAACCCACGCCAATGGCTTGCTACCATCAATCGGCGAGCGATCCGCGGCCGGCTGGCCCCGTCGGATTGCGCAGGGACGTCCCATGAGCACCGATCCCGTCGATCGACTGGGGCTAGCACTCGACGCCACCTTGCAGGTGATCCTGTCGATCCACGACGATCAATGGTCGCTGCCGACCCCCTGCCCCGACTGGACCGTGGCCGAGGTTGTCACCCACCTGGTCGCCGGCACCCACCTCTTTGCGCAGGCCCTCGGCGCGGAGTCGGCAAGGGCCGAGGGCACAGCTTTACCCGAGCCCGGTCGGGTGGACGCCTCCCGGCGCTCCGCTCAGGCGGTGCTCGACGGCGTCCGCCGGCCCGGCGCGTTGGAGGGGGTCGTGACGGTGCCGCTGGGATCGTTGCCCGGGGCGGTCGCTCTGCAGCTGCGGGTCACGGAGATCCTGGTGCACGGCTGGGACCTCGCCCGGGCCACCCGCCAGCCGCTCACCATCCCCGGGGATCTCGCCCGGGAGGCGCTCATCTTCAGCCGGGCCGCGCTGCCCGCCATCCCACCCGACCGGCACGCCTTCGCGGCGCCCCAGCCAGTGCCGGACACCGCCGGCGCCCTCGACCGGCTCGCCGCCTGCCTCGGGCGGGCGGTCATCGGTGGCCCCTGGGCCACGCGGTGACCGGGCTCGGCTCCCCGGCGCACCGGGTCGGCCGGAGCCCTCGGCGCCGGGAGCGTCGCCGCCTCGCCGAGGGGTCCTGCAGCTAGCGCGTCATGAGCGTCGGCCGGCCCGATTCTGCCCAGCCGCCGCGTCAAGGTCACCGATGCCCCCCCGACCACGCGGGCCCGCGTGGTGGTCGGGCTCCAGCTGCGCGCGGGGTCCCGGACGCCCTCCCGCGCCGCGGGCTCGATGGGGGACCCATCCCGGTGACTCACCCCGGCCGTCTCGACTACGTCAGGGCAAACGTCGGTCAGGTCCTCACGACCGAGAGAGCCGGACCGTGACCGCCGCCGTCCCCGGACGCGGGCGGCACGGGTATCCTGCCCACTCCGGGTGCCCCGGCTCCCGCGCGGGACGATCAGGTCGGCGCGGGCAGCCCCGGCACGGCCAGCCGTCCCCCGCCACCTGAGGGGCTCGGGATCGGAGCGCGGGGGGATTCGGCCGTCCCTGCCCACCGGCCTCGCCGACGGGCCGGGGTGACTCTCGCGCCGGGGCAAAGGGCCGCGGCGACAGGAGCTGGTCCGCAGCTCATCAGCTGACGAGAGGAGTCCCGGTCACAGCACGGGCCGGCCCCGCCTGGCGGCTGCAGCTCGCGCCGGGGCGTTCTCGTCTCCGGGGACCCGTTCGCGGATCGGCGCCACGGCATAGGATGACCGACATGGGTCCCCCCCGACGCAATCGGCGGCTGGCGGCGGCGGCGGCGCTGGCCGCGGCCGTCTGTGGCGTCGAGCTGGGCGCCGCCGTGCTCGCCCACTCGGTCGCCCTCCTCGCCGACGCCGGCCACGTCGCGGTCGACGTCCTCGGCCTCGTCTTCGCGGCGGCGGCGGCCCACCAGGCGACCCGGCGTCCGACCGGACGCCAGACCTATGGCTACCACCGGGTGGGGGTGCTGGTGGCGCTGGCCAACGCCGTGGTCCTGCTGGCGGTGGTCGGCGGGATCGCGGTGCTGGCGGCTCTTCGCCTCCATCACCCCGGGCATCCGGCCGCGCCGCTGATGCTGGGCGCCGCCGGGCTCGGCATCGTCGGCAATGGCCTGGGGGTGGTCTGGCTGCGGGGCGACCGCTCCCTCAACGTCCGCGCGGCGCTGCTCCACGCCCTCTCCGACGTGGTGGCCGGCCTCGCGGTCGTGGTCGCGGCGCTGGTCATCTTGGCCACCGACTGGACGCTGGCCGACCCCATCCTGTCGCTTGTGATCGCGGCGCTCATCGCCGTGATGGCGCTCCGGCTGGTGCGCGAGGGGGTCCAGGTGCTGCTGGAGGCCGTCCCCGCCGGGGTCGCGGTCGGCGATGTGGCGGCGGAGATCCTCGCCACCCCGGGGGTGGTCACGGTCCACGACCTCCACATCTGGGGGCTGACCGCCGAGCATCGGGTCCTCTCCTGCCACCTCGCCGTCTCGGACCAGAGCCTGGGGGAGGCCGAGCACTTGGTTCGCGAGCTGGCCGACCGGCTCTGCGACCGCTTCCAACTCCGCCATACGACGATCCAGGTGGAGGCGTGCCATCCCTGCCCTCCCGACCTCTGCGCCGAGGAGGACGTGGCCCAGCACAACCATCCCCGTCCGCCCGCCGCCGTCGCGGGCACACCCCACCGCTCCTGAGCTCCCGCCGCTCGGGCGCGGACCGCAGGCTCGGGGCCGGGGCGGCGCTCCCGCGCCCCGGTCGGGTCCCGGCCGTCCGTGGTGGCTGCCCCGGGATCCGCCTGCCACCGGGAGCTCCCGACGGCGGTCCTCCCGGGAACGGGGCTCGGCCCAGTTTCGGGGAGGCTCGATCGCCGCCCGGTCCGCTCGCCGGGCCTGGGCGACCCAGCCGTCGCGGCAGGGCGGCCCGGGGCGCCTTGACCTCGGCCACCGCCTGGTGGAGGGCCACCACCGGGCGCGGGGTGATCGACAGCGGCTCGGCATGCCACCGCAGGATCTGCCGCTGGTCGGGGGCGGACGGGTCGGGCGCCTCGCCGGGGGCGGCCCGGGCGCGAACGCCGCGGTGGGGAGGTCCGGAGCGCTCGGGGTCGGGCCACCACTCCGCCCCGGACCGGTCGGGCCTCGACCAGCCAGGCGTCGAGATCCGGTGCCGTGATGATCACGACCTCGCCGCCGTGCTCGGTGCCATCCGCCACCGGGCCGTCGGTGGTCAGCAGCGGAGCTGGTCCAGCGCGACCGTGTGGAGCACCACCCGCTCCTCCCGACCCAGCGGCAGCTGGTCCAGCCAGGCGAGCTGGGTCCCCACCAGCTGGAGGTCCGCGGACGGGTCCGGCCCGGTGGTGAACCGGGCCGGGAGCCGGCACCACCGGTGCCCGCCCGCGGCCAGCAGGGCCCAGCCTGCCGCCACGCCCGGGGCGCCGACCGCGGTGTCCAGCAGGGCGCCGTCCGGCAGCAGAATGAGGCCCCCGCCGCCGGGCAGCCCGAGGCCCTGATCCGGGCCGGGCGGCGGGGGAATGCCGACATCGGCCCAGCTCCGGCCGCCCGCCCCTGACCGCAGCACAAAGTAGGGGGAGCCGCCTCCGATCAGCAACGCGCCCTGGCGCCGGGTTGCCACCAGCTGGGCCGGCAGGCACGGGTTGACGGTGCCCACCCAGCCGGCCGGGGACCAGGTCGTGGGGCGGCCGGCCGCCGCGGGGGTGCCGCGGAGCACCGCCTGGGCCTCGCCGGTCATCGCGCAGTTGCCCCAGGCGTAGGCGCCCAGGGTGACGCACGGCCCGGCCGGGGGGCAGCCCAGCCATTCCTGGGTCCAGCGCCGGCCCCCGTCCGTCGTGGTCTCCACCGGCAGCGGATGGGCGCCGGGTCGCTCTCCGGCGGGGGACGAGAAGACCAAGGTGGTGGCCCCGCCCGACTGGCGGAAGCCGCCGAAGTCGGTAGCGGCCATCGTGCTCGGCACCGGCACCAGGTGCCACCTAAGACCGGAGTCGGTGGTGACCACCGCCGCCATCTGGACCGGAGGCGCGGCGCCGACCGCGAAGGCGGCGTAGACGGTGGCGCGGTCCCGCGCCTCCAGCGCCACCGCCTGGCACCAGGAGGTCTCGGGGGCCGCTCCCAGTGCCTGCGGCGCGAGTCCCGCCCGCCGGAGCGCCTCCAGCGCCCCGGCTACCGGGATCCGCCGGGGTCCGCCGCCCCGGACCCGGATCACGCCCGGGGCGCACCACGCGAGGCGGGTGGGCGCCCCCGGCTGGGCCGCGATCGCGGCCAGGCCGGCCGGGAGTACAGATCCCACCCGCACCGCCCCGAGTTGGGACCAGGATGGCGCCGGGAGCACGCGCAGGGGTGTTGGCGCCAGGCGAAAGACGCTGACGCCGCCGCCGATGATCGTGGGTGTCGGGGCCGGGCGTCGCGGCGGCCGGCCCGAGCGGACGGTGACCTCAAGGCCGAAGGGGCTGCCGATGAAGCTGTCCAGGGGAGCCCATCCGCTGACCCGCACCTGCGAGGCGGGCCGCGCCGCCAGGGGGTCGAGCCGGGCGGTGGCGCACGGTTCGCCCGCGGTGCAGCGGCCGTGCGCGGGCGCGTGCAACCGGAAGCTCGCGGTTCCCTCGGGGCCGCCCAGGGCACAGCCGCGGATCACCAGCAGGCACTCGACCCCGACCGGGTAGGACCCGGAGACCAGCGGCTGGATCCCCCGTGCCCCCAGCCAGGGAGCCTGGGGAACGATCAAGGTGGCCACGAAGGTGTGGGGAGAGGTCCAGCGGAAGCTCACCCCCTGCTCGATGTATCCCTGCGGACCGCAGCCGTCCCAGCAGAGCATGGCGTCGCCGTCCTGGGTGGTCGTCGACCGGTGGTCGGGGGTGGTCCCGTGGATCACGACCGGCGTCCCCGGAGGACCGGCGGCAGGGGACAGGGTGAGGTCGGCCCGGGGTCCCAGTCCCGGTCCCCTGCCGCCCTCGTCGAGCCGGTCCAGCTCCAAAGAGACGGTCGCCGGTCCCGGTGGCAGGGCGCCCAGCCGCAGACAGGTGGTGAACTGCCCGTCGGGCTGCTGGTCGACTCCGTACCCGGGGCAGGTCGGGGCGCCGAGGGGGATCGCCCGGGCCGGGTTAGCTGAAACCCCCGGCCCGGGCGAGAGGACCAGGGCCGTGCCCACCACCACCGCCACCGACCACGACCGGCGCACGGTCGGCCAACGCGGCCGGCGTGACGGCGGTTACGTCCCGGCGCCGGCCTCCGCCAGCAGCGCCGGGTCCAGGGGCAGCGTCCGCAGCCGCACCCCGGTGGCCCGGAACACCGCGTTGGCGACCGCCGCCGCCCCCGGGACCGCGGGCGGCTCCCCCACCCCCTTGGCTCCCAGCGGCCCGTCCGGGCTCGGGACCTCCACCAGCTCGACCGCGACCGCCGGCGCCTGGTCGATAGTGGGCATCCCGTAGTCGAGGAAGCTGGCGGTCAGCAGCTGGCCGGACTCGTCCCAGCTGAGCTGCTCTCCGAGGGCCCGCCCCAGCCCCTGCAGGACGCCGCCGTGCACCTGTGCCTCGACCTCGGCCGGATTGAGGGCGTGCCCGACGTCCTGGATCGCGGCGTAGCCGGTGACCGCCACCAGGCCGGTGTCGGGGTCAACGAGCACCCGGGCCAGGTGGACGGTGAACATGGGGGCCTGGCTGCGGACCGCCACCCGCCCCAGGGCCTCCACCGGCGGATAGCGGCCGCCGAAGCGGGTGGCCAGCCCGGCCAGCTGGCCCAGGGTGCGTCGCTGGACCGGGCTGCCCCTGACGAACACCGCCCCGTCCGCGATCTCGCAGTCCTCGACCGCCGCCTCCAGCTCGCCGGCCGCGATCTCCACCAGCTGGCGGCGCACCGCCTCGCTGGCCTGCAACACCGCCGGACCCACCGAGTAGATGGTCTTGCTGCCGCCGGCGACGCCGGCGTAGGGGGCGGAGCCGGTGTCGCTCAGCTCCACCCGCACGTGATCGGCGGAGAGGCCGAGTCGATCCGCGGCCAGGGCGGCGAGGGTGGTGTGGCTGCCGGTGAGGTCGCTCGCCCCGACCTGGAGCACCAGGGTGCCGTCGCGCTCGAGCCGGCAGACGGCCGCGGCAGGCTCGAGCCCGCCGCCCCAGCTGCCCACGGCCACCCCGACCCCCTCCCCCGGGCCGACCGGCTCGCGCCAGAGCGGGTGGGCCTGGGCCCGCTCCAGGCACTCGCGCATCCCGATCCGGGGCCAGGCCCGCCCGCCCGGGCGGATGTCCCCCTCCTGGCAGGCATGGGCGAGCCGCAGCGCCAGCGGGTCGACCCCGGCCCGAACGGCGAACTCGTCCAGCGCGGACTCCAGCGCGAAGTAGGCCTGGGGCGCGGCCGGCGCTCGGTATGCGGTGGCCGGGGTCTTGTGGGTGGCGACGTCATACCCGACCAGGTCGAGGGCGGGAATGCGGTAGGTGCTGGCCAGCAGGTCGAGCGCGGTCGCGGCATGCTCCTCCGCGCCCGCCCCGAGGTCGAAGACGACCCGCCCGTGGAGCGCGCGGAGCGTCCCGTCGGCGTCGCCGGCCAGGGTGAGGTCGATGGTGGCGGCGGGGCCGCCCCGGCCGAGCAGGAACTCCTCGGTGCGCGTCAGGGTGAGCCGCACCGGACGCTCGGCGGCGACCGCCAGCAGCGCCACCAGCGGCTCGAGCAGGAGGATCTTGCCGCCGAATCCACCCCCCACCGGGGTCGGCACGACCCGGATCCGGGACTCCGGCCAGCCCAGCATCTCGGCGGTCAGCCGGCGAGACAAAAACGCCCCCTGGGTGGGCGACCAGATGGTGCACGCGCCGTCCGGGTCGACTGCGGCCATCACCGTGTGCGGCTCCAGGAAGCCCTGGTGGGCCGCCGGGACGTGGTACCGGCCCCGGATCACCACCGCGGCCGCCGCGATCGCCTGGGCGGCCTCGCCCTGTCGAATCCGGGTGGCGGCGGCGCAGTTGGGGGGGCGGGGCTCGTCGCCGTCGGCCGTGACCGCGCCGTGCACGCCCGCCTCCGCCGGTCCGGGTCCCTGCGCCTCGAGCACCAGCACCGCGCCCTCGGCCATCGCCCGCTCCGGGTCCAGCACCGCGGGCAGGGGATCCAGCCGGATCTCCACCAGCTGGGCGGCGTCGGCGGCGGCGGCCTCGCTCAGCGCGATCACCGCGACCACCGGCTGGCCGACGTAGAAGACCTCGCCCCGGGCCAGCGGCTGGTCCGGGCCGGGAGCGGTCACCAGGGGCAGGTCCGCCCCGGTCAGGACCGCCACCACCCCGGGCACCGCGCGCGCCCGCACCGTGTCGATCGCCTGGATCCGGGCATGCGCCACATCGCTGAGGACCAAGCGCACATGGCCGAGACCGATCTGCTGTAGGTCGTCGGTGAACCGGAGCTTCCCCGTCACCTTGCCGCGCCCCTCGAGCCGCGGCACCCCGGCACCCACGCTGGTCACCGGCTCGATTCTACGGGGGCTCGCCCGCAGCCGTCACTCATAGCGCAGCACCTCCAGCGGGCGCGCTCGAACCGGCCGCCAGGCCACCAGGGCCGCGGTCGCCACCGCCACCAGGACCGCGCCGATGATGATCGCGAACGCCAGCGGGGTGTCGATTCCGAGGGAGAGCTTGAGCGCGCGGTGGGCGAGCAGGGATACCGCCAGCGCGATCGCGACCATCCCGCCGGTCGCCCCCAGCCCCGCCACCACCGCGGTCTCCACCAGCACCTGGGCGAGCACGGTGGCGGAGCTGTGACCGACCGCCTTCTGGATCCCGAGCTCGTGCCGGCGCTCGAGCAGGGCCAGCGCCACCGCGTTGGCGATGATGACGATCCCGGCCAGCAGCGCCAGCGAGGCGATCGCGGCCAGGAAGGCGATCGCGTTGCCGAGGAACTGATCCACCACCTGGGCGAGGTTGGTGAGGTCGATCACCTCGGCGGCGGGGTCACCGGCGCGGAGCTGGCGCACCGCCCGGGCCCGTTCGGCGGATGGAAACTTGAAGGCGATCACGAGGTTCTGGGTGCTCCCGCCAATGGTGGCGGTGAGCGACCTCGCCGCCAGGATCGGCGCCACCGTCAGGGTGAGGTTGATGCCCCCGGCGTGGGCGGCCAGCGGCGAGTAGAAGCCGACCACCCGCAGACGGACGGGATGGCCGCCGCCGGGCGCCGCCACCGTCAGCTGGTCGCCGAGGTGAAGGTGAAGCGCGCCCCGCTGCAGCCCGGCCGGAAGCAGAACGTTCCCGGTCCCACTGTCGGTCCGGGCCAGCTGGCGGCCGGCCGTGACGGTGACCAGCGGCCGCTGGCCGCGGCCGACCTCGAAGCCATCGATGCCCCCCAGCTGCGAGAGCGCCAGCTGCGCGCCGGTCCCGTGGCCGGTTCGCTGCAGCAAGGTGGTGAGGGGGCGGCCACCGAGCGCCATCGCCTGCACCTGGACCGCGACCGTGGTCTGCTCGGGGACCCGGGGCAGTCGCGCCGCGGTCCCCAGCAAAGCCGAGCTCTCCCGCAGCGGCGCCACCGCGAAGACGTTGTAGGTGGCGTCCTTGGTGAGGAAGCCGTTGAGGTCGGAGCGCAGGTCGAGCCCGATCACGAGGATCAGCCCAACTGCGAACACGCCCACGAACAGGGCCACCGAGGTGGTGGCGGTCCGGGCCCGCTGCCGCTCCAGGTTGCGCAGCGCCATCCGCGCCACCACCTTGACCGGCCGCGGGAGCACCACCACCAAGTAGCCGAGCAGGGCGAGGGCGATGCCGATCGCGCCGACCGCGCGCAGTGACGGCACCCGGGTGACCGCGATCGCGACCAGCAGCGCCACCGTGACCAGGGCGAGGTGACCCAGGCTGTAGCGCTCGGGGACCGGCAGCCGTCCCACCGTCCAGAGCGCCAGGCTGAACAGGCCGGTGAGGACACCCAGGGCGACGCCAGTGCCCACCACCAGCCAGAACGCGAGCATGAGGTTGCCGAGGACGACCGCGGCGAGGACCCAGAACAGCGCCCCGATCACCCCGAGGAGGAGGGCGGTGGGGGCGGCGGTGGTGAACGAGCGCAGGGTGGTCTCGTCGCGCAGCACCGCCACCGGACGGATCCCCGAGAGTCGCGCGATCGGGAGCACGGCGAAGATGCAGGCGGTGGCGACTCCGATCGCGACACCCGAGCCGACCACGCCGGGCGAGATCGTGAAGCCAATCGGGATCCCCACCAGGGCGGTGAGGAGGGCGCGGGCCCCCAGGCTGAGGCCGACCCCCAGGGCGGCTCCGGCGACGCCGCCGGCGAGCCCGAGCCAGGCCGCCTCCAGGCCGAAGAGGACGTAGAGGTCGAGGCGCCGGTACCCGGTGGTCTTCAGCATCGCGATCTCGAGTCGCCGCCGTGACAGGCTCACCTGCATGGTGTTGACGATGCCGATGCCGCCGATCAGCAGGGCCAGCAGGCCGGCGATACTGAGGAAGGTCGACAGGCCGCTGTCCGCGGAGCGGTCCTGGTGGAGCGCCTGGTGGACGGTCTCGACGGTGGTGAGCGGCAGCTGCCGCTGCACCGTGCGCGCCACCCGGGCGGCTCCCGCGGCGGTCGGCGTGTCCAGGTACACAGCGCCGTACACCAGGGGCTGAGCGCCGCTGAGGTGCCGCAGGGTGGGCAGGCTGACGAAGACGACCCCGGTGCCGCCGAAGGAGGCGGGGGAGATGCCCTCGATCACGCCCCCGATCCGCCAGTGGGCGGCCCGAGCCGCCCCCAGCACCGTGACGGTCAGCGTCTCCCCGGCCCGGGCCCCGAGCTCGCGCGCGGACGATCCATCGAGCACCAGGGTCCGGGGCCGGGCGATCAGCTGGCGGAAGGACCCGCGCGCCCCGGCCGCCAGCTGGATCGTCCCCGCCAGCGGGTAGGCGGCGGGGTCGACCGCGTCCACCACCGCCTGGGCGCTGTGGCTCAGCCCCCGGCTGACGGTCGCCTGCGCCTCCGCCACGGCGGTCCAGCGGGTCACGAGCCCGCTCGCCCGCAGGCGGCTGAAGATCTGCAGCTGCGCCGACTGCAGCGGCACCGCGATCGACACCACCGAGACATCGCCGCCGTTGGCCGCGCGCACCGTCGAGGTGACCGATCCCGCCACCATCGCCGCGGCCAGCTGGAGGGAGACGATCGCCATCACCCCCACCGCGATGCAGAAGACGGCGAGCCCGGTGCGCTCCCCGGCCCGTCCCAGCGAGCGGAACGTGTAGCGGAGCGTGAAGGCGACCCTCACGCGTCCGCCGTCCCCTCGCGGAGCTGGTCCCCCACCAGCTGGCCGTCAGCGATGCGCAGGACCCGGGTGGAGCGTTCCGCAACGGAGGTGTCGTGGGTGGCGATGACGAAGGTGGTGCCGGTGCGGCGGCGCAGGTCGTGGAGGAGCTCCAGCAGGGCCGCTCCGGCGGCGGCGTCGAGGTTGCCGGTGGGCTCGTCGGCGATCACCAGCGGAGGCGCCGCCGCCAGCGCCCGCGCGACCGCCACCCGCTGCTGCTCGCCGCCGGAGAGCTGGCTGGGTCGGTGCCCGAGCCGGTGCCCCAATCCCACCAGCTCCAGCAGCTCGCGGGCGCGGGCCGACGGCGAGCCCGGGTGGCTGCCCACGTAGAGGGGGATCTCGACGTTCTCCTGGGCGGTGAGGGTGGGGATCAGGTTGTAGGCCTGGAAGACCATCCCGACCGTGCGGTTGCGGATCGAGGCTAGCTGCGACTCCCGCATGTGGGTGATGTCGATCCCGTCCAGCAGGACCTGGCCGCGGCTGGGGAGGTCGAGCCCGCTGATGCAGCCGAGCAGGGTGCTCTTGCCGCTGCCCGACGGCCCCATGATCGCGACGAACTCGCCCCGCTCGATCCGGAAGCTGACCCCGCGGAGGATGTCGAGAACCCCGGTGGCGAAGGGCAGCGAGCGCCAGAGGTCCCGGACGTCCAGCGCCGGGGGGACGCCGGAGGGGCCGCGATCACTCACGCCCTCATCGTGGGGCCTGGCGACGGCTTCGTGTCAACCCCGCGAGGGCCGCGGGGCGCAGGAGCCACCGCGGGTCGGGGTAGCATCTCGGGGAGATGCCGGACACCGCCGATTGTTCCGTCGAGCTGTCGCTGCCCGTGCGGCCCGATCTGACCCGGGTCGCCCGCGCCCTGGATGACCTCGCGCCCGCGATCCCGGTGGTGGGGCTCACCGACAACCATGCGGGCCGGGCGCGGCTCTCGCCGCTGGCGGCGGTTCCCACCTGCCTTCGCCGCGGGGTCCGACCGGTCGTTCACCTCAGCTGTCGCGACCGCAATCGACTCGGGCTGCGCCAGCAGGCGGTCGGCGCGGCGGCGCTGGGGGCGAGCGGGATCCTGGTGGTTCGCGGCGACCCCGTGCCGGGGCAGCCGCGGGGTCCCGAGAGCGTCATCGAGGTGCTCCGCCGCCTGCCCGATTGGACCGCCCCCGACCCGTGCCTGCGGGGCGCGGTGGTCAACCCCTTCGCGCCCGCCCCGCGCGAGCTGAGGTTGCTGGAGGCGAAGGTGGCCGCGGGGGTGGACTTCCTCCAGACCCAGATGGTCTTCGATCTCGCCGCGCTCGACCGTTTTCTGGATCGCGTCGACGGGATCGTCCCCCAGCGGGTGCCGATCTTCGCCAGCGTCGGGGTGCTGCGGTCGGAGCGGATGCTCGAGTTCGTGCGCGGGCGGCTGCGCGACTGCCCGATCCCGGACGGCCCGGCTGTGAGGATCCGCGCCGGGGCCGGCGTCGAGCTTGCCATCGAGCTGGCGCGGGCGATCGGCGAGCGCCCCCGACTGCGCCTCCACGTGATCCCCCTGGGCGCCGAGGCGACGGTGCGCCGGATCGCCCGCGCCTATCGTGGGGCACGCGCCGGCGCGGCGGAGCCGGGACCGGCGATCGCGGCCGGGGCCGAGTGACCCCGGGGTCGGATCCCTCGGGGCATGCGGGCCCTGAGGTCGACCCGCTGCCGCTGCCTGCGCTCGACCCGGCTCAGCTGGGTCTTGGGGACATGGATGCCGCCGCGTTCCGTCGCCACGGCCATGCCGTGGTGGAGCAGGTGGCCCGCTACCTGGAGACGGTGGGGGAGCGTCCGCCCTTGCCCGCGATCGAGCCGGGCGCGATCGCGGCTGCCCTGCCGGCCCACCCGCCGACGGCTCCCGAGCCGCTGGCGGCGATCCTGGCCGACGTCGACCGGATCCTGCTCCCCGGGCTCACCCACTGGACGCATCCCCGCTTCTTCGCCTACTTCTCCTCATCGGCCTCCGGCCCGGCGATCCTCGGCGAGTGGCTCGCGGCCGCCTTCAACAGCAACGCGATGCTGTGGCGCACGGCCCCGGCGGCGACCGAGCTGGAGCGGGTCGCGACCGCCTGGCTGGCTGAGCTGATGGGTCTGCCGTCGAGCTGGGTGGGGCACATCAATGACACCGCCTCGGTATCGACCCTGGTGGCGCTGGGAGCTGCCCGCGAGGCCGCCGGGCTCGCGATTCGAGACGAGGGCCTGGCCGGTCGTCCCGAGCTGCCCCGGCTGCGGGTGTATGGATCCACCGAGACCCACTCATCGGTGGAGAAGGCGGTGGTCACCCTCGGGCTCGGCCGCCGCGGCTATCGCGCTCTCGCCGCCGACGCCGACCTGCGCCTGGATCCCCGCAGTCTCGCCGACGCGATCGCCGAGGACCGCCGGCTCGGCTGGCGACCGCTGGCGGTGGTGGCGACGGTGGGGACCACCTCCACCGCCAGCGTCGACCCGGTGGCCGAGCTCGCCGAGGTGTGCGCCGAGGCACAGGTGTGGCTCCATGTCGACGCCGCCTACGGTGGCGCGCTCGCGATCGTGCCCGAGCAGCGGGGGTTGCTGCGGGGCGCGGAGCGGGCGGACTCGCTGGTGGTCAACCCGCACAAGGGGCTGTTCGTCCCGCTCGACTGCTCGGTGCTCTATCTGCGCGACCCCGGGCGCCTCCGCCAGGCCTTCAGCCTGGTCCCGGCCTACCTGCGGTCGGAGGGTCAGCAGGCCAGGGCCACCAGCGCTCCAGGAGTCGGCGACCTGATGGACACCGGGATCGCCCTGGGACGGCGCTTTCGCTCCCTCAAGCTCTGGATGACGCTGCGCTACTTCGGCGCCGATGGCCTGGCGGCCCGCATCCGCGACCATCTGGAGCTCGCCGGCCGGGTCGCGGCCTTCGCCGACGCGCGTCCCGACTGGGAGCGGATGGCGCCGTCGCCGCTGGCGGTCGTCTGCCTGCGCCATCACCCGCCCGGGTGGGACGCCGAGGACCGGCTCGAGCGGCACAACCGGGCCCTGCTCACGCGCCTCGACGCGGGCGGGGTCGTGTTCTGCTCTCACACCGAGGTCCGCGGTTGCTTCACCCTGCGGGTGGCGGTGGGTCAGCTCCGCACCACCCCCGCCGACGTCGACCTCCTGCTGGGCGAGCTGGAGCGGGCGGCGGCCGAGGTGGCCGCCGCCGGCTGAGCCCAGGTCTCGACGGGCGCGGGAGCCGGCCGGGGGCGGCGGAGTCCCGACACCGAGGGGTCCGGGTCAGTGGCCCGACCCGGACCCCTCGGGAACCGCCGCCAGCCCGTCGATGCGGCGGTAGCGCTCCCGCCGCCGGGCCGCGTCGACCCCCTGCGCGACCAGCTCGTCCAGGTGGTGGACCAGCCGGGGCCGGAGCAGGCGGGCGGCCGCGTCCCAGTTCAGGTGGGCACCGCCCGGTGGCTCGGGGATGACCTCGTCGGCGATCCCCCAGGTGACCAGATTGGCCGCCTCGAGGCGGAGGGCCGCGGCGGCGTGGCGCTTGCGGCCGGCATCGCGGAAGAGGATGGCGGCGGCGGTCTCGGGCGAGGCCACCGTGAGGAAGGCGTGCTCCATCACCAGCACCCGGTCGGCGAGCAGGGTGGCCAGGGCGCCGCCGCTGCCCCCCTCCCCGACGACCACCGCGACGTAGGGAGTGGGGAGGGTGAGCTGGGCCTCGATCGTCTGAGCGATCGCCCACGCCTGACCGCGCTCCTCGGCGGCCACCCCGGGGTAGGCGCCCGGGATGTCGATGAAGCTCAGCACCGGGAGCCGCAGCCGCCCGGCCAGCCGGAACAGGCGCTGGGCCTTGCGGTAGCCCTCGGGGTGGGCCATCCCGAAGTTGCGCCGGCCGCGCTCCTCCAGGCTGCGGCCCTTCTGGTTGGCGACCACGGCGACCGGACGGGCCTGGAGCCGAGCCAGCCCGATCACGATCGCGGGGTCGTCACCGCCCTGGCGGTCGCCGTGGAGCTCGGTGAAGTCGTCCAGGCAGCGGCCGATCAGGTCGAGCGAATAGGGGCGGTCGGGATGGCGAGAGAGCTCGATCCGCTCCCAGGCCCGGTCCGCATCCCCAGGGCCGAAGGGGGGGCCCGCGGTCACGCCGCGGACACGACCGTCCCGGCTGCGCCCGGCGAGGTGGCGAGCACCCGCAGCAGCCCGATCACCCGCTCACGAAGCTGGCGGCGGTCGACCACCATGTCGATCAGGCCGCGAGCATGGTGGAATTCGCTGGTCTGAAACCCCGCGGGCAGCTCCTCGTGAGTCACCTGGGCGATCACGCGGGCGCCCGTGAAGCCGATCGTCGCTCGTGGCTCGGCCACGATCACGTCCCCGAGAGCGGCGAAGCTGGCGATGCTCCCGCCCATGGTCGGGTCGGCGAGGACCGAGATGAACGGCATGTGCGACTCGGCCAGGGTGTGCAGGGCGGCGACGCTCTTGGCCATCTGCAGGAGCGAGAAGACCCCCTCCTGCATCCGCGCCCCGCCCGAGGTCGTGACGCAGACGAACGGCATCGGGGCGGCGGCGCAGCGCTCGGCTGCGCGGGCGAGCCGCTCGCCCACCGCGGCGGAGAGGCTGCCGCCCATGAATCCGAAGTCGAACGCCGCCAGCCCCACCGCATGGCCGCCGATCCGGGCGGCGCCGCTCAGCAGCGCGTCGGGGAGCTGGTGGAGGGTCTGGGCCTCCAGCAGGCGGTCGCGGTAGGGGCGGGTGTCGGTGAACTCGAGCCGGTCATGACCGGCCAGCTCGGCGTCCCATTCCCGAAAGCTGTCCTGGTCGGCCAGCTGGGCGACGCGTTCACGCGCGCCGATGCGGGTGTGGTGATCGCAGCCGGGGCAGACGTACAGATGCTCGCGGACCGTCGTGATCGGGTGACCCGCATGGCAGGCGGGGCAGATCCACGCCACTCGGGGCGCGGCCGCCGCGCCGGTGATGGGGTGGGGGCGACTGACCATCGACGCCATCGACGCCTCCTGCTCTGTGCCAGCTGACCCCGGCGCTGGGGCCACCGGGCGACCACGGTGGGATGCGGGGGCACCGACCCTGCCCTGCTGTCCACAGTCCCCCCGCTGGGGATTGGTTACGCCCCGCCGACCGATGCCCCGGGAGGCGTAACCCCTGGGCCCGGGCGGGCCTTGCAGGTGCCGTGAGGACGAGCTACGACCGCGCCCTCGGAGGAGACGGGGTCCCGGCCGCGCTGCTGCCGGGACCCGGCTGCCGGCTGGTCGCGGTGGGGGCCGCGGTCCCGGCGTCCGTGCTTGCCAATCGCCATCTCATGGCCTTCCTCGACACGTCCGACGAGTGGATCACCAGCCGGACCGGGATCGAGCAGCGTCGGGTCGCCCCGGCCGAGACGTCGGTGGCCGATCTCGGGGTGCGGGCCGCGGAGACGGCGCTGGCGGCGGCGGGCCTCGACCCGGGCACCATCGACACCGTGATCGCGACCAGCAGCTCGGTCGACGTCACCTTCCCGTCGGTCGCATGCCGTGTCCAGGCCCGGCTCGGCTGCCCTCCGGGACCGGCCTTCGACGTGCAGGCGGCCTGCACCGGACTGGTCTACGCGGTGGGGTTGGCGGACGCGCTGGTGCGAGCTGGATCGGCGCGCCGCGTCCTGGTGGTGGGCAGCGAGATCTTCACCCGAGTGGTGGACTGGCGCGATCGGGGCACGGCCGTCCTCTTCGGCGACGCCGCGGGTGCGGTGGTGGTGGGCCCCGCCAGTGACCCGGGCAGTGAGATCCTCGCCGTCCGGCTCGGCGCGGACGGTCACGGCGCCGACGCGCTGGTGGCGGGATCGGCGGATCCGGGGCCGATGCCCGACCCCCTCACCCCGGACCGCCCGGCCCCGGCGCGGTCGCTGGGGCGGTCCGTCCGGATGAACGGTCGCGAGGTGTTCCGCTTCAGCACCCAGGTGATCGAGCGGCTGGTGCGCGAGCTGGCGGCGGCCGCCGAGATCCCGCTCGACGACCTCGAGCTGGTGGTCCCCCACCAGGCCAACTCGCGCATCCTCGCCACCGCCGCCGGCCGCCTGGGGCTCCCGCTCGACCGATTCGTTGTGAATCTCGACCGGTACGGCAACACCTCGACCGCCTCGGTGCCCTTGGCGCTGGTCGAGGCCGCGCTCGCGGGTCGCTGCCGGCCGGGCGCCCCCATCGGGCTGGTGGCGTTCGGAGGCGGCCTCACCTGGGGCGGCATACTCCTGCGCTGGGGTGAGACCGCGGTGGGCCTCGACGATGCCCGGCTCAGCCAGCGGGCCGCTGCCGCGGTGCCGGCGGGAATCCAGGACGCAGGGGGAACGGCGGGTGAGTGACGAGGGGATGGGACTGGGGCGCCGAGTGGTGGTGACTGGCATGGGGGCCGTCTCGCCGCTCGGGGTCGGGGTCGAGGCGACCTGGTCGGGCCTGCTCGCCGGCCGCAACGGCATCGACCGCATCGCCAGCTTCGACCCGTCGCCGTTCGCCTCCCAGATGGCGGGCGAGGTGAAGGGGTTCGATCCCCAGTCCTTCCTGGAACGCAAGCACGCCCAGCACACGGCCCGCTTCACCCAGTTCGCCCTCTTCGCCGCCCAGGAGGCGATGACGGCATCCGGCCTCGCCATCACCGACGCCAATCGGCACGACGTCGGGGTGATCATTGGGTCGGGGATCGGCGGGCTGCCGGTCACCGAGGAGGCCCACACGACGCTGCTGGAGCGGGGCCCGCGTCGGCTCAGCCCGTTCAGCAGCCCGATGATCCTGATCGACATCGCCGCCGGCGAGATCTCGATCATGCTGGGAGCGTGCGGGCCGAACTTCGCCCTGGTGTCGGCCTGCGCGTCGGGCGGACACGCGATCGGTGAGGCGGCCGAGATCATTCGCCGTGGCGATGCGGTGGCGATGCTGGCGGGGAGCGCCGAGGCCACCATCACGCCGCTGGCGGTGGGCACCTTCGCGGCGATGCGGGCGCTCTCGCAGCGCAACGACGACCCGCAGCACGCCAGCCGCCCCTTCGACCGCGACCGGGACGGGTTCGTGATCGCCGAGGGATCGGCGGTGCTGGTGCTGGAGGAGCTGGAGCATGCCCGCCACCGCGGCGCCCCGATCCTGGCCGAGCTGGCTGGCTACGGCGCCACCGGCGACGCGCACCATCTGACCGCGCCCGACCCCAGCGGAGGAGGCGCCTTTCGGGCGATGGCGCGCGCGATGGAGCGCGCCCGTGCCGGCGTCGACGAGATCGGGTACATCAGCGCACACGGCACCTCCACCCCCCTCAACGACGCCGTCGAGACGCTGGCGGTCAAGCGGCTGCTGGGCGACCGGGCCCATCGCGTCCCGATCTCCTCCGTGAAGTCGATGATCGGGCACTCGCTGGGCGCGGCCGGATCATTGGAGGCGGTGGTCAGCGTCCGCGCGATCCTGGACGGACGGATCCCCCCGACGATCAATGTCGAGACGCCCGACCCGGCCTGCGACCTCGACTACGTCACCGAGGGGGAGCGGCGGGTCACCGTCGATCTCGTTCTCAGCAACTCCTTCGGCTTCGGCGGCCACAACTCCTGCCTCGCCTTCCGCCGGCTGGACGCCTGAGGCCGGGGCCGCTCCCGCGCAGGGAGCGGCCTCGGCCGAGCGGGCCGGCGGCCGGCGCTAGGACTGGGTCACGGTCACCTGTCCATGGAGGTGATGGGTCGACTCGGTGGCCGTGATCACGCAGGCGCCACTCTTGATCCCCGACAGGTAGGTGGCCGTGAAGGGGGCGGCGGAGTCGAGTGCGGTGGTCGCGACCGCTCCCTTGACGACGAAGCCGTTGCAGGCGACCCCGCTCTCGGTGAAGCGCACCGACTCGCCCGCCGGGAGGGCTCCCGCCAGGGTCACGGTGGCGCTGAGCCGCGACTCGTGGGCGGCGCTGATGTTCGAGTTCTTCGAGTTGGTGGGAAGTGCGGTGGGGTTGGCGCTGAGGCTGACACCGGCCACCACCGGGACCATGAAGTACCCGAAGACGTCGATCAGGACGCCGGAGGACCCGGACGACCCGTTGTAGATGGTCAGGCTGCCGCTACTGCCCAGACCCTCCTCGGTCATATTCGGCACGTCCTGGCGAGCTCCGGTCCAGTTGATGTCGCTGGCGGTCGGACGCGCCGCGCCCTGGGGATAGATGGTGAGGTAGCCCGACGCTTGGGTGTTGACCACGGTCACGTTCATCGCGGCCGCCAGGGCGCCGGTGGCGGGGATCCCGCCGTGCCCGGCGACCGCGAACGTCTCGCTGCCGGCCGCCGCCACGGTGGTGCCGCCAGAGCCGGACCGGGTGTCGACGATCCGGGTGGGGGTCACCGACAGGTAGGCCCCGCCTTGGGGATCGACCGTACTCGAGCCGGCGTACCAGCCGTCGACGTCAACCACGATGTTGGTCGACCCCGCGGCGTTGTAGAACGCCACCTGACCGTTCGCTCCGATCTGGGCCAGCACGCGGTTGGCCACCGTCGCGCCGGCCCGGAAGTTCACGTTCGAGACGATCGGACGCGGCGCGCCCGCCGGGGACACCGTGAGGTACCCATCGCTGCTGGGGGCCACCGCCGCGACATTGAGGACGACGGAGGTGGCGGTGGCTGGGACCCCGTCGGCCCCGCTGACCACGGTGAGCAACGCGCTGCCGTTGGCGCCCAGCGGTGAGCCCGCATCCGGCTGCCCGCTGCCGGGGCGGGTGTCCGCGATCCGCACCGGCGTGATCGGGTTGTACAGCCCCGCCGCGCCGGACCGGGTGGTCGTGTAGTAGCCCTGGATGTCCATCACCACCTGCGCGCTCTGGGACGCCGCCTGGTCGTAGAGGTAGTCGCGGACCTGGACGGCCCCGCCGGCGGGGACCGGCACGGTGACGAGGTTGGCGATGGTGACGCGGGAGGTGAAGTTGAGGCTGGAGACGACGGGAAGTCCCGAGCCCGCCGGGAACACCGACAGGTAGCCCGAGCTGGTGGCCTGGGTGACGGTCATGTTGGCCACCACTCCGACCACGCCGGTCGCGGGGATCGAGCCGTTGCCGGCGCCGGCGACCGTCACCGACTCGGTGGAATCGGGTCCGAAGCGGCTGCCGCCGAGGTTCGACCGGGTGTCGAGGACGCGGAAGGGGGTGATCGGCACGTAACGTCCCGCGGGAGAGCTCTGACGGGGAGCGGACTGAGCGGCGGCGGTCGCCGACGCGAGCACGCTCAGGCCCAGGCCGAGCGCGACCAGGCTCAGGCTGGATACCACTGCGGTGATCCGCGGAGCCGAGCGGCGAGGCCGGCCGCAACCCGAGTCGAGTCCGACGAGGTTCGGGTCGCGTCTCATGGGGACGACCTCCGGGGGCACAGGCGATGGGGGGCAGAGCGGTGGCGGGTGCCACCGCTTCGAACGACGGCGACCGGTCGTACGGCGAACGCGAGCCGACCACGGCTCTCAGGGATCGGAGCGAGCCGGGGCGCGGGGTCGCCCACGGCAGCTGGGCATCCGAGCCGGGCCGCGTGGTCCGGGGCTCCCCCCCAAGATCCTGGCGGCCGTGGCGGCCGCCAGGATGGGAGGATGCGGGGTGCCGCATCCAGCGGGTGCGGCGTCGAGGCGAGACGGGGCGGCTCGGACAGCCGCCCCACTGGAGGGGAGGGTGAGACCCGAGCGCGGTGCTGCCAGTCGCTCCGACAGGCGGGGGTCGGAGGGGACCCTCGCGCGTCGGACCCGTCCCCGGCCAGGCTGGGGTGAGCAAGCGCGCCCCGACCTCTCGGGTATAGGTGGCCGGGCCGGAAACCCGTGCCCCGTGCCGGGCCGATCGGATCCTCGTGACGCACCGGACCTCCTGGGTGGTGGCCGGGGCGGGCGTCGGAGGTCCGCCTCCCACCCGCGGTCCCCTCGTACGGGGTCCAGCCTCCCCGCTATGCTGACTGACCACGGTGGCGGCGTCGGTCCGGTGGCGTACCGAGGGGCGACGTGGAGGTGGGCGGCCTTATACGTGTACTAAGGGATGCGTAAGTAGGGCTTGCCATGGGATAATGGCATGGTGAAGATGGACGGGCGTTCGCTAGACCACCGAACACTGGAACAATTGCGTAAGCGCACTGCGCGGCAGATTGTGGAGGGCGAGCAGTCCACGGTAGAGGTGGCCGCCGCTTTGGGGCTGCATCTTCGAACGGTACAGAGATGGGCCCGAGAGTACCGGCGTGGCGGCGAGAAGGCACTGGTTGCCAAGCCACTCTTTGGCCGACCTACCAAGCTGAGCGAAAAGCAACAGCGGGAACTTCGGCGGATAGTGGTCGACAAGAATCCCATGCAGATGAAATTCCCGTTCGCCCTGTGGACCCGCGACCTGATTGGAAAGCTGATCCAGGAACGCTACGGGGTCAGTCTTTCACGGAGCGCAGTCGGCCGCTTGCTGCACCGGATGGCCCTGAGCGCGCAGAAGCCGAAGTATCAGGCGTGGCAGCAGGACGCAGAAGCGGTACGGCGATGGAAGGAGAAAGAGTACCCCGCCATTGTGAAGCAGGCGAAGAAGCATGGCGCGGAGATCTACTTCCAGGATGAGGCGGGAGTGCGCTCCGACTACCACTGCGGGACAACGTGGGCAGCAAGGGGCAATACCCCTGTGATCCAGACCACAGGGGCCCGTTTCAACGTGAATATGATCTCGGCGATCTCACCCCGGGGCCACTTGCGGTTCATGTGCACGAAGTCAACTGTCAGGGCTCCCGAGTTCATCGAATTCCTCAAGCGGATGGTGCATGACAGCAAGCGCCCCATCTACCTCATCGTTGATGGCCATCCGGCCCACAAGGCGAAGCTGACCAGCCACTACGTCGCCAGTACCAACGGAAAGCTCACACTCTTCTTCCTTCCACCCTACTCTCCAAAGCTGAATCCGGACGAGTCGGTTTGGCGCGAGGTCAAAGCCCACGGGGTAGGCAAGGTCTCCATTTCAGGACCGGACCACCTACGGCGCTTTGTGCTCTCGAAGCTTCACCAGCTGCAGAAGTCACCCGTCCTGCTGCGCGGTCTCTTCCACACCCCCGATCTCGCCTACATCACCTGCGTCAAGTAAGCCTTACTAACGTACCTATTAGTACTCGCCATGTGCCACGCGGCGGCGAACCAGAGGGTCAGCGGCGTCCGCGTCCCGTGGAAGATCGTGCCCGCCGT
>Ga0307374_10002093_pt1 | contig 36027 bp, 31 predicted proteins | sample OX3MG_FD_202532 | JGI IMG/M metagenome (GOLD analysis project Ga0307374, IMG submission 202532) | Soil microbial communities from Risofladan, Vaasa, Finland - OX-3 | ecosystem: Environmental > Terrestrial > Soil > Coastal area > Acid sulfate soil | place: Finland: Risofladan, Vaasa | collected... | reverse complement strand
TGAAATCCTCCGTGCTGGCGTGGTGTGTTGACGGCCCCACACCACAAGTACCCCGGAAAACGCCGGCGGTTACGCGTTTTTTTCGTGACGCGGCGCCACAGAGGATTCTGGCTATGCTTGTTTAAGGCCTAGCCATCCCTTCGTTGATTTCGGCAATGGCCATAACCGGAACCATGACGAGGGACTCGTCTTTCAATCTGTCCCTGTGCGCTTTTGTTTTTGCATAATCGGGCCCGCTTGGCACAGCCAACCGCGATATTACGTTTGTGTCTAAAAGGCGACCGTCCACGCACTCTATTCCATCTGCTCAAACGCCGCGATCAGTTCTGGCTCGGTAATCTCGGGCATCGCCCGAAGTGTTTGTACTGAACACCTCGCGAATTCCTCAGACACGTACATCCATAGCGGCACAGAGGGTGTGAATGATTCTGGAAAGTAGTCACCAAACTTGAAGGGTAGTGGGCGCGCTTCACCCCTAAATAAATCCAAAAGCTCACGCTCGAGTCTGGGCGGCAGATCGTATGCTCGCAAAATTATCGCATCAATCTGCCTAAGGGCAATCTCGGCAGCCTCCCACCTATGTGTCGAAACGGCTTCCAGGTATACCGCGACGGCTTTATCGGTGTCGCTACGAAGTGATTCAGACAACTTCGGAACTGGGAGCTTTTCCAGGTCTCTGCGAGAGAGGGCTTGTCCTTCACGTCCATAAGCAAACGCATTTGCGAGGGGGTTGTTCAGGATGGCTGCCAAGACAGTGGTACACGCTGGGTCGTTTGGCCACGCCGCCAGGAAAGTACGATAGCATATCAGCCCGTTGAAGTCGGCAAATGCCGACAACCTCCACGGTCCACGCGACCGGCGATTCCCGTTCATTATTACTTTTGGTGTATCCCACGGAAGACTATAGGCGTTCCTTCGCCGATCTTCAGGCTTCATGCTCAAATGCATGGTATCTGGCACCTGAAACGCTTCGATCTTTGCAAGCGGTGGTACTCCCTCCCGCGTCCAGTCTTCTGCGGTGTGGCGCACAAGCTCGTTGCGGTACTTCTTCAATGGGCGATTCCACTCGATTCCCTTTCTGATCCTTGCCACCGTACCCAGCAAGTCAAATCCCTCTAAATACATCCACAGATTGCGAAGTAGCGGGATTGAAAGACTCCTCGCTGCATCCGCCGCTGTTTTGACGCACACATCGTCGCTACTGACACGATGAGTTCTACTAAATGCCTCCCAGTCTGTCCTGCTCACGCGACGATGGCGAACCGTGCTTGATTGTCCACCAGAGCGAGGTTGGGTGGCAATGAGCAGCACAGTTTCAACTCCAGAATTAGATCCACGGAACGCAGTGTCTGGAAGTGAAACTAAATCTAAGCTGGCAAAGCGGTCGATGAGCCTGGTCCTGGCCTGCTCGTACCATCCACTATCAAGGAATTTTCTCGGCAGAACGAAGCCCAGCACTCCTTGCGGATGAAGGCTATCAAGCACACGGTTGAGAATCTCCACCGGCTTATGCACCGATTGTGTTGAGGCGCGCAACGGATCAGATGTAGAGAAACTTTGGAATGGTGGATTGCAGAGAACTATTCTCGTGTTGCGGAGCTTCTCTTCTAGCGCTTTCTGTTGTGCGCGGAAGACGTCCCCGCTGAAAATCTGCCAATGGTTTGGATTTGGGAAGTCAGCAAGGGTCAAGCATAGACGGGCAATTTCCACGCCAATTGCCTCCTGCTCAAACCCAAGGAGCTTTGAGGTAAAATACTTGTGTCGTGCTTTATGGTCGGTATTACTGGGAAGCAACTCGCGAAGCCGCTGCATTGCCGAGACCAAAAATGTCGCGCTTCCGCAGCACGGCTCGACCACAATTCTGCGGTGCGTATCGAAGGCTTCAAATGGCAGTTGATCGACGATGAATTTCGCGACGCTTCTGGGCGTGCTGTGAATCCCTAGGGCTTCGCGAATGTCTTTCGAGACAAACGTATTCGCCCAAATGTGCGTCAACACGTCAATCGAGACGTTCCGAAGGTCAACGCCGCCCCACAGTTTTTTGTAGACCGCCTCGCGAGACGCTCGATTTAGCATCGCAGGCAGGTGCTCGCCGTAATAGTCCGCAACCGCTGCGAGTACCTCGTCTGGATTGGAGTTGATGTCAAACGCTACGAACGGGTCGATGCGACGGTCGTGAAAGATTTTTCCAGCCAGCAACCAGAATGCTAGCTGAAACATGTGATGGGCATTGAGAGCCGCATGCGACGTTTGGTTGTAGACGCGTTTTGCAGCACTGCACGCTCTTTTTAACAGAGGGTCGAGCTTTTCGCGGATATGATGCTCGAGTTCAGGAATTAGGTCGAAGTCAAAGAGGACGCGCTGATCTAGGCTTGCCTTCGAGGCGACGTTTTTAGCGCGCAGCACACTAAGTGGAAGCCAATCATCGGCGTGCTTCTGAAAGACATCGTCAATGTTGTCTAGGTCGAACTGGCTGATTCTTGTGGTCGAGTCCTGCTCTGCCCCTACGCCCCAGCACTGCACATTGACAGCAGTAATCTCAAAAGCGAAGGGGGCGCCGAGCGCTCTGAAGTCTTGCACCAACTCTCGCCCAGTTTTGTGGGAAGGTGGCAAAACTGAAAAACAAGCCGTCTCGTATGACAGCGGTGTTTGCCCGAATGCGGCAATAGGCACCGATCTTTCTTGGCGGCCATCCGAAAACCAGTCTGGGAACGAGTAGTCTTCGGCCAGAAGATCGCCCCGATAGCCGAGACCCTCAAGATGGGAGCGTAATGCGCCGAATAGTCGTTCCCGATCGTCTCTAAAAAAGCGCGCGGTCATAGGTGCCCTTGATCCGTGCCGGTAACCCTGTAGAATATAGCGTCCGTTCGTTCACGCCATTCGGACCAACACCAATTGGTCTGGGCATCCTAGGTTTTCGATCAGGGTTTTCCCGACGCTCTATATCGTTTAGGCGAACCTTCTTGCCTCGCGTCTTTTCTTTTGCCAGAAAGCGGGTGGCAGCCTTCTGCCGCCCGTATCAGAACCGACCGCGCCCATCGCGCAAATTCCCCATCGGCCCCCATAATCAGCTTCTTTTCTTCTGCCGATACGGGAATCCGCAACGTCTCAACTTTGCGGAGGGAGGGGTCTTTCTTGGGGCGCGGCGTAACAGCGAAATCTTAGCCAAAATTTTACCATCTGTCAATCCGGCTATTGACGCGCAGGTGATCCGGCAAATTCTTGTCTTTGGCATAGCAGAAATGAGCTTCTGGCTGAGACGGCTCTGCGCCGACCCGCCTGTTTGGCGTTCGTCCCGAGCACGTGGCGAGCGAAGCAACCTGGCGGGATTTCATCGCTTTCGGAATGGCGATAATGGGAAAGTCGCACGCGCCACGCGCGGGCTAGCCGGCCAGCGCTTCCAGCGCCTCCCAGCGGTCGTAGGCTGCGGCCAGTTCCTGCTCCAGCGCGGAGAGCTGGGCGTTGTCTTGGGCAATCTCAACGCCGGGGCGCTGATAAAACGCCGGATTCGACATCGCCTCGTGCATCTCGCGCCGCTCCGCTTCCAAGGTCTCGATTCGCCGCGGCAGCGCCGCCAGCTCTTGCTTCTCCTTATGGGTCAGCTTCCGCCGACGCTCCTCTTGCCGAGGGGCCGCCTTGCCCGCGACGGGCGCGGGCGACGCCGCCGCTGCCGATCGCGCCGGCGCGGGCCGCTGTTCGAGATAGTCGTCGTAGCCGCCGGCGTATTCGTACACGGCCCCGTCCGTCTCGATCGCCAGCGTACACGTCACCACGTCGTTCAAGAACGCTCGATCGTGGCTCACCAGCAGCACCGTCGCTGGATATTCCGCCAGCAGGCTCTCCAAGAGTTCCAAGGTTTCGATGTCGAGGTCGTTGGTCGGCTCGTCGAACACCAGCACGTTCGACGGCTTTGTGAACAGCCGCGCCAGCAACAACCGGCTGCGCTCGCCGCCGGAGAGAAACTTGACCGGGGTCCGCGACCGTTCGGGCAAAAACAGAAAGTCTTGCAAGTAGCCCAGAATGTGCCGAGACTGGCCGTTGAAGGTGATCGTCTCGTAATCGGTGACGTTCTCTTGAACGGTCCGCTCTTCGTCCAGCGTGGCCTTCAACTGGTCGAAGTAAGCGACTTCCAGCCGCGTGCCATGGCGCACCGTGCCCTGGCGCGGCGGCAACTCGCCCAGCAACAGCCGCAACAGTGTGGTCTTGCCCGAACCATTGGGTCCGATGATGCCTACCTTGTCGCCGCGCATGATCGACGCGGTCAGCCCCTGAATGACCGGGCGCTCGCCGTAAGCGAAGCTCACGCCCTTGGCCTCGATCACCAATCGCCCCGACGCTTCGGCCTGCTGGGCCTCGATTCGCGCCACGCCCTGCACGTCTCGCCGTCGCCGCCGCTCTTCGCGCATCGCCTTCAGCGCCCGCACGCGGCCCTCGTCGCGGGTGCGTCGGGCCTCGATCCCTTTGCGAATCCAAACTTCTTCCTGCGCCAGCCGCTTGTCGAACAGTTCGTTCCGTCGGGCTTCGGCGGCCAGCGCCGCTTCCTTACGCTCGAGAAACGTCGCGTAATCGCAACGCCAATCGAACAGCCGCCCGCGGTCGAGCTCGACGATGCGCGTGGCCAGTCGTTCAAGCAAGGCCCGGTCGTGCGTCACAAAGATCAACGTCCCGCTGAAACGAAGCAAAAAGTCTTCCAGCCAACAGATGGCGTCGATGTCGAGATGGTTGGTCGGCTCGTCGAGCAGCAGGATATCGGGCTCGCCGACAAGGGCCTTCGCCAGCAACACCCGGCGTTTCATGCCCGCGGAGAGCGACGGAAACATCGCGTCGGGCGGCAGCTCCATGCGGGAGAGGACGGCCTCGACGCGGTGTTCGGCGCCCCGCACCTCTCGTCCGGCGGCGCGCAGACCGGCGGCCACTTCCTCGAAGACCGAGCCGCCCGCGCCCTGCGGCACTTCTTGCGGCAGCCGGGCCACGCGGAGCGATTGCGGTCGGACGATTTCGCCCGCGTCGGGCAAAAGCTCCCCCGCGATCAGCTTGAGCAGTGTGCTCTTGCCTTCGCCATTGCGGCCCAACAGGCAAATGCGTTCGCCGCGATCGACGGTCCAGTCGACGCGATCGAGGAGCGGCGGTCCGCCGAAATCGAGACTGATTTCACGCAGGGTCAGGAGGGCCATCTTACTCAAAAATCTGCCTGTCCGGCACGTTCGGCCAGAAACCGCTCCACCAGCGGCACGATTCGCTCGTGGGCGTCCACGATCAAGTAGTGTGAGGCATCGAAAAGGCGATGCACCTCCGCTTCGGGAAAAAACTCCAGAAAGCGTTCCAGAAAGTGCGGCGTGAAACACCAGTCCTGCATTCCCCATACGAGCATGACGGGGCGTTTGCGAAGCGTCGCCAAGCCATGCTCGACCGTTTTCAGCGTCGCGTAACTGGGATGACGCGGCGAAAGCGGAATGTCCATCACGAAGCGGTGAATCGCGATGCGGTTGGCCCAGGAATCGTACGGCGCCAACAGGCCGCCACGCACCTGGGACGTCATGCGTTCGTGCTTGGCCACAGCCATCGTCAACGCCGCACGGGCAAAGGCGTTCAAGCCCCTGACCGCCAGTTCGCCCAACAGCGGCGTTCGGCAAAGGCGAATCCGCCAGGGAATGCGGCGCGAGCGAAAGGCGGCCGTATTGAACAGCACAAAACGGCGGAATCGCTCCGGCTCGGCCACCGCAGCACCCAGGCCGATGGCTCCGCCCCAGTCGTGGGCCAACAACGTCAAGTTGTCGAGCCGCAGGTGATCGATCAGCCGCCGCAGGTTGTCGATGTGCCGGGCCAGCCGGTACTCATATCGCTGCGGCTTGTCTGACAGGCCGCACCCCACATGGTCGGGCACGATCAGCCGGTAGTTGCCTCGCAGCCCCTTGACGATCTCACACCAGTGGAACGACCAGGTCGGATTGCCATGCACCAGCAACAGCGGCTCGCCCTGGCCCTCGTCGAGATAGTGGTAACGAATGCCGTCGAGATCGAGCCAGTGCGACTCGAAGGGGTACAACGCCCGCCAATCGTGCTCGTTTGACATGAATGATGTGGGCGATGTCCTTGTAGGCGTTTCAGGCGGTATATGCTAAACCAGTTCTTCCCGCAAGCCTTCTCTGCCCTATGATTGTGATATGCCCGAACAGGTCTTTTTAGCCGAACACTTCATCAACCGCGAGTTGAGCTGGCTGGAATTCAACGCCCGCGTGCTGGAAGAGGCCGCGGACGAATCGAATCCGCTCTTGGAGCGGGTGAAGTTCCTGGCCATCTTCAGCTCGAATCTCGACGAGTTTTTCATGGTCCGCGTGGCGGGGCTGCGCGAACAGGCGTTCGGCGACGGCGCCCCGGAAGACTACTCGCCCGACGGCCTGCGGGCCATCGTGCAGTTGCAGCGGATCGCCGCACGGTCGAAAGAGCTGGTGGCCGCTCAGTACCGCTGCTGGAACGAATCGGTGCTGCCTCAGCTCGCCGAGCAGCGCATCCGAATGTTGAAGCACAACGAGCTGTCGCCCGATCAGCGCGTGACGCTCGACCGCTTTTTCACCGAGCGGGCGTTTCCGATTCTCACGCCGATGGCGGTCGATCCGGCCCATCCCAGCCCGCGCTATCACAACCGCGGCCTCTACCTGGCGACGATGCTCGAACGCGAGCACGGCCTTGGACCCAAACACTTGTTCGCGGTCGTGCAGTTGCCGCAGGTCTTGCCGCGGCTGGTACCGCTGAGCCAGGGCGACGACTTGCAATTCATCTTGCTGGAAGACGCCGTTTCGGCCCGGTTGCCCGAATTGTTCGGCGGCTTCGAAGTGCAGAGCAGCACCACGTTTCGCATCACGCGCGACAGCGACATCGAGCTGTTGGAGCAAGAATCGGACGACATGCTGCGGCTGATCGAAGACCGCCTCAAGGCCCGCCAGCGCGGGCAGGCCGTGCGGCTGGAAGTGGCCGCCAGCAGCAGCGAAGAGCTGATTCGCATGATCGTCGAGCCGGAAGAACTGCACGAGGGCGACCAGAACCCACCCGATTCGTACAGCGAGGTGTACCGCATTCCCGGCCCGCTCGACCTGACCGGCATGATGGACCTGTTGCGCGTGCCCGGCCGGGAGCACCTGCGCGATCCGCCCTTCACGCCGCGGATTCCGCGGGGGCGGCGTTCGCGCGGCGGTGACGACATTTTCGCCAACATCCGCCGCAACGACATCTTGTTGCACCATCCGTTCGAGTCGTTCGATCCGGTGGTGGAGTTCGTCAACCGGGCGGCCAAAGATCCCAACGTGCTGGCCATCAAGCAGACGCTCTACCGCACCAGCGGCGATTCGCCGGTGACGCGCGCCCTGATGCAGGCGGCCGAGAACGGCAAGCACGTGACGGCCCTGGTCGAACTCAAGGCCCGTTTCGACGAAGAAGCCAACGTGAGTTGGGCGCGGCAGCTCGAACGCTCCGGCGTACACGTGGTGTTCGGCTTTCTCGACCTCAAGACGCACTGCAAGCTGTCGCTCATCGTGCGGCAAGAGGGCGGCGTGGTGCGGCGATACGTCCACCTCTCGTCGGGCAACTACAACCCAACCACGGCTCTGGTTTACACCGATCTCGGCCTGTTCACGGCCAACGAGGACATCGCGGCCGACGCCTCGGCCTTGTTCAATCTGCTGACCGGCTACTCGCAAGGGCATCCTTGGCGGAAGCTGGTGGTGGCCCCCGCCGACCTGCACCGCCGCACGATCGAGCTGATCGACGAGCAGGCCCAGCGCGCCCGTCAAGGGCGGCCCTCGCGGATCTTCGCCAAGCTCAATTCGCTGGTCGATTACCGGGTGATCGAGTCGCTCTATCGGGCCAGCCAGGCGGGCGTGCCGATCGACCTGGTTTGCCGCGGCATTTGCTGTCTGCGTCCCGGCCTGCCCGGCATTTCCGAGACGGTCCGCGTGCGGACGATCGTCGATCGGTTCTTGGAGCACAGCCGCATCTTCGCCTTCAGTCCCGACGACGAGGCGCGGGTGTTTCTGGCCAGTGCCGATTGGATGCCGCGCAATTTTTACCGTCGGGTGGAGGTGATGTTTCCCATCGAGGCGCCCGAGTTGAAGCAGCGGATCTTGACGGAGATCATTCCCGCCTATCTGCGCGACAACGTGAAAGCCCGCTTGCTGCGGACCGACGGCAGCCACGTGCGGATCCAACCGCAGGAAGGCGAGCCGCGTTATCGCGTGCAGGAAGAGCTGCTCAGCCTGCGGCCGGAACTGATCGTCGGCGACTCCGGCATCTCGGGCAACGGCGCGCTGGTGGCCGGCGAAGCCGCGGCGGCGAGGGCGTGAGGGAGAAGCGCGGCATGACGGCCATTCATTTCAACACGGTCAATCAGACGTATCGCCAGCTTTTAGGCAACGGGCTCTCGTATCGAGTGCCGCGGTTCCAGCGCGACTATAGTTGGTCGCAGGATGAATGGGACGACCTCTGGCAGGATATTCAAGGCGTTTTGCTCCCTACGGGCGAACCGGCCCATTACATGGGTTATTTGGTACTGCAAACCAGCGACAACAAGGCGTTCGATGTGATTGACGGCCAGCAGCGGCTGACCACGCTCAGCGTGCTGGTGCTGGCGGTGCTGCGAGTGCTCCAGGACCTCGTTGAGGAAGGGGTCGAGCCGGAGAACAACCGCCGGCGCATCGAGCAGTTGCGCAGCTCGTATATCGGCTATCTCGATCCCGTGACGCTGGTGGCCCAGTCGAAGCTCACGTTGAACCGAAACAACGACGGCTTTTACAAAGATTATCTGCTGCCGCTGCAGAAGCTGCCGCAGCGCGGCCTGCGCGCTTCCGAGCGCCTCCTGCGCGGGGCGTTCGAATGGTTTTACCGGCAGGTTGGCGAGGCGTATGGACCGGCCGGGCGCGGAGCCGAGTTGGCGCGGCTGATCGATGAACTTTCGGACAAACTCTTTTTCACGGTCATCACGGTCACCGACGAGCTGAACGCCTTCAAAGTATTCGAGACGCTGAATGCGCGCGGTGTGCGCTTGTCGCCCACGGATCTGTTGAAGAACTACCTGTTTTCCGTCGTCCAGCGCGAAAGCGCGCACGCGGAAGAAATCGAGAGTCTCGAACGACGCTGGGAGACGATGGTCGGCCGGCTGGGAGGAGAGAGTTTTCCCGATTTCCTCCGCACGCATTGGAACAGCCGTAAGGGGTTTGTGCGCGAAGCCGACCTGTTCAAGACCCTGCGAGCCGAAACGCCGGACAAGGCCGGCGTCTTCCAGCTTCTGCGGCAAATGGAGGAGGATCTCGACGTCTATGCGGCGTTGTCGGATCCCGAAGATGCGCTTTGGAACGACGCCGAGCGGCGCCACGTTCGCGAGCTCCGCCTGTTTGGCGTCCGGCAGCCGTGGCCGTTCTTGCTCGCTTGCCGCCGGGCCTTTGATGCCGGCGACTTCGCCGACTTGCTTCGTGCGTGCAGCATCGTGTCGCTGCGCTACAACGTGATTGGCGGCATGGCATCGAACGAGCAGGAGCGCGTCTACAACCGCGTGGCCCAGCAGGTGGCCTCGAAACAGGTGGCCACTCCCGCCGAGACGATCCAAGGTTTGGCGTGGCTTTACCCGCCCGACAATGTTTTTCGAGCGGCCTTCGCCGAAAAAGTCATGCGGACTACGGCCTCGCGCAATCGGCAGGTCGCGCGTTACTTGCTCTTCAGCTTGGAGCGGCAATTGTCGGGCCAGGACCTTGACGTCGACAGCCCGCGATACAGCTTGGAACACGTCCTGCCGGAGAACCCGGACGTCCATTGGCCCCACTTTACCGACGAGCAGGCGATCGAGGCCGTCTACCGCCTCGGCAATCTCACTTTGCTGGAAGCCGACCTGAATCGGACGATTGGCAATGCGTCGTTCGACGAAAAGAAGCCGGTCTACACGCAAAGCGGCTTCCTGCTGACGCAACGTTTGCCGCTCGACAACGCGGAGTGGACGATCGATCGCATCGCCGAGCGGCAGCGTTGGATGGCCCGCCAGGCCACGTCGATCTGGCGTATCTCGCAGCTCGACTAGACGGCACTGGTGCCCGCTGGCGATTTGGGCCAAAATAGAGGCCGGCCGTTTCGGCAAACGACAACTGGGCCCTACACCTCTCGGCAGACTTGATGAAATCGCACTCCACAACCATTCTCACCGTCCGGCACCGGGGCACCGTGGCCATCGGCGGCGACGGGCAGGTCACGCTGGGCACCGCCGTCATGAAAGGCGACGCCAATAAAATCCGCCGCCTGCTCGACGGCAAAGTACTCACCGGCTTTGCCGGCGCTAGCGCCGACGCCTTCGCCCTGCTGGAACGCTTCGAAGCCAAGCTCAAGGACTATCCCTCCAACGTCCCGCGGGCGGCCACCGAGCTGGCCAAGGAGTGGCGCACCGACCGCGTGCTGCGGCGGCTGGAGGCCCTAATGGCCGTGGTCGACGCACGGTATACGCTGCTCGTCACCGGCAACGGCGACGTGATCCAGCCCACCGACGGCGTACTGGGCATCGGCTCCGGCGGAAGCTATGCTGTGGCCGCGGCACGGGCCCTGATCGCCCATTCCGAGCTGTCCGCGGCCCAAATTGTGCGGCAGTCGCTGGAGATCGCCGCCGGCATCGACATCTACACCAATACCAACATCACCCTGGAGGAATTGCCTTGCGAGACCTGACGCCGCGCCAGATCGTGGCCGAATTGGACCGGCATATCGTCGGCCAGCAAGACGCCAAGCGGGCCGTCGCCATTGCCATCCGCAATCGCTGGCGGCGTCAGCAGCTCAGCGAGGAGATGCGCACGGAAGTCGCTCCCAAAAATATCCTCATGATCGGCCCCACCGGCGTCGGCAAGACCGAGATCGCCCGCCGCCTGGCCAAGCTCACCGGCGCGCCGTTCATCAAGGTCGAAGCCACCAAGTACACCGAGGTCGGCTACTACGGCCGCGATGTGGAGAGCATGATCCGCGAGCTGGTCGAAAACGCCATCGGACTGGTGCGGGAAAGCGAGCGGGCCAAAGTCGAAAGCGAAGCCCGCGAGCGCGCCGAAGAGCGGCTGCTCGATCTGCTGGCGCCTCCGCCCGTGGGTGTGGACGACGAATCGGAGGAGGTTTCCAGGGAGGCCGGCGAGCGGCACGAGCGGACCCGCGAGAAAATGCGGGCACGGCTCCTGGCCGGCGACCTCGACGATCGCAAAGTCGAGCTGACGATCGAGCAAAAGGCGGTGCCCATGATGCTCACCGGCATGGGCATGGAGCAGGTCGATCTCGACCTGCAAGGGATGTTCGAGAAGATCATTCCCCGCAATACCTCGCGCCGCGAGCTGACCGTCAAAGAAGCCCGCAAGGTGATCCAGGAACAAGAGAGCGACGCTCTGATCAATCACGAAAAGGTGAACGCGTCGGCGATCGAGCTGGCCGAGAACGTCGGCATTATCTTCGTCGACGAAATCGACAAAGTCGTGGCCAGTGAGGGCAAGGGGGCCGACGTTTCGCGCCAGGGCGTGCAGCGCGACTTGCTGCCGATCGTCGAGGGCACGACGGTGCAAACGCGCTACGGCTACGTGAAGACCGACCACATTCTGTTCATTGCGGCAGGCGCGTTTCATCGTGCCAGCCCCAGCGAGCTGATGCCCGAACTGCAAGGCCGGTTTCCCATTCGCGTCGAGTTGCAAGACCTGACGAAAGACGATTTCATTCGCATTTTGACGGAGCCGAAGAGCGCCTTGACCAAGCAGTATCGCGCGCTTTTGGAGACGGAGGGCGTGGGACTGGAGTTCACGGCCGATGCGGTCGAATCGCTGGCCAATTTTGCCTTTCAAGTCAACCAGTCGACGCAGAACATCGGCGCCCGGCGGCTCTACACGATCATGGAACGTTTGCTGGAAGAACTTAGTTTCGAGGCGCCGGAGAAAAAAGGCGACCGCCTTAAGATTGATGCCGGGTACGTCAATCAGCGCCTGGAAAAGGTGGCCAAGGACGAGGATCTGAGTCAATTCATTTTGTAAGGGCGGCGCTTAGGCAAACACCTACGCACGAAAACCCAAGACCTCTCTACGTCGATTTCGTGTCGCACCAGGATCCCCGACCCACGCGCCGTGTTCCGCTCCATACGAAGATTCTGATCGGCTTGCTGCTGGGCGCCGGGCTGGGCCTGTCGGCCAACTGGCTGGCCGGGCAGCCGGTGAGGGCCGGCCAGACGAACCCGTCGGACGCCAACGCCAACGGTCTCCACGATTCGCTGGAATGGGTGGCCATCAACCTGGCCGAGCCGGTCGGCCAGATTTTCTTGCGGTTGATGTTCATGGTGGTCTTGCCGCTGGTGTTTTCGGCGCTGGCCCTGGCGGTAGTCGAAATCGGCGATGTGCGGCGGCTGGGAAAGCTCGGTCTGCGGACGCTCTTCTTCACCGCGATCTTGTCGGGGTCGGCGGTGGTCATCGGCACGACGCTGGTCGACGTCGTCCAGCCCGGCAAGTCGCTACGGCCGGAAAAGCGAGACGAGATCAAGGCCCGTTACCTTTCGCGGGCCCAACTCAACGTGGCCCAAGCCGGGGAAGCCAAGCCGCTGCGGCAGGTCGTCGTCGACATGCTGCCTCAGAACCCGTTGCAAGAAATGGTGGGCGCGATCGACGGCAGCTCGAAAGGCAACGGCATGCTGGCCGTGATGGTGTTTTCGCTGGTCTTCGGGGCGGCCATCGCGGCGGGCGGCCCGCGGTGCGCGACGCTCGTCGGATGGCTGGAAGGGCTGAACGTCGTGTCGATGGTCGTGATCGGCTGGGCGATGCGTCTGGCCCCGCTCGGCGCCGGCTGCCTCGTGTTCGCCATCACGGCCCAGCTCGGCATCGACATCGTGGTCACGCTGGCCTGGTTCGTGCTGACGGTGATTGCCGGCCTGGCACTGCACTTGCTGGTGACCTATCCCACGGTGTTGGTCGTCTTCAGCCGCGTCTCGCCGTGGAGTTTTTTTCGCAACGTCCGCGAGGCGATGCTGGTGGCCTTCGGCACTTCGTCGTCGAACGCCTCGCTTCCCACGGCCATCAAGGTGGCTGAAGACGACCTGCGGTTGCCGAAGGAAATCTCTCGGTTCGTGCTGACGGTGGGCGCGACCGGCAACCAGAACGGCACGGCGCTTTATGAGGGCGTGGTGGTGCTCTTCATGGCGCAGGTTTTCGGCCTCGATCTGACCTTGCCGCAGCAGCTTCAGGTGGTGCTGATGGCGGTGCTGGCCGGCGTGGGGACCGCGGGCGTGCCCGGCGGCTCGTTGCCGTTGATCGTCGTGTTGATGCAATCGGTCGGCATACCGGGCGAAGGGATCGGCATCATCATGGGCATCGACCGCTTGCTCGATATGTGCCGCACCGTGCTCAACGTGACGGGCGATCTTGTGGTGGCGACCTGCGTGGCCGGCGGCGCGCGGGAGGGCGAGGCGTAGGTGGAGAGGTAGGGTGGGGCCAGCGAGCTTGCGAGCGCCGGCCCACCGTAAGCGAGGTCATTAACGGTGGGCCGGCGCTCGCAAGCGCGCTGGCCCCACCCTACGTACGGATGCCCAACGCTGCGCTGCTCCCGCCCTTCGGCTTCTCCGGCCGAACAATGTCGGCTATGCTGCATAGAAGGGGGCGGAACGACGAAGCGAGGCCTTTCATGAACAAAACGCTCTTGGCACTGCTGTTCGGATTGATCGCGTGGGGAGGTACGGGCTCGACCACCGCGGCCGATGACGTGCCAACCAAGGCGGCCGCCGCGGAAGCGCAATCGAAACGGACCGCCGAGTTGATCGCCCAGCTCGGCGCCGACGATTTCTTTGCGCGCGAGCATGCCCAGCAAGAGCTGGGCGAGGTCGGCTTTGAGGCGTTCGATGCGTTGACCGACGCCGCCGAGTACAACGACGACATTGAAATCAGGCTGCGGGCCGGTTATTTGGTGCGCATGATGCGGCTTTCGACGGTGGTGGAGAGCGATCCGCCGGAAGTGAAGACGATCTTGGCCGACTACGAGAACCGCGGCGAAGCGGAACGGACGGTGCTGATCAAGCAGGTCGCCGGGCTGGGAGACGACAAGGGTCTGGCCGTGCTGTGCCGAATGGTGCGCTTCGAGCGCTCGACGGTGCTGTCGAAAGTGGCGGCGGCGGCCGTCATCGGGCAGAAGTGGCCCGCCGACGCGGCCGCGGCCGAGCGCCGCGCCGAGACCATTCGCCGCGGCATCGGACAAAGCGGGCGTACGGCCGCGGCCTGGCTGAAATGGTACGTCGCAGGCCATCAAGACGCGGCCGCGGCCATCGACGAATGGCAGAAGTTGGTGGCGGCCGAAGAGCATCGCGCGACCGAGACGCCGCACCAGACGCGTCCGGAGATCGTCGCCGCCCTGTGGCGCGAGCAGGCCGTTTTGCTGCGCAAGCTGGGCCGCGAGCGCGAGTCCGACGACATCCTGCTGCGGCTGGTCGATCGTGAAGAGGGATCCATTTCCGGCGAATCGCTGGAAGAGTTGTTGCGATGGCTGGTGGAGCAGCGGGCGTTCAACGTAGTCGATCACCTGGCCGGGAAATTCACCGACCGCTTACAAGCGGAACCCACCTTGCTCTACGCACTCGCCGATGCGCGGAAGGCGGAAGGCAAAGAAGATCTGGTTCGCGAGACGGTGGCCAAGGCGCTGAAACTGGGAGGCAACGATCAAAACGCCTATGAACAGCACTACCGCGTGGGGATCGAGTTGATGCGCCGGCATCGTTGGCAATGGGCCGAAGGAGAGTTTCGCCGCGTGGCCGAATTGGCCGGCAAGGAAAGCAGCTATTCCATCGATGCGCGCGCGAGGGTAAGCGAAATCTTGCACGACCGAGGCGACGATCGCCAGGCCGCCGAAGTGCTGGAGTTGGCCGTCGGCGACATGGAGAAGAACGTGCAGGACGGGAACGAACAGAGCAACGCCGGCCGAACGCTGGAAACGACGCGTGCCCGCATGCACTACTTCTTCGCCTGCAGCCTGGTCAAGCCGGACGAGCGCAACGAGCGCATCCGCCGTCTGCTCGACGCCGTGAGCGAAGACCCCACCGACGCCGACGCCCTGATCGCCCTCTACCGCATCAAGGATCTCGATCCGCCCTTGGTGGAGCAGAACCGTGGGCGGATTCGCAGCGCCGCCGAGCAGTTCCGGCAGCAGATCCAGCAGCAGCCCGACGACCCGACGCCCTACAACCAGTTCGCTTGGCTCGTGGCCAACACCGAGGGAGACTACCAGGAGGCGCTTCGCTATTCCGAGAAGTCGCTGGAGTTGGTCCGGGCCAATCCCCGGCTTTCCGGCAGCGAGGCCAGCCTGCTCGATACCCTGGGCCGCTGTTATTACGCCGTGGGCGACTATGAAAACGCCGTCAAGGCCCAGTCGAAGGCAGTGGAGCTCGATCCGGAATCGGGCCTGATGAGCAAGCAGCTTGGGATTTTCCGCGAGGCAGTGAAGGAAGCGAAAAAGCCATGAAGCGAGTCTTTGCACGCGAGTTGGAATTTGGCGTCGTCGATCAGGGCCAGGGAAGCCCGCTTCTGTTCGTTCACGGCTTCCCGTTGAGCCACGCCATGTGGAACGCCCAGATTCCGGTGTTCGCGGCCGACCATCGCGTGATCGCGCCCGACCTGCGCGGATTCGGTGACAGCGTCGATACCGACGGCGTGGTGTCGATGGAAGACTTCGCCGACGATCTGGCGGCGATTCTCGACTTCTTGAATGTGCGCGAACCGGTGGTGCTGTGCGGGCTATCGATGGGCGGTTACATCGCATTGCAGTTCGTTCGCAAATACCGGCAGCGGCTGCGCGGGTTGGTGCTGTGCGACACGCGGGCGTCGGCCGACGTGCCCGAAGTCGTCGAAAACCGCATGAAGGTCGCCAGGCTCGTGATCGAAAGCGGCACGCAGCCGGTGGCCGAAGCCATGCTCCCCAAGGCATTTGGGCCGAAGACCTACGCCGAGCGGCCGGAAGTGGTCGAAGCCGTGCGGGCGATGATGATCGCCTCCGATCCGACCGGCGTGGCCGCGGCGTCGCGCGGCATGGCCACGCGGCCCGACATGACCGGCCTGCTCTCGACGATCGACGTTCCCACGTTGGTGATCGTAGGGGCCGACGACGTTCTGACCCCGGTCGACGAGATGCGGCGGATGGCCGAGGCGATTCCGGGGGCGGAATTTCGGATCATTCCCGAGGCGGGGCACGTGACGCCGTTGGAAAACCCATTAGGCTTCAACGCGGTGTTGGCGGAGTTTCTGGAAGGGATGAGAGATGAGAGATGAGAGATGAGGGATGATGATGGCCGAAGGCCCATCCCTGTTCCCTCATCCCTCATCCCTCATCCCGCATCCCGCATCCCGCATCCCTCATCCCGCATCCCTCATCCCGCATCCCTCATCCCGCATCCCTCATCCCTCATCCCGCATCCCTCATCCGTCACCGCATGCCTCCTTCTGTCGTAACCATTGGCAACGGCGCCGGCTTCTTGGGAGACAATCTCGATGCGCCCCGGCGACTGGTCGAAACGGCGAGGCTCGATTACCTCACGCTCGAGTATCTGGCCGAGCTGACGCTGTCGATTCTGGCCAGGTTGCGCGAAAAAGACCCCCACGCCGGCTATGCGGAAGATTTTTTGACCGTGTTGCAGTCGCTTGTGCCTCCAATGCGGGCCCAGCCTGGCTTGCGACTTGTGACCAACGCCGGCGGCATGAATCCCTTGGGCTGTGCGCGTCGGGCCGCGGCAATTCTGAGCGAAGCAGGACTCGCCGATGTGTCTCTGGCGGTGGTGACGGGCGACGATCTTCTGCCGCGGCTGGCCGAGCTGGAACGTGCCGGCTGCGAGCTGACCAATCTCGATACGGGCCAGCCTCTGTCTTCGCTCCACGAGGAGGTCGTCAGCGCGAATGCTTATCTCGGCGCGGGCGAGATCGCGGCCGCGTTGGCTGACGGGGCGCAAATGGTCATCACAGGCCGAGTCGCCGACGCCTCGCTGACCGTCGGCCCGGCGATGCACCACTTCGGCTGGCGATGGGACGACTGGCCTCGCTTGGCCGGCGCCAGCGTGGCCGGACACCTCATCGAGTGTGGCAGCCAGGCGACGGGCGGTTTTTATTCGCATTGGAACGAGATCGAGCTGGCCGACGTCGGCTATCCGATCGCCGAGATCGCCGAGGACGCTACGTGCGTCCTCACCAAGCCGGCTGGCTCCGGCGGGCGAGTGAATCGAGAAACGGTGACCGAGCAGCTTGTTTACGAAATTGGCGATCCGGCCCATTATCTGACGCCCGACGTCGATCTCGACTTCACGACGGTCGAAGTCGACGACTTGGGCGGCGACCGCGTCGCGGTGCGGGGAACCACGGGGCGGCCCGCGCCGGAGCAGTATAAAGTCTCGCTCACCTACCGCGGCGGCTACTTCGCCAGCGGACAGATGCTCTGTTACGGCCGCGACGCAGTGAAGAAAGCCCGCAGTTGCGCGGCGGTGGTTCTCGCCAGGTTGCGTGCCGCCGGCTACGATCTGGATGAATCGCACGTGGAATGTCTGGGGGCGGGCGAGGCCGTACCGGGCGTGCCGCCGCCGCCCGCCGATCTGCGCGAGGTGATGTTGCGGTTGACCGTTCGCGACCGCAGGCGCGAGGCGGTCGAGCGGTTTACGCGCGAGTTCGCTCCCTTGACCACCAGCGGCCCGGCCGGCCTGGCCGGTTATGCCAGCGGCCGGCCGCAAGTCCGCCCCGTTCTCGCCTACTGGCCCGCTCTCGTACCCAAGGAGCTTGTTTCGCCGCGGCACGAAACTCGTTCGGCCGCCGAGTGGTGTCAGTCCGCGCGTGGGAAGCAATGAGGCCTCATGTCCAGCATCAAGCTCAACCAGATCGCTCATGCCCGCAGTGGAGACAAGGGAAACCACGCCAATATCGGCGTCGTCGCCTACACCGCGGCGGGCTACGATTTTCTTTGCGGCACCTTGACCGAAGATCGCGTGGCGACGTTTTTCGCGGCCTTGCGTCCCGGCCGCGTCGAGCGGTTCGAGCTGCCGCGCATCGGGGCGCTGAACTTTGTTCTTTACGATGTGTTGGCCGGCGGCGCCAGCCAGTCGCTGCGCATCGACACGCAGGGCAAGCTGCTCGGCACGGCCATCGGCGAGCTCGCTTTGCCCAAGCCGGAAAACCTGGCGGCCATGTTGCGCACAGTCGTCCCTTGATGAATCTGCGGCGAAGCAGCGACGGTGGCGGGTATTCAGAGAGATCCCCGCCAAGGCTTGCTGGCTGACCGCCTGGCATGACGCAAGCGGAGCTGGCGAAGGCGGTCGGTGCGGCCTCGAACACAATGGCAATTCGGGAGCGAGGCGAGCGGTCCTTTTCGCTCAAGTTGCTGAACGCCCTGGGCAAGGCACTCGACGTGCCGGCAGGTTGCCTGGCGATCATGGGCTCGCCGAGCACCGGAACAAGGAATCCTGCGGCGTCGCAGGTGCTGGCGAAACTGCAGTCGTTGATTTCCGCCACCATCCAGTGAGAACGATTTTAAAATCGTTCCGACCCTTTTTCTGACCCGCCGCGCCGGTCGTCTCTCCACACGCCGCAGCCACCCGTTGCCTGTTACTTTACCTTGCTCGCTTTCTCTTTGCCACGCGCGGCTTTGGCTTGTTTCGCTTCGCCGGCCCGCAGCGCCCGGCTTAGCTTGTCTACCGTCGCTACGTTGGGCGAATGCTTGCCGTGTTCCAGCCGGTTGAGCGTTTCCACGCGCACGTCCGCCCGGCGGGCCAACTCGGCTTGCGACCAACCCAACGCGCGGCGGGCGCGAATCAGTTTGCGGGCCAAAACCACCCGCGCCGCTTCCACGGCCGGGTAACGCCCCTGCGCGTCCGGCCCCGGCAACTCCGGTCCGGCCTGTTCGCCCAGCAACCGCAGATACTCGGCTTCGGGCAGAATCACAAACCGCTCGCCCGTGAGCGTTACCGTTTGCACGGCCGACGGGTCAATCATCGCCATAGCGTTTCGCGCCTCGCTCTACTCGTCACTCGTCATAAAAGCCGTCGCGGTGGCCGATCTTCTCCACAACCACGGTGTCCGGCTCGGCCGGTTGCTCGCCCTGGGCCGGCTTGCCGCGCTCGACGTAAAACTGGACGCGATAATCGCCCGTCCGCAGCCGCCAGCGGCCGGCCAGTTCTCCTCGCAACGGCTTCGCGCCGCTCACGTCGGGCCAGTTGCGTAACCGCTCCAAGATGCGCGTCACGCGGGCGACGATCTTGTCGGGCAGCTCGTCCAACTGCGCCAGAGCGTCCGGCAGAACCATCACCACAGCCATACGGACCAGTATCGGCGGGGGTTGGCATGAATGTCAAGGGTTGACGTGCCGCGTGACAACTACCATGCGGTCGACGTCGGTCGGCCCGCCGCGGCGTCAACGGTAGTGTGCGTTGCACGCCGGCGGGGCCGGCTTGTTTTCCGCAACGCAACCGACCGCGGCGCCTAAGCCATAGTATGCACCAGCTAATTCCGCATCTTGCCACGCCGCAAGATGCCGACCGCGCAAAACCAGCCCACGGCGGCCCCGGCCAGAACGTCGCTGGGGTAGTGGGCGCTGCCCAAAACTCGCTGCACACCCACCGCCAGGGCGAAGACGGCGAACAACAATTTGCCTCGCGGATAAAGCATGGCGAGCGTGAGAGCCAGCGCGACCGCCGTCGCCGTGTGCGCCGAAGGAAAGCTTTGCCAGGCGCTGCCGTTGCGGCCAAACGGCAGCCAGGCCGCGAACGTTTGCCAGCCCTCTACGCTTGCCAACTCGGTCGCACTCGGACGACTGCGGGAGATAAGCAACTTCAGCAGGTTTGCGCCGCAGCCGCCCGCCAAGACCACGAGCACTGTGCGGGGCAGCAGGCGGCGGCGCAGCGGATCGAGGGTGTAGACCGTCACCAACGCCAGAGTGACCCCGACTCCGTGCCCGAACGCTTCGGCCAGGCTCATCAACTCGCGAACCAGCCGCGGGTAGTTGCGGCCGTGTGCCCACTGCGCCACCGGCATGTCGATGGCCAGCGCCGCGCCGGCCAACACGATCAGTGAGACCGCCGGCAGCAGCCACATTCGCCAGCCGCCGGCAATCTGCGGGCGGCCGCCGTCGTCAGAAGATGCATGCTGGGCGACGATCGGAATCGTTTGAACAGCCATATTCGTCTTTCCATACCAGGAATGCCGGTCCCGCGGAAGTTCAGTGCGACGCGGAGGCAAATTGATGTTGTCGCGATATGAAGACCGCCCGTAGACTCCCTAGCATGCAATCCCCGGCCCGCCAGCAGTTGCTGCTCATCATCGCCGCCACGTTGATCTTCTTTGTCAACTTGGGCGGCGCCCATTTGTGGGACGACGACGAGCCGAAGAACGCGCAATGCGCCCGCGAGATGCTGGACCGGGGCGATTGGGTCGTCCCCACGTTCAACGGCGAGTTGCGGCCCGACAAGCCCGTGCTCGTCTATTGGCTGATGATGTCGGCCTACCAGGCGTTTGGCGACAACGAATTCGCGGCCCGTTTTTGGTCGGCGGTGGCAGCCATCGGCACCACGCTGGCCACTTACCACCTCGGCAGAACGCTGTTTAACGCCAGGGTCGCGTTTTGGGCCGGTTGGATTGTGGCCAGCTCGCTGATGTTCGTCGTCGCCGGCCGCGCCGCCACGCCCGACTCGCTCATGATCCTGTGTACCACGGCGGCAATGCTGGCATTTGTCCGTGCGACGTGGGGAGCCAGCACCACGTTGGCCGGCGCCAACCGGCTGAGCGACTTCGTGCCCCGCTCGTGGCTGGGGATGGCCGCCACGTATGCCTGCATCGCCTTGGGCGTGTTGGCCAAGGGGCCGGTGGCGCTGGTGTTGCCCACGCTGGTGCTGCTCGTGTATCTGGTCGCGGTCCGGCGGCGATTGACGGGGTCGCACGCGGGCGGGAATGAGACGTCTTCTTGTCTCAACGACCTCCGCATGTTGAGGTTCTTTTCGCCGGCCGCCTGGTGCGTCGCCGGTTGGAAACTACGGCCGCTGACCGCCCTGCTGATGCTGACCCTGATCGCCTTGCCTTGGTACCTCGCAGTCGGCTTCAAGACGGATGGCGACTGGCTGGCGGGCTTTTTCGGCCACCACAACGTGGGCCGTTTTCTCAGCCCGATGGAAGGACATCACGGACCGTTCTTTTATTACGTGCTGGCCATCGCCTTCGGGTTCTTCCCTTGGACCATCTTTCTGCCCCAGGCGCTCATGCGCGCCGGCCGCAAGTTGCGCGGCGACCCGGCCTGGGCGGCGTACCTGTTTGTGATCTGCTGGGCAGGCGTTTGGACGGTTTTCTTCTCCTTTTCCGGAACGAAGCTTCCCAGTTACGTCACGCCCGCCTATCCGGCGTTGGCCCTGATCGCGGCCACCTGGATCGACGCCTGGCTCGCCGAGCCGCACAAGGTGAACCGGTGGGTATTGCGGCAGAGCTTGGCTTCGCTGATTGTTGTCGGTATCGCGGCGATCGTGCTGTTGCCCATCCTGGCCCTTTACGTTTTGCCCGGCGAAGCGGTCTTGGGCGTCGTCGGCCTGGTGCTGGCGGTGGGAGGTTCAGCGGCGCTGGCGTGGGCGGTGCGGCGGCCGGACCGTGCGGCGATGTGCCTGGCGGCCACGTCGCTGGCGTTCATGCTGTCGCTGTTCGGTTTCGCCGCCGTGCGGGCCAGCCACCATCAAAACGGCGCCGCGCTCATCCGCTCATTGCGGGCAAACAGCCTGAATCCGCAGTTTGCCGCCTTCGATTTTGCCGTGCCGGGCCTCGTTTATTACGCCCAGAGCCGGGTGCCGCAGTATAAGCACGCCGACGACGCCGTCCGATATTTGCAAAGCTCGCCACGGGCATTGGTGATCACCTATACGCGCGGCTATGAAGAATTGCGTCCGTTGCTGCCTCCCGATGTGACCGTGGTGGCCAGCCAGCGGCGGTTTCTGCGTCGTAGCGAAGTGATTGTGTTGGGCCATGCCGGGGCGGCCGCCCACCGCACGGCCGCGAGGGCGGTTCGGCCATGAGCCTGTCCATCGTCATTCCGGTCTACAACGAACTGGAGAACATTCGGCCGCTCTATTCGGCCGTCTCCGGCGTTTGCCACACGCTCGGCCGCGACTATGAAATCGTGCTGGTCGACGACGGTTCGACCGACGGCTCCTCGGCGGCGCTCGACGAATTGGCCGAGGGCGACGCGGCGGTCAAGGTCGTGCATTTCCGCCGCAACTTCGGGCAGACCGCGGCCATGAACGCCGGCATGCACCTGGCTTCGGGCGACATCATTGTGACGCTCGACGCCGATCTGCAGAACGACCCCGCCGACATCCCGCGCTTGCTGGCCAAGCTCGACGAAGGCTACGACCTGGTTCACGGCTGGCGCCGCGAGCGGCACGACGCCTTGGTCCGCCGAAAAATACCTTCCCGGATCGCCAACTGGCTGATCTCGCGGACCACCGGTTTTCCGGTACACGATCTGGGCTGTACGCTCAAAGCGATGCGACGCGAGATTGCCCAAGAGCTGCAACTCTATGGCGAGATGCACCGCTTCATTCCGATTCTGGCGCACTGGCGAGGCGCCCGCTGTGCCGAAGTGGTGACGCGGCACCATCCGCGCAAGTTCGGCACGTCGAAGTACGGCCTGTCGCGCACGTTGCGGGTGGTGCTCGACCTGATCACCGTCAAGTACCTGATCGAGTATCAGACCAGCCCCATGAAGCTCTTCGGCGGATTCGGTTTGGCCAGCCTCGCCACTGGCGGTCTGGCAGGCCTGGCGACCGTCGTCATGAAGCTGGGCGGGGCGATCGATATGACGGGCAACCCGCTCCTTCTCTTGACCGTGTTTGCGGTCCTGGCCGGATTGCAATTCTTTGTGCTCGGCATGCTGGGCGAGGTTTCGGTCCGCACCTACTACGAGAGCCAAGGGAAGCAGCCCTACTCGGTCCGCTCGACACGGAACTTCGATCGCCCGTTGAGCCAGCGCGACGACAGGCTCGTCGCGTAAGCCTCCTGGCTTCGGTCGCAGTTATGCCCAGCCCTCACGATACGGTTTGCTCAGCAATGAATTGGCGTCCGACGAATTGGCGATCTTCAACGCCGCGGCGTCCCAGTGCAGAGCTTCGCGCGGCAGGCGGATCGCCACCGTGCCCAGCAGCACCGCCTCGGTGAGCGGCCCGGCATAGTCGAAATGTGACGTGGTCGATCCTTCGCCGCGGCAGGCATCGGCCCACGAAAGGTAATGGCTCCGGTCGCCGACCTCCGGAAACCTGTAATCGGCGAACTTTTCCGCGGGCAGCAACTGCGGCATGGCCACGTGCGGAATCACGAGCGTTCCCCGCTCGCCTTTCAGCACCGAACCCGCGCCGGGCAGCTTAAAACTATCGGGCACGCCGAGCAGCTCGCGCGGCGGCTGCTGTCCGTCGCCCTCATACCAGGTGAGCTTCAACGTCGAATCGGCGGTCCGCTGGGTGCCGGGGAAGTCATAGTAAACCGTGGCCGACTTGGTCCACACCTCGCGGTTGATCGGCGGCGCCTCAGCCCGCACAGTGAGCGGCGCGGTCAAATCGAGGGCCATGAAAACGGGATCGAGAATATGGCAGCCGAAGTCGCCGAGTTGTCCGTTGCTGAAATCCTGCCAGGCACGCCAGTTGAAAGGATGATAAATCTTCGCCTTATACGGCCGGGCGGGCGCCACACCGAGCCAACTGTCCCAGTGCAGGCCCGCGGGAACGGGGTCGGCGCCTTCCGGCCGGTCGCTTTCGATCAGCCACCGCATCGGCCCGCTCTGCCAGGAATAGACTTCCCGCACTTTGCCAATCACACCGTCGTGAACCAGCTTCACGGCCATGCGATAGGCCACGTGCGACTGAATCTGATTGCCCATTTGCGTGACGACGCCGGCCTTCTTCGCCGCCAGGCGCATCTGCCGGGCCTCGGCCACGGTGTGCGTCAGCGGCTTCTGGCAATGGACGTGCTTGCCCAGCGCGATGGCGGCCAGCGAAATCGGGGCGTGCATGTGGTCGGGCGTCGAGACGATGACGGCGTCGATATCGCGGGCCTCGTCGAGCAGCCGCCGCCAATCGGTATAGCGGCGGGCCTTGGGAAAGGCTTCGGCGGCGCGGCCCAAGTGCTCGGCGCTCTCGTCGATGTTGCACAGCGCCACCACATTCACGTGCGGGCTCTTGGCCGTCTCGCTCAGGTCCGACCAGCCCTTTCCGCCCGTGCCGATGCTGGCGATATTGAGCCGTTCGATCGGGGCCGCCCAGGCCCGCGACGCGGCCCGCGACAGCCCCGCCCCTGCGGCGGCCAAGGTTTTGACGAACGTGCGGCGAGTCGAACGATGCGGCATGGTGTATTCTCCGATAAAACCTAGACGGCGGACCCAATCAGTATCGACCGCCGTAGCCGGCCCCGCAAGTAGGGCGGCGTGAAGACCTTACGCGGCACTGGCGTTTGTCGGCCGAGAGAAGAAACCTTGTTGTTGCAAGCAATTCACGGCGGCCTTCATATTGTCGAGCGAAACCTCGGTCGGAAATCACTCCGGGCCGACGGAGCGGGTTGCTTGACAATCAAGACACAATGTCTTAGCATGATCGCTCGGCTTGGTAAACCCGGCGGAAACCGACGGTAAGGTTCACCTCCCACAACCAGTCCCGATCCATGCCCAGCGACGCCCGACAACTCGTCGATCCGGCTTTCTTCTCGCGGCTCGAGAACCTCGAACTGCGGGCCAAGGGCATCGTCGAAGGTTTTATGCACGGCCTGCACCGCAGCCCGTTCGTCGGGTTCAGCGTCGAGTTCGCCTCGCACCGCGAATATGCCCAGGGCGACGACCTGCGGCACGTGAATTGGAAACTGTTTGCCCGGCAACGGCGGCTGTATGTCAAGCAGTTCGACGCCGAAACGAACATGAACCTCTACCTGCTGCTGGATATCAGCGGGTCGATGGACTGCCGCAGCAAAGGCATCAGCAAGCGGGAGTACGGCGCGGCGCTGGCTGCCGCCCTGGCCCACCTGGCGCTCAAGCAGCACGACGCGGTCGGGCTGGCGCTGTTGGCCGACGAGGTCGTGGCACACCTGCCGCCCAAGGCCCGCGCCCATCAACTGCAGGAGATCCTGCGCGTCATCGACGGCGCCAAACCGCGGCCCACTGCCGACGGTGGTCATGGGGGAAGCGGCCGGGCCTTCCAGCAGGCAGCCGAACTGTGCAACCATCGCGGCATCGTGGTGATTCTCAGCGATCTGTTCGACGATCTCGACACGTTGATGAAGGCCATCGAGCGGCTCCGTTTCCGCAATCACGAGGTGATCGTCTTTCACCTCTGGGATCCCTGGGAGCGCTATCTGCCGCTGGAAGGCCACTATCGTTTTCACGACTTGGAGACCGACGAGGTGCTCGTCACGCAGGCCGAGAGCGTGCGCGACGATTACGTGAAGGCGGTCGAGGAGTGGCGAGCGCAATTGGATACGGAGTGCCGCAATCGGGCCATCGACCGCGTGGAGTTGACCAGCAGACGTCGGTGCATGCCACGGTCCACAACGGCGGCCCCTTCGGCACCGAAGAGCTGTCGGTGGTGCTGCGGCTGGCGGCGGGCCAGCGCAAGCTGGAGCTGCGCGAACGGGTGAAGATCGACCCCGGCGCTTCCGAGTCGTTGCGGTTTGACCTGCCACCGCTGGCCGAAGGCGCCTGGCGAGGCAAGGTGCTGGTCGAGGTTGAAGACGACCTGCCGCTCGACAATGAGCGCTACATTGAGATTCTGGCCGCCAGGCCCTATCAGGTGCTGCTGGTCGACGGCCGCGCGGCGACGTCGCCCTGGCTCGCGGCCACCTATTTCCTGGATGCCTCATTGCGGCTGGCGCCGCCGGGCGAGCTCGATCCGACCGTCTCCTTCGAGCCGACGCAGGTCTCCATCGACGCCTTGCCCGCCAAGCTCGACCGCTTCGATTGCGTTGTGCTGGCCGACGCGGGCAACGTCGATGCCGGCGATGCGAAGCGGCTGGCGCTGTTCGTGCAAGGCGGCGGCGGCTTGCTGGTGTTTGGCGGAGAGAACGTCACGTCGGACCGGACAGAGAACCTCAGACAGGAGGAGCTGTTGCCGGGCGACGTCGTCGGCATCGACGCGGCCACCGACTTGCCGTTGCGATTGAAAAGCTGGGACGTCAAGCATCCGATCTTCGCGGCCTTCAGCGATCCGCAGCTTGGCGACCTGCGCCGCCTGGCGTTCTCGGCCTGCACGAACGTCGTTCCCGCGGCGGATGCTGAAGTGCTGGCCACCTTCCGCGACGGCAAGCCGGCGCTTGTCGAGCGTCGGCATGGCAAGGGAACGATCGTCTGGTTCACGTCGAGCTGCGATCGCCAGTGGAGCGATTGGCCTCGCAGCCGGCTCTATTTGCCGCTGGTGTATCAACTTCTCGGCTACCAGACCGGCCTTTGGGCCGGCGGGCGCGTGCGTTCGGCGGTGCTCGAAGGCAAGACGGATATGCCCGGCGACGCCGCACCGGGCATCGTCGCCGGCGACGGTTATTCGCTGATTGTGAACACGAGTCCTCGTGAGAGCGAGACCGAGCGTTGTCCGGCGGACGAGTTCGTGAATCGTTTCGGCCTCAAGCTCGCCGATGAGGAGCAAGCGCCGCGGCCGGCCGCCGTGGCCCAGGCCAGCCTGGGCACCGAGATGATCGAGAGCGAAGTTTGGCAATGGGTGGCCCTTTTAGTATTAGCGGTCTTACTGATGGAAAGTTTAGTCGCAAATCGAACGGCAGCGTGAGGCACGACCATTTTGGATTTTCGATTTTGGATTTTGAAGTGGGCATCGACGACGACCTGCGCAAGGAGTTCATCGACGAGACGCGCAAAGCGGGCTGGTCGCCCGATCGTCGTCCGCGGTGGGACTGGAAGAGCACGGTCGCCGGGTACTATGTCGCGCCGGCCCGTTACCACGTGTTGCTTTCGCGTCTCTCTTCGTCGCTGCGTGCCCGGATGCAGGAGTTGATGCTCGGCGACCTGAGTGCCAGCGGCGACGAACCGATCCCGCCGCAGTATCAGGAGTTGGTCGATCGCTACTACCGGCTGCTGGCGACGCAGCGCGGCAAGTGATTTTTGATTTTGGATTCTGGATTGTCGGGCAAAGCCAACTGGTAACGCCGGCGCTATGACGAGACCTTTTCCTTGGCCTGTTTCAGGTGGCGTTCCACAGCCGTCAGCATCTCTTCGTCCTCAACATCCCAGATGTCCGTGTCATAAGGCTCAGTCGGTTCGCGGGCCCAGCTTGCTATGTTCGCGACCGTCTGACCTAGGCGCCACTCAGGATGCTGCTCACTCATCTGGGCCAAGAGCTGCAGCAGTTTCTCGCGAGCAGGACTCATGGTACGCTTCCCAGCGGCGCCGCGAAGCCGACTGCCAATGACTGAGGTATGCGAGGCATGCGACTAAGATTGACGGCCTTCTGTGTGCTCATCACGGCCATCGTCGTTGCGGCGGAGGATGAGTCGCCCGACGCGCGGCCTGCCGGCGACCCGCTGCGCGAAGCGTATCGTGAGGATGCGGAAAAGTGCAATTTCTCCACTTCCGACGGCCATCCGCTCGAACTCGTAAAAGAGCCGATCATGCGTTGGTCGAACGACGGCGCCTGGTCGGGCGACGTCTTCGCCTGGACGCGCGAAGGACGCCCGGAAGTGATCGGCTGCATCTTGTCGGGTCCGGGCGCAAACAAGCTCCGTTATGTCTATCACGAGTTTCACCTGCTGGCCGAGAAGCCGATCGCGCCGGCCAGCATCCAGGACGGCCGCCGGTGGGAACCCGCCGAAGGGCTGAAAAATCGAGCGGCTGGCCGACGTTCCTGGGCCGGCGAAACGCGCCCCGGCGCGGCTCGTTCAAATGCGAGACATCGCCCGCAGTTTCACGGCCTACATGTGGGTCGGCAACACCACCGAGCTGCGTTTGCTGACGCAACCTTTGATGCGCTACGGCGACGGGTGGACCGAGATCATCGACGGCGCCCTGTTCGCCTACGTCTGGACCCTTGGCACCGACCCCGAGTTTGTCTTGCTCGTGGAATGCCGCCGCGACGCTCAGGGGCCGGCCTGGTATTTCGCGCCCGCGCGGTTCTCGAACCGAGGGGTCTGGCTCAAACGCGCCGATAAAGACGTGTGGGGCGTGTACGGACACGATGAGCCGCCCGGCAAGCGGACGACGCAGATTTACACCACGGCCTTTGCGCGCTCGATGGCGGACCGACGAAAGTCGGCGGCCCCGGGTGATTGACAATGCCCGCGTGGGGTTTATGATAGCGGCCATGCCGTGAGCTCCTGTGCGGGACTCACGCGCCATTTCACGAACGAATCGTTAAGCCGTCGCCGCGCGGGAAATCGATCTGCGACGGCCAGGTGTTTCGCCCTTCGGCGCTGAAAGCGGAGGAACTCGCGATGGACGGTGTTGTGACGGCTGGTCGGCCTGCCCCTTTGGGGTGCGCCGGGGTTGGCGGCAGCGGCCGGGCTGCCGCCCGGCAAACGGAGCGCTGGCGCGCCGGCAACGCGCGTCTGGTCGGCGCGGCCCTGCGTTGGGCGCATGGCAAGCTCGCGCCGTGGCTACGATACAAATACCGGTCGCTGTCGCAACGCGACGCCGACGTGCTCGCCGCGTCGGCCGTCGAGCGCGGCTGGGAACACCGGGCGACGTTCGACCGCCAAGAAGGGACGCTCAATGCCTGGCTCTCGACGATCGCCGACCACTTGGCCCTCGACGAAGTTGGCGACTGGTGGCGCAAAAACCGCGACGCCGCGACGGCGGCGAGTGTCGATTGGCAAGAAGCCCTGCCCGACACGCACCTGGCCGGCGACGTGGCAGATGCGGTCGCGGACGAGCCCGACATCCGGCCCGAACTACTCCAGGCGATGGACGAGGTTCTGTCGCCCAACCAGGTCGTTGTTCTGTTGGCCGACGCGCGCTCCCCGGAGGGCATCGCGCCGGCCGCCGAACTGGCCGCGGAGCTGCGCATCTCGGTCGAAGCCGTCTACATGCTTCGCCTTCGCGCGCACCAAAAGCTCGGGCCGGAGCTGGTGCGCCGCGGGCTCGCCCCCAAACCTTTCCAAACTAACGGGGGGAGCGTAGAGGACACACACACACACACACACACACACACACACACACACACACCACAATAGCTCCGGGTGTGTCTGGCGAATCGGAAAAAAATGGGCGGGCCCGTTAGGCTCTTCGGTATAGCTCAATAGAGGCCATGCGGGACGCCGCCCTACGGTGGCGGACCATTTTGGCGCCAACCAGGTCGAATCCGATCGACGAAACAAGGCTCCCGCGCGTGAAACGGTGCCATTGGCTACGTGCGCTGCTTCGAACCGTGGAAGTTCGATTCCGCCCAATTTGTCGGGTGACGCCGAATTCACGCGCGGCCCTGGGCGACCGGGGCGGTTCGACCATTCGTCGTGTAGGTAACTCGTTCGGAAGTGTCAATTAAGGAGAACCAACATGCGGCGTTCGTCTTGCAAATTGATGGCATTAGGGGCCGTGGCCCTGTCCGTAATCGGTGCTTCGGTGGCGCGGCCCGCAGGCTATACGGTGCAACAAGGCAACTGCACCATGCAAGCGGTGCAAATCTGCCACCCAGGCGGGACCAATTGCACGGTCCTTGCCGGGATCGATTTGAATGGCACCAATGTTTGTTACGCGTACGGTTGCAGCGGAGGGACTGCCGGCATGTATAATTTTTGCATTAGTGGCGGCGCAAGTGGCGGCTGCTCGGAGTCATTGAATCCGGGAACGGCGAGCGTGGTCACCTGTACGACGGGCTCATGCAACCAGTGGCAATGCACGGTGGCGGACGCCATCTGCACCATGACCCTCGTCGGCAGCGTTCCCGCAACAAGTTGCCGATGTCCGGCGGGTGGCGGAACGCCCGTCACGGAGGTCTTTTATCCCTCGCACTGCGACCCCGCCCCCGCTTCTTGATCGAGATTCGGATTGTCTCGGAGGAACGCAGGTCTATTATGCCTCTAGCTGCAACCCCGCCCCCCGGGTAACAAAAGGAACACGCGAACGAAACGCCATTCCGCGGAACCGCAACCCTCAAGGCCAAAACGGGCCATGATAAATCCAAACTCAGGCAACAACCGCCGAGCCCTCGCGCTCGGCTTGGTACTGGCAATGCTCGCCCCGGCCGGTCCGGCACTCGCGGAAGAGTCCACGGACGACGCCGAGCAACAGGCGGACCCGCGCGCGGCACGGCTTGCCGAAATCGTCGCGAATGTACGCGCCGCCGAAGCGCTCTACGAGAACGCGGAGCTGCTGTTGACGAAATCATTCAATCAACACACGAACGCCAACGATCACGGCGGGGTGATCGAGACCTCCTCGTCGACCACTCGTTGCGTTCTTCAGGATGGAATGCTCTACCTGCGGCTCGACGGGGAAGTGCGCATTCACTCGGGGAAGACACTGCTCGATCACTCGCTGCAAGGATTCGATGGCGAGAGGACGCGAATCCTGGAAAAGGGAGCGATCGGCAACATTTACCGTGGCCGCTTCTGGGACATTCGGGTTCCGCGCCCGCATACGCTTGTGCTCGGCGTCGGATGGACCAAGGAGCCCCTTTCAGCGTTGCTGTCAGGGGCGCCTTTTCGGGAATCGTGGCACGGCCGAGCGCTCTATGAAGGAGAAGAGCGCCTAGGGGAGGTTGACTGCGTGCGAATTCGCTTGGACCTTTGGCGCGAGGGCGAGGACGCCCAATCGGGCAACACCGACTGGATCATTATGTGGCTAGCGCCCCACCGCAGCCACCTTCCCGTGCGTGTGGCGACCTACGTCCCCGGCTATAGCCGGAATCACCCGATCCAAACCGGCGGCGCCGATGACTTCCGCGAAATCAGTCCGGGGATTTGGTTCCCGTTCCGGGTTTCGGTGCGCATCTTCGACGAGGCGGCGCTGTGGGACAACAAGGTGGTGCCGCGCAGCGACGCGGTCTATCGATTCGACAAAGTCGACCTCAACCCCCGTTATCCAAAATCGCTGTTTTCGGACATCGAGTTCCCGCCGGGAACGCCGGTTTACGAATTGGAAGGCGACAAGATCATCCGGCAGTACACCGAACGCGCCGGCGTGATCGGATCGCTGTGGGCGAATAAATACAAGCTCGTCGCCGCGCACGTATTGTTGGGGGCCTGCGGCCTGCTCGTGTGGGCCGCCGTGCGGCGAAGGAGGCGCGCCGCACAGCCGGCGCCTCACGCCGCGTAACCACTCTTCAACCCCTTTACGAATCGCGGGAGGTGGACAATGCGTATCGCGGCCATCGCGACAGGACGGCGCGGCCTCATGTTTCCGGCGCTCGCCGCCCTGCTCTTGCTTGGCGGTTGGGCGGCGCTGGCATTCGTCCGCGCCGCGCCGACGCAGCCTGGGGCGGCCCGAGCGAACCAACCGCCCGGAGCGCCGCCGAACGTGGCTGTCGCCGCGGCGGCGGTGACGGCGCCGGCGGCCGAGGCGACGATCGCATCGCAACCCGCGCTGGAGTTGCCGGACGGCCCGCTTGACCTCGGCAGCGGCGGGCCGGGGGACGTGCTCGAAGGCGACTTCGAACTTCGCAATCCTACCGACAGTCCCGTCGACTTTGCCCTGCGCGCCACCTGCGGGTGTACCAGGCTCGGCCCGTTGGTCGGAGTCGTCGGGCCGCACGGCGCCCAGAAGATCGAGATCGCTACACAGCTCGAACGGCGCGTCGGGACGGCCCGCCGCGTTGAGATCACCGTTACCGACAAGCGCAGGGAGCGCCGCTTCGGCGCTTTGTTGGTCGTGGGCGAGTGCCCGTCGCCCTTGTCACTCACGCCCGACGAAGTCAGCTTCTCGCAGGTCTCGCGCGGCGAAGCGGCGTCGCAACAGATTCTGGTCCGCACGTCCGAGGGAGGGCCGCTCGACGCGCGCCGCCTGCGCTTCGAGATCGACTCGGATTGCGTCGACGTTCGCCTCGATCCGTCCGACCCGCACGAATGCCGGCTTACAGTCGCGGTCAAGCGAGATGCCCCTTTGGGCTACTTCAACGATGCGTTGACGCTTCTCCTGGCCGAGGATGAAAGCCGGCCGGTGCGCGTCGTCGTCCAGGGTGAAATTGTAGGCGCCGTCGTTGTTTCGCCGGCGGTGTTGCGATTGAAACACGGCGCCCCGCGCAAACGCCCGCTCGAGCACTCGTTTTTTGTGCTGCGGCCAGGCGGCCGAGCGCTCGGCGAACTTATTGACGTCGAAGCTCCGCGCGGCGTGGCCGTGAAAGCGATGCCGCAACCGAGCGCGCGCGCTTCAGTGCGCCGGTTCTCGGTCGCCGTGCCCGGATCGGTGGCGACCGACTTCGAAATCAAGCTGCGCTTCCGCGACCTGCCCGAGCCCGCCGTCTTGACCGTCAAGGCGGCGGCCGAATCGGACGTCGCCACGAGCACCGAAGGCATTGTGCGCGCCGCGGTACCGTGAATTCAGCCGTATTTCCAGGCCCGAGTGTATGAGCGGTTTATATCATCGCGGCGGCGTGACGTTGATGGAATTGCTGGTCGTGATTTCCATTATTGGCATGCTGATGGCGCTGTTGCTGCCGGCCGTCCAGGCGTCGCGCGAGAGCGGGAGGCGGATGCAGTGCCAGGACCACCTGCGGCAGCAGGGTCTGGCACTGTTCAACCACGAATCGGCGTTCGGCCGGCTGCCATCGAATGGTTGGGGCTATCTCTGGGTCGGCGATCCCGACCGCGGCACGGGGCCGCGGCAGCCGGGCGGATGGATTTATGCGACCTTACCCTACCTTGAGCGCGGCGATTTGCGGCGCCTGGGCACCGGGCAAGCAAAGTCCGACAAGGAAAAGTCGCTGGCCCTGTTGCTTGCGTTCCCATTGACATTATTCAACTGCCCGAGCCGCCGCGCGCCCGCGCTCTATCCCACGCCGTGGCAGCCGTTCAACAGCTCGGCCATTTACGCCGCTGCCAAGAGCGACTATGCGGTCAACGGTGGAGACGTGTTTCTCGACGTGGGCGAGGGACCGCTGACGCTCGCGCAGGGCGACGACCCGAATTACCAGTGGCCCAAGCCGAAGACCGACTTCACCGGCGTCTGCTTCTTGCGCAGCGAGATCACCTTCGCGCACATCAAAGACGGCAAGAGTTATACCTATCTGGTCGGGGAAAAGAACGTGCGCGACTATACGAGCGGCACTGACAAGGGTGACGACCAGAGCATGTATTCCGGCGACGATTTTGACATTGCGCGCTGGACGCCACTCGGCTGGACGCCGCTCAACGACGCGGCGGGCAACTACGACTTCGGCCGCTTCGGCAGTCCTCACCCGCACGGTTGCAACTTCGTGTTTTGCGACGGGTCGGTGCGGACGATCGGTTACGGCGTCGACGCCGAGGTGCATCGGCGGCTGGGCAATCGGCAAGACCTGGAGGTCATCGACGATGGCTGGCTGAAGTAGGATTGTGGATTTGCGATTTTGGATCTCCGGCCTGTCGGTCTTAGGGCTTTGGTGTTGGGCTTTCGAACTCGGGGTTTGACGAATTAGGGAGGGTGGACGATGGCGGGATTGATCGAACGGACCGAGCGTCTCGTGCCTAAGGCGGCGACGGCGCACGCCGAAACGGAGCCTCAACATCTCGCGGGGCGAGACGGCTACGATGCGCTGCTGACGGTCATCGTCCCGGTCTACAACGAGGCGGCGACGGTCGATGAATTGCTGCGCCGCGTGGTTGACGTGCCGCTCGAGATTCAGGTGATCGTCGTCGACGACGGTTCGAGCGACGGCACGACGGCGATTCTCGAACGCTGGGAAGGGCACCCGCTGGTCGAACTGCTGGCGCACACGCGCAACCGGGGCAAAGGGGCGGCGGTCCGCACGGCGCTCGAACACGCGCGGGGCCGTTATGCGATCGTGCAAGACGCCGACCTGGAATACGACCCTCGCGACTACCTGCGCCTGCTGGAGCCGCTTTTGGCCGGCGAGGCGGACGTTGTGTACGGGTCGCGATACCTCAACGAGCGTAGCCGAATTCGTGAGAATTCGGGCCGAGGCAGGGGAACTCTCACGAGTTCAGCTACGGGCCTGGCGCCTACGCCGCCGTGGACTACGTTCCGTGTCGGGGTTTGTGCATTGAACGTGGCGACCCGCTGGCTCTACGGGACGCGGCTCAGCGACGAGGCCACGTGCTACAAGCTGTTCCGAACGGAAACGCTCAGGGCCATGCGTCTAGAGTGCGAGCGGTTTGAGTTTTGCCCGGAGGTGACGGCCAAGGCCTGCTGCATGGGGTTGCGCATCTCGGAAGTGCCGGTCGGATACCATCCTCGCGGCGCCGCGCAAGGAAAGAAAATTCGCTTGCGCGACGGAATTGAAGCGCTGAAGACGTTATGGCGCTGGCGGAAGTGGACCGGGTAGGGACGAGACCGGCGGAGGATGGCCTTCCCAGGCCGTCCGGTGACAGCGAGAACAAAGAACGACGCGGCAACCCTGGAAAGGCCATCCTCCTCATACCCAATGATCGCGAAACTTTTACGACGACCAGGCGTTGTTGCTACGCTCTTGCTGAGCCTTCACGCCGCGCTACTGGCATGGGCGGCCACGCGGCACAGCCCGGCGATCGACGAGGTGGGGCATCTAGCCGCCGGTTTGAGCCACTGGAAGTTCGGCCGCTTTGACCTTTACCGCGTGAACCCGCCGCTGGTGAGGCTGGTGGCGACCGCGCCGGTCGCGCTTATGCGTCCGCAGATGAATTGGGCTGCCTATTCGGTCCTGCCCGGCACGCGTTCGGAGTTCGATTGCGGCGAGCGCTTCATCGCGGTCAATGGCGCGCGCTCGCTTTGGTTCTTCACCGTGGCGCGCTGGGCCTGTATTCCCTTCAGCTTGCTCGGGGGCTGCGTCTGCTATCGCTGGGCCGGCAAGCTGTACGGCCCGGCGGGCGGACTGCTGGCCTTGTCGCTGTGGTGTTTTTGCCCCAATGTCTGGGCGCACGCGCAGATGATCACGCCCGACGTGGGCGCCACGTCGACCGGCGCGGCGGCTTGCTATCTGTTTTGGCGCTGGCTGCGCGGGCCGACGTGGCCGCGCGCTTTCGCGGCGGGCAGCGTGCTTGGCCTAGCCGAGTTGACAAAAGCGACTTTCTTGGTGTTGTACGTCGTTTGGCCGCTGGCCTGGATTGTATGGCGGCTGAGCGCGCGCGTAGGCCAGGCCTTCCAGGCTGACGGCACCGCGGTCGCAAGCGGCGACGCTCAGTCGCGATGCGACGAACATCCGACTCAAGAGTCTGGCCTACGTCAAGCGGCGCACCTGACAGTGATGGTGGGGCTCTGCCTCTATGTGGTCAACCTGGGCTACGCGTTCGAAGGCTCGTTTCATCGGCTTGGAGATTATCGGTTCATCAGTGAAGCGCTCGGCGGCCCGCGCGACCCGCAAGCGCCGGACGGCTGGCCGGGCAATCGCTTCGCGGAAACCCCAATTGCGGACCTCCGCCTTCCGTTGCCGGCCGACTACGTTTTGGGCGTCGACCAGCAGAAGAGCGATTTCGAGCGCGGCTACCCGTCGTACCTGCGCGGCGAGCGCGGCCACCGTCACGGCGCCGAAGAACACGCCAAACGAGCGCAGCGATATGGCCGACTCGCCCGCTCGTGTCAACGCACTTCGCAACCCAAGCTAACGGCGTGCCAAATGCGATAGCGTGTCGCGTTTGGCACGCCATTAGCGTGTGTCGGCAGAAGACTGGAACGAGCCGCCCGGCGCGCCGACGACGCAGATTTACACCACGGCGTTTGCGCGATCGATGCGGGATGAGAAAAAGTCCGAAGCTAAGTGACACTAAGCATGGTCTAGTCCTTAAACAAGCATAGCCAGAATCCTCTGTGGCGCCGCGTCACGAAAAAAACGCGTAACCGCCGGCGTTTTCCGGGGTACTTGTGGTGTGGGGCCGTCAACACACCACGTCAGCACGGAGGATTTCAAGTGAGCAAGAGTATCCCACAAAGGATGCGGTCCCGCCAGAGGCGCATCGCGGCACGATT